>ERZ778017.363-NODE-363-length-65100-cov-14.086033_pt1 | contig 65100 bp, 53 predicted proteins | sample MGYA00375747_ERZ778017 | MGnify/ENA primary metagenome ERZ778017 (study PRJEB29350, sample SAMN05509838) | bioreactor metagenome | biome: bioreactor; material: wastewater | place: South Africa: University of Cape Town | collected 2014-03-17 ...
TTATTCAACCTTCAATTTACACTTTTACAGGACCCTTTCTTATACATGAGACCTCTCTCCTCTCACCTCTAAAACTCCCAGCCCAGCTTAATCATTAAACGGTTCATGCTGTATGTGAACTTTTGTATATCCTTTGTTTTGTCATTCTCCCCAATCATTCGGGTTGTTGTTCTTTTTTCACTAAAATATTTATGCGAATAACCTGTACTCAGCAATAAGGCATTGCCTCCTTTAAACTGAACGGTATAGCCGAATCCCGCATCTATATAAGCGCCGCCTTTATACTTATTTTCTACTTCTGCCGGCCACCACCAAATGGTTACAGGCTGCTCAGCCTTTTTTACCCATGGTAAGTTATAACCGCCATCCGCATATACAAACAGCTTATTCCCTTTCTTTACATCAAACGATCTTCTGAGGTCAAGAAACAGGGGTACAGAACGGTAACGGTAAAAATCAAGCCCTGCTCCTATGCCTGCGAACCAGTTACCATAGCCTACGCCGTTAACTGTTTGCAGCGCACCCGATACAGCATTATTACCGTTAACCATTGCAATTTGTTCAATAGAATGGAAAACAGGTTTGAACAATGTTTTTTGCTGTGCCTGCAAATGCAAACCCAAAGTCAAAAAAATTGCAGCCGCTAAAACGATTCGTTTTCTCATTATTGCTTCACTTTAACTTTGCACATGTAAAAATTGTCCTTCTTTTACGGGATTACTACCATTTGAAATACCATATATGTACATGCCTGTAGTGGAACCAATGAACAGCTTTTGGTGGAAGGGGAAAATGGTTTCAATATTCCAACCTATATTTATTTTGCTGATAAAGGAAGGATTTTGAGGGGCACTTATTTCAAAAACATTCAGATCGCTTAATGTAACGCTGTACAAATGGTTACCTGCAATGGCAAATCGCGCCATGGAGCCGCCTGCGCCAAACGGCGAGACGCTTTTGGAAGATGAAAGTGAACGACCATCATTTGAATAGTTGGAAAGACCAGCCACATCATTGTACATGAACACTTCACTTTTATTAAAATCAATACCAAAGAAACCACTGTTGCCACAGTCCATATTTACTGTGGTATCTCTTTTAACCCAGTCAACAATAACCTTGCTGGTATCTGCATAAAAAGTGCCATAGTATTGCCGGAAGGGAAAAGCGTTTTCTACTATATTAGTGGTTTTGGCATTAAGTGGATCGGCAATATCAAGTGTAATCAAATCGGTATATGCATCTGCATACAAAGTATTTCCCTTTACCGCCATATCCATATTTCCGGGGATATCAACAAAAGCAACATTTTTTGGCGACGTAGGCACTGAATTATCAATAATATGAATACCCTTGTCTATTTCATTTAAAAAGATATAATTGCCCCGGATATATAATTTGCCTGTTCTTTCCATTTCACGCGGAGCATTGCTTTTAATATTTGCTCTTACTTCTTCGGAAGTTTTGTATACAGGAACAAAATAGCTGCACGTTTGCGTGCAATGATCTTTAATGCATCCCTGCATCAACAAAGCGAGTGCTGTAAAAGTAACCAGTGGGTTAAATATCTTTTTCAGCATAAGCGCGGGTTTACTAAACGGCTGACAAACAGTTTAGCATAAGCGTTGCATGAATAAGAAACATTTTGCTATCCTATACCAATTCCATTTGTTTGCCGGTGGAGTGAAATAAAAAACAAAGGCATTTCTTATTTTTTCCATAATACCCATTCCGCTTTCAACCCGGCGTACATAAAATGCTGGCTCAGGTTTGCCGAAGGTTTAAGCAAGTTGGTGAGATTATACTGTATAACAGGTCCAAGGTATAAAGGTCGCTGTGTTTTCTCAAAAATTTTTGCTGAAAGTCCTGCGTATGCTCCAACCTGCATTTTATTAAACAATGCGTTGTCCTTATAATACGAACCTGTTTGCGGGTGGTAGTGTACCGCCGTTGTATTTGCCAGATAGGAAAAGGATAGCCCCCCGTTTAACTGCAAAGGGAGTTTGACAGATTTACTTAACTGCCATTGTACTCCCACAGGGATTTCAATAAAATGATAACGGTTTACATAATTTATATATTGTCCGCCTATATAATACCCTGCATAATTGGCATTCGCATCATTTCGGGTATTGCCCAGTGATAGCCTGTAATTGTTAATATCGTTCCCCACTGCCCTGTTGGTTGAATAGTAGCTGTATCCAAGTCCGGCTGTAATCGCCAGTCGTGAATTCATCTTTCGTTTTACAAATCCTCCCCCCTGCCAGGCCAATCCTTTCTTTACTGTGGAGGCAGGAGGTGGCAGGGCTGCAAGCAGACTGTTTTGCCCTGTGAGAAAACCAATATTATTTGACATATTGGGGGCGTTGGGTGCAGCATTGAGAAAAGCTTTATCAGCACTGCCACTACCAAAAAGATCGAACAAACCTTCACTAACAGAGGATACACCGGCTCCGCCCGAAATGCCCCATTCCCAAACTTTCTTTTTAGTCAGCTTAACTGGTGTGGTTTCGGCGGCTGCGTTTAATTTGTTTCCAAACAGATTGTCATTCGTGATACCATTCAATATCTTTTCCGTTTTAACGCCAGGGAGCAGTGAAGCTCTTGTTTCAACGGATTGTTGCGCTGCTATAAGCTGTTTTGATAACAAATTATTATTCCTGGAATTAAATATCTTATTATTACCGGCATTATCAGGCACTGGTAATTGAACAACGGGCCGTGCCTGTTGCTTTGTATTATCCAATGCCTGAATGTTTACCGGTGGCTTCACGGAATTGCGTTGTCCTTTTGAAGCACGAGAACCAGAACCCGAACCGTCGTTATTTAAATTGTCACCCGTATCTGCATTGCCGGCAGAAGGTGGCACTTCTATAATTATTTTCTGTTGATTTGTTTTTGAAATATCACCTGGGTTTACCTTGGGAATGCTCTCTGCGCCTGAAGAAATATCTGCGTTATCATTTCCGGGAGCAGGGGTTGTTTTTGTGATGGGATTTGAAGGCGGAATGCTATTATTACTTTGCAGCAGCCAGTAACCACCGGCGCCCAAAAGAAGCAATATTAAGGGAAGCCAAATGAATGTGCTTTTACGTCTCTTTTCTTTACGAATCCGATTGTTCACTTTGGGCCAAACTTCAGCAGATGGCTTCAGCCTCATTTCATTAAATAGCTGTTGCACCTGCTTTTCAAAATCATTTTCCGGCATAGAGTCCCAGTTTAGATTCAACAGAATGTTTTTCTATCCAATTGATCAGTAAATTTCTTGCTCTCATATACTGAGAACGGGAAGTACCTTCATTTATACCCAATATTTCTCCGATCTCTACGTGCGTGTACCCTTCAACCGCATGCATGTTAAATACCGTTTGATAGCCTGTTGGTAACTGTCGTACTAAGTTTGCCAGTTCTTTTGCCTGCATGTATACCTGTGGATTATCTTCCGATACCGGGTGCAGCGCGGGATCTGTGAATGAAAGATCGTACTGGTATTTACTGTTTTGTTTAAGATAGTTGATAGCCGTGTTCACCATAATGCGTCTTATCCATGCGCCCAATTCCCCGTCGGAACGGTACTGGTGTAAATATTTAAAAACCTTTACAAAGCCTTCCTGTAGTACATCTTCCGCATCTGCAAGAGATTTGGTATAGCGATAGCATATGCCAAGCATCTGCTCAGCATACAAATCATACAACTTTTGCTGGGCCGTAGCTTTTCCCTTCAGGCAATCTTTTACTAATTGTTGATAGTCAGTCATCCGGTTCTAACGTTATATCTGACAATGGTACAATATAAACCGTTGCATGGCCCCGTATTTTATTTGAACGGAAAATAATTGACTGAAAACCCGCAATATAGCCATCCCGCCATTCTACCTATCTTCGCAACAATGGCCTTATTTGCACTACAAAAAGAGCTTTTGTTTCCACCTGTTCACCTTGCAGAACCAGATGGACTGCTGGCCATGGGTGGAGATTTATCAACAGAAAGGCTTCTTTTGGCCTATAAGAGTGGTATTTTCCCCTGGTATGAAGGAAAAGTACCTTTATGGTGGTGCCCCGACCCGCGATTTGTACTTTTTCCCCGAAAACTGAAAGTCAGCAAAAGCATGCAGCAACTGATCAAAAAAGAGGCGTTTCGTTTTAGCATTAACTCCGGTTTCAGATCTGTTATACGGGCATGCAAAACCAGTATTCGTAAAGATCAGCAGGGTACATGGATCACAAACGAAGTAGAAGAAGCCTATTGCCTCCTCCATGAAAGAGGATACGCTCACAGCGCCGAAGCGTGGATGGGAAATGAACTGGTGGGTGGATTGTATGGCATAAGAATGGGTAAGGTATTTTTTGGAGAAAGCATGTTCAGCCATCAAAGCAATGCCAGTAAGTTTGCTTTTATCAGGTATGTACGGCAACTGCAACAGGAAGGAGTTGAACTCATAGACTGCCAGGTGTATACGGCACATTTAGAAAGTTTGGGAGCAGAAATGATAGCGAGAGAAATTTTCATGAAAAAGCTGGAGCATCTTCTGCCGGCAGAATAAGAACGATTTTATCGGGTACGACCGCATCATTGTCAAATACTATAATAAGTTTCCCGAAAATTTGGAAATGAACCGGAAGAATGGAGTGAAGGTCTCTCTCTGCGAAACGCAATTATCGCGGCACATAGCTCATCAGAAAGGTGTCAGGGGTCAAAACCCTGATCTCAGCAAAATAGAAATCGTTCAGGTCATTGGTTATGATATATTCGCAACCGGCATGCACCGCACAATAATATTGTAAGGCGTCTTCAAAGTCATGGGCCTGCATATTTTGAATAGCCATTTTAGCTTCTTTTTCCCCGCAATCCGCCACTTCAATGTGTTCCAGCAAAAGCGCTATTTTCCTGCGTGCCAGTAAAGTACCATGCTTTTTTTCAGCAAAATAAAAAGCAATGGCCAGGCATACGGAAGAAGTGATCAGGGTGAACTCCTTATACCTGGTAAGGCTTAACAATCTTGCAGTATAAGAAAACAGGGGATATTCTTTATTTAAAACAGAAACGAGAATATTTGCATCCAAAAAAATACGCATCATTTTTTCTTTCTGCTTTCGAAAAATGTTGCTTTAAGCTTTTTATTGCTTTTGGGCGTGGTGATATATTCGGCCTCACCCTCCGAAACCATACTCACCCACTCATCAACAGGAAAATCTTCAATATTACTATAGCCTCCCTGGGTAAGTTTGCGCAGCAATATTTCAGTAAGACGGCTGAGGCTTATTCCCTGGCCTTCTGCATATTCTTTTGCCTGCTTAACGATTTTTGCGTCAAAACTTAAAGTGACTTTAGCGTCCATAAAACATTTTATACTACAAAGATAAAAAAATTACACGTATGAATGAAGAATTAATAAAAAATTTTTTGCCAAAATCAGTTTTAAAGCATGGGTTAAGATATATCATCATATTTATCGCGACTCACCAGCAGGCAATAATCGTGTTCGATTGAAAGATAACCATACTCATAACAGAAAAAATAAGTTAATCCTTTTTTAGTGGTATAGGTATGGGTAATAAACTGGAAATTAAAGCCCTTTTCAGCAAGTCTTTTCTTAGGCGCCCTGGCTACCTCCTTTCCATTTGGAATGAGCGTTTCCAATATCTGCCTGTTCTTCCGCAGAATAGAATTGACGTTACGGACAAAATGGGAGGCTTGGCTATAGCGCTTATTGTTGTGGGCGTTGCGGCACCAGTCGTCACAGAATTTCTTATCAATCCTGCCTTTGACCGGTTTGCCACAATACAGGCAATAAGCCTGCTGTGGGGTGTCTGTCATAAGTTTCATTTTGGAAGTAGCGTAAAGTGTTTTTCATCATCCCGCGTTACCGGGAACACAATAAAATTAAACTTTTACACTAATATTTCCGAAAGAAATCTCTATCGGGTTATCCGTTTATAAACGCTTATAAGCGACTATAATCGGTTTTAAACGACTATTTACCGGCTAACGCTTCTCTTGATTTGCATCTTTGTAATGTCAAAAGGGAAAGCGCTTTCACCAGACAACGAGTTAAACCCGCAGAAAGGGAACACGTATTTAAAAACAATTAAAACTTAGTATTATGAACGCTTTACAAAACAAAGTGCAGTTGATTGGCAACTTAGGCAATAATCCGGATGTACGAAACACAGAATCAGGAAAGAAGATGGCGCGTGTATCCATTGCAACCAATGAAAGTTACCGCAACGCTAAAGGCGAAACCGTAAAAGAAACCCAATGGCACAATGCCATCGCATGGGGCAAAAATGCAGAAGTCATAGAAAAGTACCTGACAAAAGGCAGTCAGGTGGCTGTTGAAGGAAAATTGGTTAACCGCAATTATGTAGATAAAGATGGCATTAAAAGATATACTACTGAAGTACAGGTAAACGATATATTACTGCTGGGTAGTAAGAACAGTGGGAAATGAACCCGCATGCTTTCGTTCTAAAAGGCCGCTGTATCAGTGGCCTTTTTTTATGGAGAGAAATAAGGATTTGCACTTGTTGAATAATTCTCTCTTTGACATTTCACAACGCTCCCGGCGCCGCTTCGGATTTGATGATTTGTAGTTTATCGTTTATTGTTCCCCCGTATTTCGTTCCGCGCGTGCGGGATCAATCTTCGGATTTGGAATTTATCTGCCACGGCACACGGGTCGGGTTCTTGTTTTTTGATTGCCTGGTGCTTCTTCCTTCTACTTCACATTTTCAATAACCATAGCGCTGGCGCCGCCGCCGCCATTACAAATACCTGCGGCGCCGTATTGGGCATTGTTTTGTTTGAGTACATTGATGAGGGTAACAATAATCCTGGCGCCGCTGGCCCCCAGCGGATGACCGAGCGCAACAGCCCCGCCATGTACATTTACCTTTTCAGGGTCCAGATTCATTCTTTTGCTATTTTCAATACCAACCACACTAAATGCTTCATTCAATTCCCAGTAACTGATGTCCTGCATTTTTAAACCTGCCTTAGCCACCGCTTTGGGTACCGCGATGGAAGGTGCAGTGGTAAACCATTCCGGCGCCTGTGCCGCATCTGCATAAGAACGTATCCGGGCAATGGGTTTCAAACCCAGTTCATCCGCTTTTTCTTTGCTCATTAATACCAGTGCTGCTGCACCATCATTTAAAGTGCTTGCATTCGCCGCTGTTACTGTTCCTTCTTTCTGAAAAGCGGGATTAAGCGAAGATATTTTATCAAACTTAACATTAAAAGGTTCTTCGTCTTCTGAAAACAGAACGGGATCCCCTTTTCGCTGTGGCACTTCCACAGGTATTATTTCATCCGCAAAACTATTTTTTTCCCAGGCTTGCTGGCTGCGCCTGTAACTTTCTATAGCAAATGTATCCTGCTGTTCGCGACTGATGCCACATTCCCTGGCGCACAATTCTGCTGCATTGCCCATGGCCTTACCATCATATACATCCGTTAACCCATCTTTAGCCAAACCATCCACCAATATTGTATTGCCATATTTATTTCCCCAACGCATGTGCTCCGCATAAAAAGGTGCATTGCTCATACTTTCCATACCACCTGCCACTACTATATCCGCATCACCCAGGGCTATACTTTGTGCAGCCAGAGCAATTGCCTTCATGCCACTGGCGCAAACTTTATTAACCGTGGTGCAGTTCACTTCATTGGGCAGGCCCGCGAATTTAGCAGCCTGCCGCGCAGGAGCCTGTCCTAAGTTCGCCTGCAACACACAGCCCATTAGCACATCCTGTACCTGTTCGGGCCTGATACCCGCTTTTTGCAAAGCGCCTTTTATAGCAGCAGCGCCCAACTTGGTAGCCGATATATCTTTTAATGAACCGCCGAAACTGCCAATAGGGGTACGAACTGCGGAGACAATGACAACTTCTTTCATATAACCATTGAATTTGAATACCAAAGATAGCTAAAGAAGCCCATTCTTATTAAGGCAGCGGAATGCATTGCATGACCGGATATAAGCGGTTCACCATAAAAGTAAAGTATAGAATGAATTGGATTTAAAAGAAAAAAGGCAGACTTGATTGTCAACCTCTAAACTCCTGCGGTGTGGGCGGGATTAGTTGCACTGATCCCGATTGGGGAGGCTAAAACCATTAAGAGCCCCGGCACTAACGTGCCTGACTTTGTTATTTTCTGCGCTTAACAAAGTAAAGTTTTGTACGCTCCAAAAAACAACAAAGCCCCGCTAACGCGCGGAGCTCTTAATGGTTTGCGGTGAGGGCGGGATTCGAACCCGCGGTACAGAGTTACCCGTACGGCAGTTTAGCAAACTACTGATTTCAGCCACTCATCCACCTCACCTTTGCTGAAAGGACGGCAAAAATAGGGTGAATCATCAAAAAACCCAAATATTAAAACCGTATTACACTAAAATCTTTATACCCTTTTATTATTCCTTCTTTTATTTTTACTTCTTTTACATCTGCACGCGGCGGTCCGTAATGACACCATGCAATTAAGGCGTCCACGGCCGCTTCATCACCTTCCGCTATCAATTGTACAGAGCCATCGGGCATATTTTTCACTTCTCCTTTAACGCCTGATTGTTCTGCCATTTCGCGGGTGCTTCCCCTGAAAAACACACCCTGCACTTTTCCTGTTATCGTTATAATTCTGTTTATGATCATAGGCGAGTTATATTAATACACTAAAATAAAAAACCCCGGAATAATCACGGGGTTATTATATCCATTACTGCATTTTTTTTACATGGCGGCCAGTTGCACTTTTTGTTGCAATTCCACCACACTTTCCCTAAACAATCCATCAGTATCCATCAAATCTTTTACGGTTTGGCAGGAGTGAATAACAGTAGTGTGATCTCTTCCTCCAAAATGTTCGCCTATGGTTTTTAAAGAATTTTTTGTGAATTGTTTGGCAAGATACATGGTTATCTGCCGCGCCTGCACTATTTCTCGCTTACGGGTCTTTTGCAGAAGCCGCTCATAGGGAAGATTAAAGTAATCACAAACCATTTTTTGTATGGTTTCGATTGTAATCTCCTTTGACGATGTTTTTACAAAATTTCGCAACACTTTTTTTGCCAATTCAAGGTCTATTTCCCTTTTGTTGAGCGAAGACTGTGCCAAAAGAGAAATTAAAGCCCCTTCCAGCTCTCTGACATTGCTTTGAATATTGTAGGCAATATACTTTACAACCTCCTTCGGCATATCCAATCCGTCATTCTTCATCTTCTTTTCAAGGATATCCATTCTTGTTTCATAATCGGGCAGTTGCATATCAGCGCTTAGTCCCCAGCGAAACCGGCTGAGTAATCTTTCCTGAACACCCTCCAGATCTTTGGGCGATTTATCGGAAGTAAGAATTAATTGCTTACCACTTTGATGCAAATGATTAAATATAGCAAAAAGCGCATCCTGCGATTTTTCGGCACGGTTAAAAAATTGCACATCGTCTACAATCAAAACATCAATCATCTGGTAAAAATGAATGAAGTCATTGATGGCGTTGTTACGGCTATGATCCTGGAACTGGTTAATAAATTTTTCGGAACTTACGTATAACACTACTTTGTGCGAATGAATGCGCTTTACTTCATTACCTATAGCCTGCGCGAGATGGGTTTTCCCCAATCCAACACCTCCATACACAACCAACGGATTAAAAGAAGTAGAGCCTGGTTTTTCGGCAACAGTTTTACCTGCCCGCCGGGCCACGCGGTTACAATCACCTTCAATAAAAGAATCAAATGAATATATGGGATTGAGCTGCGAATCAATCTGCATCTTTTTCAATCCGGGAATTACAAACGGATTTTTTACCGGATTATTTATGACTAAAGGAAAGTCCATTTCATTATTGGAATACGTTTTAAAACCATGTCCGGGAACATCCATAGTGAGCGGTTTATTTTTATCGTTGCCGCTGTCCACCATGATCCGATATTCCAGCCTTGCTTCTTTTCCCAATTCTCTCTTCAAAGTCTTTGCCAATAAATTTACATAATGCTCTTCTAAATATTCATAAAAAAATTGACTGGGAACCTGTATGGTTAAAATTTTATCTTTCAACCCCACTGGCTTAATAGGTTCAAACCATGTTTTAAAATGCTGCCACTCTACAATATCTTTAATAATGCCAAGACAATTGAGCCATACTTTATCATGCGTTTTATCCATTATCCGTAAAGCAGTTTATATATTGAATTAAGAATTTTACAACTGATAAGTTTTCCATTTTTTCTGATGTGTATAACTCATCAAAAAAAGTAGGGCAGGGCGGCGAATATCAACATTTCCTGTTGAAAAAAAAATTTTTTATTCGCTTGATTTTTCCCCAATAACAACAGTGTGAGTGTTCGCCAAATTTTTACTTTTATTCTTCTCAAAACAAAATCAGGCGCGCTCAATATTATGACTGCTCAGCCTACCTGGTTAACAACAACATCGCTTTAAAAAAGCCGCATCTATATGAATATTGAATTTTTCATAACCCATTTTAAATAGATCATCTACAAAAAATTACCCGGGATTTCCTCAGGCTGTTTTTTTGTAACGCACTTTCTGCCATTGCAATAACGGTATGCATACTTTTATGCACACTATCGCTGTAAGGCTTTAATAACACACTAATACCCCTATCCGTTTCACCTGGACTTTTTTTATGCGATAGCCCGCATATTGAACTGATTGTGGTTGATAAGAAAGCTGGCAGGAAGCTATAAAAAATGAAGGTTAATATTGATACTAAAATATTACTTTCCATTTGTACAGCTTTTCGCTTGCTTGCAGGAAGGTAAAATTTTTTTTTGCAAAAACAAAAACTAAATTTCAAAAACATCAGTCAGTTATAACCGCTACATTTGCCTTTCAATTATTTACAATGAGTTACGAACTAACCGGCAAATTAATTGCCAAATCAGACACAGTACAACGCACCGCAACATTTAAAACCCGTGAATTTGTGATTGAAAAAACGGAAGACATTGGTGGAAGGATGATTACCAATTATGCCAAATTCCAATGTGTGCAGGATAAGACCAATATGCCCGATCGTTTTACTATTGGTGAAACAGTGAAGGTATATTTCAATATAAAAGGAAGCAAGTGGGAAAAGAACGGACAGGTAAATTATATAACTAATCTTGATGCATGGAGAATGGAAACGATTAATCTGCAGCAACAGGAACCGGTTACCACTGCAAATGACTACAACACCAGCGAAATCTCCTCTTCTGCTACCGGTGATGATCTTCCTTTCTAAACAAATACTTAAATATAAAACTGGGTTTTAGGATAAACACCTGACCTCTTATATGCAAAAAAAAATTGCACTTCGCCTGCTTCCTTCCCAGGCTGCCGGCGAAGTCTTTATTAAAGAACATATTGCTGCGCAGGCGGGCATCACACCCGCTCAAATTTCGGGATTTCATATACTCAAAAGATCTATTGACGCAAGGAGCAGGCAAGCCTGGATAAACCTTACCGTTCATGTATTTATTAATGAGCCATTCCGGCAAAGAACATTGCCTGATTTTCATTTTACGGATGTAGCCCAGGCTCCCAGAAAAACAGTAATTATTGGCGCCGGACCTGCGGGGTTATTTGCAGCTTTGCAACTGATAGAAAAAGGTATTCGTCCCATTGTACTGGAAAGGGGTAAAGATGTAAGAGCAAGAAGAAGAGACCTTGCAATCCTGAACAGGGAAGGCATAATAAACCCCGAAAGCAATTATTGTTTTGGAGAAGGCGGGGCAGGCACTTACAGCGATGGTAAATTATATACCCGCAGTAATAAGCGGGGCGATATAAACAGGATCCTTAACCTGTTCGTTCATTTTGGTGCGGAAGAAAATATTTTGTACGATGCACACCCGCACATTGGTACCAATAAACTTCCTCATATTATTTCCGCTATGCGCAAAGCCATAGTAGATTACGGTGGAATATTTTTGTTTGAAAAAAAAGTGATTGATTTTATTATTGAGCGTAATACCCTGAAAGCTGTAAAAACATTTGACGGAAATGTATTTGAAGCAGACGCATTCATATTGGCCACAGGACATTCGGCAAGGGATATATTCAGTTTATTGCATCACAAAAAAATAGATATCGAATTAAAGCCATTTGCATTGGGTGTACGTATTGAACATCCCCAGCAACTCATTGATCAGATCCAGTATCATTCACCCCGGAGCCTATCTTCCCCCCAGCCCGGCTTAGTCAACCTTCCACCTGCCTCGTACAGCCTGGTAACACAGGCAAACGAACGCGGAGTATTTTCCTTTTGTATGTGCCCGGGAGGTATTATTGCCCCTGCATCTACCAACCCCGGCGAACTGGTGGTAAATGGATGGAGCCCCTCTAAACGAAACAACCCTTACGCCAACAGTGGCATAGTAGTAACAGTTGAAGAGAAAGATGTGCAGGCTTTTAAAAAAAACGGAGCGCTCGCGGCGATGTATTTCCAGGAAAGTATAGAAAAGAAGGCTTTTGCTGCAGGCGGCGGACGATTTGCTGCACCTGCACAGCGCATGGTTGATTTTACAAAGAATAAAGCATCTTCTACCCTTCCGCGCTGTTCCTATCTACCCGGAGTGTCAAGCGTACCGTTGGCAGACGTCTTACCGGGTTTTATTTACCGCACATTACAGCAGGGACTTATTGCCTTTGGTAAAAAAATGAAAGGATACCACACCAATGAAGCAATTGTTGTTGCCACAGAAAGCCGTACTTCATCGCCGGTTCGTATCCCAAGAAATAATGTGTTGCTTAATCATCCGCAAATACATAACCTGTTTCCCTGCGCCGAAGGAGCAGGCTTTGCAGGAGGAATTGTTAGCGCGGCAATGGATGGCGAAAAAGTAGCAAATGCTGTCGTAAGCATGCTAACCCAATAACATATCCTCTGAAAGATTACCATTTCATTTCTTTCTGTTCTCCTTTTCTTATAAGCTGCATCTTCCGCTCATCACTTCCCCGGCAGAAATTCCTTTGCAGTACCAAAACTTTTTAGAATCTTTATGCCTTCATTACCATCTTAATTTCTTTTTATACCGCTGTAACAAAATTTGGCCCGGGCGCAATTCATACTTATATGCAGAACATCTTAGAAGTTCATCAGCTTAAAAAATATTTTTCCACACAGAAGGCGGTAGATGATGTTAGTTTTAATATAGAGCAAGGTTCTATATTCGGCATGCTGGGTCCCAATGGCGCCGGTAAAACCACATTGCTCAGGATGATCACAGGAATTTTTTTTCCGGATAATGGTTCTATCATTTTTGAAGGAAAAAAATTTGACGCCATCAATGATATTATCCGAATTGGTTATATGCCCGAGGAAAGAGGGTTATACAAAAAAATGAAGATTGGTGAGCAAGCCCTGTACCTTGCCCGGCTCAAGGGATTAAGCAAAGCAGAAGCCATGGAAAAAATAAGATTCTGGTTTCAGCGCATGGAAATGGAAAGCTGGTGGAATAAAAAAGTTCAGGACTTAAGCAAGGGCATGAGTCAGAAGTTACAGTTTGTTACTACTGTGCTTCATGAACCGAAACTTATTATTTTAGATGAGCCCTTCAGCGGTCTGGACCCCGTTAATGCCAATTTAATTAAAGATGAAATTTTCAGGCTGGCAAAAAATGGCAGTACCATAATTTTCAGTACCCACCGCATGGAACAGGTAGAAGAAATATGTGACCATATTATTCTTATCAATAAAGGACACAAAATATTAGACGGCTCTGTAAAAAATGTAAAGCAGGAATTTAAGGAAAATCTTTTCCAGGTGGGCTTTGAAAAAAGACCTTCCACCATTAGCAGCAATACCGTTTTTGAAGTAACCGGTGAAAAAGCAGAGAGACTGATATTAAAAATTCACGAGGGATATAAACCGCACGATGTATTGCAGTATTTGCTTGCACAGGGTCACGAGATCATATCTTTTAATGAAATCCTTCCATCTTTAAATGATATTTTCATCAGGCTCGTGGAAGGAACTCCGCTGGCCAGAGCATTTCAAACTATTAACGCTTCAGTGTAAAACCCACAGGTACAAAATAATACTACAATACTGCGAGTTTATGAATAAAATCCGGCTGATCATCGAAAGGGAATATATGACAAGGGTAAAAAGAAAATCTTTTTTACTCACCACCCTCCTCGTGCCTTTGGTAATTGTGGGATTCTATGCCATTATTATAGCAGTATCCATCAGCGGCGAAAGCAATACCCAAAGAATAGCCATTCTTGATGAAGCCAACCTGTTTAACGGAAAAATAGAATCAGAAAGAAACGACAAATCAACTTATACTTTTATTCACAATGAAACGGAAGAATCTTTTAAACCAAGGTACAAAAACGAGGGCTACAGCCTTTTTTTATATATACCCGAATTTAATAACGATGATCTTCCTCATATAAAACTGCACAGCCAGGCAGCCGTGAATCTTTTTGTAAAGTCGGCACTGGAAAGAAAAATCAATGTGGCAATTGAAAGAAAACGATTAATTGCCGCAAACATTGATCCGGAGATATACAAAAACATAAAAGCCGATATTGAAATTGAAAACGCCATTGACTCGGGCAAAGGAGAAAAGAAAAGCATTGCAGGGGTTGCCTATGCTGTTTCGTTTATAGCAGGTATTCTCATTTATATGATATTGCTGATATATGGCACCATGGTAATGCGTGGCGTAATGGAAGAAAAAACCAACCGCATTGCCGAGGTAATAGTGAGTTCCGCCAAACCTTTTCAACTCATGCTCGGAAAAATAATTGGCATCGGTGCAGTTGGGCTAACCCAGTTTGCAATATGGATTGTGGTGATGGGCCTGTTGCAGCTTATTATACCTTTGCTTTTCCCCGGTGTGTTCAGCCAGTTATCTGATCCGGCAATAACAGCAGCAGCAGCCCAGCGGGTAAATTCCGGTAAACTGGTCATGATTCTTGAAGGATTGCGTTCCCTTCCCATCGGCCTGATTGTCTTTTGCTTCATTTTTTATTTCTTAGGAGGATATTTATTATACGCTGCTTTGTTTGCCGCTATTGGCAGTGTGGTAAGCGAAGATCAGCAGGAAGCCCAGCAACTGGTTTTTCCTGTAATGATGCCCCTCATCCTGGGTTTTGTTATCATGACCAAGGCCATCAACGACCCCGACAGCGGCATTGCCGTATTTGGAAGTTTGTTTCCGCTTACTTCTCCAATTGTGATGATGGGCAGGGTAACCTATGGCGTTCCATGGTGGCAACTGGGGCTTTCCATGCTTTTGCTGGTGCTGTCTTTTTTGTTTTTTACCTGGATTACCGCCAAAATTTACCGCACAGGTATTTTGCTTTATGGCAAAAAAGTTACCTGGAGGGAAATGTGGAGATGGCTGGTGAGAAAAGGATAAGAAAAGATTTCTGATTTGCTGATTTTTAATTTGCTGAATACTGATCAAATTGCATAAAAATGCAAAAACCACAAACTTGTCATAAATTTCTTTCATGCAACGAACCGGTCTTTCCACTTTATGCCTGTTGTTGTGCCTGGTAACAACGGCCCAATTTACAGTAAGTGATAATAAGCGTTTTCTGTTGCGCAACAATGCTCCCTTTTTTTATTTGGGTGATACAGGCTGGGAACTCTTCCACCGCTTAAACCGCGAACAGGCAGATTACTATTTAAAACGCAGATCGGAACAGGGCTTCACTGTTGTACAGGCGGTAGTGCTGGCTGAATTTGATGGTTTGCATACACCTAACGCTTATGGAGACCTGCCGTTGAAAAATGATGATCCCACCCAGCCCAATGAAGCATACTTTCGTCATGTGGACTATATTATTGACAAGGCAAATGAGTACAATATAGTAATAGGCTTACTACCCACATGGGGCGATAAAATATTCAAAAGTACCTGGGGAAAAGGGCCTGAAATTTTCACTACGGAAAATGCCTGGCAATATGGTGAATGGTTGGGAAAGAGATATAAAGATAAGACGAACATTATATGGATAACGGGAGGCGACCGAAATCCGCGCAACGAAAAGGATGTGGCCGTATGGAACAGTATGGCCCTGGGAATTACAGCCGGTTGCGGGCCGGGCAAAAAACCGCTCATCACTTTTCACCCCCAGCCCAATCAGTACGGAAGCGCTGAGTGGTTCATGAAGGAAGATTGGTTGTCGTTTAACATGTTCCAGAACGGACATTGCCGCAATACGCCGGTATACGATAAAATCCAGTCTGTATATAATATGACCCCTGTAAAACCACTAATGGATGGAGAACCAATATATGAAGACCATCCCGTTTGCTTTAACGCAATAGAGCTTGGAACAAGCAATGCTTATGATATCAGATTATATGCGTACTTAGATGTGTTCGCCGGCGCTCATGGACACACATATGGATGCCACGATATCTGGCAGTTTTATTCGCCTTACCATGAAGCCGTAAACGGGCCGCATATATACTGGCAGGAAGCGATGGAATTGCCCGGCGCTCAACAAATGCTGTACCTGAAAAAACTAATCCTTTCCCGGCCATTTTTAGACAGGGCGCCCGACCAGTCGCTCATTGTTGAGAATAATTATGGGCCTGCCGAACGCATACAGGCCACAAGAGGCAAGGATTATGCTTTTATTTATACAGCAGCAGGAAAACCATTTACTGTTAATGGAGGAAAGATATCCGGCAATACATTAAAAGCCACCTGGTACAATCCGCGCAATGGTAAAACCGTTGCCGCACCTGCCATTACAAATAAAGGGCAGGAAAAATGCACACCTCCTTCCGCGGGTTATGGACAGGACTGGGTGCTGATATTAGATGATTCGGCAAAACAATATGGGCTTCCGTAAAATTGCCGTTAACAAAAAGCATAATGCCTGTGTTAACGGCAATAATAGCATCAATAAGTAACGAATTCTATAGTGCTGTAAGGGTTTACTTAATAACTCCGCAACCTATCCTGGTACCGGCATTTCCAGATGGCTGAGAGGTATAATCATCAACCCCGCCATGCACAATAAGCGCCTTGTTCAAAATATTTTTTTCAGGACCTCCGCCTAATGTCCATAAATCTGTTTCCAGTTTAAGTGTACCTTTTCCCTGCTTGTCTAATTCCACATTTCCGATATCACCCGAGTGGAAATCAGCACTTCCCCATTTACCATGTTGTTTGTTGGTTGGGTTCCAATGCCCGTGGGACATAGCACCTTTATCACCACAATCGCCATGTTCATGAATATGAACGGCCACGCTTTTTCCAGCTTTGGCCGGTATGTTTATTTCCAGTTCCATTTTTACTTTGCCATTTTCGTCTGCATCAAACTTTGCGGTACCAGATACGGTAGTGTCGGCATAAGTACCTGATAGTACTGCCTCAGCATGTTTTACCAGGGGAACGGCTGCAGTATCATTCATGGGCTGTTCGGCAGGGCTAATAACAGCATCCGCAGTAGTGCTATCCACAGTTGATTCTGAACTCGTTGGGCTATTACAGGAAAATACAAACGCGAGAGCCGGGATGGCCAGTACAAACAATGATCGTTGGATAATGAAGCGAGAAATCATAGCTATAATTTTTTTTGTTATAAAAGCATAACAACAAAGCTACAAAAACCTTACCCGCTTGTTCCGATTATCTGCTTTTATCAAAAAAAACAACCTCTTTAGTGCCTCGGCCTGCCCGTTGGGGAAATATATCAGCATTTTGGGAACAGAAAACTTCATTTTCTGATACATGACTGTATTCACAGAAGTAAACGTGCGGATAAATTTGGAAGGGCTTTATTTATTTTTAAAAAATTATATAAATAATCCCAGATGTATTATTTTTGACCCTCTTCCATTCAACCTTTAACGTAAAAATCGATGAAAAAAGTTTTTCTGATCGTTTTCCTTATTGTTGTTATCGCTGTTGCAGGTATTGCCGGGTATTTAAAATTTGCCCTACCCGATGTGGGCCCTGCACCGGAGATCACTGTAACGATAACCCCTGAACGCATTCAAAGGGGTGAATATCTGGCCAATCATGTAGCCGTTTGTATGGATTGCCACTCTACGCGCGATTGGAATAGGTTTACCGGCCCGCTTTTACCGGGCACCCTCGGTAAGGGGGGGGAGTACTTCGGAAAAGAAATGGGTTTTCCGGGCGTCTTTTATTCAAAAAACATTACGCCTGAAAACCTTGGTACATGGACGGATGGCGAAATTTTCCGCACAATTACCACAGGTGTAAATAAAAATGGAGAAGCTATGTTTCCTGTAATGCCTTATATGCATTATGGCAAAATGGATAAAGAAGACGTATATGATATCATCGCCTACCTGCGACAACTTCCCATGATTAAGAGCGACATACCTCAGCGTAACATTGATTTTCCAATGAGTTTCATACTTAATACCATTCCGGTTAAGCCGGTTCCCTTAGAACGTCCTGCAAAAACAGACCTTGTAAACTACGGTGCATATATTGTAACCATAGCCGCTTGCATAGATTGCCACACGCAGGTTGAAAAAGGACAGATTATTCCCGGAATGGAATATGCCGGGGGTAGAGAATTTAAAATGGGAAATGGGGTCGTTCGTTCCGCTAACATTACACCTGATGCAGAAACAGGACTTGGTAACTGGACGGAAGATGCTTTTATAGCCCGCTTTAAAGCATACAGCGACCCGGCAAGTATAGCCCAATTGACTTCCGACCGGGTAAATACGATCATGCCATGGTCAATGTATGCGGGTATGGATACCACCGACCTGAGAGCCATTTATGCATACTTAAAAACGATCAAACCTATTAAAAATAAGGTAGAACATTTTCAATTGCAGGTAAAATAAGAATGTGGAAATAATTGTAACACATCATATAGGGGCTCTTTCTTATTTTTGCGGTCTATGCCGCTTTTCATTACATCTTTAAATTCGGGCAGCAATGGCAACTGCTATTATATAGGTAATGAAAACGAAGCAGTGTTGATTGACGCGGGTATTTCGTGCAGGGAAACAGAAAAAAGGATGAAGCGCCTGGGATTGGATATGAACTCTGTTAGAGCGATCTTTGTGTCGCATGAGCATTCAGATCATATCACCGGCATACCAGGATTATCTAAAAAATTTCAACTCCCTGTATATATCACAGATGCCACTTTGCGGTCTGCTTCCATTCCTATTGAAGAACATCTCGTTCAACTTTTTTTTCCGCAACAGCCTGTGACAATTGGGAACTTAACCATCACAGCCTTTCCTAAATGTCATGATGCCAGCGATCCGCATAGTTTTGTGATATCAGACAGCGGGGTGAAAGTGGGTGTTTTTACCGACATTGGCAATTCCTGCAGCAATGTGATCCAGCATTTCAGTCAATGTCACTCCGTTTTCTTAGAGGCGAACTATTGCGAGGATATGCTTGCAACCGGGAGTTACCCTTACTATTTAAAAAAACGCATCAGCGGTGGTAATGGACATCTCTCCAATAAACAGGCGCTTGAATTATTTACACAACACAGGGCAAAGTATTTAACACATTTGATACTGTCGCATTTATCCAGGAACAACAATAGCCCGGAATTAGTTGAACGGCTTTTCAATAAAGAAGCCAATGGCGCCACAATTATTGTTGCTTCGCGCCATCACGAAACGCCGGTCTATTGTATTGCCCATGAATCCGGCTGTTTGCCTAAACCGGTATCGGCCAGGCATATCCAGCTTTCATTATTTTGAACCGCACACTATTCTTTTTCTTTTACCTGCACACTATCAGGCATTCACCGCTAACATTCTTCATTATCTTATCTCAATTTGAAACAGGCTTATGGAGTAAACCATGCGCTTCAATAATAAAACCGTTCCTGTTTCCCAATAAAGATTACGTATTTTTCCCTGCATTCGGTGAAAGTTCTGCATAAACCACGATCGCTTTTATTTGGGCTAATGTTGTATTATACAGCATTATACATTGCAAAACGTGCGCTGCATAAGCTGCTACGGGTAAACGCTTAATACGCTTTGATCGTAATTTCCCTGCCCTGTAGTGAAACGATGACTAAACAATAATAGGTTCACCTATTTTCCAGGGTGGCTAAACGTTGTTTCTTTGTGTAACAAATCCAATAGATCCTTAACCGATCCAATATCCCGAAAACCAGCGATCCGATTCCATGTAAAAACCAAAGCTACCAGACAAACACCGATCCAATACCTAAATGAAAACCGCAGTGCATTTTAACCGTCCGTTTAATCATTGCAACCTTAACAGCAACAGGAAATGGGACAACCTTATCAGACTGATCCCCTTCACAACCTGAAAAAAATTATCCTTTTTCTGTTGCTTTTTTTCCGCTCTCCGCAATATGCAAAACAGTCTCCACAATATTTTCTTCATCTCCTCACTTAGTTTGTGCAAAGGACGCCGGACCTGACTGGCATTTATCTCAATTTTTCTATTCCCTCATTCTGCGTTATTTTCGCTGAAATTTTTACACATGAACTTGCATGAATACCAGGCTAAAGAGCTGCTGAAAAAATTTAATGTTCCTGTTCAGGATGGCATACCCGTTGATACCGCCGAGAAAGCGGAAGAAGCATACAAACAACTGAAAGTACAGTATGGAAACAATTTTGCCGTAGTTAAAGCACAGATACATGCCGGTGGGCGTGGAAAAGGAAAAATACAGGGTTCAGAACAACGCGGTGTTGCTGTTGGTAAAAGTGCAGAAGATATCAAAACCATTGCCGGAAATATTATTGGGCGCACCCTGGTAACCATACAAACAGGACCTGCAGGCAAACTGGTAAGTAAAGTATTAATTGCCCAGGATGTATACTATCCCGGGCCCAACCCCGTAAAAGAATTTTATCTTTCTATACTGCTCGACCGTACCAGGGGGGAGAATGTAATTATGTACAGCACAGAAGGCGGAATGGATATTGAACTGGTAGCACATGATACACCCGACAAAATATTTAAGGAATGGGTTCATCCTTCAGGTGGTTTACTCCCTTTCCAGGCCCGTAAAATTGCTTTCAATTTAGGATTAACCGGGGGAGCTTTTAAAAATTGCGTGAAGTTCGTTACCAACTTATATAAAGCATATGTAGAGCTTGATTGCGGTATGCTTGAAATAAATCCATTATTTAAAACCAGTGATGAAAAAATTATTGCGGTAGACTGCAAAATGAGCCTTGATGATAATGCCTTAATGCGTCATACCGACCTGGAGGCCTTACGTGATATCAGTGAAGAAGATCCTACGGAAGTAGAAGCGCATAAATACAATCTTAACTTTATAAAATTAGATGGCAATGTGGGTTGTATGGTAAATGGCGCCGGATTGGCTATGGCTACCATGGATATGATTAAATTAAGTGGCGGCGAACCTGCCAATTTTCTTGATGTAGGCGGCACAGCCAATGCCCAAACCGTGGAAGCCGGGTTTCGTATTATTTTAAAAGATCCTAAAGTAAAAGCGATCCTCATTAATATTTTTGGAGGTATCGTACGCTGCGACCGCGTTGCCCAGGGAGTAATAGACGCATATAATTCGATAGGAGATATAAAGGTTCCGATTATTGTACGCCTGCAGGGTACTAACGCCGAAGAGGCAAAAAAACTAATTGAAGAAAGTGGCTTGAAGGTACAGTCCGCTATACTGCTGAGTGAAGCCGCTGCACTGGTGAACAAGGCTGTGAGGGCTTAGTGCTTGTTACGCTATTGCAGGAAAAGAAAGGTGAAGAATTAAATTACTTTCACCTTTTTATATGTCATGCCCCATCTGTGTAAATGAATAAAGATGCATCTCCGTTTCTTGCATTATATATACGGTTTATCCATGCTGGCGCTTCTCCGGGCTTTTTTATTTCCTTTAAAACAAAAAGGTGAAGCAGCAACTGATACTACTTCACCTTATAAATGTATTATATTATATTTTTCACTTCTCGCGTCCCTTAAGCTCCGGCCTATCTGCAACCAGCTTTCAGCTTAAGCATACTAACGATGAGCAGATACATTGATGCTAACATCCATTCACTATTCACTATTCACACCTTTCACCTTTCACTTCTCATCTCTCACCTTTACAAATCCAGGCTCCATCCATCGCGGTATTCACGTTTAACGAACTGATTGGCTTCATCAAAATTAGTAACCTTCATGTTTTTTGCATCCCACAATAGTTTTTTGCGGCCGGTAAATTTGTTTTTACCCCAGCCTGTTACCTTTGGATCGGTATACAAAGCACTCCTGATAGCAAGATTGCCCATTAAGATACTCTCGGTAAAAGGCCCGGCATATTCAAAATTGGAGCTGGTTTCACCTTTACCATAACCCGCGATACAGGCATTTACCCATTGCAGGTAATGACCTTCGGGAACGCGTTTAATGGTTTCTTTTACTGCTTTAGCACTATCATTTTTAGAAAGTGGCAAAAGTCTTGGATTGGCCCCATAACAATCGGCGAGTAATTTACCTTTTGTTCCTATAAACAATACACCCCCGTCCCAATTTCCAAATTCTTCTTCAGGTAATAATTCATCCGGTCTTTTCGGCAGCAATCCACCATCATACCAGGAAACTTTTAATATGCCTTTTTTATCTTTTCTGGGATATTCCAGATGAATAATGGATGACACCGGGCAACTGGCGGTATAGTTAGCCTCCTGGTTCATACCGGTCCATTGATTGGCTATGCTGCATTCGGCTGAAGACGGGAAGTCAATAGGCAATATCCTGTAAATAGGATCCATGATATGACAGGCCATATCGCCCAAAGCGCCTGTGCCATAATTCCACCAGCCTCTCCAGTTAAATGGCAAATAAGCCGGGTTGTAGTCTTCTTTAGGAGCGGTGCCCAGCCACAGATTCCAATCCAGTTCGCTGGGAATGCTGTGATTACCGGTAGGTTTGGCAATTCCCTGAGGCCATATAGGCCGATTAGTCCATGCCTGTGCTTCTACAATATCTCCTATTAACCCGGCATCGTATATTTCTTTCATTCTCCTTACTCCATCTCCGGAGCCACCCTGGTTACCCATTTGCGTTACTACTTTGTATTTTTTTGCAGCCTGCGCCAAAATACGGGCTTCATAAATATCGTGTGTGAGGGGCTTCTGCGTATATACATGCTTGCCTAATTGCATTGCCGCCAGTGTGGCAACCGCATGGGTGTGATCCGGTGTAGAAACCGAACAGGCATCAATATTGTTTTTTTCTTTTGCCAGCATTTCCCGGAAATCTTTATAGTATTTGGCCCTGGGAAAATTTTGCCTTGACTTTACAGCCTGGCGGTCGTCTACATCAACCAATGCAACAATATTAACATTGGGATTTTTTGCAAAGGATGTAAGATCGCTTTCTCCTTTTCCACCCGCACCAATGCCTGCAATATTTAATTTATCACTGGGGGCAACAAATCCTTTGCCCAGTACATGACGTGGCACAATAAAATAACCTGCCGCGGCAAGGGATGCATTGCGCAGAAATTTTCTGCGGGAACCTTTAGACTTTGATTTTAATTTTTGGCTCATCGTTTATGAAATTTTGCATTAAGGTAAGAACATCTGGTGAGATTTGGGATTCGAGATTTTATATTTGAGATTTTATTGACCTCTTTCGTATATCCCCTACCGGCTACTCCTTTAATATATCCGCATCCACACTGGAAGAAAAAGAATAGGGATAACTGCTTTCCTGCATTCCTCTTGTTTTGTTGGGAGCGGCGCCCATCGTAACATTAAAGCTGCCTCCTTTTTCTATATCAAAATGACTGATCCAGTTGTTTTCATATTTTTTCCCATTGAGCTGGGTTGTCTGAACATATTTGGCAAGTTCGCTGTTGCCGGGCGCATTAATAACAAACTGTTTACCATTCTCTAACTGCAAAGTGGCTCTTTTAAATAAAGGCGCACCTAATACATATTGATCCGTAGCGGGACAAACAGGATAAAAACCCAGCGCGGAAAAAACATACCATGCGGATGTTTGACCATTGTCTTCATCACCGCAATAACCGTCTGGCGTTGGCTTATACATCCTGTTCATCACTTCCCTTACCCAATACTGGGTTTTCCAAGGTTCACCTGCATAATTGTACAGATAGGTCATATGCTGTATGGGCTGGTTGCCATGTGCGTACTGCCCCATATTGGCGATCTGCATTTCCCGTATCTCGTGGATAACGCCGCCATAATAGCTGTCATCAAACAAAGGAGGCATTATAAAAACAGAATCAAGCATGTTTACAAAATTCGCCCTGCCACCCATCAGGTCAGACAATCCCCTGATATCATGAAATACGCTCCATGAATAATGCCAGCTATTGCCTTCTGTAAAAGCATCGCCCCATTTTAAGGGGTTGAAGGGTTTTTGAAAACTGCCATCTTTATTTTTTCCCCGCATCAGTTTGGTTTCGGGATCAAACAGGTTGCGGTAGTTCTGGCTTCGTTGGGCATACAACTTTCGTTCCTCCCGTGGACGGTTAAGCGCTTTTGCCAGTTGATATATGGTAAAGTCGTCGTAGGCATACTCCAGTGTACGGGCAGCATTTTCATTGATCTTTACATCGTAGGGCACGTAACCGAGACTGTTATAATATTCAACTCCTTTTCTTCCCACAGCTGTTAATGGACCTTCATTATTTGCACCATGCTGCAATGCTTCATACAAGGTGTTGATGTCGTAATTGCGCAAGCCTTTAATATAAGCATCTGCCACAACAGAAGCCGAATTATTGCCCACCATAACATTTCTCAGTCCGGGGCTCGACCACTCCGGTAAAAAACCACTTTCTTTATAAGCGTTGATGAGCCCTTCCTGCATCTCTTTATTCATGGAAGGAAACATGAGATTAAGAAAAGGATACAAAGCCCTGAAAGTATCCCAAAACCCCGTGCCGCCAAACATATAACCCGGTAGTACTTTTCCATTATACGGGCTGTAATGAACAATATTCCCGTTCGCGTCTTTTTCATACAGCTTGTTGGGAAAAAAAACCATACGGTACAAGGTAGAGTAAAAAGTACGCACCTGGTCTACTGTTCCGCCTTCCACCAAAATACGGCTTAACGTATTGTTCCATATGTCGCGTCCATTTTGTTTAACCGTTTCAAAGGGATTATTGCCAATCTCCTGTAAATTGAGTTCGGCCTGTTCATAGCTGATGAACGAAGAAGCCACTTTGGCGTTAACTCGCTCTCCTTTGTTGAAAATTTTGAATGCCACTACCGCACCGGCATGATTGTCTTCCACTTCTATGCGGGTAAGGTCCAGGTTATCTCCATTAAAAGTAGCTACATTACTAAAGGGATGGTCGAACTCAATTACAAAATAGTTTTTAAAATTATCGGGCACTCCCCCACTGTTGCGGGTAGAATAACCGATGATCTTATGCTGATCGGGGATGATCTTTACGTATGAGCCTTTATCAAAAGCATCCACCACTACAAACGCGCTGTCGGTTTTGGGAAAGGTAAACCGGAAGCGGGCTGCTCTTTCTGTTGGCGTTATTTCGGTGGTAACATCATAGTCGGCAAGATATACGCTGTAATAGTAGGGCATTACCGTTTCCGCTTTATGGCTGAACCAACTGGCACGGTCATCTTCCTTAAAACGTAGCGTACCGGTTACCGGCATGATACTGAATTGTCCGTAATCGTTCATCCATGGCGAAGGCTGGTGCGTTTGTTTGAATCCTCTAATTTTATCCGCGCTGTACTGGTATTGCCAGCCGTCGCCCATTTTACCGGTCTGCGGCGTCCACACATTCATGCCCCAGGGCAATGCGATTGAAGGGTAGGTATTGCCGTTAGAAAGACTATGTTTGGAATCGGTTCCCATTAATGGATTCACCCAGTTTACAGGATCGTTTACTTTGGTTACCATTTGGGCCATGGGGACAGATGCACTATAGCAGAATAAAACAAATAATATAACTTTTTTCATAATCGTGATATGTATTTGTTCTGCGAATATACCGGAAGTGGAAAATAAAAACTGTATAAGGCAGAAGAATGAAGATATAGCTCACGTTGCAGGAATGAGCTTATTGTTTAAAATTATTTAAAAAGGTTATCATTCTGCGGGACAGAGTTCTGGAAGAACATACTGAGTGCGAAGTCGGAGATGCTTATTGCATCTTGGCTGTATTCCCTTTGTTCTTAATGTTTCGCCCGAACTGTCGTTCCATGGCATTATTCCCAAATAGCCGGTATAATCATCGGGGTCGTCAAAGCGTGCAAAACAGCCTGTCTCTGCCAGCAATGCAGCCGCTGTTATCGCGCCATATCCCGGAAGGCTGAGCAGTAGCTCGTATGCTGTTGAATGCTGTGTTTGCATTTGTTTGCGCAACAACTTTGTAATATTACCCAGCCGCGTTCTTTGATATTGCACCTGTTGTATTAGATTTTCTTTGGTAAGTGTACCTACTTGTGAATTTAGCTCAAGGTTGCCCAACCATTCCAATGCTCTTTTAGAAAGGAAGTTGCAGAAACTGTTTTGAGTATCTCTATGTTATAGTATAGCATGAAACTCTTGAGCCGGTTGTTTGTACGGATTGCATCTCTTACAGCGCTTTCCCGCAGGCGGGAAAAGCTGCGCAGTTCTTGTTGTTCACGGAATAAAACATGAATACCGTGAAGATTGCCTTTTTCCAAATGTTCGGCAATGGGGCGACTGTTATGCAAGTCAGTTTTACTTTTCTTCTGCTTGTCTGTTTGCGGAATGTCTGCTGCATGAACAATAACGTTGATAATCCCCATTTTGCATAGTTGCTCATGATAGCCCGTTTTGCAAAAGCCTGCTTCATAAGCAGAATAAAATTTGCCGCCCGCAAATTTGGTCTGCAATGTTTTATAGAGCGTTTTCGCAGAAGGTGATTGAGTAAAATGCGCCACCTGGTGGTTAAGGCTCCGCACCGTTACAAACCAGGATTTCTTATGAACATCAAGTCCAATAAAAAAATTTTGACCATTAAAGTCAATTGTTTCTGATAAATTTGTTGCAGGCATAGTGCATGTTTTTAATTGTTACAAATTGCGAAACTTATTGTTATCGCACTGTAAAACTAACCTGCCTGTCGCAGGCAGGATTGGCGGCGCAGCATTTTTGGTGCTGCATGACCGCAACAACTGCACTATGCTTTTCTTACATAATTACTTCGTATAGTGTGAAGACTGTGTACAGTGTGTAATCATCTTGTTCTATTCTTGTTTTTCCGGTTGTTTGTTTAGAATCCATATACGTGAACGCAGATCCATTTCTATTTTAAGTGCATTACCATTTATCGGTAAAGTATCTCCGGTAAATCCATCTATCATATTACCTGGAATATTTTTTAATTGAATTTCAATACTGGCTTTTTGCTGATTGTAATTGTGTACCACATAGCTACTATCATTCAGTATCTGAAATGTAACACGCGAGGGAGCATCCAATATTGGAGTATGATCATTGGCAAAAACTGAGCGGATGGTATTCATCCATTGTTGCGGCAGTTCAATCAATCCAATCTGGCGCGGGCAAAGTAATACTTCACCAACAGCATCAAAATCAGCCTGAGAAAAAGTATGGGTGTTGATTACCGCAATATTATTGTTCTTCAACAGGAATGAAACTTTGTTGCCGCCCGCAGTCTGCAGCAAAACCTCTGCGCCTTCCGGAACCATCCGGTAATCCGTTTGCAACGGGAATGCCAGTGAATCTACCGTTCCGTCATTTACAACAATTTGAGTTGATCCCTTTTCCAATACAAGCGGATACTTTATACCGGCAAGTTTGGCCAGCTTCTCTCCATTTTTCACCCGGGCAAGAAATCCGGCAGTCATAATGATTTTTTTTCCTTCATTTAATGATCGCTCCACCTTATCTGCAACTGCTGAATCCGCCGCAGCCTGCATTGGAAGAAAAACTACTTCTGCCTTTTCAGGATATGCAGAAACCGGGACCAGGGAAACACCAAACATCCCCACGTAATCCAGCAGGTATAAATCGCCACCGGCATCACTATTAGGTGGCTTATAACCTGCCACACCCTTCACCGGATTTTTTGCAACTGCAACGGCAAGATCAGCCAGCTTTTCAAAATCAAGCCGGAGCAAATGATGCCCGGGATGACCGTTCAGAAAGTCGTTAAAATTAAAAACCACCAACTCTTTAGCGCCCGCCAGCACTGATTGATAAGCCTGTTCAATAAAATCTGTCGCAGTACAATCGCCATGATCAAACCAGGCAGCCCCAATTTTATTACCCGAAAGCGAAGCTATCCAGCGATAGTTGATGAACCCTTCATAAGGTTGTACAAAACCAAACCGCCGGGTATATTGCCCGCGGGTTTCAGTACCTACATATACTTTGTCAAACAATGCAGGTTCGGTGGCCACATCATATCCAAACTCATGAAACCTGTCGTACCATTGCGGATATTTAATAATCATGGTAATACCCGGATTTTTTGCTTTTGCGGGATCAATAAAAACAGAACCGGCAAGCCCTGTTAGTAATTCACGACGGTACTCCGACCAGGTTCTGTCGCCCTTTGCCTGTTTCGATTCAATACTGGTGTCTGCGGTGCAGAAAAAATCATCAAGAATAAACTGATCAAACAGCGGCGCTACGTCCTCCATAATTTTTTTCATATCAGCACCGGTCTTCGGATTTTGCCAGTTGAACCACGACAGCGGACCATCCTGTGCTACTCCGGCTTCGCCACCCGGAACGGTGGCAATACCACCCACTACTTCAAATCCATTATTTTTAAGAAAAGTAATTGTGTTTGACAGATGTTCTACAGGAACAACCAAACCGCTCCTGTACACTTCAACATAAACTTTTGTAAAACCATTGCATCGAAGTACCGAGAGCGCCTCACGTCGTCCGGCTTCTGTGGAAAACTGATCCTGTATGGTGTGTGCGGTAATATAAGCTGCGAGTTGAAGGTCAGCTTTTCTGTTTATTGCATACGAATGAAAGTCATCGGCTTTTTGTTGAGCGGGGCTACAACCCGGTATGATCAGGATGAATAGTATAATGAGTTTAAAACTTAAATTATTCATATCATTATTCCTTTTTAAAATTTACGATTAGGTTTTCATTCAGCTACTTCAATTTTCCAGTCGGTAAATTCCACGCGGTATTGCTGTTTATCGGGACCGCCGGCGGCAAGGCCCAGATCAACTGCATCTGCAACACCAAGAATATCAGCAGTGTGTCTTTCAATGATCCAGTTTTTACCATCCAGACTAATGTATCCGCTGAAGCTATTTCCATGACGAACCATTTTCAGGTAGATGGGTGTTTGTACATGTTCAGGCAAATTGGTGCTGCTGGCTTTGTGCATACATCCGTTACCAAACTCATCATAATTGATTCCTGCACGTCCGGGTGTAGCAAATACCAGCACAGAACCTTTACTTCCCGGCTGCACATCGAAACTTTGTGACATATCGTTTCGTACAAATAATCCTGTACGGAACCATTCGTGTGTGCGTTCTCCAAATTGGCTGATGGTTACTGTGGCAACAAAATCACCTTTGATACCTTTCACATAAGTAGCAGCGTATGAATCTTCGGCGTGAAAGAAATCTGAACCGCCTGCCGTAATTTTAAAACGGTTTGCTTTTGCATCAGCCTCTATTTTATAAGGTTTGGCCTTAGCCGAACCATATTGCTTTATGGGCAGCTTAGTTAGATCGAGTACCTTCCCTCCTGCCACATTCAATTCTTGCTGCGAACTGTTCCCTATGCGTATCTGATGCTTTCCTAACCTGGGCTCCAGGTCAAATCTTACCTGTTGAATGCTGTTGGGTTTTAGTTCAACTGACTGGCTTTGCACTTCCCGGTTGTCAAGAAATAGTGAAGTGTTAACTTTTTGAGAAACAGAAGTCAGATTGCGGGCAATGGCAGTTGCTTTTACTCTTTCGCCCTGGATTAGCCGGTTATTTGATATCTGAAATTCTTCAAATACTACATCGGGCTTTATACCTTCAACGCGAACAATTTGGTAGTCGGTGGAACCGATGGCCAAATGGTGTTCCCCTTCATCATACAACCGCAATTCAAATTCAATTTTCCGGCTGTTGTTCTTTATCACCGGAAATAGACGGCGTTCCTTTACCTTACCATCTACATACAACACTACCGGAGCGATGCCGGTAGCTCCTTTATTGGTAACATCGGCGGTGAGTCTGATGACGCTACCTGCCAACACCGCTCCGGAAGAAGTTTTCGAAGCTGCGGTAATTGCTAAGTTGTGTTCTTTAAATTGGGGCTCACCTTCAATGATCATTTCCGGTGGATAGGCCGGCGCTTCAATAGTGAAGTTGTTACGATAGGTGTTATCTTCTATCAGGGCCGCACACAGTTTCCATTCACCTTGCTGAAGTTTGTAATAAGTATTTTCTTCAGCAGTCCATCCAATGGACATGTTATCGAACCAAAATGCAACATTGTCGTTAAAAAATCCTGCATTCACATTGTGAACCAGGTTGCGCCGGACTATGGAATTGAAAGTAACGCCTGCAGTAGTGATAGCGCCGGAATCGTCGGCATCCTGTTGTACATTCTCAAGATGATTGTATTCCACAAGATAGCCTCCATCTATAGCTTCTTCAAGGTTCGACCATCCCCCCACATAAATAGCAAACCGCCCACGGGTTTTGGTAATATAGTTGTGCGAAATGGTAGTCACGAGTGAGTAGGAAGCATGTATGTTTATGCCGCCACAATCGAAAAGTTTGTTGTATAAAATTTGTGTTTCACGGATAATGTCTCTGCCATCGCCCGGCTGTACAGGTCCCTTCACGAAAATAGCACCCTGGTCTATGGTTTCGAAATGATTACGAAGAATACGGGTTTGATAACATCCTTTCAGAATGGTAATTCCTGTTCCACCACAGGAGCGAATCTCTCCGTTCACCATTTCGCAGGCATGTGCATATTCATAACGGACAGCGCTACCCGAAACAATTGTTCCTTCGAGCGTTAACCCGTAAAAACGCAGGTTACGCACCGGCTTGCCCAACTGCCCCTGTACGGTAATCAGGTTAACAAGACGGGGAACTCCGGCATAAACCTGATTAGGATTGTTGATACCGGCTTCCGGAATATAGCTGATCTCTTTACGTTTTTTGTCGAAAAACCATTCACCTGAAGTGTCAAGAAAGGACTTAACGTTTTCCACATAGTATCGTGGTGGAACAATCACCACTCCTTCCTGCGGTGAACGGAATGTTGCTATACCGCGCTTCTCATCAATGTTGGTAAAAGAATTTATACCGGTATGCCAGCGAAGCAGCATCACTACACGATTATCTTCCATTTCTTTCCAGTTCTTCAATTCGCCTTTACGAAAATGGAGTTCGTTGGGTGTAGGAGAAATTACCGGTGGAACCAGATAGTCCTCATTGGGTATTCGGGCTAGTGTCTGCCGTTTACCATTCACTATCAACATTCCAACTGAATCGGCATCGAATTTAGCCGCCCATATTTTACCCTTTTGCTTCCAGTCATTCACGAGTTGAGCACTGGTGATGATTGGTTTTTCTCCGGGAAAAGCTGCGTAGGTTACATAATGATCTCTGAGTTTGTGATATTCAAAAGCACCGGTGGGCAGGTTGGTTTCCACGCGTTCCCCTCCATCGGCCGGTTCAAATAATAGTGTTTTTTTGAGTGAATAAACTCCACCCCGGATGTAAACCAAAATATCCTTTCCACTACCCAGCGGATGGGGAGAACCGATGTATTCCTTTTGCACCGGGATATCTTTAGGTTTATACACCTGAGCCTTCAATTGCCGCACTGCTTTTTGCGCACGTTCGATTGTTCGGAAAGGACCATCAGTTCCACTACTATTTGGCCCGGACACCGTACCCGTCCAATTGTCATTTCCCTGAGGAGATACATAAAAATCAGCCTTCTCCGGATAGCTGAATGGCAGCCATGCTTCACCTTCAAGTAATTTTCCGTCGCGGTATGGAACAGGAGTTTGCGCTATTGCTGATAAAATAAGGGTGTACGAAAAAATTACCATTCCTGTAAACACCCTGATCAAAAATAGTTTCATACCTGTTGGAGTTTTACTTTATAAAGAGGATAAACATGGCCGGAAGTTTTATTCTCTTTTGCATTATACTCAATTTTACCCTTAACAAAAAAGCAAAAGAAGGCAATCCTATCTGGTGCCTTCTTTTGATATTCATAATTGACCCCTCAAAGAAAATCCGGATTAGTTCAATCCTCATTTATTTATCCCACGACACAGGAGTTAAAAACTCATCAGCTCCCTTCCGGCGTACATAGGACGGGTTTAATGGTGCCAAAAAATATAAATGAATAAATAAAAAAGTTATTGCCGAAGAAAATGATATATTTTTTATTAATTTTTCAAAATTCAACTTAGATAAAGTCTAATTTTTCTCCCACCAAACTTTGGTAAGAAATTCATCAGGACCCTGTCTTTGAACAGCCTCCAGATAGTTTACGCCATTTAAACGAGGTTCATCAGCCTGATACTTCAATCTGCCCGGTCTTTGACCGTGAGTTTCATTTCCATTTACCTGATAATTGGTAGGAATAATAACATCCGGGTAATTCGTTCTTCTCCAATTAGCAAATGCTTCATACCCGTTTAAAAAAGTCGCAATCCAGTATTGCCCGCTAATCTGGCTCAATGCGGCCTCAAAATCGCCCGTTCCAATAAAAGGGTTATCGGAAAGATAAGCAGTAATTTCACCTCCTGTAATCTCAACACTGGGATCATAATTAACATAGTTTTCCATATCTGACCTAACACCCTCTTTAAAGTAAGTTCCTGCATCACCGTTCGGATTCCAACCCCGTAAAGATGCTTCGGATAACAACAACTGAACTTCCCCATTTGTCATGAGAAATCTTGGTCCATCAAATTTGGCAAAAGCTTTCCTGTTTAAGTCAGACCATTGTCTTATTCCTAAAGGATTAGATGGGTCATAATTCGGGATACTATTAATTTGCAATTCGCCCCAGCCACTGGGTAATCCTTTTTGATGTGCAGGGTTCGTGTCATCCTGCGCCGGATCTGAAGTTGCGGATGGATAAACAGCGCATATTTTAAACAATCTTGGATCATTTCTTACCTTCAGGTAATCAAAAAAAGTTGCACTAATATATGAACCCGTTTGAGCCGAGCGAAAGTATTGAGATGACCAGGGAAGAATCAGGGAAGTATTAACCCCTTCCTTATCGGCGCCTTTCAAAACTAAATTATCCCCATTACCGTTCATTAAACCACCATCTCCGCTAATCGCGCTTTTAACCCATTTTTCCGCCTCAGCTGCATCAACTTTTGTCAACCTCATTCCTAAACGAAGCATTAAAGAATTACCCAACTTTTTCCACTTGGCTATGTCCCCGTGGTATACAATATCAAAACCGGCAAAATTATCACTACCGGTATTCAAAGCCGAAACGGCATCCTTTAAAGTGGCCAACATATCCTTGTAAATAAATTCCTGTGGATCATACTTTGGTCTGAAAACCTTATCATAAAAAGCTAAACTTGCTTCTGAATATGGAACATCGCCATAAGCATCAGTCAAACGCTGAAATAAAATCACTTTCCAAATCCTGGCCATTTGATACAAATTATCATTATCTTTTTTCTTTTGCTCAATCACATCCTGAAGAGATTTTGAAATCGCATAGGTATCATTCCACAATTGATCGTTGGCAGGCTGATAGTAAACATATTTATCTCCATGCCATGCAAAATATCCTTCATCATATAAGGTAGTAAAATGTTGCGAAAAAGTTTCAAAATAGGCCAGGTTGGAAGCCATTCCTTCCCCACCCAGAAAAGTTTGCATTTGCACTGTTGTAAACAAATATCCCGGATTAAAAACATCAGCAGTTGCCGCTACCGGATTATTGTTAATAGATTCAAAGTTCTTATCACATCCCCAATTAAAAAGGATCAGCAATGACAGTATTATGAGATTAGTTTTTTTCATTTAATTGCAGTTTTAGGTAAAAATTAATTAGAATTTTAATTTTATATCCACACCATAGCTTTTAATGGGCGGAAGATTAGAAGCTTCAATCCCCTGAGCATTTCCGGTTGACCAGTTCCCATCGGGGTCAATCTGTTTTGCATGGTTCATTAATAAGGCCAGATTGTTTCCTACCAAAGAAATACTTGCTCCTTTGATAAAACGAACGGAATTTAATACTCCTTTTGAGAAATTATAAGTTAATGCAATACTCCTAAGTTTAATGAAGCTGGCATCATATAAATAATCATCTAATGCCTCCCTGCGATTAATAACAATTAATCTGTTACCTGCCATTGCGGGAGTAACCATAATATCATTAGACTTCCCGTCTGATTGTTTAACTCCGGGCAAAATGGCGCCATCGGCCCTGCCCAGTAAAGATTTCACAGTCATTCCCCGGTGATCAAGCTCATAGGAAGAAACGGAATACAACTTAGCGCCAAACTTGCCATCAACCAGGAACGACAGAGCCAAAGATTTGTAATTAAACGTATTGGTAATACCCATATTCCATTTGTGTATGCCCGATCCAAAACTTACTACATTACCTCTGTTTACAATGTTTAATCCATCATTACTAATAATATCCTGACCTTGGGCGTTCCGTTCGATAGTAGGACCAACGATTTGCGCATATTCTTCACCTTCTATCAGTCTTACAGAGGCTTTTCCTCTGGATCCAAGATTTAATTCACTTGATTGGTCCGATATCTTCAAAACTTTACTCTTATTATAAGAGCCATTAAGCGAAATATCCCATGAGAAAGCTGAAGTTTGAACCGGAGTTCCGTAGATTAAAAGCTCGGCTCCTCTGTTCCTCAGTTTGCCAACATTAACAGAAGCTCCATTATAACCTGATGTTGCTGTTAAAGTTTCCTGAGTGATATCATTTTTTGTCACCTTATCATAAAAAGCCATATCAATGCCTAAACGATTTTTAAAAAATCGAACATCAAATCCCACTTCAAATTCACCCACACTCAATGGTCTCAGCAGGCTGTTCGGAACAATGGACTGGTTGATATTTCCCAGCGGGTATCCATTATAGTTAAATCCTAACAATTCATAAGTCAGGTCAAGTTGATAAGGATCTGTATCTCCGCCAACAGAAGCATAGCCAACCCTGAACTTTCCAAAATCAATAAATTCAGGCATATTGAACAATTCCGAGAAAACAAAACTTCCACTAACCGATGGATAGAGATAACTATTGTTATTTGGGTTTAAAGTTGAGAACCAATCATTTCTTCCGGTTGCATTTAAGTACAAAAATCCTTTATAACCTAACTCAGCTGTGGCAAATAGTGAATTAATCCTCTTATTGGATTCAGAAATTGAAACCGTTTTAGTTGAAGTATTATTGATTACTTCTAAACCGGGAATAACAACCCCGTCTCCCACAACATTATTATAATCATAATGCTGGGTCATAATGTTCCCGCCCGCAATTACATTTAAAGTGAAATCACTGCCCAAATCTTTGTTCACACCAACCACTAACTCCCAGTTACGCTCAGTAAAACTTGTGTTCAATTGCGTTATCCTTCCTGGTTTCGCAAATCCTGTACCTTCAGGGATCACATTATCCATTTTATACGAAAAATGATCCTGCCCAAGTTTTCCCTGAACAAATAACCAATCCAGAATATCCCATTTAATTCGGGTTGAACCAATAAAGCGGTTCTTTGCTGAGGTATTGCTAATTTTGTTGATAACGTAATAAGGATTAGTAGCATTCTGGTCGGTTCCTAACGTCTTCTCCTTTCCATCTTCAAGATATCCCGGCGCAAGTGCGCTGGTTGGCATATTACTATTTACCCACAAAATAGTAGAAACGGCTCCCCCACGCCCGCCATTGGTCACCGGTCTGCCGGTAGCATCCTCTTTTATAAAGTCAACATTAGCATCTATTGTCAGATTATCAACAATTTTTTGACTTACTCCTAAACTAATATTATCTCTTTTTAAGCTTTCATCAGGCACAATTCCTTTACCTTTTGTGTCGGTTAACCCCAGTCTGAAAGAACCATTTTTACCGCTGGCAGAAAATGACACATTACTTGTTGACGTTAAACCATTCCTATAAAAATCATTTAATACCTGATCTTTAACATAAGAATAGGGCCTTTTTACACCATCAAATTGAATGGTTGGTACTCCATCATAACGCTCACCCCAATGGTTTTGACCATGTCCGGCTGCAAAACTTTGATTTTGCGGTCTTACATTACCATATCCCTGGCCATATTCTTTTTGGAGTTCCCACATAAAATGAGGCACCTGAACGGTGGTATTGCTATTGACAGTAACGCCAATACCTCTCTGTCCTTTCCCCGATTTAGTAGTGATAATTACAGCGCCATTCTTTGCCCGTGAACCATATAAAGCAGCGGCCACGGCTCCTTTCAAAACTGAAACTTCTTCAATATCATCGGGGTTTATACTGGAAATATTGTCTCCCCAGTCCGGCTCAGCATCACCATTTCTGTTAAAACCACTATTATTAATTGGAACACCATTAACTACATATAATGGTTGGTTATCTCCCGAAATAGAGGTGTTTCCTCTGATCGTCATACGGGTAGAACCACCAAGGCCAGCGTTCATGGTTGTAACATTTACACCGGCTACCTTTCCCCGTAATGCTTCCCCAAAACTAGACTCTCTTACAGTAGTTAAATCAGCGCCGTCAACTTTAGTTACAGAATACCCTAAGGCTTTAGATTCCCTTTTAATGCCCAGGGCGGTTACTACTACTTCATCCATCTTGGAACCCTCCTGCTCTAATTGTACAGACATGGTTCTGCTGTTTCCCACCGTCACCTCTTTATTACTGTAACCGATAAAACTGAATTGCAAAACATCCCCCTTAACCGCATCTATTTTAAACGTACCGCTCTCGTCTGTGGTCGTCCCTGTATTTTTTCCCTTTATCAGAACCGTAACCCCCGCCAGGGGCTTTCCCTCATGATCTACCACAGTGCCTTCTACCAAAACGGCAGCCGCGTTATTGGCGCCGGCAACCCGCCTGTCGGATAATTTTGAAACGGCGGACATCTTATTTTCTGTTGCTAATCCTAACTTGTTTTCACCTTCGCTGATTAAACCATCCAGGTGTTTTGACAAGGTGAAATACACTTCGTAGTCCTGACTGATTTTTTCAATAGCTTCAAGCAGCGAAATCTTTTCTTTGCTAAATGGATTTGCCTGAGTTTTAAAAGGCAATGCCCCGATTAAAATAATGAGAGCAAGTAAACTGAATAGAGGATATTTCATTCTCATAGCTTGTAGTTTACGGTTTAATGTTTGTGGTTTGTTTGTGGTTTATAGCTTTTGCTTATTTTACTTTTTTAACAAGGTATTGCTGTGACCCGATCTTCTGAAACAGAATATTCATAGATAATTCCAGTGCCTCCCGCACGGCGTCCCAGTTCGAGTAGGGCACACAGGGATACATACGGGTAATCATGGCTTGTTCTTACTATTGTTATCGTCATTATCATTTAGCTTCAAATTTATCTTACCCCTATTCAGGTAAACCTTATGACTGCCATCATCAGGCTTTATTTCTAAGCGGCCGCTAAAACCAGTCTTATATATATTTTTTTGTTACTCTAAAAGGGTGCATTTCAAATTGTCGCCGGTTGGTGGAGACGCCAACCGGGGCAGGCAGGTCTTCACCGCCCATGGGAAGAAAGCAATGCGACAATTTGAAATGCACCCCTCTAAAACACCTTGTGTTCCCTACAAAATAGAGTATTTTAGATTAGGGGTATACTGCTTTTTAGTTCAGTTTATTAAAAATAAAGATTTGGCTGAGGATCTGACGCAGGATGTGATCTTAAAGGTATGGTCAAAGTATGAAAGGATTTCTTCAGTAGCAGACATAGATAATTATATATTAAAGATGGCCAAACATCATGTCATTGATCATTTCAAAAAACTGGCCCGGGAAAAAATTTATCAGCAAGAGGTTTGGTACCATATGCAGAAAAGTACTAACCCCGTTGAAAGCAAATTGTTACAGAAATATATTGATTCCCGTCTGGACGCCATTGTAAAAGCCTTACCCGAGCGCCAGCAAGAAGTTTATATACTCAGTAAACGGGAAGGGCTTTCGCTGGATGAAATAGCGTCAACACTGGGAATTACCGTACGTACTGCCCGCAACCATTTGGGCCGGGCGCTTAAAGTAATCCAGAGAAGCATAAACAAAGATTCTTTCAGGCTTTGGATCCTTGCAGTGTTAGGCTATTTTATTGATTAAGACAGCGATTTTCTTATCTCTACTATAATCAACCCATCGGCAACGATACCCCTTCCACCTAAAACTCAAACTCCCTTTTCCCTATATTCCATCTCACCCCTGCTGTAAAGAAAAACTCATTTCGTTTCGGCTGCGCCTGTACGTTATAATTGCGTTGCACTATGTTTAGGTCAATGTAGAGGTTTTGCAATAATTCGTATGAAGCCGAAAAAGAGGCGAGTAATTGTTTTGCCGGAATGCCGGTTCCAATATGAAAGCCATATTCCCTGGGACGGGTAAGGTAGCTCCTGAAAAGATTATTTCCCATGTTCACGCCCAAAGAATCGAGTCCCTGTTTATAATACATTAATTTGCCGGTAAGGTATAGCCGTGGAATGGGCTGGTATTTAAGTACTGCAAGATATTCGCCAAAGTTAGCGCCCACAGGATGCGCCAGTTCTTTATTATAATGTACAAAAGCGGTGTTGCTGTCGTTATGTGTATACATGAACGGACGTACGAGATTCATTTCCACCTGCAGATCGAGGTTATTGATACCTGCCACATCAATGTATTTCGCTCCCAGTTGTAAAGCCTGTTTATTCATCCAGCTACCCCTTTTGTAATTTCTTACTTCTTTAAATACAAATTCGCTGATGGCCAGTTGCCCGTACAATTGCATGCTTTTAAGAAAGTTGGCTTTAAAATCTATACCCACCGTTGCTTTGGATCCACCGCTGCCCAATTGCATTTCTATAGCCCTGTAAAAAATAACCGGGTTAAGATAGCTGAGTTCAAAACCGTTTCTTCCGTTGTATACCACATTCTCATATATGCCAACATTCAGCCATTTGGCCAACTGCATGCTTAAATGATGAAAGGCCATATAGTTTTTATACCGTATGGTATCCCTGTTGGGTACGGGATTAAAAGGCGCGATAATCTCAGCATATATACTTTTATAGCTGAATTTGCGCAACTGCACATCCATTTGCAGGTAAAGAAAGTTATTGCTGAAATCGCTGAGCAATAAACTGCGGTAGCCATTTCCAACAAAAAGCTTATCGTAGCCAAAACGGAAATTGATGTATTTGGAAGCTGTAAAATCAATGCCCCCGCGTGCATCAATATAATCATATCCATTCCCTTTAAACATCTTGTAATATCCCGCATTGGGTACGCCCCTGTGTTTAGTAACATATTGCTGTACAAACAAAGGATCCCGCTCCTGGTTATCGGTGAGTGTTGTATAAAACCCGAGTTTCCTGCCAATATTCCCACGCATGGTAAAGCCCCGGGTATTTACATACAGGGCCTGGTCTACTTCCGACGATTTGCCCGCCTGCAGGCTCAGCACAGGATCAATCATTAAGGTAAAATCATCGGAATGCGTTTCGTATAAATGAGCCGGCGTTTTAAAAAAAGTATTCCATACGGGTTTGCGTACACGAAAAGATTCACCCCTGTCCTTTGTCCAGTCGGAATTGTTCATGAGCAGGCTTTGTATATTGTGCCGGTCAACGGCAGACAACTCAGCGGGCAACTCGCCTGCCTGGTCTAAAGAATCAATATATGCTACCCGTTCGGTATACATTTTCCGGTTATAGGGTTTAACCGTGGAGAAAGACAGCACGGAATCATTCTGCAGCTTTATATCCAGCCTGTCTAACAATTGGTATTGTTTGTCACCTAAGTTTATCCGGTCCGACTGTGTAAATCCAGTGGCGGATAATACCACAAAAAAAAAGGTGAACGGCAGCTTTTTAATTACTTGCATTGAGGTGTGTCTTTAATATTTTGATAAATATATAAGATTATCAAGGGGGCGCTGACCCTTATAGTAGTTATAACGGTTAAAGCAACGCTATAGTTTATGCCTTATTGAATATAGCTGAATAAAAAGCGCTACCCGCGCTTAACGCAGCGTAGCATCTGTTTCCAGCAATTGTTTGGCTTTTTGATGCAAGGCTTCGCTTAGTGGTACAACCGGCAGGCGCAATACATTTTCAATAAGCCCCAGGTGAAATAAAAATGATTTTACTCCGGCGGGATTGTTCTCTGCAAACAACAGCTCATATGTTTCCAGCATGGCGTCATTCAAAACCTTTGCCTCTTTCAATTTTCCATCCAAAGCCAAACGCACCATATCCGAAAATTTGCGGGGCATGCTGTTGGCAATTACACTGATCAACCCATCCATACCGCAGGCCAATTGGGGCAATGCAAGGGTATCATCACCGCTGCATACCAGGAAATCACCGGGCCTGTTTTTGAGTAGCTGCATGCTTTGCAGCATGTCGCCTGCCGCATCTTTTATACCGGTAATATTAGGCACTTCCCTGGCGAGACGAATGGTGGTTGCTGCAGACAGGTTACGTCCGGTTCTGCCTGGCACATTGTACAATATTACAGGCCGCGGAGAAGCTTCCGCTACTGCTTTATAATGCTGAAACAATCCTTCCTGCGAAGGTTTGCTGTAATAAGGACTAACGCTTAATACCGCAATGGCTTTATCCAAAGGAAATGTTTTCAGTTCCTGCACTGTTTCAGCAGTATTATTACCGCCAATACCCACTACCACCGGCACGCGGTTATTTATTCGTTCGTATGTATGTTCAACAATCTTTTTTTTCTCTTCTTTACTTATTGTTGGCGCTTCCCCGGTTGTGCCCATACTCACGATATACTCCACACCATTATTGATCATATGATCAATCATTGTATCCAATGCTTCGTAATCAATACTAAAATCCTTTTTAAAAGGTGTAACTAATGCTACCCCTGTTCCTCTAAGTTGTATTCTTAATGACATGCTGCTTATATGGTTATTGGTTGCAAGTTACAGGTTTCAGGCTGCCAGGAGTGCTTACTACCGCTTCCACCTTCACCTTTTGCTTGTTTATTGTTTGAGATTTATTGAGGTAACTCTTCCCAGAAACCCATTTTGCTGTACTTTTCAATACGTTGCTGTACGCGTGCCGCCGGATCAATGGACTGGAGTTCTTTGATAAGCGGGATAAGGTATGATTTTAACGTTTGCGAGGTTTCTTCGTAATTCCAGTGCGCCCCGCCATCTGGCTCCGGCACTACATCATCCACCAATCCAAACCCTTTCATATCGGTGGAAGTGAGCTTTAACTGCTGGGCGGCAACTTCCTTCTTTTCCCAACTGCGCCACAAAATGGAACTGCAATTTTCGGGTGAAATAACAGTATACCACGTATTTTGCAGCATCAGCACCCTGTCGCCCACACCAATACCCAGCGCCCCACCACTCGCACCTTCACCAATGATCACACAAATAACCGGTACTTTTAAACGCATCATTTCATAAATATTGCGGGCAATCGCCTCTCCCTGCCCGCGTTCTTCGGCCTCGGCTCCGGGAAAGGCGCCCGGCGTATCAATAAGCGTTACAATGGGCTTGTTGAATTTTTCAGCCAGTTTCATCAGGCGCAATGCTTTACGATAGCCTTCGGGATTAGCCATTCCAAAATTCCGCAATTGCCGCATTTTGGTATTGATGCCTTTCTGGTGACCAATGATCATTATCGTTTGACCGTCTAACTGCCCAAATCCACCCACTATCGCCTTATCATCCCTCACATTCCGGTCGCCATACAATTCAATATAATTGGTGCACATCCTTTTTATATAGGCGTGGGTATAGGGCCTGTCGGGATGGCGGCTCAACTGCACCTGTTGCCAGGGGGTAAGATGCTGCGTGATTTCCTTTCGCTTTTCAACGATAGATTGCTCAAGCTGCTGTAGGGTATCCGTATAATCCATTTTTGGATTTTTCTCGGACATTTGCTTCAACTGCGCTACCTGGTCAAATAATTCTTTAACCGGCTTTTCAAATTCCAGGAACTGTCTTTGTTTAAATTGAGGCATAAGCATTTAATATGCGGACGGCAAAAATAATATTTAATAAGGAAATCCCGATAGAATTATCTATGCAGCAAAAATAGAGGTGGCAAGGTGCGGGTTGCAAGTTACAGGGATGCAGGGTGCAAGTTGCAGGGTACAGGTTGCAAATTGCAGGGCACATCAGATACGGTCTGACCCTCCTTGCGTCGGGTGCCGACCGTATCTATGACTTGAGATTTTTGATTTGAGATTGCTTCCCCTGCGACCAGTACCCTGCAACCTCAAGCCTGTATTATTTTTTCAACGAATAAAAACTCAGTAAACGAATATTGTTCACGTCACTGTAGTTGTATTGGTACAAACCGTTTTTGCCAACGATCATCGCGGTCTTATTGGCTGCAATTACATCATAAGGCGCATCGCTTTTTATTTGCTGCAATTGTTTCAGTGCCCCCGGGTTAGATGCATCATACAATCTTACGCCACTTGTGCCATCGCACACAAAAAGCAGGTCGCCGTCTTTAGTTAAACCGGTTGGGCCGGTAAGCGGATAGGTTTTTACCAGTAAAGGGTTCATAAGGTCTTTTACATCTATAACATTCAGCTCATTGTCGTTTCCGCCACAGGAAGTGCCCCCGCGCAACGTAACATACGCATACGCACCATCGGTTACTACGGGATCACAGGCACGGCCATGCGAAAAAGTACCCAGTTGTACGGGAGATGTGGGATTGGTAAGATCGTACATGAACATACCGGTAGAAGAACCAAGAAATAATTTATCTTCAAAAGGATAAATCGTTTCCAGGTCAAAGCCTGCATAGAAAGTGGTATCTAACCGCGGAGTAGCGGCTGCGGTAATATCTACAATTCCCACACTGTGCGGTTCTCTTATCGCATACAGGTAATCATTCATCAATACCATGCTTGCCATGGAGCCGGCTGTGCCATTACCATTAGATTTTGCCCCTCCCGAACTGGCATTATTCAACGCAAACATATCGCCACCCGTTTGGTAATATCTATCCGTAAATGCTACAACCGTATCTTTTTCAATCCAGTCTACCGCTACATATTTATCATCAATTGAACCATAACCGTACATCCGGCCCATAAAAAAATTAGCTATGCGGTTGGTAATGCTAACCTTTTTGGGGTTGCTGATATCTATAGCGAGTAAATCGTTATACATGTCGGCATACAGGATATTGTCTTTCACAGCTATATCCCGGTTACCGGGTATACTCAGGAAAGCAACCTGTGAAGGCCGGGAGGGATCGCTGTTATCAATGATATGAATGCCCTTATCTACTTCATTGAGGTAAATGAATTTATCTTTTATATAGATTTTTCCCGCTTTCTGAACAGTTTCGGAAGGGTTTCCGTTGATGGCCGCCAGCACATCTGCTTTTGATTTCAAAACAGGCGTCATTATAGTATACGTAACCGTATGTGTGGAGGTTGTTTTATCCTTTATACAGCCGGGGAGAAAGACAAGCAAATAGCCTGTCGCCAATAGTGCCAGCAACAATGATGGGATTCTTTTTGTCATAGCAACCGTTTTCAATCCTGACAAACCAGGGAAAGAAAGCGTTGCACTTGCTGCTATATTCTTTTCAATTGGGTACCGGCGGGTGTCCGTGGCAGGGAACCGTGATAAGTGAGACCCCGGCGAATCTTGAAGCCCCCGGGTTATAATTACACAAATGACTTTTCATGCACACCCGACGCGAGTTATAATAGCAGGCCATGGCGCAATTCTCAAAACCAGCCTTATAAATGTATCGGCAAGTTTTTATCGTTGATAAATTCATGCTGGCTGGTTTTGGCATACCTAAGAAGATAAACAAAAAAAAGCGCTACCCAAAAGGATAACGCTGTATATTAAGAATGAAAATGTTTTAAGAAAAGGCCTTCTTCTTTTTCTCGTCTGCAACATTGCCGGCCGGATTTTCATTCCTGAACACCACGGTATTGTCGAACACATCCACCAAAACCGGCTTCGACTTATCTATATCACCCGCCAGTATTCTTTTACTCAACTGGTTCACGATTTCTTTTTGTATTAGCCTTTTTAATGGCCGGGCACCGAACTGCGGATCATAGCCGTTCTCGGCCAAAAAGTCGAGCGCGTAATCGGTAAATTCCAGTGTAATACCGTTCAGCGATACCAGGTTTTTCAAGTGATTGAGCTGTATATTAATAATACCCCGTATCTCACTCTTCATCAGCGGCTGAAACATAATGATGTCGTCAATGCGGTTTAAAAACTCCGGACGAATGGTTTGCCGCAGTATATTCAACACTTCACGTTTGGTATTTTCAACCACTTCTTCCTTATTGCTTTCGTTTACATTTTCAAAATTGTCCTGTATCACCTGGCTGCCCATATTGCTCGTCATGATGATGATGGTATTCTTAAAATTCACCACACGGCCTTTATTATCCGTTAATCGGCCATCATCCAAAACCTGCAACAGCACATTAAATACATCGGGATGCGCTTTTTCTATCTCATCTAACAACACTACACTATAGGGTTTACGCCTAACAGCTTCGGTTAGCTGCCCGCCTTCATCATAACCCACGTATCCCGGAGGAGCGCCCACCAGGCGGCTAACGGTATGTTTTTCCTGGTATTCGCTCATATCAATCCTGGTCATCATGTTCTCATCATCGAACAGGTATTCGGCCAGCGCTTTAGCCAGTTCGGTTTTACCCACACCGGTAGTTCCCAGAAATATAAACGACCCGATTGGCTTTTTGGGATCATGCAACCCGGCACGGCTGCGGCGGATGGCATCTGCAACGGCGGTTATCGCTTCCTCCTGCCCTATTACCCGCTTGTGCAATTCGTCTTCAAGATTCAGCAATTTTTCTCTTTCAGTCTGCAGCATTTTACTTACCGGAATCCCGGTGGCTTTCGCTACCGCTTCGGCAATATCTTCGGCGTCCACTTCTTCCTTCAATAGCCTTTTTTCGGGAGCCAGTTCATTCAGTTCTGCTGTATATTGTTCTATCTTCTTTTCTTCTTCCTGTATTTTTCCATAACGGATCTCCGCCACTCTACCGTAATCACCATTGCGTTCCGCCTTTTCCGCCTCTGTTTTTAGCGCTTCAATGTCTGCCTTGCCAGCCTGGATCTTTTCAACAAGTTCTTTTTCCTCCTGCCACTTGGCTTTCAAAGTATCCCTTTCCACGCTGCGGAGTGAAATTTCTTTTGCCAGTTCTTTCAACTTCTCTTCGTCATTTTCACGTTTGATCGCTTCCCTTTCAATTTCAAGCTGGCGGATCTGTCTTTCCAACTGATCCAGTTCCTCCGGCATTGAATTCATTTCAAGACGCAACTTTGCCGCGCTCTCGTCAATGAGGTCAATGGCCTTGTCGGGTAAAAACCTGTCGGAGATATAACGGTGCGAAAGCTCAACAGCGGCAATAATAGCCTCGTCCTTAATGCGTACATGATGATGGGTTTCATAACGGTCTTTAATACCCCGCAAAATGGAAACCGCGTCTTCCACAGAAGGCTCATCAATCATCACTCTCTGGAACCTTCTTTCCAGGGCTTTATCTTTTTCAAAATATTTCTGGTACTCATTTAAAGTGGTAGCGCCTATTGCTCTTAATTCTCCTCTTGCCAGGGCTGGCTTTAAAATATTGGCTGCATCCATCGCGCCCTCGCCGCCGCCTGCGCCAACAAGTGTATGTATTTCATCAATAAAAAGAATGATCTGCCCGTCGCTTTTTGTAACTTCATTGATCACTCCCTTCAGCCTTTCTTCAAACTCACCTTTGTATTTTGCACCGGCGATCAGTTGCCCCATATCCAATCCATAAATAATTTTACTCTTTAAGTTTTCAGGCACGTCGCCATTTACAATGCGCATGGCCAACCCCTCTGCTATGGCTGTTTTACCCACGCCAGGCTCACCTACAAGCATCGGATTGTTCTTATTGCGCCTGGAAAGAATATGCAATGTTCTTCTTATTTCCTCATCTCTGCCTATCACCGGGTCTAATTTTCCCTGCCTGGCCAGTTCATTTAAATTTTTAGCATACTTATTCAACACATTAAACTGGGTTTCCTGTGTTTGGGAAGAGATGGTAGAACCTTTTCGCAAATCCTTAATAGCGGCAATTAAACCCTTTTCCGTTAAGCCCGCATCCTTGAGCAGCTTTGCTGTATTATCCGTTCCCTGCAAAATAGCGAGCAGTATATGTTCTACACTTACAAATTCATCGTTAAAGGTTTTGAGCAATGCACCGGTACGCAACACCACATTATTGGCATCGCGGCTGATAACCTGGGCCGGCTCTCCACCCTGCACTTTGGGTAATTTATTGATGCTCTCATCTAATTTGCTTTCAACAAAATTCACATTCACATTGTTCTTCTTCAGCAAAAATTCAATAGGCGAATCATCGTCACTCAGCAAGGCTTTGAGCAAATGCTCTGTTTCGATATTCGCATTGTTGTTATTGAAAGCAATTTGCTGCGATTTAGCCATTGCCTCCTGTGCTTTAATGGTGAAATTATTTAAGTTCATATTTTAAGTTTTCCTTTATTCGTTTTCAAATAACTTTAACCTCTGTTGCACAAAACACAATCCAAAAACAAAAGACAGAAATTATGTCATATAAAGTTATATCAACCTGCCTGTATTTCAGTTTATTAGGGGCTTTCCTGTTATTCTTACAGCCCGTTACGGGACAGTTCAATTTTGCAGGTGTGGATGGTATGCTACAAAAAAATGAGAAAGCGCTGGGCAAGCAGGTTGTTGCATTGGTTTGGAAAGATGGTAAAATCGTTTATAAAAAAGAAACCGGGGAAGATTTTAATGCCAAAACACAGGCGGCCATTGGCGCCAGCGGTCAATGGCTTGTTGCCGCCGTTTCTATGATTTATGCGGATGAAGGTAAAATAACTTTAGACACAAAGGCGGGTAAGTTAATTCCCATCCTGGCCAAGTATATGAAAGGATATATCAACTTAAGGCATTGTCTTACACATACTACAGGACTGGAAGCCGAAAAAGGCGGATTGGGCAAGTTACTGCCCAGATCAAAATTTGAATCCCTGGAAGAAGAGGTTGATTTTTTTGCAACAAAACGGGAAATTGTAACCAATCCGCAAACCGAATTCTTTTACAGCAATGTAGGCATGAATATCGCAGGACGCATGCTGGAAGTAGTGAGCCGTAAAACCTTTGACCGCGTGGCGCAGGAAAAATTGCTTCGCCCTTTAAAAATGAGGGCTACTACTTTTTTCAACTACGACAACTTATACGTAAATCCTTCCGCGGGAGCACAATCTACCGCCAATGATTACATGAACTTCCTGGTAATGCTGTTAAACAATGGAATGTTTGAAGGTAAACGGATCATTAGTGAAAAAGCTATAGAAGAAATGGAGAAAGCGCAGTTTGCAAATTTGCCGGTTAAGCATACTCCCAAAGGCACAGAAGGTTTACATTATGGATTAGGCGCCTGGCTAATGGAGGAAAATGCTGAAGGCAAAGGCACAGTAATAAGCAGCCCTTCCTTCGTGGGTACCTGGCCCTATATTGACCGGAAAAACAATTACGCTGCCATTTTATTTGTAAAACCGCAGTCGGGCGAGCAGGGCAAAGAAATGTACACGCAATTTAAAGCCGCTGTGGATGAGGCTGTTGGGGGGAAATAGGATTGATTTATGATTGCTGGTTTGTTGATTTCTGGTGCTTGGCGTCCCGCTGCGGTCTGACCCTCCTTCCGTCAGGTACCGACCGCAGCTTCGGATTCCCGGGCTACTTCCTTCGAATTTGAAATTTCACACTTCGGGCTTTTGTTTCCTATTCCTGTTTAACAAACCCCCATTCGCCTTCACGCACAGAAAGACCGTACACTGCACGATAAATATACCGGGCCACTTTTTCGACACCCTCAACATTGATCAGTTGCGCATCATCGGCGGGTGTATGGTATTGCGGATGACCGCCGGTATGCAACCCTATACACGATATGCCTTTTCGGTAAAAAGAAACATGATCCGATCCGCCTACCCCGCCTGCATGTACTACTAAATCCAGCGCCAATCCTTTGCCGGTTTCTTTCATAAAATCCACTCCTCCCGGAAAAGTGCCGGCGCCTCCCATATACAATTGATTCCCGGCATTCATACGACCTACCATATCCATATTGAGCATTACTTTAATGGCAGATTGTGGTACAGGAAGATGTGCAGCAAAATACTGCGAGCCCAGTAAGCCTTCTTCTTCCGCCGCAAATGCCACCACAATTACACTGCGCTTCAAATGCGTATGATTGCGTTGCAAAGCCTTTGCTATTTCCAGCAAAGCAGCGGTACCCGAAGCGTTGTCGTCTGCACCATTGTGTACAGCGGTAGTATCGGGCTGCAAAGAACCTGTGCCATACCCACCATGGCCCAAATGATCGTAGTGAGCGCCAAGAATGATATATTCATTTTGCAGTTGCGGATCGTTGCCTTTTATTATTCCCACAATATTTTTAGCAACCACTTTCTTCGGCTCGATATTTACAGAAACTGATAAAGGCGCAGAAGACAAATAATAGTTCTTATCACCAGCAATTGCCTGTGTAAATAATCCCGGCTGCATTTGCTGCCATGCCATTCGTGTAACCTGTATAACGGGAATACGCACAGGTTCATCTTTACGGGGACGTAGTCGCACCAGCACATCATTACTGTCCACACTATCGGGTGAAATCAGTATTACGCCCACCGCTCCACGACGCATTGCTTTTACGCTTAATGCATAATCCGATAAACTGTCTGCCGCAGGGGCAGCGGACTTATTTCGCCAAAGCACAACCCATGAAGATTTTATATGCTGCAACGCGTCAAATGCAGCAGCATTGTCATTTGCAAACAATACAGGAGCTTCCAGGGCAGCAGAACCGGAAAAAGGAAAAATGCCATACTGTTTATTCAATAGAAAGTTTTCACTATTGCCGGCGTGGATAAAATTACCTGCCGGTGGGGCATCCAGCCTAACGATCACTTCAAATGGCTGATCGTATTGCGCAAGCAGGGGTTTCACACCCGATTTTGAAAAAGCAGTTTTGATGTATTGCCCCGCAAGGCTATCTTCTTTTGTTCCCGGCCAGCGCCCCTGAAGGGCATCAGACGATAAATATTCAATATGCTTGAATATATTTTTTCCCTTAATGGAAGTTTGCGAACAAATGACCGAATAGGAAAAAAAGGAAATGAAGAGCAAAAAATATTTCATCCCGAATCTTAAATTTCAAATCCCAAATCATAAATCTTACATCTCTCACAAAACCTGTATCCCCGCATTAATATAGGGTTGCAAAAGCGGGTTTTCGGGAGGCAATTCGGTAGCCAGTATATCAATCTGGTGCAAACCGCAAACCCTTAAGGGTTGTACCGTATTTACTTTTTCAGAAATGGTAAGGCAAACTGTCTTTTTTGCAGACTCAATCATAGCTTTTTTAATTTGTACCACTTCCCAGTCGCTGTCTGTAACGCCTTTTTCAATATCAATAGAATTAACGCCCAGTAAACAAATGTCTGCTTTGATCTGGCGAATAGTGGCGATCGCATCTCCTCCAACTGTAATTTTTGAGTTCTTGGAGAGTTTATCCCCCACAACAATTACGTCAATATTCGGATGATTGGAATATTCGAGTATGGCAGGTATGCTGCACGATACAAAAGTAGCTCTCAATTGCATCGGTAATATTCTCGCCAGTTCCACAATGGTGGTTCCACCGGTAGTTAATATAAACATGCCGTCCTGTATAAGACTAAGGGCTTTTGTAGCAATAATTTTTTTATGTGTATGGGAATATATTTTTTCGGAAGGATAGCCCACATGACTGAAAGAGCAGGATAACGCGCCACCATGTACCTTAATTATCTTACCCTCATCCGATAATTCCTGAAGATCACGGCGAATGGTATCTTCCGATACTTTCATTTCTTCACTTAATCCTGAAGAAAGCACCTTATTATGAATATTAACCTGGTGAAGGATAAAAGCCTGCCTTTCGCGTTTGAGCATTGTTAGAGCTGTTTTGTTTCAAAAGTAATAGAAATATATACAAAAAATCTTAAATCAGAAATCTTAAATCCTAAATTGGTTTAACATATCCTTTTGGTTATCTGCGCCACAACCAATATTTTTGCTGTCCTCAAACAGAAAATAAGATGGCAAACCGTGTTATACAATTTCGTGAAGCTTTGCGCGAGGCGATGAACGAAGAAATGCGTCGCGACGAAAGGGTATTTTTAATGGGAGAAGAAGTAGCCGAATACAATGGAGCTTATAAAGTGAGCCAGGGTATGCTTGACGAATTTGGTCCCAAAAGAGTGATTGATACCCCTATTTCTGAACTGGGCTTTACAGGGGTTGCTGTTGGCGCGGCACAAAACGGACTTCGTCCGATTGTGGAGTATATGACCTGGAATTTTGCAGCATTACCACTAGATCAGGTCTTAAATACGGCTTCCAAAATGCTGGCGATGAGTGGAGGCCAGGTAGGTTGCCCCATCGTTTTTCGCGGACCGAACGGTTCCGCCGGTCAGTTAGGCGCTCAGCACTCTACTGCATTTGAAAGCCTGTATGCCAATATACCAGGTCTAAAAGTGATCTCTGTTTCAAACCCATATGATGCCAAAGGACTGCTAAAGAGTGCTATACGGGATGATGACCCTGTTATTTTTATGGAAAGTGAGGTTATGTATGGCGATAAAGGAGAAGTTCCCGAAGAAGAATACCTGATACCCATTGGCAAGGCCGATGTAAAACGTGCCGGAACAGATGTTACCATTGTTTCTTTCAATAAAATGATGAAAGTAGCCCTGGGCGCGGCGGAAGAGCTGGCAAAAGAAAACATCAGTGCGGAAGTAATTGATTTGCGCACCATTCGTCCTTTAGACTGGCACACCGTTTTTGAATCGGTGAAGAAAACCAACCGCCTGGTAATAGTGGAAGAACAGTGGCCCTTTGCTTCCGTATCATCCGAACTGGCATACCGCATACAAAAAGAGGCCTTTGATTATTTAGATGCGCCTGTTCGCAGAATCACAAGCGCCGATGCACCTATGCACTATGCGCCCAACCTGGTGGCTGCTTACCTTCCGGATATTCCCCGAACTGTAAACCTGGTAAAAGAAGTCATGTACATTAAAAAATAACAGCCTTTCTGGATTCAGAAAATATATTATCCCGGAGTTCAGCGCTTCGGGATTTTTTTTTGGATAATTTTGATGCTACAATGAAAAAATATTTATACCTCCCATTTGTGGTTATATCGCTATCGGCCGTTGCGCAGCAAAAGACGCCGCGTACAAACTCCGATTCCGTTCAACTTATGACGGAAGTGGTAATTAAAGGCTTTGAATCCGACAGGCGCCTGCTGGAAACCCCCGTGTCGGCGGGAATTGTAAGCCGCAGAGACATGCAAAAATTTTCCAATGCATCGCTGGTACCCGCGATAAATATTGTACCGGGCGTAAGAATGGAAGAACGGTCGCCCGGCAGTTACCGTTTAAGCATCAGGGGCAGCCTGCTTCGTTCGCCTTTTGGAGTTCGGAATGTAAAAGTGTACTGGAATGATATACCCTTTACCGATGCAGGCGGGAATACGTATTTTAATCTCGTGGATCAAAACAGTATCAGGCAAATTGAAATATTGAAAGGACCGGCAGGAAGTATGTATGGAGCAAATACCGGCGGAGTTGTTATACTTCATTCAGATGAGCCACCGCTGCATGAAAATATTGCCCAAAAACATCACTTTCGGGCCCAGGTTAACGGAGGTTCCTACGGCTTATTTGGTGAAAATGTACAATGGCAGTACCAGGATAAGAACATCAGCTCATCACTAACCCAAAGCCATCTGCAATCGGACGGATACAGGCAACACACGCGCTTGCGCCGGGATGTGCTGCAATGGAACGGATCGGCACGGTTATCTGAAAAAGATAAGCTTGACTGGATCCTGATGTACGCGGATATGTATTATCAAACACCGGGCGGATTAAACCTGCAGCAAATGCAGGCAAACCCGCGTCAGTCCCGGCCGGCTACCCCTGTTGCACCGGGCGCGGCAGAACAAAAAGCTGCCATTTACAACAAAACGCCTTTTGCCGGATTAAGCAGTCAGCACAAATTCAACAAAAACTGGAGCAATGTTACCTCAGTAATGCTGGCTTACACTGATTTTAAAAATCCCTTCATTACCAATTACGAAACAAGAAAAGAAAGCAATGCAGGGTTACGCACTAAAATGGTATATCATACAGTTACCGGCAAACATGATCTGAAATTTATTGCAGGCATGGAATGGTTGTACAATTATTCCGCTATCAATAATTATGGCAACCGGCAGGGCAATGCCGACACCGTTCAGTTCAAAGACAAAATTTGGGCAAGACAGATATTACCTTTTTTACAGGGCGAATGGCAGATAGGTGAAAAATTTCAGTTGCAGGCTGGCTTAGGCACAAACTTTTTTGTTTACCACTACCAGCGGCTTACCGATCAGGACGATTCGAAGAAGAAAAAGAGATTGAATGAAAAGTTGTTACCCCGACTGGCAGGGTTGTACCGCATAACAGAGAATGTATCCCTGTACGCATCTGTTAGCAAAGGATTTTCACCTCCCTCCGTAGCGGAAGTAAGACCATCTGAAGGAAGTTTTTACAGCAACCTCCAGCCCGAATATGGCTGGAACAGAGAAATAGGTCTCCGTGGAAAGGTTTGGAAAAACCGTTTGCTGTTTGATATAGCAGCTTACCAGTTTAAACTCAATAATGCTATTGTAAGAAGACTAAACAATACAGGCGCAGAGTATTTTGTAAATGCCGGGGGAACCGATCAAAAAGGAATTGAAGCATTTGCGGAATATATTCTGGTGCAAAACAATACTGCGTTTATACGTACCGCAAAGCTCTGGACAAGCATTACACTCAACGATTTTTCTTTTACGGATTATTCCGTTGCTGATAAAGATTATTCGGGCAATGCCTTAACAGGTGTAGCTAAAACCATTTGGTCCGGAGGCTTTGATGTGAGCACCTCATCGGGGCTGTATTTAAATACCTCATTTACCCAAACTTCAAAGCTTCCTTTAAACGATGCCAATAGCGTTTATGCACCGTCTTACCAGGTACTGCTGGGCAGGCTGGGCTGGAAAAAAGAATTCAATGCATTCTCTATTGAACTTTTTACAGGAATAGACAATGCACTGAACCAGTTATACAGTTTGGGAAACGATATCAATGCTTTTGGCAACAGGTATTACAATCCCGCTTCTGGGCGAAATTATTACGGAGGGTTGATTGTTAACCTGTAGAATTTAAAATATTGAGGCTAAAGAAGATACGCCTACTGCAAAAAGATAACACAATCCCATACAAAAAGCAGCCAACAAACCTAATTTAGTGATCAGTTTCCAGGTAGGAACCTCAACGGTGTGGTTGGCTTTGAATACTTGAGTTTTCATGGATATTTAGTTTTTAGTTTTACGGGATATTTAATTAACGCAAATGTAGATGTGAATGGTATAAAGTTGAAGGTTTTTGAAGGAAAAGATGAAATACATTATTTAATTTTAGCATTTGATAACGAACAGAGGTAAGAAGTCAAAAGTGAGAGGTGAAAGGTTCCGTGAGCCTTCTACCCTGAAACCTGTACCCTGAAACCTGCACCCTGAAACCTGCAACCTTGAAACCTCCCATAATTCCTTATTTTTGAACATTTATAAAAGAATCTATTAAAAGTTATTCTAACTATGTCGAACATTCTGATCATTGACGATGAAAAAGCGATACGTAAAACTTTAGGAGAGATCCTCTCTTACGAGGGGTATAAAATAGACGAGGCTGGTGATGGCGAAGAAGGACTGAAAAGATTCAAAGAAAAAAATTACGATGTAGTGCTTTGTGATATTAAAATGCCGAAGATAGACGGCATTGAATTTCTGGATAAAGCCAGCGAAATAAACCCGGACGTTCCCATAATAATGATATCCGGGCACGGCACTATTGAAACAGCGGTAGAAGCGGTAAAAAAGGGAGCATACGATTATGTTTCCAAACCGCCCGATCTGAACAGGCTGCTGATCACCATTCGCAATGCCATGGACAAAACCGATCTGGTTACCGAAACAAAAGTACTTCGCCGTAAGGTAATTAAGGTGGAAGAAATGATTGGGGAATCGGCTCCTATTTTGAAAATCAGGGAAACCATTGATAAGGTGGCGCCCACCGATGCCAGAATAATGATCATGGGCGAAAACGGCGTGGGTAAAGAATTGGTGGCTCGCTGGATACATGAAAAAAGCAGTCGCAACAAAGGCCCGCTCATTGAGGTAAACTGCGCGGCCATTCCCGGAGAACTTATTGAAAGTGAATTATTCGGACACGAAAAAGGCTCATTTACTTCAGCAGTAAAACAACGCATAGGCAAGTTTGAGCAGGCACATGGCGGCACCCTGTTCCTTGACGAAATTGGAGATATGAGCCTGAATGCGCAGGCTAAAGTATTAAGAGCGCTGCAGGAAGGAAAAATAACACGGGTAGGCGGAGATAAGGATATTACTGTAGACGTAAGGGTTATTGCCGCTACCAATAAGGACCTGCTGCAGGAAGTGGATGAAAAAAAATTTCGGCTTGACCTTTACCACCGCCTGAGCGTAATTATTATTCATGTTCCTTCGCTTAACGACAGGAAAGATGATATTCCGTTGCTTGTAGAAAAGTTCCTGACAGATATATGCACCGATTATGGCATTGCACCAAAAGATATAGAGGATGATGCATTAAAAGCATTGCAGGAAAACAACTGGACGGGCAATATACGCGAGCTAAGAAACGTGGTGGAAAGACTGGTTATTCTTTCCGGTAAAAATATTACAGCAGAAGATATTAATAGCTACGTACTACCCGGTAAGTAAATCCTGCTTTGAAAACAATATACTGCATATGTGGTCTGGGTTCCGATGAAAGGATCTTCAGCAAACTGAACTGGGGCGGTAAAAATGTGCATTATCTGCAATGGCTAATGCCCTTTCGCGGGGAAGACCTTACCGCCTATGCCCGGCGTATGAGTGAAAGGATCACAGAAAAAGATCCCATACTGGTTGGTGTTTCTTTTGGAGGAATATTAAGCATTGAGATTGCAAAGCTGATTGCTATTCAAAAAATAATCCTCATCAGCAGTGTAAAAACGCACCATGAAATGCCGCGATGGATGAAGGCTTCGGGTAAATTGAACCTTGATGCCATCATTCCAAAAGGCCGCCTTCACGATGTTCGGCCCTTGAAATTGTTTTCACCCGTAGAAAATTATTTTTTAGGCGCCGTAACCGAAGAAGAAAAAAACTTAGCCCATGAGTACAGAAAAAATGTAAACCCGGTTTACCTGAAATGGGCTATTCACCAGATATTAAACTGGAAAAACGAATGGATATCAGAAAACCTGTTTCATTTACATGGCGCCAATGATAAAATATTTCCATGCTCGCTAGTGGATCCAACGCATATCGTAGCATCGGCAGGGCATTTTTTAGTATTCCAGCATCCCAAAGAAGTATCTGAAATTTTAAACGAAATTATTTGACATGGCAGCAGGCTGTTGTACTTTATTTTAACAAAATAAGAATGTGCCATCCGTAACAATTTAATAGAATAAACGACACATACCGATAATCAGCTATTTATGCTATTTTTGGCAACTTCATAAAAACAGAGTTACATGAGTTTAGGCTGGACCCTTTTTATTTTAGCAACGATTGGTTCTCTTATTGGTTTGTATGGCATGTTTAAAAAAGCCGGAATTGAGCCATGGAAAGCATTGATTCCGTTTTACAATACCTGGTGCATGGTGGAAAAAATGCCCTTAAAAAGGTATTGGTTCTTTTTACAATTCATACCCATTGTTGGACAGTTTGTTACAATATGGATATTTATCCGTTTTGTAGAGCATTTCGGCCGTTTTTCATTGCTCCATCATGCCGCAACTGTATTTGTTCCTTTTATATATTTACCCTATCTCGGCTATTCGAAAAATGAAAGATATGCCGGTAATGCCGTAGTAAAAAATTACAAGAAATCTTCAGCAAGGGAATGGATAGACGCCGGTGTTTTTGCAGTGGTTGCAGCCACCATTATACGCACGTTTATTTTTGAAGCCTATGTTATTCCAACGGGCAGCATGGAAAAAACGCTGCTGGTAAACGATTTTTTATTTGTAAGCAAGATGAGCTACGGCCCACGCCTCCCCAATACGCCGCTGGCTATCCCTTTTGTACATCATACCGCGCCCATAACAGGCGGTAAATCGTATTTGGAATGGATCAAACTCCCGTACAAGCGTTTATGGACGACTCCCGTAAAACGCAATGATGTGGTGGTGTTCAATTATCCCGTTGGTGATACCGTAATAGGTGAATACCAGTCGAATCTCAATTATTATGATGTGCTGAGAGACCAGTACGGAGGCAACCGCGAAGCCCTGCTCCAAAGGGATGACATCATAGTAAGACCTGTGGATAAAAGAGAAAATTTTATTAAACGCTGCGTAGGTATTCCGGGAGATACCCTGCAGTTAAAAGAAGGAATTTTGTATGTAAACGGCAAACCCGGGTATGTGCCCGAAGCTTCCGCAACTTTTTATGGCGTGCAAACCAAAGGACAATATTTTGATGAAGATGTGCTGAGAGAAGATTTTAATGTAGAAACCGACCCCGAAAGGCAGCAATTGCTTGTAGGCAATGACATGAATTACATGATTGATCTTAGCGCTGAGGAAGCAGAACGAATGAAAAAGCTGCCCTACGTACAAAGCGTAATAAAGGATGTAAAACAATTTAATCCAAATGTGTTTCCCAATGATACAGCACATTACAAATGGAGTGAAGATTTTTACGGACCAATATGGGTTCCCAAAAAAGGAGCTACTATTACGCTTACGCCGAAAAATATTGCATTTTACAGGAGGATAATTGCAGTTTATGAACACAATTCGTTAGAAGAAAAAGACGGTCAGTTCATCATCAACGGTAAGCCCGCCAACCAATATACTTTTAACATGGATTATTTCTGGATGATGGGAGATAACCGGCACAACTCCCAGGACTCCAGGTTTTGGGGTTATGTACCCGAAGACCATGTGGTGGGCAAGGCTTCCCTCATATGGTTCAGTTGGGATGGCGGCCCCAGGTGGAAGCGGTTGTTTAAGACGATAAAATAGTAGTAAGTGGTACATGAATCTTCCTGAATCATTTCACTAAAAATCCTTCAGTTGAAAAAAGAACAGCTTTCTTTTTCTTACGAAGTATTGGATGCTTTTGACGCGCTGTATGAAGCCGACCAGGAACTGTTTAAAAAAGCCAGGGAAGCAACTCAATTTGCATATGCGCCCTATTCCAGGTTCTATGTAGGAGCCGCTGCTGCATTACAAAACGGAAGAGTGATTACAGGATCCAACCAGGAAAATGCATCTTTCCCCGCCGGAATATGTGCCGAAAGGGTATTGTTATCCGCTGCCGCCTCCGCATACCCAGGCGTGCCGCTGCTAACGATCGCCAATAGCTATTTCAATAAAAACAATGGTAAAAGTGAGCGCCCGCTGGCCCCATGTGGTATTTGCAGACAAAGCCTGCTGGAATACGAACTGCGCCAGCAGCAACCCATCCGCTTATTATTAGGGGGAATGGAAGGAAAAATATTTATTATTGATGATGCAAAATCCTTGCTGCCACTCTATTTTTCCGGGTCAGATATGACCTGAAACTCGTCCCGTGAGACGATAACGTGAAATGATAAACGATTCCGATGTTCACCTCTCTCCTCTCTCTTCTCACTTCTTTCCTCTGATCTCTCACTCAAACACCAATTCAAATAATTTGTAATTATTTTTTCAGTATTCTAAGTAGGTATAAGATGGCGTGGATTGCCGCGAAAACGAGCGAAAAATAGAAAATAAAAGTATCCGCCCCGTTTGTAATACTGTGGTGGATAAAAGCTATTATAATTAAACTCACCGATAAAAACAAACCGCTATATCCTACCACTTTATCGGCCTGTTTCAGGGTTTGCGCCTGCCCGCCGGAAAGTTTGCTATGGTAAACGCCATACCACAGGTAAATATCAAACCCGATGATCATCCAAACAATTAAGCGGATCCATGTATCCAGCGGAAGAAATGCCATCATAAAAAAGCAGGTGGCAACGCCTAAAATAGGTACAAGAGGAACCAAAGGCGTTTTAAATCCGCGGGGAGCATCGGGCATTTTCACACGCATTACCCATATTCCAATGCATACCAGTATAAATGCGAACAAGGTTCCAATACTGGTCATTTCACCCACTACCCTTGCAGGCACAAAAGCGGCGAACAAACTTACCAGCAACATAAACATCAGGTTGCTTTTTGCCGGGGTTTGATATTTAGGATGCACACTGGAAAATGCTTTAGGCAATAAGCCGTCCTTGCTCATGCTATAAAAAACACGACTCTGCCCCATCAGCATAACCAGTATAACAGAAACATATCCCCCCAGGATAGCCAGTATGATCGCACGGTTCAGCCAGGGATAATCCGGGTGAATTACTCCCGTGCTGTCTGGCTTACCCATGTGGTCAATAGCTACTGCTACCGGTGCAATACCATCCTGCCCTCTGAAAGAAGTATAACTGGTAACACCGGTCATTACATGGGCGAAGAGTAAATATAATATAGTACAAACAGCCAGTGAACCCAAAATACCTATGGGCATATCTCTTTTAGGATTTTTGGCTTCCTGAGCCGCTGTACTTACAGCGTCGAAACCAATATATGCGAAAAACACCACAGCAGCCGCCCGTATTACACCACTAAAGCCAAATTCGCCAAAAGTACCCGTATTCTCAGGGATATAGGGAATATAATTTTCTTTGTTGATGTATTGCCATCCTAAAATAATAAAAACCAATACTACTCCAACCTTAAGCGCCACTATAGCATTATTGACCCAGGCGCTCTCCTGCGTTCCTCTTATCAGCAGCAGGCTCACTAAAATCACGACCAGTACTGCCGGAAGATTTATCAGACCGCCATCCCACGGTCCCGCCGTCAGCGAAACAGGTAAAATAATATCAAACCCTTCTAAAAATTTAGCCAGGTACCTGCTCCAGCTAATGCTTACGGTTGCCGCGCCCACGGCATATTCCAACACAAGATCCCATCCTATAACCCAGGCAATGAACTCGCCCATGGTGGCATAGCTATAGGTGTATGCGCTTCCGGCCACCGGTATCATTGATGCAAACTCCGCATAGCACAACCCCGCAAAGGCACAACCCAGTGCTGCCACAATAAATGAAATGGTAATAGCAGGACCGGCCTGATTGGCTGCCGCAAGCCCTGTAATAGAAAATAAACCCGCGCCAATAATGGCGCCAATACCCAAAGCTACCAGGGCCCAGGGACCCAACGTTCTTTTTAAACTTCCCGGCCCTGTTTCCTGGGCTTCAGCAATTAGTCCTGCAATTGGTTTCTTTACAAATAAACTCATAGCGTCAGTGGATATTTTAGTTGGTTTTTTGTGGCCGTACAAAAACGAAAATTGAAAAGTAGTGATTTCTACCCAAAACAAAAGAAAACTTCCCCGATTTTATATCTGCATCCACCAAAAAAATTGATTTCTTTTTCTTTAACCGTGAACTTTCTGTTAGTTTTGAAATTTACACCTGTTTGGTATTGTATGAATAAACGAAGCTCAGGATTATTGGCACTTTCTCTTTTCACCATCATTGCCGCTTTACATTTTATTCATTTGGAACATTGGGTTACCATCCCGGATAACGTACTATTCGTAAGCAGGTGGCTGGTCATTGCGAGCCTTGTATTATTCGCCTGGTTTAAGAAATCGCTTACTACATGGATATTTGTGGCTATGGCTATCGGAGTGGAAATAGGTTTAGACTTTCCGGCCTTCTCCCAGAATCTGCGTTTTTTGAGCACCATATTTTTACGTCTTGTAAAAACCATTGTAGCGCCGCTGTTGTTTTCTACGTTAGTGGTAGGCATTGCCAGCCACTCCAACCTGAAACAGGTAGGGCGAATGGGCTGGAAATCGCTCCTATACTTTGAAGTGGTTACAACATTCGCGTTAATCATAGGACTGTTGTTTATAAACATTACAAAAGCAGGTGTAGGTATAGAGGTACCCCCCGCTTTACTGAAAGAACTGCCCGTTGCCGTAGAAAAAACCTGGCAGGATCATATTGTTGACATCTTTCCTGAAAATATTATCAAATCCATTTATGAAGGCAATGTGCTGCCTATAGTATTGTTTAGCGTGTTGTTTGGTATATCTCTTGCCAAACTGGCCCCAAACCGAAAAAGACCCATGCTGGAATTTTCGGAAAGCCTGGCCGAAACCATGTTTAAATTCGTTAATATCATTATGCATTTTGCTCCCTTCGGCGTAGGAGCTGCCATTTCGGTAACCGTTGGGCATTTGGGCCTCGACATTCTGAAAAACCTGCTGATGCTGCTGGTTACATTGTACTTAGCGCTTTTGGCATTTTTGCTCTTTGTACTTGTTCCAATAATGTTAATCATAAAGATTCCCATTAAAAAGTTTATCCAGGCCATAAAAGAACCGGTTTCCATTGCTTTTGCCACAACCAGCTCCGATTCGGCGCTTCCGATAGCTATGGAAAACATGGAAAAATTTGGGGTACCACGAAAGATTGTATCCTTTGTTATACCCACGGGCTATACCTTTAATTTAGACGGCACAACACTATACCTCTCACTGGCTTCGGTGTTTGTGGCACAGGCGGCAGGGATTCATTTATCCATCGGGGAGCAGCTGATGATCGGCTTTTCACTGATGCTTACCAGCAAGGGTGTAGCGGCTGTACCGCGGGCGTCTTTGGTGATCCTCATTGCTACAGCTTCAACTTTTGGATTTCCATTATGGCCAATTATGGCTATTTATGGGATTGACGAACTCATGGATATGGCCCGCACTTCAGTAAATGTAATTGGAAATACGTTGGCAAGCTGTGTAATTGCACGGTGGGAAGGAGAGTTTGACGATGGTAAAGCATTGGCTTTTGAACCGGATTAAAAGAAATTTAACCTTTTCTTTTAGCATTCCTTTAAGAAAGCTGGTAAAAATCCGAAATTTATTTCCGCAGATACCGCAATTTTGCCACCGAAATGAAAAAACTTCAAAACACAGGTATGTTCAAAAGAATTATTGGCACGGCTATTGGCTTTATAGTGAGCATTTCGGTAATTGCACAGGAAGAGGAGCTAAGACTTCAGTTCCTCAATCAATATGAAGAAACCCTGAATAATATCACCGTTACCAGCGGGGGTAAAACAACAGATTATTTCGCCGATGAAACCGGTTTCTTTACAGTTAAAATAGCATCCTCCGATTCTGTAACGGTAAGCCATATCGGCTACAACAGTATCACATCCACACCCGCATCACTCAAAGAACAAAAAACAGTGACGCTCTATAAAAAATTTTCCTGGAAGGATTTAATGAATCCCATGTTTTACATTATCAATGGGGGGCTTTGGCTGCTGTTGTTTATTGTATTTGCCGAAACAGGCTTATTCGTAGGCTTTTTTCTTCCGGGCGATAGTTTGCTTTTTGTTGCGGGGATATACAGCAGCAACCTGGTACATGAGTTCTTTAAAGCATTCGGCATAGAGCATATCCGGAATGAATGGATAGACCTGTTATTGATGACAGCCCTTATTTCCCTGGCAGGCATTGTGGGCAATATGGTAGGCTATTGGTTTGGCAGGAGAATAGGCCCCGCCATGTACAGTTGGAAAGACCGCTTTCTTTTTAAAAGAAAATACCTCAATGACGCGCACGATTTTTATGAAAAACATGGTGGAGGCGCCATCATATTTGCAAGATTTCTACCTATCATACGCACTTTTGCGCCTATTGTAGCAGGTATTGTTCAAATGGACCGGAAAAAATTCATGTTTTACAATATAGTGGGGTGCGTGGCATGGGTTGTTAGTATGATATTCGCAGGACACTTTTTACAAATATGGGTGAGGAAGCAATTTGGTTTTGAGCTAAGAGATCACCTTGAAATGATTGTTATTATAATTGTAGTAGTAACTACTTTACCGGTGGCCTGGAAACTATTATCCGGCAAAAAAACCAAAAAAACAACAGTGTAATACAACAACCCATGCCCCAACCAAAAAATGCTGTCTTTAATATTGCCGTAATAGTAGCGGCTTTGGGTTATTTTGTTGATATCTATGATTTACTGCTTTTTGGTATCATCCGAATAGAAAGCTTAAAGGATCTGGGGCTTAATGAAGCTGCCTTGTTAACCGATGGCGAAACAATTTTGCAATGGCAGATGTGGGGACTGCTGCTTGGCGGTATTATATGGGGCGTAATGGGCGATAAAAAAGGAAGGATAAGTGTATTGTTTGGATCCATCATTTTATATTCTTTAGCCAATATCGCTAATGGCTTTGTACAAACGGTAGACCAATACAAATGGATACGCTTTATTGCTGGTTTAGGATTAGCCGGAGAATTGGGAGCAGGCATTACACTGGTATCGGAACTCACTTCTAAAGAAAAAAGGGGCATCGCAACCTCAATGGTAGCAGGACTCGGCTTAACAGGCGCTGTAGCCGCGTTTTTTATTAAGGAAAACTTTCACTGGCGAACCTGCTATTTTATTGGCGGCGGTCTGGGACTTTTACTGCTTTTGCTGCGTATTTCTGTTTTTGAATCAGGCATGTTTCACGAAGTGAAAAAAATGAACGTTAAACGCGGCAGCCTGCTCATGTTTTTCAACAATGCGGAGCGGTTTAAAAAATACGCAATTGCAATACTGATCGGGCTACCAACCTGGTTTGTAATTGGCGTGCTGGTTACTTTTTCAAGCGAGTTCGGAAAGCATATGGGCATTACCGAAAAAATTGATCCGGGTAAATCAATCATGTTTGCTTATGTTGCAATCTCTTTAGGAGATATAGCAATTGGATTTGTGAGCCAATGGTTCAGAAGCCGTAAGAAGGCGCTGTATATTTTTTATGCCATTACAGCCTTTTTCATGGTTCTTTATTTTACCATTCAATGGAACGGCTCAGCATCCCAAATGTACTGGATATGTGCGGGACTTGGCTTTGGCACCGGGTTTTGGGCCATATTTGTAACCATGGGTGCTGAACAATTTGGCACCAATATAAGAGCAACGGCAGCTACAACCATTCCCAATATGATCAGGGGAATGCTGGCCATTTTTATACTTCCTTTGTTCCAGGGTTTACGGAATGTCACGGATTTTTATACCGGTGGATGGATATCGGCAATAATAATTATGGCCATTGGCACAACAGCTATCCTGCTTACAAAGGAAACCTTTGGCAAGGATTTGAACTATGTAGAGGAGTAGGTATAGCTATCAGCCGTCAGCCCTTTGCTGTCAGTTCTTAGCAAAAGCGAAAAGAAGTTGAAGCTGTGGCGGAACCAAATCTGAAACTTGAAATTCAAAGGAGAATACAAAAAGGAAAGAGGAAAAGAGAGAAGATGAAATCCTAAGAGATGCCAGCATTGGGTTATACGTTTCAGAAAGTGCCTGTCACCCTAACTAATGGAACAAATCAACTAACCAACCAGCGTTCATGAAATTTCTCATCATTCGTTTTTCTTCCATCGGCGATATCGTATTAACTACTCCCGCTATCCGTTGCCTCAAGCAGCAAATTCCGGGTGCTGAAGTGCATTTCCTTACCAAAACAAAATTCAAAGCGGTTACGGTAGCCAATCCATACATTGACAAGTTCCATTATTTTGATAAAAACCTTAAACAAACGATAAGAGATATACGAAAGGAGCGGTATGATTATATTATTGACCTGCATAAAAACTGGCGCACCCTGCGCATATACCTCGAAACAGATATGAAGACGAGGTGGCTGAGCTATCGTAAACTCAGCGTACAAAAATTTCTGTTAACCAAACTGGGCATCAATACAATGCCCGGCATTCATATTTCGCAACGAAGTCTTAATGCATTGCTGTCACTGGGTGTAAAAGATGACGGAAAGGGGTTGGATTATTTCATACCTAAAGAAGAAGAAATTGAAATAACTGAATTGCCGTTGTCACATCAAATGGGTTATATCGCGATTGTGATAGGAGGTTCTTACTTTACAAAAAAGCTGCCGGTATATAAATTACAGGAACTTTGCCTGCAAATACAACACCCTATCGTACTGCTTGGCGGAAAAGAAGATAGTGAGGCAGGAGCAGCCATCGCAAGTGTTGATCCCGTAAAGGTATACAACGCCTGTGGCAAGTTTTCCCTGAATGAATCGGCTGATATTACAAGGAAGTCGAAACTCGTTATTTCGCACGATACGGGTTTGCAGTACATTGCCTGCGCTTTTCAAAAACCGGTACTGGCAATTTGGGGAGGTACTTCACCAAAACTGGATGTAGAACCTTATTATGGAAGCGGATTACCCAAAAAACACAGCAATTTTATTGTGCCTGACCTGCCATGTCAACCCTGCTCGAATTTTGGGACGAAAACATGTCCCAAAAAACATTTTAAATGCATGCATTTACAGGATATAGCCAAAATGGTTGAGAAAGTAAACGAAAAAATTTGAAAGCTGTAATCACAAAATTATTTTTATTATTCCCAAGTAATCGAGCAATAACATTCCGAAGAACGCAAAAATGAAAAGCACCAACGCTATTTCGCCCCATCTTCTTTCACCCGGCTTTACCGGCGATTTAAAAAGAATACCGGCGGTTACCTGGATGAGCACACCCAAAGAAAAAACAGACAACCCAAGAAAAAGGAACTGATCGAAAATAAATACTGCAATTGATAAGCCGGCAAGCATGAGTAAGCTCCCTGCTACTTTCAAAGGGGAATTAATAATAAACCGCTATCAATAGTATTAAAATAATATTTTATTATCTTTAGGTTCAA
>ERZ778017.367-NODE-367-length-64724-cov-34.092100_pt1 | contig 64724 bp, 69 predicted proteins | sample MGYA00375747_ERZ778017 | MGnify/ENA primary metagenome ERZ778017 (study PRJEB29350, sample SAMN05509838) | bioreactor metagenome | biome: bioreactor; material: wastewater | place: South Africa: University of Cape Town | collected 2014-03-17 ...
ACCTGCCTGCCGAGGCGGCGGAGGCATTGCTGGAACTGGCGACGGGCGGCAAACCGCACTTATCCCACCCCGCCGTGCTGGCAGCAAATCCTTTCGATCATCCCGATGCTCAGCGCCGCTTCCGCGTGATGACGAATGTGAAGGAGTTGCAGCGTGCCCTTGATTTCCCTTGGGAGAAATGGACGGTCTTTCTCCACCCGGAACAACGGCAATGGGTGGAGCGCGACTACAATGGTCCAGTGCGCGTTTCCGGGTCCGCCGGCACGGGCAAGACCATCGTGGCATTGCATCGTGCCGCCCATCTGGCACGCACACATCCCAGCGCTCGGGTCCTGCTGACAACCTTCTCGGGTGCACTAGCCAAGGCGCTGCAAACCAAGCTGAAGCGGCTGCTGGGCAGCGAACCTCGTCTCGCGGAAAGGATTGATGTTTACTCGCTCGACGCCATTGGTCTTCGGCTCTATAGGTCGCATATCGGACCGGTAGCGACTGCGAGCTGTGAAGTTTTGCGCGGGCTGATGCAGGAAGCCGCGAGTGCGGTCGATGGACACAAATTCGGCCTGCATTTTCTCCTCGCCGAATGGGAACAGGTGGTGGACGCGTGGCAGTTGAAAAACTGGGAGGACTATAGGGATATTGTCCGCCTGGGCAGGAAAACACGGCTCCCGGAAACGCAGCGTCTGGTGTTGTGGTCCATTTTCGATCGTGTACGTGCCGGGCTTAACGCGCGCCAAGTGATTACGAACGCGGAGCTTTTCAGTTCTCTGGCAACCGTAATCTCTGTTAGCAAGAAGGCTGTTTTCGACTTCGCAGTCGTGGATGAGGCGCAGGATATCAGCATCGCTCATCTGCGGTTCTTTGCTGCCTTGGCCGGCGATCGGCCCGATGCGCTCTTTTTTGCCGGTGACCTCGGCCAGCGCATCTTTCAGCAGCCCTTCTCCTGGAAGGCTTTGGGTGTGGATATCCGGGGGCGCTCGCGTACCTTACGGGTCAATTATCGGACCTCTCACCAAATACGAATGCAGGCAGATCGTCTGCTCAGCCCGATGGTGACGGACATGGATGGTAATAGGGAGGACCGGAGCGACACGGTTTCTGTGTTCAACGGTCCGCCACCGACAATTCGTTCGCTCAAAACTGAAAACGAGGAGATTAAGGTAGTTAGTAACTGGATCCGCGAACGAATCAAGGCCGGTCTGGTGCCGCACGAATTTGGCGTGTTTGTCCGCTCCTCTGCGGAACTGGATCGCGCACGAGTTGCTGTCGAACAAGCGGGTCTGGATTACAGGATTCTCGATGAACATGTCGAAACCGCCAACGGCTACATCTCAATCAGTACGATGCACCTTGCCAAAGGTCTGGAGTTCCGTGCCGTGGCTGTGATGGCCTGTGACGATGAGATTATTCCCTTGCAGGAACGTATCGAGACCGTTGGTGACGAAGCTGATTTGCAGGAAGTCTATGACACTGAACGCCACCTGCTCTATGTTGCCTGCACCCGCGCCAGGGATTACCTGTTGCTGACGAGTGTCGAGCCGCGGTCAGAGTTTCTGGATGACATCCGAAATTAAGGGATATTGCGTGGTTTAATCTGAACAGGCAGGCTGAACCACCGACCTGAAGAAGAAGGGATTAAGACTGATTGCTCTCAGAACTCAGGAGCCGTGACTATGCAAGCGGGCAGGATAATTCTCGATGATTTCGCTATCCGAGAGCCGAAGATACATCCTTTGCACGAAGATTCCGGAGAAATCGACTGGTGATCACCGCCTTTTCGATTGTCCACAATTGCTGTGGATAAGTTTGTTGATAAGCTCTGTAAACGAGGAGTAAGTCACCTTTCTGTAACATTTTTTCTTAGCCGGCTATTTTTTGAACTTTTTTTAAATATATTTATTATCAAATACTTGAATAAAAATCAAGCCTCATGGGCTTTTGACAGTTAGTGCTGGAATTGCGCATGCAACCCAGGCGAAAAATGTGGATTATTTGGAAATGTCAAGCAAAATGTGGTCGTTGATTTATAAGGTCTCCTGGCTTTGGGTTCGATTCTGAGTCTTCTTCCTTTCTTCCGCTTGCCCTGAGTTAATGCAAGCCACGTGCTTTCAATACCCGGGATTTTTTGTCAACAAAGGCTGTTTTGCTACGGTACTCCGTTTTGCGGCCGTTATAACGAGAATAGTCGTCACCCCTCGGGCTCGTCGCGCGCAGGCCTTTGATCCTTCATCGCGCCATCCGCACATGGCCGGGAAAATTCTCGGATGCGGGGTCGCTGTTACAGCGACAACACCTACAGCTGACAGTATCCTGGGGGGAGGAACGATCATTCGCGCATTGCGAAACCCAGTATGAATGAGCAGAACCTGTATAGACATCATGGCAGACAGCAGACCCGACCTTCCTGATAGCAACAGGAAATATCGCATTTCGTCGAAAAACGATATTCTCTCCGTGCTGCGGTTGATGGTACGGAATAATTCGCAAAGCACCTGTTATTTTGGTGATGCCGGCAGTTTTTTCCCGACTGCCCTTTTGAATCTCGACAGCCAGCGTGGCGAAATGGTGCTCGATTATGGTCCGGACGAGGGGATCAATGATCAGGCATTGCAAGCCGAAAAATGGAATATTGTTGCATTCCCCAACCAGGTGAAGGTTCAATTTTCCTGCCAGCAAATCGGGAAAACAGAGTTTGAAGGCCGCAACGCCTTCCTTGCACAGATCCCCAGAAGTCTGTTGCGTATGCAAAAGCGGGAATACTATCGCGTTGCCACACCGACGATTGCGCCCGTGAAATGTGCGGTTCCCCTACTTGAGGAAAAACCGCCTTCCACCGTGGAAGTTACCCTGCAGGACCTTAGCTGCGGTGGCATGGCTGCCATTGATTCGAACGGTAGAGGCAATTTCGCGGAAGGAAGCGTTTATGAAAATTGCCGCATTGTATTACCGGATATCGGTACGATTAATGTATCCATGCGGATAATCCGGGTGGAACCGGCCGACACCGGGCTGGTGCACGATCTCCAATCCCGGCGCATCAGTTGCGAGTTTGTCGATACAGGGGAAAATGCGCTGTCCCTGATCCAGCGTTACATCACAAGGCTGGAGCTGGAACCGAAACGGGCATCATAGGGCATTCCATCGTCCCCAATCCTGGATTGCCCGGGCTCGTGAAACCGGACTGTAAGCAGTTCGACAACCGATGTTCTGAATATAAACATTTGCAATCGCTCCCAGCGGTCGCACCCGCCTGCCCGTTACGGACCCCTGCCCCTACGTAATTCCCGAAAAAAGTTGCATAAATGCATGCCTAAATTATAATGCGACTCATTCGTATTACTTATAACAATATAAATGCCGCATAACTCCCGATATCTCCGAAACTGGCGCGTCCAGGTTGAGAGGAATAGCTCGGCGTTTTGCTGGATACATGAATCAGAAGGAGCTTCTAATGGTTTCGCGACGTAGATTCCTTAAATATACCGCCAGCGGCCTGTTAACCCTTTTTGGATCTGATCGGCTTAACGGTATCTCCAAAGCGATTGCCGCGATTCCCGGCGGGTCACTCAACCCAGAACTTGTCGACAAATTCCGGACACCCCTATTCATTCCACCGGCGATGCCTGCCGCTGGAAAAAAAGCCATTGGGGATGGACGCCATGTGGATTATTACGAAATTTCGGTAAAACAGTTTTCCCAGCAGATATTGCCTCATGGGTTTCCTCCGACAACCGTATGGGGATACGGTCCGGCCTTCCCTGGAAAGCGGCGATCTTTTGCTCATCGCGCCCCAGGTTTTACTATTGAGGCAAAATGGCGGGAACCAGTGATCGTAAAATGGATCAACGGCCTCAAGGATGAGGCTACCTCCGGCTTCCTTCCGCCCTTGCTGCCGGTCGATCCCACACTGCATTGGGCAAACCCGCCAGGCGGTTCAGCACATCGCGACATGAGTCCCTCTTTCAAGACTACGCCCGCCCCCTATCGCGGACCTGTGCCGATTGTCACCCATCTGCATGGCGCGGTTGGGGTTGCCGGCCATAGCGACGGCTACCCTGAAGCGTGGTATCTGCCGGCAGCAGCAGGTATTCCTTCGGAATATGCCATGTTTGGAACCTGGTATCAATTTTTCAATCGCGAGGCGAGCCTCGATGTGGGAGCTTGGGAGCCGGGCAGCGCTACGTTCACTTATCCCAACATGCAGACTTCGACACTCTGGTACCACGATCACGCGTTGGGGATGACGCGCACGAACGTCTATGCCGGCCTGGCAGGCTTCTATATCATCCGCGGCGGCCCCGAAGGAGATAGTGCGACAAGAGATGCCCGAAGCGGCGCGCGCGGCGTCCTGCCGCGCTCCACTCCCCCGCATGGTCCAGCGCATCTTCCGCAGCACAGGAATATCCGTGAAATTCCCCTCGTGATACAGGACCGGTCATTCAATATCGACGGCTCTCTCTTCTATCCTCATTCGCGGGCCTTTTTTGACGGGATTCCGGGACCGTTCATTCCTGACACCGATATTCCACCCATCTGGAACCCGGAGTTTTTCGCCAACATGATGGTGGTAAACGGCAATACATGGCCCTTCCAGACGGTTGAGCAGGCACGTTACCGGTATCGGCTGTTGAATGCCTGCAACTCGCGTTTTCTCATTCTCGACTTTGACAGCATTCCCGGTATCGAGGTCTGGATGATAGGAGGCGACAGCGGCTTTCTTCCTGCGCCCGCAAACATGACGACAGTGAATGCAAACCGCATTCTCCTGGGCCCTTCCGAGCGGGCGGATGTGATCGTGGATTTCACCCGGGTGCCCGTCGGACGACATGTACTGAAAAATATCGGTCCGGATGAACCATTTGGCGGAGGAGTGCCGGGCACCGATTTTCAAATGGCGGACCCTCGCTCCAGCGGACTGATCATGCAGTTTCATGTTACTCCCGCTCAAGGCAAGGACCATTCGACGCCGCCAAAGTATCTGCTGCTTCCGAATACTACTCCCCTCCCGCGGGAGACATTTGTCCGCCGCCTGGCGCTGCTGGAAAAGGAATCCTTAAGCTTTGACGAGTCCCCCGCCGCCGCCTTTTTAGGTATCGTTCAGGGTGACCCTGGAGCGGGTCCGGCGCCCTGCATTGCCCGTGAATGGAGGGATCCCGTCACCCAGAACCCGGCAACGGGGACAACGGAAATCTGGGAGCTCTACAATACGACGGAAGATGCGCATCCCATGCATGTCCACGCCGTGTCCTTCGAACTGGTCAACAGGCAGGCCATACTTGTAAATGGAGAAAGTGGGACAGTCCAACTGGAAGCGGGATCATCTCCCGTATCCCCTGAACCCTGAGAGCGGGGGCGCAAGGATACGGTAATTGCCTACCCCGGCCAGGTCACGCGCTTGCGCATGACCTTCGTCAGAGAAGGTCAATACGTCTGGCATTGCCATATCCTTGAACACGAAGACAACCAAATGATGCTGCCGTATCGCATCGGCCAGACGAAACAACGAATACCGTAGCGACTCGCGGACGGCGGACAATCGCGGGCATGCGGCGGCCAGGTGTTCCGGTTAAGGGATTTCTGCAGATAAAAAGAATCCGGATGCAGGAAAAAGGCGTTTGCGTGGCAGCTGGTTAAGGGGTATAACAGTTTCAGTCCATCCCCCTGCCATGCATATGCGTATTCAAAGGATTGTGCAATATCTGTTGCTATCCGCAGGTTTTCTTGTGCCTTCCCTTCCTGCTGCGTCGTTTGCAGCAAATCTCGAGAAGGTGGAGTTCAAAAAAGAGGGTAAAGCCGTCAAGACTATCTCCGTGAACGGTCTTCGCGCTCTCGCCCGCGAGCGATCACTCGAGGTGTTCGAGCCGCATGAGCGGCGAAACCGGGTTTATCGTGCACTCCCGGCAAGAGCGATATTCGCTGAGGTGTTCGGCAAGGATTGGGAAAAAGCACGGGAAATCACCTTTACTGCGACCGATGGATTTCAGCCGAGCGTACCCGTAAAAAGATTTCTGCATCATGATGGCTATTTCGCCTTCGCCCACGAAGGCGAAGAGCCATTCACATTGACCAACAAGCTGCAGAACGACGAAGCTGTAACGCTCGGTCCGCTCTATCTGGTTTGGGATAATATCGGCTCAAAGGAGTTGCTGGAGACATGGGTATCTGATATGCCCTACCAGATCAGGACTATCGATCTCAAGATGAAAGAAGGGTTTCCGAACATGGTTCCACCATCTGGATCATCAGAAGACGCGCGGCGGGGGTTTAATCATTTCCGCACGCAGTGTGCGGCGTGCCACACGATAAACGGGGAGGGCGGGGGCAAGGCGCCGGAGCTCAATTATCCGGAAAGCGTCGTGGAGTACATCAGGCCCGAATACCTCAAGCGCTGGATACTGGCGCCGCAGACCATTCGATACAACACGCACATGCCGGCGCTTGCGGAAGAAATTTCGAACAGGGAACAGGTTGCGGCTGAGATCATTGCGTACCTCAAGGCCATGAGCGGGGCGAAACGGCCTCCGTCAGGGAATCCAGGGGACGTTTCCAGGTGACGCGGTAGAAACCTGATATTGCTATTCCTGTTTGATGCCGAGCTATTTGATTCATGGGCTCATTCTTTTGCCCCGGCTTGCAGGGCCACGCCCTGCTGCACTGTCCAGCCGATGATCTCCGCGGCGAGTCTATCGGCGCCCAGGCCGAAAGCCGTAATGATTTCCGATGTACCTCGGCTTTGCACGGGTTCGCTGACTTCGAAGCCGCGCGCTGCCACGATGCGGTTGCGCAGCGGCTGCGACAGGGTGGCGTAAAAGCGGATGGTGGCCTTCGGCCCGTCATTCGTGTACTCCACCTGGAACGCGCTCAGGTCGCCGCCCAGCTCCAGGTCGGTAGCAAGATTGTTGCTGCTGCCGTTGCTGACGGAATTGAACCTGCCATCTGCCCGGAAAGCCGCGACCAGCCGGTTGCGCAGCAGAACCGGCGCGGGATCGCTCCAGCGGATGCCCTTGTACGAGCTGAGCTGGTTACCCTGGCGCAGCGCCAGCACGCGCGGGCTGTCCGTGATATAGCTGCTGTAGGGTGTTGCAAGGCGCAGCGTCCAGGGCAGGGAGTCGCCGGACGAATGGGAGGCAAGCTCAGCAGCAGGCAGTCGATAGATTTCCAGATTTTCGGTCGCAGGCAATATCGAGCACGAGGATACGAAGAGAAGTACCGCCGCTATCCCGAAACGGCGGAGCAGGTGCAGACGGAAGCAGCTTTCGTCCAGGGTGGGGTTCATGGCTCAAGCTCCTCGATTTTTTGCCGGCCCGTGAGGTAGGCGGCAGGATTCTCATCGAGCCGGCGTACGGTTCTTGCCAGTGCAGACATGGTGTAGCGTAGTTCCTGCAGGGCGGGTCCCAGTTCGTTCATACCCTGCATGCCTCCGCTCAACGCGGCCTGATTCTCCAGCAGCAACTGATCCACCGACGCACTGACTTGCGCCAAAGAAGCTGTGGCGCGATCGAGGTTGCCAAGAGTTGGAGCGCCCTTCTCTCTCACGAGGGTGTTCGTTACCGCTATCAATTGCGTAGCTTCCCGCAGGGCGGAATTCGCCTGCGCACTGGCGGCAGCCAGTTCGCCCACGATTCCCCGCACGTTATCGTTCTGGCTGGCGATCACTCCGGTCGTCTGCTCCAGGTTCTCCAGTGTCCTGCTCAGCCGCTGGGCATTTTTCGGGGAAAGAATCTCCTTGGCGCGCATCACCAGCTGGGTGACATCGGCCATCATGTTGTCGCTGTGCTCCAGCAGTTTGGCGATGGGCGATGGGGTAGCGACGATGACCGGATCCTTGTGGTCATCCTTTGCCACGAGATCGGGGCTGTCGGGCGACCCGCCGCTGAATTCGATCACTGAATTGCCGGTGATGCCTGTCAGCGCGAGCCGTGCCTGGGTATCCTCCTTGATCGGCGTGCTGCCCTGCACGCGCACCCGCGCGATCACCTTGCGAGGGTCCTGCGGGTCCAGCGCGAGCTTGACCACGTCACCGACCGTAATGCCGCTGTACTGAACGGCGCTGCCTATGGAGAGGCCCCTGACTGCTTCATTGAAGACCACGGTGTAGTAGCGCTGTACAGCGTCACCCGGGGCCTTGCTCAGCCACAGGGTGAACAGCAGTGCGAGCGTTACCGTCATAACGGTAAAGAATCCGATCAGTACATGGTGCGCGCGCGGTTCCATCGATTATCTCCTTATCTCACTGACTCTGACCATCGCATCGCTCGTCGCCGCCGCATGGCTGGCGGCACGGCCGCGCGGTCCGTGAAAATATTCCTGCACCCATTTATCCTCGACGGCTTCGACCGTTTCGAGCGAGCCCGCCACGAGAACGCGTTTCTGCGACAGCACCGCAACGCGGTCACAGATCGTATAGAGCGTATCGAGGTCGTGGGTCACGATGAAAACCGTGAGGCCCAGCGCACCGCGCAAGGTGATGATGAGCTGGTCGAATTCCGCCGCGCCGATAGGATCGAGCCCCGCGGTGGGCTCGTCGAGAAAGAGGATATCGGGATCCAGCGCAAGCGCGCGCGCCAATGCCACACGCTTGATCATGCCGCCCGACAGGGAGGACGGATATTTCGTGGCTGCGTTCGCCGGCAGGCCGGCGAGCGCCAGCTTCACGACCGCCAGGTGCTCGGCATCGGCCCGGGTGAGGCCGGCATTTTCGATGAGCGGGAGCGCGATGTTTTCCACGACGGTCAGAGAGGAAAACAACGCCCCGCGCTGGAAAAGCACACCGAAGCGCTGCTCCAGCGGCGCACGCTGCTCGGGCGCGAGCTGGAGCAGATCCGTGCCGAGAATACGCACGCTGCCCGCAGCGGGTGCTTGCAGTCCAACGATGGAGCGCAGCAGGACCGACTTGCCCGAGCCGGATCCCCCGATGATGCCGAGGATCTCGCCGCGACAGACGTCGAGATCCAGCTTGTCGTGCACGAGCTGCTTGCCAAAACGGTTGGTCAGGCCCCGCACCTGGATAACCGCTTCACGGCTCCGCGCCGAAGTACCGGTTGCCTGACTCTCGGGGTTGGCCGGTCCCGCTTTCCGCGGAAACAGGGTCTCGTCCGTCACCATCCCATCTCCATGAAAAACAGGGCCGCCATTGCGTCCAGAAAAATGACGACGAATATGGAATGTACCACACTGGCTGTCGTATGCTGCCCCACGGACAATGCGCTGCCGCTGACCTTGAGTCCTTCGAGGCAGCCGATGACCCCGATCACGAAGGCGAATACAGGCGCCTTGGACATGCCCACCAGGAAATGCCGCAGTTCGATTTGATCCTGGAAAATGGTGAGGAACATTGCCAGTGAAATATCCAGTTGCAGAGTGCAGACGAGCGCGCCGCCCAGGATTCCCGAGAGCATCCCCACGAAGGTGAGGATAGGCAGGGATACGAACAATGCCAGCACACGCGGCAGCACCAGCAGGTTGGCGGGGTTCAGGCCCAGCACGCGGGTTGCATCGATCTCCTCATTGATCTTCATGGAACCGAGCTGAGCGGTAAACGTGCTTGCGGTGCGGCCAGCCATGAGGATGGCGGTAAGCAGGACGCCCAGCTCCCGCAGAAAGGCAAAGGTCACGAGATTGACGGTGTAGATGCTTGCCCCGAAATTGGCCAGCACGGTTGCACCTAGAAAGGCGATTACAGCGCCCACCATGAAATTGAGCAGGGCGATGATGGGGACGGCATTCAGGCCGGTTTCGTGGATTTGCGCCACAACCGATGTGATGCGCCAGCGTGCCGGATGCAGCAGGCCGCGGGCCAGCGCATCGAGCGTGAAACCCATGAAGCCCAGCAGTGCCAGTATTTCCTGCCAGAAGATATCCAGCGCCACTCCGGCGTGACCGAATATATCGATAAAGGCGCCACGCTGCCGCTTTTCGGGTACCTCGCCCGCCGCCCCCATCGCGTTGGCCACCGTCAGCAGCAACGCGCTCCGTTCGCGGCTCAATGCCGGACTGGAAGCGGCAAGCTCTCCAGCGAGTTCCGCGCCGAGCAGTTCGTAAAGGCGCGCGGCGCCCGCGGTATCCAGTGCCGCAAGCCCGCCCAGGTCCACGTTGGGCCGTGCTGCGGCCAGACCTCCTGAACGATATCGGAGCAGGGCGATCTGCTCGCCCAGCGCGGCATAGTTTTCGAGTGTCCAGTCGCCACGCACATTCAGCCGTGGGGGATTTTCAGAAGCATCCCAGAGCAGGAGTTTTGAATCGGCGCCAGATGTCATGGAATTGCAATTTTTTACGTGAAAGTGGCGCTATCGCGTGAAATCAGTCAGGAGGCCGCTGCGCAACGACTGATGGATCAATCGCGCTCATCTGTTTCAGGTGAACCGGAATCGGACATATATCACCCCATGACATAAAGATTACCCCGCGCTATCCAGCAGATCAGTGGATCGACAGATTTTTTAAGAAAAATTGGACAGCTTTCATGCGAGAGGCATATGCTTTCTCAACATCCGGTATAAGCTTGACTTTAGGCACGATACCAGTTGAAAAAATACTTCCCTCATCACCGAAGGGATCAAGGACAGTAATGGGAACCTCCAGTCTGTCCCAGGCATGAAAGGCACCTTCATAGGTAACCACTTCTACCAACTGCCTCTCAAGAGGGTCCAGCAGATCACCTGGTAGAGTCTTGCAGTTATTCGAACCATTATCGTAATCATCTTTCGTGCCAATCTGGATCAAAACAGGTGAACCTGTCAGGTTGAGGAACTGGGTGCCTCGCTGAGCCGGTGGATTCAGAGGCGGAATAGCGGGATTATTGTACCCATAGCACACCGGATAATGGGCTGCATGCGCTGCGAACCGGCGTCCTTGTCCAAATTGTTTTGCATAAAGCTCTTCCGCCGAAGCCAGCGCAATAACTCCGCCCCACGAAAATCCTAGAACCCCTATGCGATTCGGATTGATAGCATTATGCCGTGAAAGAAATGCCAGAGCAGCAAACGCATCGGGATAAGTATATATCGGAAGCGGAGGACGGTCTCCTCCACCAGTCATCCCGCGTGCTTCCCACATATCGATTTCTAATGTGGCGATTCCTGCGGCATTAAGCGCCCGGGCATAGAAATCGCCACGCGAATCTATGCCTGACGAACCGTGAAGTATGACTACAGCCGGCGCTTTTTTTGCGGGAGTGAAATAGCTTTGCTGTGAGCTGGAATTAGCCGGCAACTTTAATTTGCCTTTAATAGTTAACGGGACAGGGGGTTGCTTCGATAGATCGATTGATTGCATTTCTACGAATGAAATGATTACTTTTTTATTATCGTGAACTTCACTGCCTGTTTGAGCATGTGCAAATTGAGAAAAAAACCATAGCAGCATGAAGACGAAGGCAAACGCGGATGATTCCCTTGGCATGGAAAATTCTCTATCTGGACAGTCGTGATGAAAAGCCGCACCGATTATCTCACATCGTCCATGTCTTATAAGCGCCCTTCAAGCGCCTCACTCGCATCATGAGAAATCGAGTCTGATACAAGCGTAAAAAGACTATCCATCCTGTTTTCCTCCTTTAGTCAAAGCGGCCTGTTACTGCCCACTCCGTTCAAGCAGCGTCACCACGCCATTCATGCCATCGACTTCCACCCTATCCCCATCCTTCAGTTCGGCCAGTACGCCTGCCAGGTTGACGACCGCAGGAATGGCAAACTCACGGGCGACGATCGCTCCGTGTGAGAGATAACCGCCCGTCTCTACAACCAATCCTGCCACTCTCAGGAAAAGCGGCGTCCAGCCGGGATCGGTGGAGGGAGCAACCAGAATATCGCCCTGCTGCAATTTGTAGCCGTCGGACGGGTGGAGCAGAAGGCGCGCTTTACCTCTCGCCCGGCCTGTGCCGGTCGGTATGCCCTGGTAGCGACGCAAGCTATCTGAGGCTGTGACTGATGCTGTGGCTGGGGCAGACCCATGTGCCTGCCAGCCCTGCCTTGAATACCTCGATGCCTCGACCAGAACATCCGGTGCTGTTTCCCGCAACCATTGTTCGAACAGCTTCTTCCGTTCATTCACGCGAGCATTTATTCCCGGCACGGGAATATCGCCATCCAGCACGCGCAATATCTCGGAGAGCATGAGTTGAAAAATATCCGCTTCCTGCACCAGCACTCCATGTTCAACCAGATAGCGTCCGGCTGCGAGCAGCAGATCGCGCCCCGGCTCCATCAGCGCTGTCAGGGCGCTGCGTGCAGCTTCGCGCTGGTTGCATTCCTGTGTTGCCGCTTTTGCCAGTTTCAGGATAAGTGCGCGTTTCCAGAACGGCACGCCGGAGCGGATGCGCGCCCGCGCTTCGGCCACGGCTGCTTTCCGGCGAGCCTGCAACGCCGCTTCATCCACCTCGGCCAGTTGCTCCAGTTGCGATAGCAAGTACTCCGGCGCCTCCCGCCATCTCGGGTTCCGGAAATAACTTTCATACAGCCCACGATGCCCGTAACGCTCAAGAAACTCATTGAAGGCGTCCTGAAACCTGGAGCTCTCCGTATGCGGAGGATGACCGAAAGCTTCCACGCTCTCCTTGCTTTCCCGCCGCAAACGCGCCAGAGCCATCAACTCATACGCCTGCCGGGCAGTAACGCTCGGCTCCCCGCCGGCGAGCAAAGCAGTAGCCAATGCATATCCTTCACCCGGAAAACATTTTTCCAGCTGCTCCACCAGCATGGCAAGGCTTCCACCGCCTGAGCCCTGCAGGAAGAACAGATCGACGGCGCTGCGGCCTACGTGAAAATGACGGAGAATTTCGGCGCGCAGCCCTGCCGCATCCTCGGGAAGCGGCTGCTTGCGCCACTGGACCGCCTCAGCCCTGGCGCGCTCTACAGCCCGCTGGCCGCGGCGGCGTTGCCCTCGAGAGCGCACCATATAACGCAATACCCTTCGCAAACGTGCAAAGCCGTCAGCAGAACTTGCGGGCGGCAGCGTGATTTCCGGCTGCCTGCCCCCGATCAGCACATTCGTCGATCGGGGAATCACCCCTAATGCATCGAAAACTTCCCATTGCAGCAGAGAAAGCTGTAAATAAAGGCGGCCATGGAACAGTCCTGCACGCTGCAATCCTGGCAGCAATGGATACCCGGCCAGAATGTAGCCCTGCGTGAGCAGTTCGTTAACCAGCTTTCGGGCATTGCACCAGTCTATCGGTGACAGCGGCTCGGGGACTACTTCGCAGGTGTTGCCGCGGGTCCAGTAGGTCGGCTGCGTTAGCAGCCCAGGATAGGTGTAATGGGGCCGGGCAGTGACTGGCCGGGCCTGGGTCAGCCAGAACCGTTCGCCGTCCCACACCCATTCCAGATCGTAGAATGGATGGGTGAAGTCCAGGGCCACCGCCGCGTCCCGCAGCAGTTCAGCCAGGGTTAACGCCTGATCGGGCGAAAGAACGGGTCCCGTTGCTTCGGCAGCGGATGTCGCGACCATTGCCGTTCCGCCTTCCGGCCGCGCGACTGCCTTGGTCCCTTTGCTACCGATCTGCTCGTGCAGTAATACCCAGCGATCATCGAGCAAATCTTCGCCAAAAACATATTCATCGCCCGTTGCCTGCCCCCCGACCAGCGATTCGCCCAACCCCCATTGTGCATGGATGACAAGCCTGTCGTCACGCCCGGTAATCGGGTCGCAGGTGAAGGCGATGCCGGAGGCAATGGCGGGCAGCAGCGGCATGACGATTACTGCCATGCCCGGCATGGATGCGCCCTGGCCCAGCCTTTGACGATAAGCAATAGCGGCGGGAGAGGATAAAGAAGCCCACACCTCCCCCACCGCGAGCTGTACCTGTTCGATACCGCATACATTCAGACAGGTGCGGTAAATACCCGCGAACGAGGCCGTGGCTGAATCTTCGCCGGCAGCCGAAGACCGTACTGCCAGCGGCTGATTCAACCAGCCACGGGCAGCAAGAGCCTCCTGCAATGCAGCCGACAATTCGGGAGCAAGTTCCTCATTGGTCTCATCGTCATGCAGCGTTCGCCACCCGGCCGGGATAACCACTCCCTCCGGCACCGGCAGGCCCAGTTGCTTCAACCGGGCCAGGTGCCATGCCTTGCCGCCTGCGGTAGCCGGATCCGACGCCAGAGCACCCTGCCAGTCGAGGATTTCCAGTTGCCTGGTTTGGGAGGTTTGCGTGGTCGTGGGAATTTCTCCAGTCCCCCCTTGTGAATAGGCCGCCTCAGCCTGCATTTAACACCAACCTTCGCCGCTGGCAGATTTCACCATTGCGACAGCCGACAAACCCAATTATTTTCCCATCAGGCCGGGACAGTTGATGGACTCCATCGCTGATAGGGCACACTGCTTCAAACGGACGTCCGTTCATGTACGTTTCCAGTTCATCCAGCCCTCTTGTTGTTATGCTGACGGTATGCTCGTCAATCTGCACTTTCATCGCTGTGCGCGGGATTCCGGAAAGAACCCTAGCGGCCAGCCTGGGCCTGTTGCGCCAGTTCCGTGAGCTGATCCAGAAGTGCCCTCTTCTGATTTCCCAGTTCGGCATAGCGCGCATACAACTGGTTCAGGTCGCGGGTATATTGCTGGATGCGTTCCGTGCGCTCCCGCTGCAGTCGGATGTTGTCATCATAGCTTGCCGGCGGCGCCTCCTTCACTCCTCCCATTGTCAGGTAACCTTGGGCGGTGAGTGGCTGACTATCCTGTATTTCGTTGCGCCGCAATTCCTGGATCATCTGGAATTGCTGGTAAACAGCCTGTTGTTCCTGGCCCAGATGATTCAAGGCCATCTCAAGCTGCGCCAATCGGGGATCAGGTCTCGTGCCGGAGCCTGATGCAAGCTGGGCGTATACCGGACCTGTCACTCCTGAAAAAAGCAGCAGCAGGGCAAGAATAATAATAGGTTTCATGTGGTCCGGATAATTCCTCTTGACTATTACGAACTACTGCGGCGAACTACTATGAACCCTGAGAACGCGTCTTCAGCATGGGCAGCCTCTGCCGATACTCTTCTGGCATTTTGTTCGCTGACCGGCGTTCTCGCAGTCTGCCGTCATATCCATCATGCTTGATCAGGAAAGTGAAAAAAGCCCGGCAGCAACTGACTGCCACTCCTCTTCAAAGATAGCATGTATAGACCTGATATGGTGACTGTCCGGAATGTAGCTCCATGAATGGCGAATTGGCTGCCTCGACATAATATGTTTAGTGTTAAGCTTATTCCTGTTTCCGCCGACCCCCTGACCGACCAACCATTGCGGGAAAAATCATGCAATATTATTTAATATTCGCCATAGCCCTCGCCATTATTTCCATTGGATTCGCTCTGCAAAACGATATGAATGTGACAGTGGCGTTTGGCATATGGAGCTTCGATAGTTCACTCGCCATGATGCTGGTGATTGCGGCGGGCATAGGAGCAACCATTTCAGTATTGCTCTCGTGGCCCAGCGTCATCAAGAATCAATGGGTGAGTACCCGTCTGCGCCGCCAGGTGAGCAAACTGGAGGAAGACAAGGCTGCCCTGAAGCAGCGCAATACGCAACTCGAAGAAGAACTGGCAAAATTCACTCCTGAGCCCATTCCGGAACCGCCTCCGCGCTATCTCGGGCTGAAATCGATGCTCCTCGGAAATGGAAGCGATAAACCAAACGCAAGCGAATAGCATATGCTGGCGATCGAGCTTGATTTCACCGCTTCCTGACCATGCCATACAGCGTTTATTTCTAATGCACTATCATGTCCGATCCTGATCCACACAGGGAAGCTGAACCGCCATTTGTGCAGCCGCCCTTGAAATCAAAAAAAGGAAGAGGAGCGGTGTCCAACCTCAAGGGGCGGTACGAGCAATGGACGCGTGAAGCCATCGACGATGGCTGGGGAAATGGCGGTATCATCGGAACCGGGGGCGGAGATACAGCTGAAAATGACGAGCCGGATACAGGTTTGACATGGAAAACGCAGGTCATCGAGGAACATGCCAAAACCATACTGAGCCGCAACCGGTCGCCGGATGTGCCATTCAGCGTTTCGCTCAATCCTTATCGCGGATGCGAGCATGGCTGCATCTACTGCTTCGCGCGCCCCACCCACAGTTACCTGGGCTTGTCGCCCGGCCTGGATTTTGAAAGCAAAATATTCGCCAAGGTCAATGCGCCGGAGCTTTTGAGACGGGAACTGGCAAAACAATCCTATGTGCCGGAACCCATCGCGCTTGGCGTCAATACAGATGCATACCAGCCCTGCGAGCGCCGCCTGCGGCTGACACGGGGTGTGCTGGAAGTGCTGCGTGGGTGCGGACATCCGGTCGCGCTGATTTCCAAGTCATCGCTGATGGAGCGCGACATCGATCTGCTCTCCGATATGGCTTCCAGACGATTGGCTGTGGCCGCGATGACAATCACCACTCTTGATCCCGCGATTGCGCGCACGCTCGAACCCCGGGCAACCGCTCCGGCACGCCGTCTGCAGACGATTCGCACGCTGACCGATGCCGGAATTCCTGTCGGCGTCAGCATTGCGCCGGTGATTCCGTTTGTCACCGAACCCGATCTGGAACGAGTACTGACGGCAGCTGCAGAAGCTGGAGCAGTCAATGCCGGCTATGTCATGCTGCGCCTGCCCTGGGAGATCAGCCCGCTGTTCAGGCAGTGGCTGGAAGCGCATTTTCCTGATCGCGCTGCCCGGGTCATGAACCGGATGCGCGACTTGCGGGGCGGCAAAGATTACGATTCGAGCTTCGGCAAGCGCATGCACGGCGAGGGCATCTGGGCCGACCTGATTCGGCAGCGATTCGACAAAACGGTGGAGCGCCTTGGGCTCAACGCTCATTCAAGCCGCTTCAAGGGACTGGATAGCTCGCGTTTCCGACCACCTTCCGTCGGTCCGGTAGCTGTCCAATCACCCACGATCGGGAAATCCACGGCGAAGCATGGGGAAATGAAGAAGAAAAAAGGGAAACCGGATGAGCAGCTTGAGCTTTTCTGATGGAATGCTCTCTGACATGACATAATCCACCGATATTCGAAGTGAATTATTGGTGGAACAAAATGGCAAGGATTATCCCATGGGATAACTGCCTTTATACCCCCGCGATATGAAAGCTGATCTGTGGAAACCTGTTCGGATATGTATATATGTCCAAGCGTAAAAAATGCTCCTGCACTATTCCTTTTCTGGCGATTGTCATATCCGGTTGCGCACATTTTCCTCCCGCCGGCACGTTTGCTGCATCTGAAACCGCTGCTGACAGGAAAATCATTTCCTACCGGTGTGAAAGCGGTCATGACGTTGATGCCATCTATCGCTCAGTCACGACCGCCATCGTACAATATGCAGGCAAATCATATGAAATGACCATCGGCATTTCGGCAAGCGGTGCACGCTACGTTGGCGGAGGCCTTGAATGGTGGACAAAAGGGACGGGGCCAGGCTCGACGGGCACGCTCTTTCGCCATGAAAGCGATGGCACAACAGGCGAAATAATTCAGAGATGCGAAGAACAACGCCGATAAGTCGGGCTATGCCCGACAATACATTTACCGCTCGAAAGAACTAACTACTTCCCTTCAGCTTATTTCCCCCCGGCTTGCTTCCCTTTTGTTTCGCTGTAGCCACGCCTTCCTTGTATCTTCAAGGCATTACACTTCTGCCGGATCAAGCCGCATCCACAGGCATTTACCCTTGCTTTCCTTCTCGATCATTTCCAGCTGGAGTGCGTGCGCTTCCAGTTCTTCAGCGCTGGCAGGCAGGACGACCAGCTGCAAATCATGCAGGCTGATGTCGAGATCAAGCGGCGATGACGCTTCGAATTCCATGAGCAGGCTCTCCTGGCCCCGTGTCATCGCAAGATAAACTTCCGCGAGCAGCTCCGCATCCAGCAGCGCGCCGTGCAGCGCGCGCCGCGAGTTATCCACCTCGTACCGCTCACACAGTGCATCAAGGCTGTTCCTTTTACCGGGAAACAGTTCTTTTGCCATTTTCAGCGTATCGGTAACCGAACGGCAGCATTCGCAGAGAGCGGGCAAGCTGGCACGCCCCAGTTCATGGTCAAGGAATGCGACGTCGAACGCCGCATTGTGCATGATCAGTTCAGCGCCATCGATGAATTCAAGCAGCTCGTGCACGACCTCAGCAAACTTTCGTTTGTCCTGAAGAAATTCGGTAGTTATTCCATGCACCTGCAAGGCGCCTTCCTCGATCTCGCGTTCCGGATTGAGATAATGATGAAAGCGGCGTCCCGTCAATCGCCGGCTCATCATTTCCACCGCTCCGATTTCGATGATTCGATGGCCCAGTTTGGGCTCGAGTCCTGTCGTTTCCGTATCTATGAAAATCTGACGCATCAGCCAGCCCTTCCCTTGTATTGCGGATAACCACCGCTACTGCCCGTCTAATTTGCGGAAGCACCCCTCAGTGCTGTCTCCACGCCCCGGTTGGCAAGCATATCGGCATATTCGTTGCCGTCATGGCCCGAATGCCCCCGCACCCATAACCATTCTATTCTGTGGCGCTGCGCCAGCAGATCGAGTTCTCTCCATAAGTCATCATTTTTTACCGGCTTTTTGTCGGCGGTACGCCAATCGCGCTTTTTCCAGGCGTGTATCCACTCGCTGATACCCTTCTGCACATACAATGAGTCGGTATGCAGGCGTACTTCACACGACTTGGTCAGCGCTTCCAGCGCGCGGATGACAGCGAGCAGTTCCATGCGATTATTGGTAGTCATTTTTTCTCCACCGAATAATTCGCGCCTATGCCCGTTGTATTGCAGCAAGGCGCCCCACCCGCCCACTCCCGGATTCCCCTTGCAGGCTCCATCGGTAAATATTTCGACTACCTCGGCACGTTTCACTTTCACTTCCCGTCTCGCGGTAAAGCTTTACTGCGCGCAGCCCTGCGCGGCTCATCCGGGGCTGTGTCTTTGATTTTGCGTGCAATCGGCGACATTGCCCTTTTCCTGGCTCTCACCTCTTTCCACTCAGGCTTGATAACACGCATGCCATGAACACGCTTCACCGCCGTGAGGAAATATACACCCCCGGAGAAGCGCCACCAGCGGTCTCCTGCCTCTTCCATGAAATGAAAACGTTTCAGCCATTTCTCCTGACTGAATGGAGGCGCGTAGCAGCACAAACGGTCTTCCGTGATTTCAAAATCCAATAATGTCAGCCAGTCCTTGAGCCGCGGCAACGCGATGAAATTGCCCCGCCACGGAAAACTCCCCTCTCGCGGCGAGCCGAACAGACCTCTTATGCCCCAGAGGCTGCGGGGATTGAAACCGGAAACAATCAAGTTGCCTTCCGGCATCAATATCCGCTGCACCTCACGGAGTATCTGATGAGGATTGGAGCTGAATTCGAGCATATGAGGCATAAGCACGAGATCGGTGCTGTTCGTTTCGATCGGCAGAAAGTCGGGAGCGGCAAGAACATCAGCTCCTTTTTCAGGGGCCGCACAAAACTTGAGCGGAATGCGGCTTGTGTGCAGGAAACCGTATTGCGGAAACCCGATCTGCATGGCGTTGTAACCAAACACGTTTGCCACCGCCCTATCGAAATAGTTTTGCTCCCGTTCCAGCAAATACTGACCCAGGCAGGTTTCAAACCACTCGACTATACTTTTGGTTTGCATATTTACGTCAACTGGCGTTCAATCAGGATATCTATGATTCGATTCGACTATGTAAAATCGCTCAACTCATGAATCGGCAGAAATATCCGCCTGACTTATACTCACCCTTCGGATACGTGCCGGCTGTCAGCCGCCCTAAAATACCGGAATAACGCCTATCATGACCACTACTCCCAATATTGTTCCGATTCACGCCTTCAAGGACAATTACATCTGGCTTATCCGCGATCATTATCATGCTGCCGTTATAGACCCTGGCGATGCGTCCCCTGTTCTGGATTATCTGAACCGCGAAAAGCTGAAGCTCATCGCCATTCTCAATACCCATCACCATCCCGATCATGTAGGCGGAAATGCTGAACTGTTAAGGGAATTTGCCGTACCGGTCTTTGGTCCGGCGAAAGAATCGATTCCGACGCTCACCCATCGTCTCAAGGAATGCAGTGATATAGAAAACGAAGAAGGCAGTGTATATCTTCCAGAATTCTCACTCAGCTTCCGGGTGCTCGATATCCCTGGCCACACCTCCGGACATATCGCCTATTATGGCGCAAACATACTCTTTTGTGGTGACACACTGTTTGGCTGCGGGTGCGGACGGCTGTTCGAAGGTACAGCGCAGCAAATGGTCGACTCGCTGGAAAAACTGGCGGATTTGCCCAAGGACACCCTGATTTATTGCGGCCATGAATACACGCTCAGCAATATCCGCTTCGCAAGAACAGTCGAACCCGGCAATCAGGCATTGGCGAAGCGCGAAGTAGAAGCCGAAGAATTGCGTATCGAAGGCCTGCCTACCCTGCCTTCCACCATTGCGCTGGAAAAAGCGACCAATCCGTTCCTGCGCTGTACTGAAGCGGAAATCATCGAGAGCGCCAGCAGCCACGCAGGCAAACCGCTAAACGACCGTGTCAGCGTATTTGCCGCCATCCGGGAATGGAAAAATCACTTCTGACATCATCTTTTTCTATAAGCCGATTCTCCAAAAGCCTGTCCGAAAATAAATTTGAATGGTGAAGCAATTGCGTTGTCCTAACTTTGTGCTTTACTTAGGGAACTTAGTACGATCCCTGCACGCACGCAGAAAGTAGCAAGAGTAGCGCGCTCCGGTCATGGAGGGCTGGATTTCCGAATCCATGACCCAATCCCACTCCGCCGCTCATTGTTAGCGGCGCCAAGCTTTCGGAGAACAACACATGAACCCATTGGAACAGTTATTGCAATGCGGACAATCCGTCTGGCTGGATTCGATCAGCCGTGATCTCATCAAGAGCGGGCAACTGCAGCGCCTGGTAACCGGGGACAAGCTGCATGGCCTGACAAGCAATCCCACTATTTTCGAGCAGGCAATCGGGCATAGCGATGCTTACGACGATGCACTGCGCCAACTATTGCGGGCCAATGAGAAACAAACCGAAAAGGCCCTGTTCGAGGCGCTGGCCATCGAAGATATCCGCATGGCCGCAGATGTGCTGCGGCCGGTATATGATGAAACTCATGGTGGAGACGGATACGTCAGCCTGGAGGTATCACCCCATCTGGCACGTGATACCGGAGGCAGTATCGCGGAAGCCAAGCGCTTGTGGCAAGCCGTGGAGCGGCCCAATCTCATGATTAAAATTCCCGCTACCCCCGAGGGAATTCCAGCAATCGAACAACTGATAAGCGAAGGCATCAACGTCAATGTCACCCTGATGTTCTCTCTGCGCCACTATGATGCCGTGGCGCGGGCGTACCTCACGGGACTTGAACGCCGGGATGCATATTCTCCCGGCGGAAGCAAGATATGGCCAGTTTCGGTCGCCTCATTTTTCGTCAGCCGGGTGGATAACGTAATCGATCCCATGCTGGAAAAGATCGGGACTCCGGAAGCGCTCGTCCTGCGCGGGAAAATTGCCATTGCCAATGCCAAGCTTGCCTATCAACGTTTCCGTGAGATATTTCATGGAGAGCCATTTGATTCCTGGCGCAAGAAAGGCGTACACGTCCAGCGGCCATTGTGGGCCAGCACCAGCACAAAAAATCCCGCATATTCGGATGTATTGTACGTCGAGGAATTGGTCGGCCCCGACACCGTCAATACGATGCCACTCAAAACGCTGGAAGCGTTCCGGGATCATGGACAGGCTAGCGAAACCCTTGGAAAAGGACTCGCACAAGCTGAAGCCGATGTCGCACAGCTTAAAAAGCTGGGGATCGATCTCAACGCAGTTACCGAAAAACTTCAAAATGACGGGGTGGATTCATTCGCTGTATCCTATGACAAGCTGCTTGCCTCACTGAAGAAGAAGCACCAGGAAATTCTCACTACCAGCGATCAGACAGTCTGAGCCGGCTCAAGATTATTATTCAGCAGAAAACAATTACCAAGGAGGGATCATGCAACTGGGAATGATTGGATTGGGCCGAATGGGAGGCGCGATGTCGCAACGTCTGCTGCAGGCGGGACACCAGGTGGCTGGTTACGCTCGCAGCACCGATACGGTGAAGCAGTTGGAAAAAAAAGGCCTCATCGCCGCCTCCTCGGTGGAGGATCTGGTCAGCAAATTGAAACCGCAGCGCATCATCTGGCTGATGATTCCGTCGGGAAAACCAGTGGATGAAACTATCGGCATTTTGTTGCCGCTGCTGGAGGCGGATGACGTTATCATCGATGGTGGAAACTCGGATTACAAGGATACCCAGCGCCGGGCAGAAATGCTCAGAACAAATCATATTCATTATGTCGATGCGGGCACCAGCGGCGGTGTCTGGGGCCTTGAAAACGGCTATAGCATAATGGTGGGCGGCGATGATGCCGTAGTGGCGCGCCTGCGGCCCCTCTTTGAAACGCTTGCTCCCGGCCCAAATAAAGGGTGGGGTCACGTTGGTCCATGCGGTGCAGGTCATTTTACCAAAATGGTCCACAATGGCATCGAGTACGGAATAATGCAGGCCTACGGCGAAGGTTTTGCAATCATGCACCATAAGGAAGAATTCAAGCTGGACTTGCATCAGGTGGCGGAAATCTGGCGCTACGGCAGCGTGGTTCAATCCTGGCTGCTCGATCTGACCGCCGGGGCGCTGGGAAAAAACCCGGGCCTCGACGGCATTGCACCCTATGTTGCCGATTCCGGAGAGGGACGCTGGACGGTTGCCGAGGCGATAGACCTGAACGTCGCCGCGCCTGTCATTACCTTGTCATTGCTGCAGCGATTGCAATCGCGTGATTCCGATTCGTTCTCCGACAAGCTGCTGTCCGCGCTGCGCAACGAGTTCGGCGGACATGCGATGAAGAAGGAGTAGTTGCGCCTTTCAAATCCCCGAAATCCCCGAATCGTGGAAGGAGAGTGCGCACCGCCTTCAGCGGAGGAACTGTTTAGCTCCTTGCGTGACAGCCGACCTCTTCGTCCACGCCCCCCAGCACTCTTCTCCAGCAGGAGGTTCGGCACCCGTCGAGCCTGTTCGTCCCGCCTCTCTCATTCGATCCATCCCGGTCACGGTTGGGCGAGCATCCCCTTTCCTTCAGTTCTCTCCATTCCCCGGACCTTCCGGCCCCTTCACCCCCTTCGCTGGAAGCAAGGTATCTTCTGCAAGGACACATGCCTGTCGAAGAACTGAACGAAGCAGACAGGATAAGGCCGGAGGAATCCCAACGATAACTCAAAAAAGTTGACGGGCATCATTCTAATCACACTTAAAACATAAACAAGTTGACAAAGTTCCGGGGTTCACATACTCTTCACATATAGAAGCCTGGATACCCCGATTGATCCAGTTATTCCATGAATGATGACGCCTGAAGAGGTGTGATGATGAAGATCGATAAAATTATCGCCACATTTTCCCTGCTCGGTCTTATGTTTATGGCGGTAATGGGTCTGCCTGTCCACGCGGCAGCAGAGGTGGAAGGTTTTGATGTCGATGCAGCGTCGCGCAGCGCGGTGACCAGAAGTGATCATGAAGCCGTTGCCAGGTATTACGACAACGCGGCCGCAGAGACGCAGGCAAAAGCACATGAGCAGAAACGTCTGCTCGAGCAGTACGAGAATAAAAGCTATCTCTATGGCAGAGAAGCCCAGGACATGCTATCCCATACTTATGCATTGGCACGCAAGTATGAGAAGGAGGCGCAAGCCAATACCAGGGAAGCGGCACTGCATCGGCAAATGGCCTCGCAGATTGAAGAAAATGAATTCACCCACAGCGACAGCCTTCAAAAGCTGAGCACGGTTTCCGACTTGCATTAGGAATCAGAACCCGTTTCTGGCTGAGTCAATCTCAGAGCAATATAATCAGAAACGGCAATGTATGGATGAACATCGGTATATTGCTGTCAATATTTCACCCTCAGACTATCTTACCCCTCGGTTCACCTCCCCCGGCTCCGGGGATACTTCCTCTCTCTTTCTAGATTGTTGCGGAATCTAAACCCGTAGCAAAACGCGGCGTACCTCTCTCGATAAGACCGGGTTCCTATGCAACTCCGGATCAACGCCGCAATAAATGCCTTTCCAATCAAACAGAAAGATCCATGCCAAGTAAATCATTCTTCAACTGATCGAAAAACGGAAATTAGCGCAAGATTGACAGAGCTCAACCAAAGCAGGTTTTTATCAAAAAACGCTTTACAAATGTGAATTCTTCACATATTCTTCACACATGCTTCACAAACGTAGTAGAAAGTAACGAAAGTAGCTTTAAAAGTAACCTTTTTCGCTATCGATTTCGGGAGGGTATGATGATTAACGGTAGAGCACTTGGCATTTTCTATTCTATGAGCATGACTGTTGCGCTGGTTTTTGCGGCGCTTAATGCTGCGGGTGTCACCACTGTTAAAGAAAACAGCTATTCCATCGCATCTATTGATGAGAACAGTTACAAAATAGCCACTTTACAAAAACCCGTGGCATTTACAGAAATAGAAGTTCGCTGATAATTTTCCCAAAATAGCAACATAGCAACAAATGCGCCGATGCAAGGTTGAGTGAATTTTTCTCCATATGCATCGGCGATCCTCATCGTAGCATTCCCTTCAGTAAAATCCGTGCACCCCTATCGTTGGATGCGCACATTTCCCCGAACAACTGAAGCAGGCAACGGGCCTATTCCTTATCTACGCCCGTTGCCGAGCATAGTGCAGCCTGTACTCTTGCACGAGCCGCTTTAAACATAAAAAAATTGACGAAGTGGCTTACATAAACTAGCATTGAGCAAGCAATGCTTGCTCAATGCCTGCTGCTTTTAGCCTGTTAAAAGCAACACCATTTGAAATTCCTGCTCCTGGTAAAACAATGAAACAGACTTGCGCCCTGCTTACCGTATTGATTTTACTAACACCAATCACCCAGGCGGCCGATCCTGATACCCGGACCATTACGCAGAATGATGAGCAGCATTCAAATGCACACGCGGCAGTCGAGAGGTATTTCGAGGACGAACTCATGAAAAAACATGAGACGGTTGCCAAATACTACGAGGAGGAAGCAAGAAAATCCCGGGCGAAGGTAAAGGAACTGGAGACAATGCTCGCCCATTACGAGGAAAAAAGCTACCTGTACGGAAAAAAAGCGCAGGACCTGCAAGCGCAAACTGAAGCCCTGGTAAGAAAATATGAAGAAGCTGCGAAGGCAGATGCAAGAGAAGCGGGTTCTCACCGTCAAATTGCTTTGACGCTTAAAGAAAAAAATCACTCTGCGTCAAAAACTGAAAAATTGAGCGTTGTTGAATCCTATCCTCCAGCTGTTCTATCGAAATAAGAGCAAGGGCTGGGTAAGAGCATATGGAATGATTTTGTAGCTGCATGGCAGCATAGCCACAACTCTCGCTTTTCCTGTCCGTCGTCAGGCACGGCAAGCAGCCTCTGCTCCAGCCCCTCAAGATACCTCTCCGGAATTTCCTTACTGATGGCTCATTGGAGCCAGCTGAAATTCCACAAAACAATGATGGTCTTGAGCTACTTGATACCCGTAAAAACTGTGTTTGGCCTGTCACCTGCCGATCTGCCTTCCAGTCATGCTATGCTGGGCAGATTATCTGGAATATGATCATACAATGGTCACAGCCGGAATGATTCCTCAATAATTCCGTGAAGCGATGAGTCCGGCCAAACAAGAGGCGAAGGCCTTGTGCCTTCCCGATCCAACTTCTCAAGGACACTTATGCAAAATTTCCTCCGAAATGATGATTTAGGCAAATTGATTCTGCGCCTGACTGCAGGGGTATTGATATTGTTTCACGGACTGCACAAAATACTTAATCCGGAATCCCTTGATTTCATCAGCAGGCAACTGACGGGCATCGATTTACCGCCGGTACTGGCCTACGGAGTTTACCTCGGTGAAGTCGTCGCGGCGCTAATGGTGATCTTCGGTTTATTCTCGCGCCTCGGCGGTTTGCTGATCTTCGGCAACATGATTTTTGCGCTTGTATTGGCGCACTCCGATCAGTTGTCCACGTTCACCAAGACGGGGGGCTGGGCGCTTGAATTGCAAGGGTTTTATTTATTTTCGGGCCTTGCGATATTTTTCCTGGGCAGCGGAAGGTGGGCCATCCGCCCAGAGTGACGAAGCAGTCCGCCGCCAATGTTCATCATGATTACATCAAAATAACAAAGGAATCTCTGCCCGATGGAATCAGCCGATCTCCAACAATACAGATGGCATGAATATGCCGACCTGGCAGCCCTTCAGGATGCGGCGGTGGCTGCTATCCTGGATAGCGCCGCCTCTGCCATCCAGGAGCGCGGGCGCTTTAATCTCGTCCTTGCCGGGGGCGAGTCGCCTCGCGAGATTTATCGGAGATTATGCGGCGCGCCAGCGGACTGGTCTCTCTGGCACATCTATTATGGAGACGAACGCTGCATGCCGCCCACCCAGGAAGAACTGAATTCCCATATGGCAGAAGAAGCCTGGCTCAACCATGTGTCCATTCCTCCGGCCCAGATTCATACCATCCCCAATGGTCCCCGCGCAGATAAAGCTGCAGAAGCCTATGCGCAAACACTGCGGGGCGTGGGTTATTTCGATTTGACGCTGCTCGGATTGGGAGCAGATGGCCATACCGCAAGCCTGTTTCCGGGTAATGATTGGGGAATGGCGGCGGATTCGCCCGATACGCTTGCAGTATTCAACTCCCCCAAGCGGCCGCCACAGCGCGTATCCCTGAGCGCAGCGCGTTTAAATCGTTCTCGAAGGATAATATTTCTGGTAAGCGGTGAATCAAAGCATAAGGCGGTGGCAAGATGGCGGATCGGAGAAAAAATACCTGCAAGAGCGATAATGGGGGAAAACGGCGTGGATGTACTCGTGGAATCGGCGTTACTGTTACCGGTGAAAGGACACCAGGATTAAGTAAAAAAGAAAACGGAAAATGGGGGCAAAAAAAAAGGAGTAGAAACTACTCCTTTTTGGATACAAACCTGAATCGACATAATTCTCCCCCGCGAGCCATGCATTCATGTTGCTCGACCTTGCTGTCGGTAAAAGTTTCCATTAGTCCGCGGTCCAGATGACAGATCTCCATGTCTTTTGCCGCCATCTGGTGAAACACACAATTATCCGCTTCAATCACCTTTTCTCCGTTCGGCAAGACAGCACTTTTCGCGTTGTAGCCAAGCTGATCCATTACCTCTGTCAGCTTGTCGATTTTTTCCTCCCTCGTATTCAAGTCCGGATATTGACCCCGTATCTGCTCTGCAATACCTGCACCGATTTCAGACAGACGCTTACCCATGTTCTCAACGCCTTCTTCGCGCCGAACCGAGGCCAATACCAGTTGTGCCAGCCAGGAATACTGGCGGGGAAAACTCTCCTTGCCCAGTTCGGTAAGAACGTAAAGCTGCTGAGGTCTTCCGCCTCCTGATGGGCGCGTACTTCCAGCCGCTACCAGACCTGCCCCCTCCAAAGAAGAGAGATGCTGTCGAACTGCATTTCTTGTAATCTCCAGCCCTTTTGAAAGTTCATCCACACTCAGGCCTGGCCTGCTTCCACGCAAAAGCTTGAGCAACTGCTTTTGCCGTTCACCTATCGTATTCAGCATCTGATATACCTCCTTCCACCCCCGTTATAAGAATAAGAATTACAGCTTCATTATAAACCACTGACAACCTGTGTTTTGTCTTAAGACACTTTAAACATAAAATAGTTGACAAAATAACTATGATTCCATATAATTTTTTCACAAATAAAGAATAATCGGGGTCTGATCCGCCTTGATTCTTTTTTGATCCAGTTTTACCTCCCGATTTCAGGCGAAGTTGTCCAGAAATTGCTCTATCCTACCTCCCTGCTTTTTGTACTTCACTGTTTTTTGTAATCTTTTCACTATCTTTTGGCATTAACCGCATCGATTTTAAAGGAAAGCGCAACGTGACAACAAGGAGAATTTTGACGGTTTTATCCTTCGGTTTACTGGCTGCATGTGCGCAAATGAGCCCGCATGAGGCCGTCCAGAATGCGAACACTCGCAGAGTGGCGCAGAAAGCCAGAACTCCCGGTGATCATGATGCATTGAGCAAGTATTTTGAGAACGCGGCCAGGGAAATGCAAACCAAGGCTGATGAGCAAAAAAAATTACTTGAGCATTATGAAGAGAAGGGTTATCTCTATGGACGCCGTGCGCAGGATTTGAAGTCGCATACCGCAGCTCTCCTTCACAAATATGAAGCGAATGTGGATGAGAATATCAGGGCAGCTGCCGCCCACCGGCAAATGGCCGTAGAGCAGGCGAAACGTGAATTTGCCACACGTGAAGGGCGGGTTGTGAATGCGGGGAGTCACGCTCACTCCTCGAAGTAAGCTGAAGGCGCAGGAAAAATATCGGAACTCCTCTTGCCACGGTCCATCGATCGTCTTTTCAGTCTCTCCAGGCAGGGAAACGCGGCAAGCTCAGGAAAAAATCCATATCATGGTTGGGCCAGAGCTGCCCCTTTTCCCTGCTCTCCAGCGCCTTTAACTTGCGGATGCTGGCAAGCGCCAAGGACTCGTTATCCTGCCAGCAGTACCCTGGCGCGATTTCCTCCACCAGATTCTCTTTCAGATCGGCAGCGTCCCCACACAGGATGACTGGCGGCCCCTTTTGAAGCTCGATGAAGAGCGACATATGTCCAGCCGTGTGTCCAGGACTGCTGATCGCATACACTCCCGGCGCTACGAGATATTCACCTGTCTTGATTTCCCACTGATTTGAGCCGGTTAACTCGTCGGCAAAAACGCTTCCATCCACTCCCGTGCGCGCTGCGGCAAGCTCATCCGCCTGAACGTGGACGGCGCAACCTGGCAAATCATGAAGACCCCCGACATGATCGAAATGTAAATGACTTATAAACACGACGTCCACATCCTGCGGCCCGAGGCCCAGCCTCTTCAGATAACGGGGAATACGCTGCCCTTCCCACATGTTGGGCGGCTCAACCAGAGGAAGCATGGGATCAAAATGACTTGCGCGCAAGAGGGGCTCGGAAACCTTGCGATAGTCGCACCCTACATCATATAAGATGCGCCCATTCGAGGTTTCGATCAAATAAGCAAGAATCGGCGCTTCGATAAATTCCCCGTGTCCACGGTTACGGGTCGAAATGGTCTTTTCATAACGGATCGTTCCCGTCAGCAACGGCCAGACCTTTATGGAACGGGGCATATCGGTTCGTCGTTTCGTCAGGTGGATCATCTCAATGCGAGATAAAAGTAAATCGCCGCCAGCTAATAATTACCCTGCTGAGAGGATGCTTCTTCCGAGTGGACGGAACGATGTCCCATACTGGATATCAGATGGGCGGAAAAATTCATGGCGAAGGGCACGAGCAGGATGGCTGCGAGCAGCACCAGAAGCGCGACATGACTGCCCATGCCGATTTCTCCCCTCGCCATTTTTCGGAAGAACCACACGACCAGTAGAAAGAAACCTGCCAGAAGGAGGATGGCGGTCGTTACAAAGCCGCTACCCATCTATCACTGTCCCCTCAGTTCGCTCTGCCTGCACTTGATGAGCACTATGGGTGGAAAGGAGTTATTGCTAGGCTATGAGAGGAACAAAGGACGCGATTGGCTTGGGAACATGGGAGCGAACAATACGCTCCGGCCACAAACCAATGCCACCCTTGAGGAAGCCATTGTATATGACACCGATCCTATCCGCAATTGGCCGGAAACACTGTTTCCCGAAGACCCCGGCCTCGTCATGAAGATAGCACTATTCCTCCTGCCGTATGGAGATTGTCAGCGGTACAGGCGGAGTGAATCCTTCCTGGGCTGGAGCGGGATTTTGACGCCACAACGCCGCAAGCACACTGCCCAATAGCGAATGCATTACGGCGGAAACCGCGCCAACGACGGGTGCAAGCGGCAACAATGGAAAAGCCTGTTTGGCCAGCACGACGGCAAGTCCCGAGTTCTGCATCCCCACCTCGATTGCAATCGTGCGTACGCTGTTACCATAATAGCCAAACAAGCGGGCAAAGTAATAACCGAACAGGAAGCCTGCCCCATGCAATAGCGCAGTCGCCAGGATAAGCTCTCCGCTATAGGCAAGAATTGCCTCTGCATTGGCGGCAAATATCACTGTGCAGATAAAAACCACGCCTGCCACTGAAAGCAGCGGAGCGACAGGCAGAACCCGCATAACCAGGCGAGGTGCCCACCGATTGAGCAGCACGCCCAGAAAGACAGGAATAATCACGACCTGAAAGGTCTGCTTGAACAACAGCCAGGCATCGACCGGCACGAGAGCCCCCGCGAAAAGCTGAGTCAGCAAGGGAGTGAGCACAACGGCTGCGAGCGTGGAGCAGACCGTCATGACAACTGAAAGCGCAACATCGGCGCCCGCGATGTAGCTGATCAGGTTTGAAGCGGTACCACCCGGAGCGCACCCTACCAGGATGAGTCCTACCGCGAAATGAGGCGGCAGGCTCAACGCCTGTGCTATTACCCACGCAGACAAGGGCATGATGGAATACTGCGCGGCGAAGCCGATGACTACCGCTCGCGGATTCCGCGCGATGCGGCGAAAATCCTCTACGGATAGTGTAAGCCCCATGCCCAGCATAATGCAGGCAAGAACCGCAACCATCAGAGGACCCTGGTTGAACGAAACCAGCGGCTCCGGCGCATACAAGGCAAACAGTCCCGAGAGAATCATCCAGAGGGGAAACAGGAGGGTCAGTTTCTGCAACATGGAGCCTGGTATCCTGGTATAGCTGCTTTAGCTGCTTTAGCTGCTATCAATCGTTTCGTGAAAACAGAAGCGTATGATGCTGCGCGTGACGGCTGACCAGCCGGGTAGAACAAAGCCCCGCTTCCCCGGCCATTCTTCGCAAGGTGGAAAGGCACTCGGGGTAGTCGTGGTCGCGAACGTGTGCACATGCTTCTTCCAGTTGCCCCGGCGGCACGCTCGTCCACTTTTCCCGCATGAAATTGAGATAACCTTTCAGAAAATCCTCCCGAGCCTCATTTTCTTCACGCACCACATCCACCAGTATCAGCCAGCCTTCTTTTGAGAGGCAGCGTTCCGCTGCCCGGAAAAACCGCGCCTTTTCATCCAGGTTCAGATGATGAATGGCAAACCCGGAGAAAATAACGTCCCACGCCTGATTCGCAGACTCGATGGTTTGCAGGAGTTCCCCCTGGATCAGGCTGATTTCTCCTGGCAATTCTGCAAGGTACTCCTTCGCCTCCGTCAACGCAGCCCCGGATAAATCCAAGCCCTCGTATACCAAAGGAGGAGAGCGTTTCAGGCAAGGCGCAAGATAACGGGCGTTGCCACAGCCAAGATCCAGCAGGCGATACTCCCCCCGATCAGCGCGCGACCTCAAAAGCTCCCCAACTCCGGCATAGATCTCCCGGTGAAACATGTAGTTGTGCTCCGTGATCAGATCATAGAGCGACCAGGATCGGGTGAAGATGGCGACAGGTTCAGCGGATAGCATGACTCGGGAAGGAATTCGTTGCGATGGTAGAATTTCGACTGATTTTGACAATAGACGGCAGAATCCCTTTATTTTAACCTTTTGAAAATACATTGGCGACGACCACCTCTTGATAAGCAAGCGGCCTTCACACGGCACGCTCATAGGCCCGCATTTTTACTAAAATATGGTGAATCTGCGGTAAAGCCGCTATAGGGGGCGAAACAGGTTCTCCAGAGATCCGCGTACAAAAATGCATGTAAGATCGATAGGGAATTTTGGAGCCGCACAAATAGAAAAAGGGCATGAACGCCTGGATATGAGTGGCAAGCACTATGAGTGCGGAGTCTGCGGGAGGCACCGCTTTCTTGATGACGAGGAAATGGAATGAACATACCAGCTGGATTCGATAAAGAAGCTTTGCGATACGTGGCGGACGCTCTTGAGACGGAATCGAAAACTGTTGAAGTGAACAACGGGACAGATTATCCGTGTCATCCTGAGAGCGCCCCTGCGCAGGCAGCTCGCTTTATCCGGGCTGTAATTGCCGAGGCCCCGATGCCCCCGGTGAATTCAATTGCACCTGAACCATTCCACGCCGACAGCCCCTCTGATCAGGAGGACCGGAGCATGGACTGGTGGCAGGATACCATCAGAAATGCAATGGGAACCACGCACGAGCATTATCAGGAACGAGTGAAGAATGCTTCGACATTGCAAACACAAGACAGCGAACGTGAAATGTGGCAGCTTGCAAGCGAGCGGGACGATGCCACAGAATGGGCTGATAAACTGGCTCATGCGATAGCGGAACGTCTTGGTGTCGATATTGAGGAGCTCGGCAGCGCAAGCAATCCATGGCAGAAGGCGCTGGATTATTGCGAAATGCCGGCCCAGGAGATTGATCCTCACGAGCATAGGATAAGACACATTGCTTCTCATAATGGGTTGAAGGCCGGTGATGCCAATGACAAGCTCAGGAGGGCGGCTGAGGAAGTTGTTAATTTCCTGTATATGGACGTCAACGAGGAGTATCTGGTAGATGGATTGAAGCTACTTGAAGGCGCTATTGAAAACCTCCGCGACGCCCTGAAGGAAAAATCATGAGCCAGATGTAGTGTAGTAGTCGCGACTACTCCACCTTATTCTTTTGCATACAGACTGTTCCTGCCGCTGTCTCGATTCAAATTTTCATCAGACCTCATGGACGGCAGGTGAATCTGAATACTGAGCCCTCCATCCGATTCGTTTCTCGCTACGATTTTTCCACCATGTAGTCGAACAGCCCGATCAGCGATGGCAAGCCCAAGCCCGTGTCCACCTGTTGAGCGATCCCGGGCTTCTTCCAATCTGACGAAAGGTTGAAAAAGATGGGGCAACATGTCTTCAGGTGCACCGGGTCCGTGATCTCGAACCTGAATAACGATTCCATCACGACAGATTGGGTCTGTCAGCATGCTTATTTCAACCGCCGTAGCGGGTTTTGTATATTTGATGGCATTGCGTACCACGTTTTCTATCGCGCTGTGCAGAAGCCCGGAATTTGCCCATACGACCGCTGAGAAAGTATCCCTTAATTCTATCCGGCAGTCCATCGCTGATGCTTCGAATTGCGCATCCTCCACGAGCTCTTCAAGCAGTTCCCGTATGTCCACCTTTTCGGCATGAGCGGAATCCACCCCTGCTTCCAGGCGGGAGAGTTCGAGCAGGCGGCCGATGAGCTCATTCAAGCGTTCTATTTCCGTCTCCATGCGGTTCAATTCCTTTTCAGCCTGCCCGCCTGACCGTTGCCGCGCAAGCTCCAGCGCAGCCTGTAACCTTGCGAGAGGAGAACGAAGCTCATGTGAGGCGTCGCTCAGCAATTGCCGCTGCGCGCCAAATACCCTTTCGAGTCGCTCGGTCATCTTGTCAAATGCACTTGCCAGTTCCCCGATCTCGTCGCGCCGCCCGGCCATGGAGGGAACGACGCGCTGTGCCAGATCGCCGTTTGCAATATGCTGCGCCGCATACCGTAGACGTTCGAGCGGGAAAGTGAGGTAGCGACTAAGCAGCAGGCAGATCAATGCACTTAGCAGCGCGGCGATCGCTACGGGAAGCGCAATCACTCGGGGGCGCTGCAATATCCTGCGCAAGGTGATGCTCTGGAAATCGGGAACCATGTAATAAAGACTTCCATCTGCAAGGCGTATGGGCTGATGGTGCGGATATCCCCTCCTGTTCATGCGATTGGGGTGTTGTCGCCTCCGCTCCAGCCTTGATGCGATATCAGGAGGAATTTCCCGATCGAGCAGATCGCGGCCTGTCTCGTCGATCAGGAAAATAGGAATTGCTTCACTCCGATCCAGGTAGTCGAGCCATTCCTTGAGGCCTTCAACACCCTTCTCCCTTGCGGCCGTTCGACCCTGATCAAAATATCCCGATAGACGCTCACGCATGTTCCCGGCATCCTGCTGTATCCGGTTGTGTTCGAGATAGCTGGAAGCGGCAAACAGGAGCAGGGCAGTGAAAATGATCAGCGTGAACCAGAAAGACAGGAATATTTTCCAGAAGAGCCTGTGCATGTCAGTTTCGTGAATAAATATAACCGACCCCCCGCACCGTCTTGATGCGTTCCTGCCCATCCGGCATTGGTCCCAGTTTTTTACGCAGACTGCTTACATGCACGTCCAGGCTGCGGTCATACCGGCTCAGTTTCCGGCCAAGCGCACGCTCGGACAAATCTGCCTTCGATACGACATTGCCGGCTTCCCGCAGCAGCACGTCAAGCAAGCTGAATTCCGTGCTCGTCACAAATACCGGGTTGTTGCCGCAGGTAACCGTACGTGAACCAATATGCATAACGAGATCGTCCAATATAATCTTGTCGGGCTCACCGCTTACATTGCGCCGATCCACTTGTATCTCTGCTCTTCTTAAAATTGCGCGAATCCGTGCCACCATTACACGGGGATTGGATGGTTTCGCCAGATAGTCATCCGCCCCGAGCTCAAGACCGACAATACTGTCGATGTCGTTCCCTCTCGCCGTCAGCATCAATACGGGAAGCAGGGATTGCATGCGCAACTCACGTAATACATCGAAACCATTCCGATGCGGCATCATCACATCAAGTATCAACAGGTCATACCGGTTCGCCGATATCTTGTTCAATGCCGTGACGCCGTCATAGGCCACGTCGAGATCGAATCCCTCGTCAGTGAAATAATCCACCAGCATCCCGCTCAATTCAATATCGTCATCCGCCAGTAATATGCGTGCCATCATTTCCCCAGTCAGAATCCTGTTTCCGAGTGCGGTGCATTTGCCTTCTATCAATATTGCCAAATCAAAGCAATCAAATACAGGAACTTCCGGTTTCTTTACAAAACTTTACATTCCCATAACCCTAATTGACATTGCCTGATCTTATTCTTATCCATGCCGTGCACATCACGGCGCGCATTCTCACCATCACTATCAAGAGGACTTGGCTAAATGAAAACAATCATGAAACTTTCATTGATCAGTGGGTTGCTGGCAAGCGGCATTGTTTTGGCTGATCCGCACTCTGATGCTTATCAGAAACATGCATCATCGAGCTGCCACCACGGTGCAGGCAAAAACATGGAAGGCAAAAAGGCATTCTGGGACAAAATGGCCGAGCGCCTCCAACTTACTACGGAGCAACGCACATCGATTGGAGCGGTTATGGAAAAATCAAGACCGCAAACAGCAGCCATAAGGGAAAAAATACGAACAAATCGAAGAGAGTTACGGAAGCTGGCAGGAAACGCCCAGATTGACGATAGGCGGGTACAAGAATTGGCGCGTGAGCGAGGAAATCTGGTAGCCGAATTGACAACTGAGCGCACGAAAACACGTCATGCCATTAACCAGATATTAACTGATGCCCAGCAAGAACAGATGAAACAGATGCGTGAGAAGAACAGGCATCATGGTAAGGGCTAGAGCAATTTTGGTGCAAACATAAACAGATCCTTTCGCCTCTCAAGTGAGGAGAGGCATTAGCGAGAAAGCAAGTGTAAACACTTGATACGAAAATGCTCTAAAGCATGAACTGGAGCTTCATCTGCAACGCCAGAAGAATGCGGATCCATATCAATTAGCTCGATATTCATGGAGTCTTGACGGCCAGGCGCCAGAACGCCTGGCCGTCGCACCCCCTCACAACGCAAAGTGTTCCGGATCACGACGATACTTGCCTGTGTGCCCGGATCAGCTTCATGGTTTCGAACAGGCCGAATGTTACCAGGCCGGCAAAAAGGCAAAATGCGACCTCGGCAAGTTGTGGCCTGCCGAAAGAGAACAGCTCGCTTAGTGCCGGAACGAAGACAACCAGCCCGAGGCCACCCATCGCTCCCCCTGTCACCCACCAAAGAGCCGCATTCCGCGACTCAAGGGAGGCAAGTGCCGATCTTGATCGGGACCGGTTTGTAAAAATCAGACCCACGCTCGCTACGACCAGGGTCATGAAAGTTATTGCCCGCGCCTCATCGGCTCCAAGTCCCCGATAGAGCGCAAAGCTGAATATCGCCTGCACGATCAGAAGCAGAACCAGGCCCTGCCCAAATCCGAGGATCAACAGTTCACGATCGAAAAGCGGGGTGTCCGGCGATCGCGGAGGTCGCCGCATGATGTCCTCCTCCTCGCGCTCCGCCTCGAAAACGATGGAGCATGCCGGATCGATGATCAATTCGAGGAATAGAATATGCACTGGCATGAGAATTACGGGCAAGCCCATTATCACGGGGATGACAGACAGGCCAACGATCGGAAGGTGGACCGCAATGATGAAAGCGCTGGCCTTTTGCAGATTGTCGAAAATCCGCCGCCCGAGTCTCACTGCCGAAACGATCGAAGAAAAATCGTCATTTAGCAGCACCAGTGCGGCAGACTCGCGCGCGACATCCGTCCCGCGCTTCCCCATGGCGATACCGATGTCCGCCGACTTCAATGCAGGTGCATCATTCACGCCATCACCCGTCATGACCACCACTTCGCCGCTCGCCTTGAGTGCGTTCACGACGCGAAGCTTTTGTTCGGGCACGACCCGGCAGAAGATATTTACCGCCCTGATGCGTTCCTGAAGCTCGGCATCACTCAGGCTATCCAGCATAGACCCTGAGATCGTATTTTCCGGCGATTGAATTCCGATCTGCCGCGCAATATTCATTGCCGTGGCCGGATAATCCCCGGTAATCATAATGACCCTCAACCCGGCGACGCGGCTTTCCTCGATTGCAGCAGGAACCTGCGGCCGGATGGGATCGGCCAAGGCAATCAGACCGAGGAACTGAAACGTGAAATCATGCTGGAGATCCGGTAGAGGCTGCTGGTTGAATTCAGCCTTGGCGACTCCCAGCACGCGCAAGCCTTGCTCGGCCAGGCTATTGACCTGAGTGATGATTCCTCGCGCAGAATCCGCTTCAAGATGGCACAGGTCTATGACCGCCTCGGGCGATCCCTTGGCGGCAATGATATAGTTCACCTGATCAGGAGACTGCCAGACACGGGACATGGCCAGTAAGTCGTGGGAGAGAGGATATTCGCTCACCAACCGCCAATCGCCATGCAGATGCTCGGTATCGGCCAGCAGTTTGTGCCCTGAGTGGCGGATTGCGATCTCCATCGGGTCGAACGGATCCCGGTGGCTTGCCAGAACGGCGAATTCAAGGGTTTCATGGAATGCCTCCGGCAGACCGGATGAATCTTTTCCCACGGTATCGAAGACCTGGCCTGCGCTGAATATCCGTGCAACGGCCATCCGGTTTTGGGTGAGAGTCCCTGTCTTGTCAACACAAAGGACGGTCGCCGCACCGAGCATTTCGATGGCAGGAATTTGCCGGGTCAGCACTTTTTCCCTCGATATGCGCCACGCGCCCAATCCCAGGAAGACCGTGAGGACAACCGGCAACTCCTCGGGAAGAAGTGCCATCGCGAGCGTCAGTCCGGCAAGAAAACCGTTCAGCCAGTCCCCCCGAGTGGCTCCATACCAAAGCGCAACAATGCTCGCCAGTGCGAAACCGATCCAGGAAACGCGCTTCACTACCCGCGCAACCTCGCTCTGCAGGCGTGTCGGTTTCTGCTCTATGGCCGCCAGCGCCTTGCCGATCTGCCCGATAGCGGTGTCAGTGGCTGTCCGGATTACCACCGCCATTCCCTTTCCCTGCACGACAAGCGTGCTGGAAAAGATAAACGGCAAGTCATTCCCGCCCGGCATGCACATTTCCCGGGGATGATCATGACTTACCCGCTTGCTCACCGGGACAGATTCCCCGGTGAGCACCGATTCATCGACGGACATTTGAGCAGATTCCAGAAGAATGGCATCCGCTGGAACACGATCTCCCTCGGACAGGATGATGAGATCGCCACGAACCACTTCGCGGCCAGGAATGCGCTCTTGTTTTCCTCCACGGATAACCAGTGCACGAGGGCTGGAAAGATCGCGCAACGCACCTAGCGCCCGTTCGGTCTTACGCTCCTGAACAAAGGTGATGCCCATGACAATGAATACGAAACCAAGCAGCATCAAGGCCTCCTGCTTGCTTCCCAGGAGCAGATAGGTTGTGCCGCAGGCGATCAGAAGCATGAACATGGGCTCGCGCGCTACTGAAATTGCGATGGCGAGCACATTGCGCGGCTTTGCCGAAGGAAGCTCGTTATATCCACTCTCGGCGAGGCGCCGCACGGCTTCATCGTGAGTCAAGCCTGTTAACGAATCAACTTCGGGCGGCTTGTCCATACGAAAGATAATTAATTCATATCAAAGTCAAGGCGCAAATTCAAAGTGCTTCTTTCTGCACCGCGCATGTTGGAACATGGCCCATATCCAGCTCGATCACGTTCTTTGAAATGCCTGCGACTACGCTTGCCACTACGCGTTGCATACCCCCTACAACACCTTCGACACCCGGCACAACGGGCTCCGTAATCACCGCATAACACGCGGCGCTACGAGCATCGGCAGGACGCGTAATCGTCCAGCTGAATCTCGCCTTTACGCTGTCATCGATTATTGCGTCGAGCTGGCTAAGCTCAATTGCGATTCTGTAGATGATTTGATCGGGAGCACGGCCCCTTCGTGCTCTGTTTACAGCCCCGGTCAAGTTGGCAATACCGGAGGCGAACGCATCTCGCAGTTCATAGTTGAAAGGCGATGACCAGCGATCATGTTCAAGAATGAAAAGCCGTGCCGCCGGACCAGAATCTCCGGAATGTACAACCAATTGCGGTCGCGCAAGCCGTTCTGGAACATCGACTGGCAATATGTCAATGAAAATCGGGGTGGACAGATCTCGTGGCAGGGTCTTGATCTCGAAGGACTCCGATCCAGCCGACAGCGTATAAAACCGCGTCTCCGGAATCGATGCACAGCCAGCGGCGAATGACGCTATCATCATAAAAAATGTGCTTTGCCCCAGGGTCGTCATTGCTTATCTTCCCGCTTGCCGCGAATTATCGATTCAGGATGACGCTCCAGGTAGTCCGTTACAACCCTGAGTGAAATCGCCGCGCGCGATAATTCCTGCAATGTCTGACGTAAATCCTGCTGCAGAGGTGCTTCCTCAGACAATGTGTGCCGCGCAGCATTTAGAGTCTCGTGCACGTCCTTCATTGCCACGGCTATTTCTGGCGCCACATCATTATTCAATGTCTCCGTCAGCTGCCCGGCGCTGTTCAGCGTCCTCTGGAGGGTTTTTAACGACTCCTGCAATTCGCTGCCAATTTGATCGAAAGGTACCTTGTTCAACTTTCGCGCTATCCCGGAAATCTGCATTTGAGTTTCCTCCGCCGTATTGGGAATGGTGGGTATTGCGAGCAGCGTCGGGGAAGCAGCTGCATCGGCTTTGCGCTTCGAAACATTTCCTTTTTTTGTGGCGGCGTCAGGAAAGAAATCGAAGGCAATATAAAGTTGTCCGGTAAAAAGATCGGCGCTTCGCAACTGCGCGCGCAAACCGCGATCGATCATGAACTGCAAACGCTGTTGGGCTGTATACGCTGGTTCTTTTCGAAACTGTGCATATTTCCGGCCCAGACGCTCCGGGTAAACCTGAACCAGGACTGGCATGGTGAATTCGCGCAGCCTGGGGTCATAATCAATGCCTATCGATTTAACCTGTCCCAATACCAGTCCCCGGAAACTCACTTCTGCACCCGGTCTTAGGCCGCGCAGGGATTGTTTGAAATCAAGCAATATTATTTGCGCGTCGCCATCCGGCTCCTTTAGTGCTTCAGTCTGATTCTCAGCCAGGATGAAGGCCGTGTCCTCTTTGGCGAGAGTGCCGGGATTGTCATCTGGGGATTGGAAGGAAAGGCCGCCAAACAGGACAGTATCCAGTGACTGCGACCTGATCTTTAACCCATCGGCATTAAGTTGCACGTCGAAGCCGCTGGCGTGCCAGAAGCGGGTATTGATACCTACAAATCTGTCATAGGGCGAGTTAATGAATATCCGCATGATGATGCCTTTGCCGTTTTCATCCAGATCATATGCGGTGACTTGCCCCACCTTGATCCAATGGAAATAGACAGGCGAACCTATATCCAGCGAGCCGATATCGGCCGCATGTAAAAAATACTGCTTTCCGGAAGCGCCGCGGGTGACTATCGGCGGCGTCTCAAGTCCCATAAATTTGTCCGCCTGCTCGGTTGAAATGCCCGCATCCGCTCCAATGTAGGCCCCTAATACCAGAGTCGCAAGCCCGGATACTTGCAAACCCGAGATACGTGTGCGCACCACCCAGAAACGGCTGTCGGCTGCGGTGAAACCGTGGGCTTCCTTCTTCAATCGCACGGTTACCGAAACGTGATTGCGATCTTCGCTGAGCGCGACTGACTGAACTGTGCCGATCTCGACTTCTTTATACTTGACCTTGGTTTTGCCTGCCTCGAGTCCCTCGCCGGAGAGGAATGTAATGGTGATCTCGGGGCCGCGCTGAACCCAGGCCTGGGCTATAAGCGAAATTCCGATAACCGCGGCAAGTATCGGAACCAGCCAGATTAACGAGGAAACCCAGTTTCGCTGGCCCACCTTCCTTGGCAAAGAAACGCCTTGCGCTGGATCACTTGCCTCGTCTTGATTCATGTGATCTTCCGGACTCATGCTCAACCGCATCCCACATCAAACGGGGGTCAAAGCTGATCGACGCAAGCATGGTCAGTACCACCACGGCGGCAAAGGCAGCGATACCCTCCCCCGGATGCACCGTGGCAAAGCCTTTGATCTGTATGAGCCCGGTCATCAGCGTGACTACAAAAACATCCAGCATCGACCAGCGCCCAATTACCACGACAATGCGATAAAGTTTCGCTCGCAGCAAGAGGTGCCGCTTACTGTGGTCTTGTACTGCGATCAATAGCTGAGTAAGGACCGCCAGCTTGAATAAAGGCACGAGAAAGCTCGCAGTAAAAACAATAAGCGCCAATCCCCAGGAACCGGAATTCCAGAAATATATGATGCCACTCATGATCGTGTCTTGCTGTTCCTGTCCGAGGAAAGGAACGGTGATCATAACCGGTAATATATTGGCCGGGACATACATTATGTAGGCAGCGATCACTAAAGCCCAGGTCCGGCGGAGACTGTCAGGTTTACGCATGTGCAATCCTGCGCCGCAGCGCCCGCAGCGATCATGAGCCTTTACATCTTCCCATAAGGTCGCACAATGAGGACATGACACCATCCCCAGCTTGGCCGCAGTCTTTACGCGCAATGCGCTCTCCGGCGGCGGACTGGCTGATTGAGCAACTCTATTTGCCGGCATGCTTTATTTCCCCTGTTTCTTGTAATTACATCTGCTGATATAAATACAGCGCGGATCAAACGAAAACACCGCAGTCAGGAGGAAGGCAAGAGCACCAAAGGCCCACAGCGCAACGCCAGGCAGTACAATTGCCATACTCGTCAGTTTGACGAACGCAACGATGACACCGAGCAGAAACACCTCCACCATTACCCATGGTCGCAAGACCTGGATCAGACGTCCCGATAAATTAAACGTTGTTGGGTGTCCAAACTTTCTAAATCTGATTGGGAAGGTAAGCAAATAAATCAAAGCCAGAAGTTGAATCAAGGGAAACAGAATTGTTGTAGCCAACACCAGCAATGCCACGAAGAGCATCCCCTCGCCTCTCAAGGAACGGACCGAGCCTATAAGCGTTGTCTGGCTGAACAAACCACTCCGCAGTTCCAGTTCAAGGATTGGAAAGACGTGTGCAATGAGGTACATACACAAACCGGCGATCGCCAGTGGTAAAACATGCCTGCGCTGGGTACGCGTGTCGCGTTCCAGCTCGGCGCCGCAACGACGGCAGAATGCGACTTCGCCGCGGCCCAGCGGCAATCTGCGGTAAACCGCATCGCATTCTTCACAAGCAATCAAGTCAGGTACTTCCCGCATGGTTAATTCATTGAAGGTTGTCTTTCATTCATACAATGTGAACCCAAACGGCATTCCTGAGCGATGGCTTCCCGGAGTCGGCATATCCTATTTATATACTGTAGTAGTTAATCCAATGGCTTGCATCAATGCGATGCGGGATCAAATGCACTAATACTGCAACAAACCGCCGTCAAAATAGGAGCTTCGATACAACAGGGAAGAAGTTATGCCTAATTACGCCGTCTATACGAGAACGCATGCAGGACATGTCAAAAGAGTAAGAAATTTTTCCAGCAATTATCCCCATGATCTTTTGAAGCGTCATTTCCATCAAGAATTACTCACAGGTTTTCCAGAAAAGACCGTGTTCTGGATAAACCCCGAAGGTCCTAGCATCGGCTTTGCGCTGCGCCCCGAAGTACGAAAAGCAGCTGATTAAGAAAAGGCAGAAACAAAAAACCGACTGAGTCAGTATCTGGTTTCAAAATGAGTATTGCTCAGTCGATCGAAATACTTCTATCCGCACTCCAGGAAATGCAAGCTGCTTTCTGAAGGCAGTCTTGCTCTGTTTGCTATTCGGAGGAGCTTGGGGAGAACCCTTGGCCGCAGCGCTATTCAGTTGCCCTCTGATGCTCTCAATCGAATTCGATTTTCTTAATCCAGTTATTTTGCTCATCAAAATAATTGACCTCATAGGATATTGTTGTCAAGGTATATACTTTTTCGATAACGATTCTTGCAGCTCCATCCTGCAAGGATTGAACGTAGCGTTGTCGTTCGATCGAAAGAGACGGCAGGGGAACGACTTTTTCGAACTCTAATCCTTTGTTGTAATCGAACTCTACCGAATAGATCAACTTCTTCCACGTTAAGCTGGCACCCAGTTCTTCAGCCAGAAAAATCACCCTAAGATGAGGATCATTTGCCAGCTGGATATGAATAACCGCGCTGTTCAGCATCAATACGCCAGAGATCACCATGGCGCTATAGCCAGCCCGCATGAATAACCCTCTGGATACTCTGGGCAAGACGAATTTCATGAAGCTAGAGGATAGAACGGCGGCCAGGGCGACTATCAGGCCGATTCCTATGGTTTTTAGCTGAAACAAACCCAATGCGGCATAAAGATAAAGCTTGATTAAATGCAATAAGACTTCATTCGCAGCACGGGTTGCAATAATTTCATGATTGTCCAGACCGTAGCGAAAATAAAAACGGTTAAACAGGACACCCACCGCACCGGTCAAACCAGAAATAAAACCAGCCAGAAAACCGACCATTCTGAGCTGCCACGGGGGAACAGGAGACAATACAGCGTGCTTGCGTTCCTGTTTTCTAAAAAGCCAGGGAAGATTGGAGATAAGAAATATGCTCATGCACAACTCTAAATACATCGGCTCCAGATAGCTCAGCATTTCTACACCCAAAACCACTCCTGCCACGGCTGTTGGCAAAAACAGTTTAGCCATATCCCAGCGAATGGCTTTAAAAAATATCCAGATTCTGGAAAACGAGCTTGTTGTGGCTCCGAGAGTAAGTGCTGCTGGAACTTGATTTACCGGGAGAGAATAGCCAAGGATAGGAATCAGTAATAATCCGGCACCTCCTCCACAAAACGCGCTAAGTGAAAATGCCAGGAACGCGGCAAGAAAGAGGTAGAGATACAACATGATAATAAAAGAAGTCGATAAAGAAGCGGGGCTGGACTTAAGCCAGTATACGGTACGATACTTTACTTATTTTTATATGGCGATTTGCCACTATAAACAAGAGGGAATGCAGGATGTCGAAAAGAAATGCTCGCGGAGAAGCTCACTGAATGTTAACTACAGGCCCGAGAAGGGCCTGTAACTGTAGCCGGATGGCACGGGGAAGGTTGCTTCGCGTGATCGACAATAAGTCACATGCGTAGCGGGTTTTACTGTAGTGCCCGTCCCGAGCCGGCGATACGGTCAGCAACCTCTGGTGAGCTTATAGAGCTTCCCATTCTGACCCAGCCGATAAACCCTCTTGTCTTTCATACCAGCCTTGACCGTGAGGCATTTCGTAAAATCCGGGAGATCACCCAGGTGGGCCGTGACCCTCACTGGATGCGAGCAATGGTTGTTGTAGTAGAGGGTAGTGGCGAGATTGCCTTCCACCCATGAGAAATTGGCTGTATCCCCGGGCATCTCGCACGCAACAGTGAAGTGGCGTATTTCTTGATCCTCTGCAGCCGAATCGGCACCTTCGGGTGCAACTGGTTCATTTTCAGTCCCTGTGGCGGAAGCTGTACTGACTAAGAGGATGATGATCACTGTAGTTCCTATCCCGATTGCCAGCGTTATCCTGAGCTTTTCCATATCGTTTCCTCTCCTATATAAACTCCTTTAAAGAGCTTTTCCATAAATCGCAATTTGGAGAATCCCGCGATCCTCTTTCATTGCACGAAGCCTATTTATAGAATAAGAGACCGGTCGATGCTTTCGACAGGATATCTTCACTGAAGGCGAAAATCTGTTACCGGGTCGGGCCCGGAGATTTATAAGCGCTGTAAACCGGGAGTGTCGGCAGATCAAGAGGGATTGATCTGGCAAGGGCCTTGTTCATCAGGATCAGGAATGACGCCGAGGTCATTCCTGGAATTACCTCAAAAATTTTTCAATCAAGCTGCTCATAGAAATTCCTGCTGTGCTCCGTTCTGAAGTATAGCTCTTGGTAGCCCGGTCGCTTTACTTCATCTTCCAAACAGCTGATCAGAGCTCTGGCGTATTGTTCCGGCACTTAATCCCGACATGTCTGTTTGTCATCGCACGGATTTTCCATGGAAGCAGGATCAGGATTCAACTTATTTACCAATTTAAAGGAGGCTTCGCATGACCCATGCTCTCGATTCCAAAATGCAGTCATGCATCGATGCGTGTAATCGCTGCCATCAAACATGCCTGCACGAAGCGATGACCCATTGCCTGGAGTCAGGTGGCAAGCATGTTTCCCCAGAGCATATGCGGCTTATGATGAACTGTGCCGAGATCTGTCAGACCTCGGCCAATTTCATGCTGAGCAATTCCACTTTAAGCAGCCGACTCTGCGGAGTCTGCGCCGAAGCCTGCGAAGCTTGTGCCAGGAGTTGTGAACAAGTGGGCGACATGGAAGAGTGTATCAAAGTCTGCCGCGAGTGCGCCGAGAGCTGCCGCCGGATGGCCGGCTCCTACGCTAATCAAGACATTGGAGCGCAGGAGCGCATTCCCGCAGATGATTTATAGCAGGTCCGGTCTCTTTTTTAGAGGGCTTGCAGCGACGAGTAATATGTGCAACAAGGTGGCGCAGGTGGGCGATACATCAGAAAATCTGAACCACTATAGATAATAGATAATGGATCAAAAACATGAAAAAGCATCTTTTTGATGATCGTATTTCTGTCAGGAAGGGGAACCTTCCTGATGACGTTCTCCGCTGCTGATGTTTCCGCTTCCGTCCACGTCTATGATATAAATCTTGCCTGCGCCGTCCTGATAGGTGTTGGCGGCCTGCATAACCGTGCTGAAAATATTATCCACCTGCTCATCGGAAGCAAAAATTTCGATGCGTTTTTTCGGCATATAAGGATCGAAACTGCTATCAGCAATCCGCTCCCTGCCAAAGCCATAGCAATCCGAGACACTCATGCCTGGGAAATCCGGAATTTCAAGTAACGCCTGCGTTACCTTGGATAACATGAAGGGTTCAATGTATGCGCGGATTTCTTTCATGAGGGCAGTGTTGTGGTTATTCTTCAAAATTGGAGTAGAGCGCAGGAAGCATGGTCAGGGTAAGGATGGTGGAACTCATGAGTCCACCGATAATGACCGTCGCGAAAGGTTTGACAGCTTCCGCCCCCACGCTGGTGGAAAGCGCGGCAGGCAACAGCCCCAGCATTGCCACGAGGGCCGTCATCACGACAGGCCGCAGGCGGCTGACGGAGCCTTGCAGAACGGCTTCATGTGGAGGAAGCCCCTCCCGCCTGAGCAGGTTGACCTTGGATATCAGGATCACTCCATTTTGCACGGCGATGCCGAATAAGGCAACAAAACCTACCGCTGCCGATACGCTTAAGTGAATGCCTGTCAGCAGGAGGGCGATCAGGCCGCCGATCAGCGCGAACGGCACATTCATGACAATGAGCGATGCATGCTTGGCTGACCGGAATGTCCAGAACAGCAACAGGAAAATCAGGATCAGACTGACGGGCACAATAAACGACAGTCGTTTCATCGCGCGCTGCTGATTCTCGAACTGGCCGCTCCAGACAATGTCGTAACCTGGCGCGAGTTGAACCTGCTGCGCGACTTTTTTTTGCGCCTCTGCTACGAAACTCCCTTGATCGCGTCCGATCAGATTACATTTGATGGCGATACGTCGCATATTATCCTCCCGGCCGATACGGGAAGCACCCTGATTGACCTTGATCTCGGCCAACTCGGCCAGTGGAATGCGACCGCCATTAGGCGAGAGAACGGTTATGTCTTCAATCGCTCCCACGGAATCACGCGTCACCGCCGTCAGCCGCACGGTGACGTCGAAGCGGCGCTCTCCTTCAAGAATTTGCGTTGCCGCCTTGCCGCCGACAGCCATGGCGATTACATCTTCGACATTGGAAATATTAATACCATAGCGGGCAATTTTAGCCCGGTCTATGGAGATAACGAGCTGAGCCAGCCCTGATTGCTGTTCAGCAGCCACGTCAGTAGCGCCCCTTATGGTTCTCAGAATTCCTGTAATCTGGTTGGCTTTCTCCTGGAGGATCTTCAGGTCCTGACCAAAAATCTTGATGGCGATTTCACCCTTGACGCCGGAAATCGCCTCTTCGACATTGTCCTGAATCACCTGGGAGAAATTAAGCAGCAGACCAGGGAACACTTGCAGGCGCTTATTCATAGCCTTGACCAGATCGTCTTTCTTGCCATACCGCCAGGTTTCCTTCGGCTTGAGATCGATGAGAAGTTCCAGGTTATTAAAACCTTTGGGGTCAGTACCATCCTCCGGGCGTCCAAGTTGCGTGAGCACGGACTTGACCTCGGGGAATTCGAGTATGCTTGCCCGTATCTTTTCCTCCAGCCGTTTTGCTCTCTCCAGTGAAACAGGCGTGGGCAAAGTGATGGTCAGCCATATATTCCCCTCATCGAGCTTGGGCATGAATTCGGTGCCGATCAGCGGTGCCGAAGCCAGTGACAAAGCCAGCACGATGCCGGCGCTGACAAATAATTTTCTGGGCTTCGCCAATACCGCTTCCAGGAATTTGTGGTAGCGCTGTTCCATGGCGTGCACCAGGGGATTATGCGTCTCCGCGAGCTTTGGCCCCAGCATATAACTCAACAGTACAGGTATCAGGGTCAGGCTGATGATCAGGGAGCCCAGCATGGCGAAGGTGAGCGTATAGGCCATCGGAGAGAAGATTTTCGCCTCAACGCGCTGAAAGGTGAAAATCGGCAGAAAAGCGACGATCACGACAGCCTGGGAAAAAAGCATAGGCCGGGACATCTCCGCAGCGGTGATGAGCATGGATTGGCGCATGTGTGCAGGAGTAGCCTTCTGGTGCGTTTCCAGGGTTACCTTGACCATCACTGCTTCAACCAGCACGATTGCGGCATCCACGATCAGACCAAAGTCGATTGCGCCAAGCGAAATGAGATTGGCGGAGATGTGCCAGGTTTCGATCAGGATAAACGCAAACAGCAAGGACATCGGAATGACGATGATCACCACTACCGCAGCCCAGAACCGGCGAAGGAAAATAACCAGTATCGCCAGCACGAGTGTTGCGCCGAGCAACATATTATGTTCGACCGTATGAACGGTGTGCCGCACCAGTTCCGTACGGTCGTAAAAGGGAATGATCCTGATGCCGGACGGCAGTCCGTGATTATTGAGAAACTCGATTTTGGCCTTGACGCCCTTCAATACTTCATTCGCGTCCTTGCCCTTGATAAGCAGGACAATGCCTTCAACCACATTATCATGCTCGTTGAAACCGACCAGTCCCGTGTGCGGCGCCGGGCCGATGACTACCTCGGCAACATTCTTGACAAAAACAGGCACGCCCTCCTGGTTGCTGGCAATAACGATATTGCCGATTTCTTCCAGAGATTTCAGCAGCCCGGCGCCGCGAACGACCAATGCTTCGCTGCCGTGGTCGATATAGCCGCCGCCGATACTGGCGTTATTGGCGTTGATGGCCGCATAGACGTCGGTAATCGTCAGCTTGTAATTCTTGAGCTTGTTTGGGTCTACCTGAACCTGGTATTCCTTGATGCCGCCGCCGAAGGCCACCACGTCCGCGACGCCATGGACTGAACGAAGCGTGCGTTCGATCACCCAGTCCTGTAGCGCCCGCTGTTCCACCAGCGGAACTCCGGGGGCTTGAATGCGGTAACGATAGATTTCTCCTATACCGGTGGACAGGGGCCCTAACAGGGGCTTGGTATCCGCTGGCAGGCTGACTGATTTCAACCGCTCCAGCACCTGCTGCCGTGAAAAATAATCCTCTGCGGCGTCATCAAAGGTCAGGGTAACCACCGACAAGCCGAAAATGGATACTGAACGTATGTTGATCAGGTCAGGCAGTCCGTTCATTTCCTTTTCGATCGGCAGCGTGATCAGTTTCTCCACCTCTTCCGGCGCCTGGCCCGGATATTGCGTCACGACCTGTACGAAAACATTCTGAACGTCAGGGAAGGGCTGTATCGGCAGGCGCTCGAACGATAACAGGCCGATGGCCGCCAGCAATCCCGCAGCAATAAGGACCAGCAGGCGCTGCTGCAGGCAGAACGCAATGATTTTATAAGTCACGGATGGCTTTCCCCGGTTTGATGCACGGTGTCCTGCTCGGTGCGCAACAGCAGGGCGCCATGCACGACAAAGTGTTCGCCGGGCTTTAAACCCTCGAGAATTACCGCGCGGTCCTTGAGGCGCAAACCTACTTTAACCGGGCGCTGGCGGTAGTGATAGTCGCCAATATTCACGTACACCCAGTCGGACTCGTTCTCGGTAAATAATGACGTCAGTGGCACGACGATTGCCAGATCGCCCGGATCGCTTTGCACTTCAATGGCAGCGAACATGGAAGGCAGCAGGCGGCCATCCGGATTGGGCAGGATGCAGCGTACTTTCACAGTACGCGAAGTTTCGTCCACCACCTGACTGATGTAGCTGACTGTTGCGGTAAAATTTTCATTGGGATACGCTGGCACCTTAAGCAGAATTTTAGTACCCGCATGAATCAGGCCGATATCCTTCTCGAAAATATCCATCTGCACCCATAACTGTCGCAGGTCGGAAATGACAAACAGCGGTGCAGCAAGGTCCGGCCTGACTTCCATCCCGGGATTGATAGCGCGTTCCGTGACCGCTCCCGGAATGGGTGCGTGCAGGGAAAAGCGGTTATCCATTCGTCCCGGACGCGCCCCCAGGTTTGCAAGCTTGAGTCTGGCCCGTTCGGCCTCGCTGCGCGTGCGTGCCAGATTATCTTCGGCCTGCTCGTGCTCCTTGCGCGGCGCAATGCCGTTATCATACAACTCCTGTAACCGCTGAAAATTCCTCTCGGCCAGATTCAGATCGGCCATGGCGCCCGCGTAAGCGGATTGCGCTTCTCCAAGGTCCGGGCTATCCAGCACCGCCAGCGTGTCGCCTTTGCGAACCGATGCTCCCAATGGAGCAATGTCGCCGATTACACGTCCGGCGATCGGCGAGGAGACACGCGCAGTGCGGATTTCGTCATAGGTAATCTTGCCCGTGACGGAATCCATCAATGGCCGTTGAACGGGCTCGACAACGGCCTCCTCGACATACTGACGCTTGGGGGATTCCGGCCGCAATATCACTTCGTCCGCGGGAGGGAGAGCAACCGTTTGTTGCGGTTCGCTGTTGTTTTGCTGCTGGCAGGCCAGCAGGGACAGGCACAGAAATCCTGTCGAAAGCCGGATAACAAGGTGTAACTTCATTTCATATTCAAGCCGTTCAGGCACTGTGGATCAGCTTCATGGAGGAATGATGCAGGATGGGACTGCCAGGATCAGGAAGATGGGATAAACGGCGCGTCAGGCTGCAAAGGGTTATTTACCGAAATTTACCTGCTGCGAACGCGCCGACTGCCAATCATCCTGGTTGCTGCCGGATTGATAACGCGGATTTCCGATTTCCTCGCCGTATGCCATCAGCAAATCAGCCCAGGCTTTGCTGCGGTTTGCCAGCGCGGTGTAATAATCCAGCATTATTGCTTTATAACTGCGTTCGGCATCGATCAGATTCAGGACGCCCACCGCACCCTTCTGATATGCGAGTTCCTGCGATTTACGCAAGGTTTCGATTCTCTGGACGACGGAGGTTTCAAAGCGCCTGGCTATGGCGTCGGTGCTTTGCCACGACGAAAAGGCCTTCATGACTTCAGCACGCACGCCCTGCTCGGCCTGAGCCAACACCAGTTCAGAGCTCGAAACACCTGCGCGCGCCCTGGAGATTTCACCTTTTTGCTGATAGAACAGGGGAATCGGCATGCTGACGCTGAAGCCGCCGGTACGGGCGAACTGGTTACCCTGATCCTGGTCATACCAGGCGCCTATGGTCACATCCGGAATCACCTCCCGCTGCGCCAGAGTCAGCACTTTCCTGGCTTGGGCGATGCGCGTCCGGGCCGCGCGTATATCGGGCCGGCGATCCAGCGCGCGTTGAATCAATTCACCCTGGGGAATCATCGTGATCTCGGGAGCTGCCTTGGGCCAGGCTTCCACTGCACTGATCTCTATGCTGTTTTCGGGCCACGCCAGCAGAAGAAGAAGATCGGCGCGCGCCTGATTCAATGCCGCCTGTGCCTGGTCCAGATCACCCTGAACCTTCAGATTTTCCACTTCGATACGGATAAACTCCATCGCGGCGACATCCCCCACGCGCAGCCTGATGTCATTGACTCTCAGGATCTCGCGATAGTGCTCAAGGTTATCTTTGACGACCGCGATGGTTTTTTGCGCCAGCAGGAGAGTGTAAAAACTGCGCCGCACTTCATTGGTGAGTGTACGCAAAACATCCTGCACGTCAAAATTCACGGCTTCGGTGGCAAGTTCACTGCTTTCTATCCGCAGACGCCTTTTTCCCGCCGTCACGATGAGCTGTTCGATCTGCGGCTTCAGTGCCGGCACTGCGAGGTGACGGCTTTCCCGAGCAAATGCCCTCGGGGCCAGTTCGGAAATTTCGAAAGTAAACACCGGGTTGGGAATTGCGGCGGCAATGATCTGCTCAGCCTCGGCAGCATTGATGTTGAGCCGTGCCGCAATCAGGCTGAGATTGCGCTGATAGAACAGTGCGATCGCCTGCTGTTCCGTGATGGAGAATCCCTCTTTTGCAGGTTCTGCCTGAATCGGGAAAGAAGCTGCGTGAAGCATTCCCGATATATACGAGAACAGCATGATCCCCAGAACAATTCGTACTACAGGCAATACATTGCTCAGAAGATTAGGCACATCGGCTCGCTCACGATCAACTCGTACTCCGGAATGCATGTCTTGGGGACGTTCAAGCGCGCCATTATTGATTTGGCCGGATTCCGGGTCAAGCCCGGAATGACGAGATTCATAGTATTTTCTGGTCGGGTCAATAGATTACTTGGGATGATGGCCCTCCTCTACTCCTAATCTCAAACCCAACAGTTACGCAGGCCGACTCGCCTCACCCGGGACCGTTATGTCAGCTGTCCCCTAGCCAGGGAATAAAAAAGAATCCTCCACGTTAAGATTTGATTTCCACATCAGCAATAACAAGAGAGATTCAAGTGCAAAACGAAAAATAGCCTTAAGCCAGAATATTTTTTTCAGGGCGTTCAAACGTCTACTGGGGTAAGTGGAATCGATACTCCAAAGTACTTTTTTCTGCGAGGAGGCGCTAATTTCGATCCTGAAATAAAATGCCTAGGTGCTCTGTCTATAGACGTTACTCTGCCTCTTAACACCAAGAACCTTTCCGAGCAAACTGTCAACAACTTCGACAACAGATGCTTTCTTGGATTGCTCAAGCCATTCGCGAGGAATTTCCGCATGATTGGTTTGAATCTCAACTGCCCCAGAGAGAGCAGCATTCAGACGAACAACCTCCTCATGAAGAGCCTTTATCTCCTGGGTCAGCACCAGTGTAGCGTAATCCATTATTTACTCCTCCAAAGAAACCCGCTCCGAGCGGTTTTTATTGCTGTGTCTGCTACCGAACATTGCTCAGCAATATCATCTGATATTCTGGCATCATGTTTCTCGTCCGCGGTGGATAAAGAAACATCTTTAAGGAGAATACAGATGAACAAAGATCAAGTTAAAGGTGCTGCTAAGGATATTGTCGGCAAAGTACAGCAGGAGGCAGGAGAATTGACCGGTGACAAGGAACAGCAGGCTAAAGGACTTGCCAAGCAAGCTGAAGGCAAAATACAAAAAGGGGTTGGCGATGCGAAAGAGGCAATCAAGCGCACCGCTGATAAGCTCTAACGAAATATCAGAAAGCTAAAAGCTCGCTCAATAATGACGTTTCCCCCCAAACCGGACAGTTTTACACTACAGGCGGGGCGCTTCGTTGGTTTGGACTGACCTCTTTTTGACGAACTCGCTCGGGGTCAGGTGGCCGAGTGAGCCATGGGGGCGGTGGTGATTGTAGTCGTCCTGCCAGGCCCTTAGTTTCTCACGGGTATCGTGCAGTGTGACAAATTCGTGGACGTTGAGGAACTCATCACGAAGCCGGCCATTGAACGACTCGATCAGCCCGTTATCCGTGGGCTTGCCTGGTCGGGTGTAATCGAGTTTGATGCCCCGGCGATATGCCCACTCGTCCAACGCCTTGGACGTGAACTCCGTGCCGTTGTCCACGGTGATTGCCCTGGGCCATCCACGCTGCGCTGCAAGCCGGTCCAGGGCTTGACCCACGCATCGCCCGGACAGCCTGAAGTTGGCCTCAAGGCACACACTCTCGCGACTCCACTGATCAATGACGGTGAGGATGCGAAATGCCCGGCCATCGAGCATCTGGTCGTGGACGAAATCCATGCTCCAATGCTGATTCGGGCCGGTGGGTGCCTGAGGCCTGCCGCGCAGCAGCGCAATGCGCTTGCGGCGCTTGACCTTCATGCGCAGTTGCAGGCCTTGCTGGCGGTAGAGCCGATACACACGCTTCTTGCCCACCTGCCAGCCTTCGCGCTTGAGCATCACCAGCACCCGCAGGTAGCCGAACCTGGGACGGCTCATGGCGATATCGCGAATGCGCTGGCATAGCGCACTTTGATCACGCGCAGTACTCCTGGCATACCACACCGAGCGCGCTAGCAGCGCCAGGCGGCATGATCTCTGTACACTGATTTTGAAGCGCTCTTGCATCCAGGCTGCCAGCTCGCGCCGCTTGGCAGCCTTCAGAGCTTTTTTCGCACCACCTCCTGCAGAATCTGCTTGTCCAGTGTCAGGTCCGCCACGATACGCCGCAGCCTTGCATTCTCATCCTCGATCTGCTTTAGCCTGCGCAGTTCACTCACCCCCAAGTCCGCGTACTTCTTCTTCCACGTATAGAACGTGGCTTCCGACACGCCGATCTGCCGGCACACATCGACCACCGCTGTGCCGCTATCGGCCAGTCGCAGCGCGTAAATGATCTGCTCCTCTGTGAATCTCGACTTCTTCATCGCTTCTCCTTTGCCTCTCATGAGGCCTTGGAAGCAATCCTACCTCCAGTTCTAACCTGTACCGATTTTCCGGGGAAACGTCACAGCACCAAAGGCTCCAGGATGCGGTCACCTTCAATTTGCTGCGAGACAACATAGACGAGGAGCTGAAAAGGTCTGGCACGCTTCTGGCAAAAATTGAAACCGGCTAGGACCAGATAATGATCAGGGACAGCACTTTATTGATGTGTGAAATCGTATTGAAACGCTATCTGGATGTTCTCTCGGAGCACCCGGATAGCGTGACCGCGGAATTCCGGGCGTTGGTATCCAGCGCGGCGGCGGACGTAGGACGTGAGCGAAACGATCAGTTCATGAATCTGTCCCGCCAGATTCTTGAGGTTCCAACGGAGACTGACCAGGCCAGCCTCTTACAAGCAACTGCCAAAAAATAACATCAATCGGTCAGCAGATCCACCGGAACTTCCAATACGCGTGCCACGGCTGACAGTACAGCGATTGATCCGACTCTTTTCCTGCTCTCTATCTGGCTGAGAAACGCCTTGCTGATTCCGGCTCCATCCGCCAGCTTTTGTTGAGTCAGCCCACGATATTTTCTCCATGCCTTGATTGGCTGCACGCCATCGAGGGTGGCGTACAAAACTTCTGCGGGAATACGGGTGCCGTCATCAGCCGCCTTAGCCGCTTCATAGAGAGCAATATCATCCATGTCTTCTGCAGCGGCCATCAGGCGTTCAAAAACCTCAATGGGTACTATGGCGTATTCCCGCTTGCCATCCCGTTCTATGAATTGGATTCCGTTCATTTGTAAGCACCTCCACGGGGAGAAACCGCTGTGATAAGTATTACCAGGCGGTCATCGTGTATTTCATAAATCACCCTCCAATCCCCCACGCGCAACCGAAAGCCGGGGAGGCCCTCAAGTTTCCTGACATTGTTGTTCGATGCGAAGGGATCAGCGGCCAATTGTCCAATCTTGCCGCGAATCGTGGCCGCTACATTGCGCGGCATCGACTTCATGCTTTTTGCTGCTTCGCGGCTGAATTCAATCTTGAACATGTGGCAATATTAGCACAACGCTAACATGAGGATGAAATTCTATTGACAGTCACTACTGACTTATCTTAATCTACCCCTGCCCGTGAAAACGGGTGGAGACCTAAACTCCATAGATGCACAGGCGGAATCCCGCCCCACACCCGTCAGCTGTGGATTTTTTTCGCCCATCGCTCGCCCCGATGCGCCCTAATTCCATCAATGGCCGGGTGTGCGGCTAATACAAGACCCGCAAGGGGAATACGCCCGCTGCACCCTGTGCGCAGTTTAGGACTCCCGGCCGCCCTACGGGGCAATTGACCCTAAATCAAGCTACAGGAGTAATAACATGAACGAAGTAACTCCTTTCCACTGGGGCGAGATCGCCCTTTCCGAGACTGTTTTCATCGACGGCGCACCCCACGCCAGCCGTTTCGCCATCGGCGAGTGGCTGGAATATGCCGATCCACAGAATGCAATCGATGTAATTCTAGGCAGAAATCCGTACATCGAAGCGCACTCAGTACCTGTCAAACTGACAGGTACTGACGGCAAAAAATACGACACGAAGGTCTACCATCCCATCGGTTTTTTGCTGATCGTGATGGAGTCCGGCCAGCCGAAAGCGAAGGAGATGAAGCAGGCGGTGGCGGAATTCGTGTGGCACTTCGCCGGGCCGCGGCGCATGAGCTTCAAGGAGCGCACGGAGCTGCTCAAACTCTCGCGCGTGCTGCTGAACGATGTGGCGAAAACACGGGATGCGTTCGTGCAGAACGGGCTGGTCACGCACCTGCGCGAGGTGCACCTGGCGCTTGGCCAGCCGCTGCCGGATATCGCCTCCCTGGGCAAGGATGCTGCCCAGCTTCCGCTGAAGGGAGTGTAGCCATCATGCCTATAACGACCCCCAACGGGCGCTCGACCTGACCTATGCGCCGCTGAGACAAGCCACCCGTGCAATGGAATCCCTGATGCAGATGCTGTCAGGAGCAAGAAACGACCTCGACCCGGAAAACCTGTACTGGCTGATACTGCCGATACAGGAGGCGGTCACTTCGGCGCTCGACGAACTCGAAGCCGGACTGCCGCCCAAGCCCAAAGAGGACGAGAAGCACTAGCACTTACATCTCAGGCGCGCTTGCTCATCCTGATGCAGCCGGCGTGCGCTTCCTGCTTTCCCCTGCGCATCCCGAGCCTGACATATGTGACCTGCACGCCGCCGCCAATCTTCATGGGCTGGGACCTGGCGTCTACCCGAATCGGGAAAAATGCCCCTGGCCCGCTCACCCGAATACGCTCTCCTACGTGGAAGTGGTATTCAAGGATGAAATCACGGATGCCGATCGGGCAGGCAAGGAAACCGTAAATGAAGCGCTGGCCAGATTGACTCCCGAGCAGCGCAAAGGGGTGCTCGGGGTGAACAAGGCGAAGGTATTCGAGGCTGGAAAGCTCAAGCAGGGAATGGTCAAATCATCCTGGCGGTCAGTCCAGAAACGCGTTGGACAGGGCTCAAACAGGGGTGCTAGACTCAAACCGAGCATGGTTACCGCTTATGAGATAGCAAAAACTGGGGGCAAGCACAGCGGGTGGTATGATACGCAACGCGAACTTACTGAAAAACAACTGTCGAAAGGAATACGAACGCTTGAAAAGCAGATTGCCCGTCATGAAAAATGGATAGCTGACCCATTCTCCAAAATTCCAGACTACGACAATTTTGACCAGCGCCGGCAGACGGCGCTGATTCTCGGATGGAAACAGGATATCCAGCGCCACCGGGAGCTTCTCGAGATATTGCACGGCATTTTGAAGGAACGTAAAAATGGATGATTCACAGGGCTACAGATCTATAGTAAATGCAATGGTCGAGGTCGCGAAGGAGCGGGGTATGCTCAATCGGGACAGTGATTATGCGTTGGCCTGTTATCAATTGCTTGAAACCGCTATATCCGAAGCGGAAGTGTGGGATGTGCCACTCGACAAGATCGGACTGAAAGAATTCGATACCTCAGTCTTGCTTAAATCCGATCGCAAAACTGCCTGATTGTTACCTTCAGTCCGTGGCAACCTGCCACGAACTCTACTAATCAAGGAGCCCGCCTTTATGCGGGCTTTTTTGTTGCCGCCATCTATCCACATTTTCTGTGGATAACCCTGTTCGCATCAGCTTCACATCGAGCTATTTCAAGCCGCGGCATTTCTGCCTGTTTTTTATACGCCGTAATCCTCCCTGTTTGTGTCTTGCCCTTTAACTGATTATCCCGCTCAGTCCACCGCGGGCAATTAAAAAGGGTTGCTCGCCCTCTTCCTCAGTTGCCCGCAGGCGGACCCCCATGAGAGGTCAGCATGCGAAAACCGCGAATCATCCGCTTATCCGATACCCGCTCCGGCACAGTGCGATTCCTGTCCGGACTCCATGTGACGCTGGAAGAAGGGAAAACGACGAGCTGGGTGACAGTGACTCGCACCGGAGTATTTCGTGATCCACGCTACGGCGAATTCGAGATCAGCCGCCAGATGCTCGGGCAGATGGTCGAGAACTTCAACGCGCGCGCCTTCGGCCAGGACATCTTTTATGACGTAGCCCACAAGCCCGCGGATGGAGCGGCAGGCAAGGTGCTGCAACTCAAACTCGAAGGCGACAGGCTGCGGGCCCAGGTCGAATGGACTCCATATGGCATCGATGCCATCACGAGCAAAGGTTACGCCTACAGCTCCATCAAGTACCACGACAACTACCAGGACAACGAAACCGGCCGGAAATATGGCCCCGTAATGATGGGTGCCGCGCTTGTGACACGCCCCTGCGTCAAGCGGCTTGACCCTATCCAGTTAATCGACGGCAACACGTTCAACGGCGGAACCGGTGGCGGTGCCGGAGCGGCTATCAGCTGGTGGCCACAGAGCACGAATACCACCTATCACGAGAATCTCAAGATCACGAACAACACCTTCAATGGATGTTCTGCGGCCCAAGGCGTGATTGTGCTTCTGGCAACCACAACATCGGCATCTACTGTCCACATTTACGACCTGGAAGTTAGCGGAAACACCTTCACCAACTGCGGCGGAACCGCGATCAAGGCGTACGTCCCGTTGACCGGGCAAAACAAGGGCGCGAAGGTTTTCGGGAACACCATAACAAACCAAGGAAGAGTCGGGGATCTCGGGGGTGGTATTGTCCTGGGTGGATTCACTCAGACAACTACAGCCAACTTCGGGCAAAACGTAGTCGAACATAATTACGCAGATGGGCTGCAAGGAACGACAGGGTTCGCCAATATCATGTATGGAAGCTACATCATCAGACATAACGTAGCGAAGAACATTTCTTCAGTTATCTACGATGGCTGCGGCCTCCTGTTCGATCATAGCGCGGACGGGTGTACCGCCTACGGAAATTATTTTGAGAACTTGTCCGGCCCAGCTGATTTCACTGCCGGGGCCGGGATCGGAATCATCTTTGAAGCCACCAACATTACGTGCTACGGAAATGTAATAAAGAATTGCTACATGGGAGTTTTCTACGGCAACCAGACTTCCGGACGCGTGAGCAACATTTACAACAACACGTTCATAGATTGCGTGCTTGCCGGGATCCACGGAAATGCTCGCAGCCGCCCCAACACCGCCAGCGCAAGATAGTGAAAATGCTGTGCGGGAGTTGATGGAGCAGGCTCAGGTTTTTGCAAGCGCCTGGGCATTGATTGGAGGCAGGTTCGATTCAGGGAATGCTCTACCCGAAGCTGAAGAGGCTAAGGCAGAACTTGAGGAAATGCTGCGCAAACGACTGACGCCCCCAGCGCAGGTCGCTGACCCCCGCTTTGGCTCAGCCGCGATGATTATTCGGGACATCTGTGAACTGGATCAGGATGATCCAAATGATTCACAAACAATCTGCATAAACATTGATACGTTGGAGCGGATCGTGGATGAACACGTTCAATCTGAGTCAGCGCAGGAGCCGGTGGCGTATCTGCTGAATGGCGCCCGTTTCAAAATGAGTTTCAGCGAATCCGGGAAGATCTCCTGTTTTGCCAATTACCGCGCGGAACTCGATGGCCGATGGGTTGCGTTGGTGGGCGCTGAGAATGATGCGCACCTCTACACCCGTCCGGACGGACTGCGGAAGGCGGCGGAGGAAGTAATGAAGTGGTTGGACGTTCCCATTATCGTTGACAACATGGGTGATAGCAGAAGAAGCGATGTCGAAAACCTCCGCGCCGCGCTGGAGGGGAAATCGTGAAACCCGCGCTTTCTATCCGCCAGCCTTGGGCGTGGCTCATCGTTAACGGCTACAAGGATATAGAGAACCGGGACTGGTCCACGAATTTCAGGGGCACGGTTCTAATTCACGCCGGGAAAGCTATCGATCATAAGGCTGCAGCAGATCTGGCGCTGGGCCTGCACCCGGTCACCGGTAACAGCATCATTCCTGCTTACTCAATACCTCCTGCATACGAAACTGGCGGGATTGTGGGTGTTGCTGAGATTGTCGATTGCATCACCAGCTCCTCTTCAGAGTGGTTTGTCGGGCCGTACGGATTTCTGATCCGTAATGCCCGGCCCTTACCAGAATAACTGCACGGTTTTGAACTCCGCGCTGGTCGGAGAAAAAAAACGTGACCTACGGCTGGATGAATTGCAGAAAATGGGACTCCAGCGCAACTGGGTCGACATTGGAGAAAAAATAGGTGTCGATAACGTGCTTATAGTGTGGCGAATGCTGGATTCCGACGAGGCCAATCACGCTGATGATGGCCGCCTGCTGATTCCTATCCGGCGATATCGTACATACATACGATATCAGCGGAATAGGTATATCGAATCCCTGGTCGAGATGGGACTTTCGCCGCGGGAGATCAAGGAAAAGATCGAACGGCAGTTATGTGAAAAAATCAGCGTTCGTAACATATTGCGGATCGCGAAACGGGGTTAAGATCAGCGCATGGGCACCGCAATCATATATGCACGAGTTTCAACAAGCCGCCAGGCTGATGACGGGCTACCGATCGAAAGTCAGATCGAGCAGGCGCATAGGAAGGCAGCGATCCTTGGTGTCACGGTGGCGCGGGTATTCACCGATGCGGGTCTTTCCGGACGAACTGACGAGCGTCCGGCATTCCGGGACGCGATCACGTACTGCAAAACCTATGGTGTGGACTACTTCATTTGCTGGAGTACCTCCCGCTTTGCCAGGAACAAACTGGATGCGGCGCTGTACAAGCGCGACCTGGAGAAATCCGGAACACGGGTAGCGTACGTCAGCGTAGACCTGGATAACCGCACGGATTCCGGCTGGATGATGGAATCCATGTTGGAAATCTTCGACGAGCACTATAGCCGCCAGGTGAGTGCAGACACGCTACGCAGCATGGTGAAAAATGCTCGTGATGGATTTTTCAACGGTGGCCGCGTACCCTTTGGGTATGTGGCGCTTCCGGATGGCAGAAGAAAACGCCTGTCTGTTGTGGAAATCGAGGCACAAGTCATCCGGGATATTTTTTCACTCTACCTGTCAGGGATGGGCTGCAAAGCTATCGCGATGACCCTGAACGAGGGTGGCCGGCTTAAGCGTGGCTCCAGATGGAATAAAAACAGGATTTCGGAGACGCTTAAAAACGACGTCTACACCGGCAAGATCGTCTTCAACCGGACGAATAAACAGACTCGTCAGCCCAGGCCAAGGACGGAGTGGATAATTGCACAAAGTCATACTGCGATCGTAGAGGAGGAAATTTTCATGACTGTTCAGTATCTGTTCGGCGATCGGACCCCGCAGGATGGAGGCGGATCGCCACATAGTGGGTTTGTCTTTACTGGCCTGTTGCGCTGCGGGAAATGCGGACTTGCAATGCGCTCGGAAAATGGCACGGGCCGAAGCAAACGCTATTACTACTACAACTGCCAGACCGCGCAGAAAGGTGCTGGTTGTGAAAACAGGCGTATATCCGCGCCTGATCTTGACCAATGGCTGATAGAGGCGATCCTGGACAAAATGCTGACCAGAGAAAGGATGATCGAAACAATTTCAGAATTGCACGCTATCACCGGCGAATGGGTGAAAGACCGGGCTCGTCGCCGTGAAGAGCTCGTAAAAACCCTCCGTGACGTAGAATCGAGATTAAAAAAGCTTTTTGATGTCCTCGAGCTGCACGGCAAAGATGCGCCGAATATGGGAGATCTGACAAAACGCCTGCGCGAGCTCAAGCAGCAGCGGGACAGTCTTGACCTTCAGCTGATCGCGCTCGAGGAAGAAGAAATGCCAGAGATCCTTATTGATGAAGATGACGTTCAGGAGATGGCCGAACTGCTGCGGGATATCGTCCGGACTACTGACGATAAGAAAAAGCTGAGATTGTTTTTCTCATCCTTCATAGACCAGATCGTGGTGAACGATTCCGGTGTAAGGATCGAGTATCAGGCTGAGAAACTGGTAAATCCGAAGGGATTCGATATGGTTCGTAGTAAAACTGGATGGCTCCCCGACCAGGGCTCGAACCTGGGACCTGCGGATTAACAGTCCCGCTGAAACGGTATTTATCCCTGTTGATCTCCATCCTTTAATTACTACTGTTTTCTTTATAAACAATCAGTTGAGTCAAAATTTCCCCTTTATTGTATTGATCAGTATTCCGCTATATACTGAAAACCGGGTTACAAATCGGTTACAAATTTTATGACAAAGGCAAGACTTACCGCTGGCAGGATAGAAAGATTCCATTGTCCTGAAGGCAAGCGACAAGCCTTTCTCTGGTGTGACGAGGTTCAAGGCCTGGGGGTGCGCGCCACCACCGGCTCAGATCGAAAGCGGTACATCTTCCAAGCCAAGGTTAACGGTAAATCCATGCGCGTTACAATTGGTGACGTGAGCGCCTGGAGCATTGCGGAAGCTCAAAAGAAAGCACGTGAGCTAAAAGTCACCATAGACAAGGGCGACGATCCCCGGCAGGTGAGGGCCGAAAAAGAAGCTGCCAAGAAAGCAAAGGTGGCGGCTTTGAAAGCACAAAACCTGCGCGAATCGGTAACGCTAGGCATGGCATGGGAAGAATACCTGACCGCTCGAAAGCCCTATTGGTCTGAGCGCCACTATCAGGACCATGTGGCCGATATGCATCCGGGCGGCGTGAAAAGAAAAAGGAGCAAGATACCGCTGACCATCCCCGGCCCCCTCGCCTCACTGTCTGCCGTTCGCCTGGTAGACATCACCCCCGAACTGGTGGAAGAGTGGGCACGGCTTCAATCAGCGCAAAGGCCCACACGTGCCCGCCTTTCATTGCGATTGCTGAAAGCTTTCCTGTTCTGGTGCGAGAGCCACCCTGCTTACAAGGAAATCGTCACCCGTAACGCTGCTAAAAGCAAAACCGCACGTGAAAGCCTGGGCAAGCCATCAGTGAAAAATGACGCGCTGCAGCGTGAGCAATTGGCCGCATGGTTTGCCGCGGTAAAGCAGATCGGGAACCCGGTAACGAGTGCCTATCTGCAAGCCCTGCTGCTGACTGGCGCAAGGCGGAATGAACTGGCTACGCTTCGATGGGAAGATGTGGATTTTCAGTGGAACAGCCTGACCATACGCGACAAGGTAGAGGGCACGCGCATTATCCCTCTTACGCCTTACGTGAGGCTATTGCTGAGCGTTTTACCGCGTCGGAATGGTTGGGTATTCAGTAGCCCTTCTGCGGCGTCTGGAAGGCTTGTAGACCCGCGCATAGCCCATAACAAGGCCTGTGCAGTGGCAGGGCTTGAGATGACCCTACACGGACTCAGGCGCAGCTTTGCAAGTCTCTGTGAATGGATAGAAATGCCATCCGGAATCGCAGCCCAAATCCAGGGACACAAACCCCAAGGCGTACGGGAGCAAAACTATATTCGCCGTCCGCTCGATCTGCTTAGAATGTGGCACGTCAAGATCGAGGCATGGATCCTTGAACAGGCAGGAATTGAATTTATAGGAGAGAAACCCGGCTTACAGGTGGTGAGAAACACCTGACGATCAAGCTCCAGACTATCCCGACGGGGAGAAAAGCGGAAACCTTCACCGCCTGTCTGGCGCCCTTATTTTGAAGGACACCAGAAGGGGTGTTATTAATATCGATGCCATTATACGAATGGTGCTCTTTGCAGGATGCCGCGGATTATCTAACCGATAAACTGGATGAGAGATGGACGAAGGATGATGTTCTAGGTGCTGGCGAGAAAAGTGAGCTTTTTGTGAAAGCTTCGCTCGTTCGCAGCAAGAGTTCTTCGGCCTATTATTATTCTTACAAGGTGGAGGTTGAAAGGCTTAAAGAATACGTAGGCAGGCGTATAAAAGACAAAAAAAATAATCCGGTTAGCGCCTCACAAATTACCGCTAACTGGCAAATGGCTATCCAAGTTCAGGCCGCTGTGATCTGGCGAAAATATAGAGCAATGGCGGCAAACCCTACGAAAAACAGCATTAAAGTGGAATTGGCACGGTGGTGCCGGGATAATAAAATTATCACCGGGACAGGGATAAACCCATCTGAAGATTATATCTACCGGCACGTTTTAAGGCATTGGACACCTCCCACTGACTAGGCAAATTAGGCAAACCACATTGGGCAAGACTTTGCCTAATGCTGTCATCTCCAGAAACCCGCATGGCTACTCGATTTGCGGGTTTTTTTATTGTTGATTTACTTTCCGTCTTTGCCCAATCGTGATGGAGCCATCTCAACAGTGCCGAAAGGCGAAAGGTGGTTCAACATGCAATCAGCAGCAAATCAACGTTTCACTCCCCTTGAAAATAAGACCCGCGCAGCAATCCCTACAGCTGCCGCGCATCACTTAAATTTCATCCCGCTCGAACTTGAAACCCGCGCAGCAATTCCCACCGATGCTGCCGCGTATCACTTAAACCGTAAACCCCAAACCCTCCGCGCGTGGGGATGCCTTGGGCATGGCCCTATCCGGCCTATCCGCATAAATGGCCGGTTAGCATGGCCTGTTGCTTCGATTCGGGCTCTCCTGAATGGTGGCGCGCAATGATCTGCTTGACATCCTCATTCTCCCGGGATTATGCTTTCCATACCTCTGCAAATTCAGAGGCCGGGATTGGCATCTCGGAAAGTAAGGCGGACACCGCCTTGAGCGGTTTTTTTACGTCCGTAGCGCGCTTGTTATCCTCTATGGGTGGCTCGTGTGGGGGAGTCGAAAGACTCGCCGGTCCTTACTCCGGTATGCCAACCTCACACGAGTCCGCCCACCCAATTGGCATTGGGAGCGGTAATCTAAACCGCATAGTAAGGAGAAAGAGCATGTCTCATTCCAAAGGCGCGCCCGCGTCAGTTTCACCCACCCTTCCCGATCAGTTGTTACAGGTAATTACTGAACTGTACGAGGTTTCATACCTTGCCGAGTTCCTGTGTACGTCCGCTATGCGAGTGCAGGATACTCAACAAGGAGAATTTTCCCTTTCACCTGGGGAAAGCTCTGCGCTCATCAGCCTAATGCAAACCCTTACAGATCGTATGGTTAAGGCAGCTACAAACTTGGAAGAAATCAGGTTTGACCTCCAAAAGGAGGTGTCAAGCCATGAGTAAGAATAATCCAACTAGAGAGCTAGTTAATGCGTCAGACCTTCTTTTAGAAGCCCGTCTCATTGCTTCATTCATTCACTCTATTGGGCTCGGTCCGGCTGGACAAGGGATTGAGCTTAATGAGGATCAGACATCAGGATTTTGCTATGTGATGAGAGACATGATGGATCGCATCCAAAAGGCTGAAGAACTGACGGGGAGCGCGCTTGACTCCCTTAGGGACAGTCGGGAGGGCGAATAATGGCGAGACAGAAATTTTATCGTGCTGGCCCGATAAAACGTGTAAGGCGCACAGCAGCCCGAGTTGCGCAGCTCGACAGGCAGATTATTGAGGTCTTGCGTCAAGAGCCCCGGCAATCGGTTCGGCACATTTTCTACCGCATGACCGATCCCCGACTGCCTGAGCCAGTGGAGAAAAGCGACCGTGGATACAGGCATGTGCAGGAACGCTGCGTGGCTCTGCGACGCTCTGGCGCTATCCCTTATGCGTGGATTGCCGATATGTCGCGGCAAGGATATTACGTGGACACTTTCAGAGGCGCCAGCGACTTCGTAGAAAGAATGGCGGGCCTATATCGGGCTGACATTTGGGCTGATGCTGATTATCG
>ERZ778017.369-NODE-369-length-64609-cov-12.875515_pt1 | contig 64609 bp, 55 predicted proteins | sample MGYA00375747_ERZ778017 | MGnify/ENA primary metagenome ERZ778017 (study PRJEB29350, sample SAMN05509838) | bioreactor metagenome | biome: bioreactor; material: wastewater | place: South Africa: University of Cape Town | collected 2014-03-17 ...
TCCATTATCCGCAACCCCAGATCTGTGCCAAAGGCGCTGACGCCGAACAGCCGCTGCGACCGTTGTTGACGGCCAAGGCGGCGCCGCTGTCGATGCCGACGCGTACCTTGGCGTTGGGAATGTGTTCGTCGGCGTCGCCGGTTTGGGCCAACACGTCGATCATCAGTTGCGCCAAGGCGACGGCGCGATGGACGCGGTCCTTTTCGCTGTCGTCGCCATACGGCTTGGTGACGATGGTGTGGAGGCGCTGGTTGTGGAAATCGACCCGCTTGGCGCCGGCCCCGCGGATGGCGCGATGCGCGGCGCGGAAATGCAGGTTGAGGAAACGGAGGGTGCGTTTGTGGCAGGTCTCGCCTTCAACCTCTGTGACGTTAAGCATATCGTCGAGGTTCAGGATGTCCGCGTAAAGATGCGCTGCATTGACGCGATAAGCGCGGTTAGTCGGGATGCTTTCGAGCGAGGTGTCTCGCTTGTAATCGAGCACCTCAACCGTCTCGACGTCTTTGATCTTCTTGCTGATATAATCGCGCGCGCGATCTTCTTTCCAATTCTTCGCCATGTCGGCTTCCTCCGAAAATGAGGACGCGTCTGGTCTGGCGATTAGGCTGAGGCGGCAAATCGTTGGTTGCGGGGGGCAACCGAGCCGTTTAACCATGCACCGCCGACCACACGAGTCGGTCACGGGAGGGGGCGACCGAGAACCGCCAAGTTACGTGGCCGCCCTCTCCCGACGCTTGAAATTTTGTAAGTACGCTTACTAATCATCGCGGCAGGAGCATCTCCGGAAAGGGGAGTGATCCGTGTGTCGAATGCCGCGGAAGTCGAACAGCCTGACTTGCCGCGCAGGACTCTCCATAGAGAGATTCGGCCGGGCGCAAAATCAGCAGTTACGATTTCTCTAACGTCGCATGAGTCGCGTCGGCGCACAATATGTGGTGGGTGACTTGTCTTGCGCCCCCTAAAAGATGTCCTCCTCCCGGTGGCCAGTTGTGTGCCAGCTCTGCCTTATACCCGGTGAGATAGTGACGCTTCTGGCGCGCGCAAGGGCCGTGTCAGCGGCGGGCTTCGCTGGCCGGGCGCTTGGCGAGCTAGGCTTTAGAAGCCGTATCGCTTGTTGCTGCCGGAGGTGATGCAAAGCCGCTGGCATGTGCCGGTCTGACCTAGTCATCGACCCCCGCACCCTGTTGGAAGCCCGGTCTTCAGGGCGGGCGTGACTTCCAGATCGAGTGGCATTTTAGGGCTTGGACTTACCGCTCCGCCTGTTTCACGCCAGCGGCCGGCTTTACTGGCTCGACTGGCACCAACACCACCGTCGACACACGGACGGTAGCCGAGGCAATCGGTGCGGGCGGCGGGGCTGGCGACGGAGCCCTCGGTGCCAGCAATCCGACTAGGGTTGCCAAGACGAAAGCTAGGATCCCGTTGCGTATGGCGGTATTGGCGCCGTCCGCCTCGTTGGCCCGGCGCATGTTGGAGACTTCGAATCCGGCCAAAGCCTTGATACAGGCCGACCGCGCCGCCTCATCGTCCCGGGCTGTCAGGACAGCGAAGTCTGGTCCGATGCCGCCGCGCGGCTTGGGCCGCAGTCCGGCGAACCCCATGATAATGCCGCTGAACAGGGAGACGATTGCCACCAAAACGCAGGCAATCACGAGCACCTTGGCGGGGGAAGAGGCGAGGCCGTCGATCAGCGGGCGGGCGGCGGCCCCGCCCACGGCACCAGAGATCGACAGTGCTGTCGTGGCGCGCACCAGCCTGTCATCAAGCGATTTGGCGCGCTCCCATTCCTCGCCGATCACCTTGACTAGGTTGTCCAGCGGCAGGTTACGCCAGGTGTCCTGACGCGCGGAGGTCGGCGCTTGGATGCGATGGTTTCCGAGGGCGACGGCGATAGGCGGCGCGATCTGAAACAGGAGCTCCCGGCCGAAAATCCAAAGTCGCGCCCTCAGCATTATGCGAGGACCTCGGCGATCACCTTGGCGATCGGGCGGTCCGGCGTGTCCAGCCAACCCCATTCCCCGGTAGGATTGATCTCGATGAACCAGACCCGCCCGTCGGCGATTGCCAGGTCGATACAGCCCATGACCAGATTCATCCTTTGCATTAGGGCGTGGCAGACCGCCTCGATTTCAGGAGGGAGGTCATAGGCCTCATAGGCCAACTCGTCCTTCTTGCGCAGCCGCCAATCGCCCTCGACCCCTCCACCCCCGCATCGGATCGCCACGCACCACAGCCGGTCCCTGACCACGGTGACGCGCAGATCGAGCTTGTTCTGAAGCGCCGCCTGCAGGATCACGGGGACCGCAGCCAGGTCCTCCTCGCGGCATTCGACTAGGGGCAGGAGCTGGGTGAAGGCGAACAACTGGTCACCATGTTCGCGCAGAAGGACCGTATCCACAGCCTTGAGGGCGACGACAGAGCCGAAGCGGTCCGAGGTGGCAGCTTCGGCATCATTGGTTATCAGGGTCTGCGGCACATCGAATCCGACTTGGCGGGCGACACGGAGCTGCCAGGCCTTGTTCTCGGCCCGATACGTGGCGGCCGGGTCGTTCACCCAGCGCGTGTGGTCGAACACAGACAGGGCGCGGACGAAGGCCATGGCCTGGGAGCGAGACAGCTGCTCGGCGGCGGAGAGGATGCGGCCCTCTGGATTGCGCAAATAGGTCGGTTGACGGAACCAGACACTGGTCAGGCCTTCATCGATGACCCAAGCGTTCGCGCCGTGCTGCACTTCGAGTGTTGGGGTGACAGGGTCGAGCCGGACACGCAGGTCGATGAGGGCGTCGCGGTTTAGGCGAAGGAAGGGGACGCCGGCATCAGCCAGTGCGACGCAGACCTTGTCGGTCGAAAAGTCGTGAAGGTTGGCGAGGATGAGAACCTTGGGCCGCCTCACTGGCCTTTCTGGTCCTCGCCGGTCTCGACGTCCATCTTCTTGGTCTGCTGGTCTGTCCTCGGGTCAAGCGCGAGGATCTCTCCTGCGACCCCGATCCAGACGCCGTCGGCGACGTCATAGCGCGCGCCCGTCGGCATGGGGGTCTCGTCACGGGCCGGGGTGCGAAGCGCCAGCCGTTGAAGAATATGCACGCGAGCCTCCAATTGTGTTTCCCTGTCTTACAGCCCGCGCGCCAAAATCGTAAAGGGACGCGCTGACCGAGCGCAGGATGGTCAGCCGCACATTCTCCCACAGGCGCCAAGGCGAACGGCCGCTTCGGCAAGCAGGACTTCGTTTATTTGCCCCACCAGGACGTCTACCGCTGCCCGGCCGGCTCCCTGCTTCCGTATCACATGACCGTTGTCGAGCGGGGCATGACGCTTCACCGATACTGGGACCGGGCCAGTTGCACCGGCTGCAGCATCAAGGCCCAGTGCACGCCTGCAGTCGAACGAAAGGTCACGCGGTGGGAGCATGAAGCGGTGATCGATGCGCTTCAGGCCCGGATGGACCTGAGGCCCAGAGCCATGCGCGAACGTCGAAGCCTGGTCGAACACCCGTTCGGCACGATCAAGGCCTGGATGGGCCATACCCACTTCCTCACCAAGCGCCTTCCCAACGTGAAGACTGAGATCAGCCTCCGCAGCGAGCTGGCCGACTGGGTGCGATTGAGGATGGCGAGCACAAGGGGATGATCGGCGCGCACCAGCCCGTCATGGGGCGTGATCTCGGTCTGTCGCCAGTCACGCCAGCAGCCCTGCGCGCCGATCGCTTGCGGATCGACGGCGAAGTCCTGCGGCCGGGCCATGAGACGGTCGGTTTCGCTGAAGGCGTGGGCGGGCGTCGCGTTCCGGCGCTGGTAGGTTTCATCGCCATGCCCGGCGAGCAGCGGACTGCGTCCGAGCAGGCGTCCGTCGCTGTCGCGCCGGGCGCGTGACAGAACGATCGCGCCGGCGGTCGTGGCGAGGATCGTCTCGAAGTCGCGGCGGTCATCGAGATTGACCGGCAATGGATCGAGCACGGGGGTCGGGATGATATGGTCCGGGATCAGCCGGTCTTCGGCGATCCCGCGCGGCCAGCGCGAGGAGGTGAGGCCTAGGAGCCGAACGAAGCGGCGCGGCGACGCCGCAAGCGCGCTGGCCGGCATCCAGGCGACGCAGACGCATGCTTGCAGACCGTCGTCCTGCTTCAGGGTTTCCAGCGTCGCGTCGATCGAGGCGGCAGGCCCGGCAAGCAGCGCCTTGCGCCAGATCGCGAGCGCGCGGCCTTTGAGGAAGGCGTCGCCGATCTCGGCGGCGGCGGCGGGGCCTTGGGTCAGAAGCTCGACGCCTGCGCGCAGCGCCGGAGCGTGATCGGCGCCATCGGGCCAGTTTTCGGGCGTCAGGCGGGCGAGCAGACGGTTCCAAGCGCCCGATGTCGAAAGCGGGGCGTCTGTCGGCAGGACGCGCAGCCAGCCTTCGGGGAGGGTTTCGAAAGGTCCGCTGTCCCGGCACAGGGTCGCCAGGCGGCGCAGCCGCGACTGCGACAGGCCGCGCACGACGATGTCGGCCAGCGCGGCGGCGGCCTGGCCTTCGCGCGTGGCGACGGTCCGGACGCCGTGAACGAAGTGCAGGTCGATATTGGCGTCGGCGCGCAGAGCCAGGAAGTGATCGTCATAGTCCGCGGGCGAAGCGGTCGCGAGGGCGATTTCCGAGGGCGATACGCCCGAGGCCAGGAGGCTTCGCACCCAGCGCATCGCCTCGATGGTCTCGTGATAGGCCGTCGCCGCGCTCATGGCGCTGACTTCGGGCGTTTGCGCTGGCGCGTGCGACATGGCGACGTCCATGCCCTCCAGCCATGCAGGCGCGTTCCTTGTGCTGGCGGTCCACTGCACGGGAATATGGGCGGCGAGCGCCTGAAGCAGCGGGCGCCAGCAGGGCGAGAGTTCGGTCAGTCCGGTGATTTCCATCGGACCGAGCACCGCCGGCGCGTGCGCGACGCGGGTGGTTGCGGCGGCGACGATGTCCAGGGGGCGCATCATGCCGGCCGGAAGCTGATCGAGGACGGCGGCTTCGAGGCGCGCGATTGCGCCGAGACGAGGATGATCGGCGGCGCGCGCGGCAAGGTCGATACCGGCGCGCCAGGCTTATGCAGGATGTCAGCCGCTGCATCGATCATGCCCGGCAGGGCTTTGATGCTTTCCAACTCGGCCATCGGCGTCACAGGCAGGGCAGCCTGGATGGCCGCGCGCAGACTCTCGTCGTCGATCGGACGGACGAAACCGCCGGCCAGCCGCACCGCGGCCTGCTCGAACGACATGATCTGGAGACCGTGACGGCCGTCACGCCCTGCCGCCAGGCGGCCTTCCCGCATGGCGAGGCGGCCGTGAACGACCAGGGTGGATCGATGGGCGATGGTCATGGCCGTTCTCCTTCCGGGCGTCTCTCGACATTGGGGCGCCGCGTCAGCGGCGGCGAACGCCGCCTGCCAGCCGGTGTGCCGTCCCGAGTGCTGCCGTACATGCTCCCTCCCGCCTGCATCAGATCGTCCATTGACGAAAGCTCCTAATGGGAATAATAATTACACGGACCGACATTGATTGCCCATATAGTTTTTACGCCCATTAAACCGAGACGGAAGCGATGGCAGAGGCAGCGACGACGTTGAGGTGGGGGGTGGAGCGCCGGCTCGAATTCATTGAGTTCCGGCTGTTCTGGGAGGGCTCGATCAATCGCGCCGGCCTGGTGGAGGCGTTTGGCGTGTCGGTTCCTCAGGCGTCGAAGGATCTGACGCTCTATCAGGAGCGGGCGCCTGGAAACATGGAATATGACACGCGCGCCAAGCGCTATGTCGCCGCCGAGAAGTTCATGTTGCGCTTCCTCGATCCTGATCCTTACGTCTATCTCGCGCAGCTTCGCTCGGTCGCCGAAGGCGCTGTGCCGTCACATGATTCCTGGATTGCGGCCCTGCCCAGCGCCGATGTCGCGCTGACGCCGAGGCGCGACATCGACATAGAGGTGTTGCGCAAGATCCTCGACGCCAGCCGCGAGGGCGTCTCCATCGAGGTTTTCTATCAGTCGATGAACACGGCGCGACCGGACCCGCTGTGGCGGCGCATCACGCCTCACGCCTTCGGCTATGACGGCTTTCGCTGGCACGCCCGGGCCTATTGCCACCTTGAGCATAAGTTCAAGGACTTCCTGCTGCCGCGCATTCTGGATGTGGGGGCGAAGGGGGAGCCGGGGGAGACTGGCGAGCGGGACTGGCTGTGGAACAATTATTTCGACGTCATGATCGGTCCGCATCCCGCGTTGACGGCGAGCCAGAAGAAGGTCGTGGCCAAGGATTACGGGCTCGACCAGGGTAATGGCGTGCTCACGGTGCGTTATGCGATGCTTTTCTATGTTTTGAAGCGCCTGGGGTTGCTGGGTGATGCTGCAAAACAAAGCGCCCATACCCAGCATATCGTGACAATAAACCGCAAAGAAACTGAGGCCGCTCTCGAGCGGGCGGAGCTTCAGCTATGAACGAAACGGGGGGCGCTGACTGATGGCGGCAAGGCTTGAGGACATAAAGAACGGCGCATCCGTGCGGGGCGTGGCCTCGGCGCAGGCTGTGCATGTCATTTCGGTCGACTGGATCGGCGATCAGGCGGTCAATGTCGTTTTCCGCGATCACAATGGCGCGGTCGCCGAGGCGGTTCTTTATCGAGACGACGAGCACCGTCTTGAGGTCGAGCAGAACGGGCGGCCGTGGTCGTTCGACGCCGATGGCGCCTTGTTGCGACTGGTGACAGAGGCCAACCGCATCAAGCTGGCGCACTATTTCGATCCGTATCTGGCGATTCACACCAGCCTGGTCGATCCGCTGCCGCACCAGATCTCCGCCGTTTATGGCGAAATGCTGCCGCGCCAGCCGTTGCGTTTTCTCCTCGCCGACGATCCCGGCGCCGGCAAGACGATCATGGCCGGGCTGCTGATGAAGGAGCTGATCGCCCGCAGCGATCTTGAGCGCTGCCTCGTCGTCGCGCCGGGCAGCCTCGTCGAGCAGTGGCAGGACGAACTCGGCCAGAAGTTCAATCTCGAATTCGACATTCTCTCTCGCGACATGATCGAGAACTCGCGGTCGGGTAATCCGTTCAGCGACCGGGATCGGCTGATCGTTCGTCTCGACGTGCTGGCGCGCAGCGAGGAGCTTCAGGAGAAGCTCATGAGCGCGCGCGAATGGGACCTGATCATCTGCGACGAAGCCCATCGCATGTCGGCCACCTATTTCGGCGGTGAGGTCAAATATACGCGCCGCTATCAGGTCGGTCAGAAGCTCGGCCAGGTCTGCCGGCATCTGCTGCTCATGTCGGCGACGCCGCATAACGGCAAGGAGGAGGACTTCCAGCTTTTCATGGCGCTGCTCGACGGTGACCGGTTCGAGGGCCGGTTCCGCGACGGCGTCCACTATGCCGATACCGAAGACATGATGCGGCGCCTGACCAAGGAGGAACTGCTCAAGTTCGATGGCCGGCCGCTCTTCCCCGAGCGCCGGGCGCGCACGGTCAAGTATCAGCTCTCGGAAGGGGAGGCCGCGCTCTACACCGCCGTCACTGAATATGTGCGCACCGAGATGAACCGGGTGCAGCGCTTCGCCGAGGGCGACGGGAAGAAGCGCAACAATGTCGGCTTCGCCTTGCAGATTCTCCAGCGGCGTCTCGCATCGTCGCCAGCGGCCATCTACCAGTCGCTCAAGCGCCGGCGCGAGCGGCTCGAGAACGAACTGAGCGAGGCGCGTCTTGCCGCCAAAGGGCGCCGGTCGGGCATGGGCGAACCGGCGGTCAACGCCGACATGCTGCGCAATATCGAGGAATATGGCCAGGAGGAGATCGACGAGCTTGAGGATCTGATCTCGACGGGCGCGACGACGGCCGAGACGGTCGAGCAACTCGCCCTGGAAGTCGAGACGCTGAAGGGTCTGGAAACCATGGCGCTGGGCGTGCTGCGCTCGGGCGTGGACACGAAGTGGAGCCAGCTCAATCGTATCCTCGACGACGATCTCATGATCGATGCGGCAGGTAATCGCCGCAAGCTGATCATCTTCACCGAGCCCAAGGACACGCTCCACTACCTACTCGACAAGGTGCGGGCACGGCTTGGCAATCCCGAGGCCGTCGAAGTGATCCATGGCGGGGTGTCGCGCGAAGAGCGACGCAAGGTCGTCGAGCGCTTTATGCAGGACAAGGACATGCTCGTCCTCATCGCCAACGATGCGGCGGGCGAAGGCGTGAACCTTCAGCGTGGCCACCTCATGGTCAACTATGACCTGCCGTGGAACCCGAACAAGATCGAACAGCGCTTCGGCCGTATCCATCGCATCGGCCAGGCCGAGGTGTGTCATCTGTGGAATCTCGTCGCCGCCGATACGCGCGAGGGCGAGGTCTATGCGCGGCTGCTGGAAAAGCTCGAGGCGGCGCGCGAGGCCTTGGGAGGCCGTGTCTATGACGTGCTCGGCGAATTGTTCGACGGCGTGGCGCTCAAGGATCTGCTGTTCGAGGCGATTCAGTACGGCGAGCAAGAGGACGTGAAGGCGCGCCTCTTCCAGCAGGTCGATGGCGCCGTCGATCAGGGGCATCTGCTGGAACTGCTGCGCCGCCGGGCGCTGACCAACGACACCATGCCAGAGGCCAGGGTCGAGGAACTGCGCCTGGAAATGGAGCGGGCCGAAGCGCTGCGCCTGCAGCCGCACCATATCCAGAGCTTCTTTGTCGAGGCGTTCCAGCATCTGGGCGGCCGGATCAAACGTCGCGAGGAAGGGCGCTGGGAAATCAGCCATGTGCCGGTGCGCATCCGCGAGCGCGATCGTCAGATCGGGACCGGCGCGCCGATCCAGACGCAATATGAGCGGATCTGCTTCGAGAAGGACAAGATCAACCAGCAGCCGGTCGCCGCCTTCGTCTGCCCCGGCCATCCGTTGCTCGAAGCGGTGATCAGCCTGATCCGCGAACAATATGAGCAAATCATGCGCCAGGGGGCGATCCTGGTGGACGACACCGATGCCGGTGACGCGTTGTCGGCGATCTTCTTGCTGGAGCACAGCGTCCAGGACGGCCGTGTGACCAGCGCTGGCAAACCGCATGTGATTTCGCAGCGATTGCAGTTCGCCGCCATCGACAAGGCCGGCAACACCGTCAATGCGGGCATCGCGCCGCATTTGAATCTGCGGCCCGCCACGCCGGAGGAGGTCGAAAGCGTCCGCGAGCTTCTGCATGAGAGTTGGTTGACGACGGATCTGGAAAAGGCCGCGATCCGGTTCGCGACGGTCGAGCTCGCCCAGGGTCATGTCGGCGAGGTCAAGGCGCGGCGTCTGCCTGAGATCGAAAAGGTCGAGCAGGAAGTTCGCGCGCGGCTCAAGAAGGAGATCAACTACTGGGACGCGCGCGCCTTCGAACTGAAGGAGGAAGAGCGGGCGGGCAAGAAGACGCGGGTGAACTGGCAGAACGCCCAGCGCCGGGCGGAAGATCTGGCGGAACGGCAGAAGCGCCGTATGGACCAGCTTGAGCGCGAGCGGTTCATCTCATCGCAGCCGCCGCGCGTGCGGGGCGGCATGGTCGTCATCCCGCGCGGCCTGCTCGAGGCGCGTCAGGCGCCAGGCGTTCCTGACCACTTCGCGGTAGACCCCGCCGCGCGCCGACGGATTGAGCTTGCGGCGATGGAGGCGGTCATGGCCGCGGAGCGGGCGCTGGGCAATGTGCCGGCCGACGTCTCGGTCCAGAAGATCGGCTACGACATCGCCTCGCACGATCCGAAGTCGGGGCATCTGCGCTTCATCGAGGTCAAGGGTCGTATCGACGGGGCGGACAGCGTGATGGTCACGCGGCAGGAGGTCATCACCTCCCTGCATGAGCCGGAGAAGTTCATCCTGGCGATCGTCTCCGTCAACGCCGACGTCGCTCAGGCCCCTCGCTACGTGCGCGGTCCGCTTGTGGAACGGGAACCGTCGTTCCTCGAGACGGCGATCCAGTTCGATCTGCGACGCTTGCTGGAGCGCGCAGAGGCGCCGTTATGACCGCGACCCCGCAGATGGCGACGGCGCCGGTCGCGTGGCCCGACTATTTCCAGCCGATCCAGGACCGCGCCACCAAGAGATGGGATCAGCTTGAGGCTGATCCTGAACTTGCAGGGCCTTGGCACCAGCTTTTCAAGCAGGTCCAGAGCCCTCGCCATATCCTCTCTGAGTTGCTCCAGAACGCCGACGATGCCGGCGCCAGCGAAGCCTGTGTGTCCATCGAGAATGAGCGCTTCGTGTTCGAGCACAATGGCGAGGATTTCATTGAGGCCCACTTCGCCTCGATCTGCCGCTTCGGCTATTCCAACAAGCGGGCCCTTCACACGATCGGGTTTCGAGGGATCGGGTTCAAGAGCACCTTCAGCCTGGGCGATCGTGTCGAGCTTGTCACGCCGACCCTGGCGGTCGCCTTCGAGCGCGCACGGTTCACCCAGCCGCATTGGATCGACGGCCGCAATCTGACGTCGGGCGTCACGCGCGTCGAAGTGGAGATCGCCGATGCGCGTTTGCGGCGGGAGGTCGAAAAGAACCTCGATGAATGGTTGAAGAGCCCGGTTTCACTGCTCTTCTTCAAGAAAATCCGACGCTTGCGGATCGGCGACAGCGAGGTGCATTGGCAGAACCTTGGACCGGGCCCCATTGCCGAGAGCGAATGGATGGCCCTCGATGAGAAGGCGGACGATCCCTTCCTGTTGGTGCGATCGGGCGAGGAAGCCTTTCCGGACGAGGCGCTCGACGAGATCCGCAAGGAGCGGATGCTGGGCGCTGAAGACAGTGGTGATTTCCCGCCCTGCCGGGTTGAGATCGTGCTGGGCGCGAAGGGCAGACTCTATGTCGTGCTGCCGACCGGGGTTGAAACGGCGCTTCCCTTCGCTTGCAATGCGCCCTTCATCCAGGACCCAGCGCGTCTCAAGATCAAGGATCCGGAGACCTCGCCGACCAATCGCTGGCTTCTGAACCGGGCCGGCGAACTTGCCGCAAGCGCGATGATGGAGTGGCTGGAGAAGGCCGGCACCAGCGCGCAGGATCGGGCATACGCTTATGGCCTGCTTCCCGATGTTGACCGGGAAGCGACGACGCTCGAGGGGGCGTGTGGTGCGATCGTCGAGCTGGCGTTTGACGCGACGATCGATGGTCGCTCGCTGTTGCTGACCGAAGAGGGACAGCTTGTCGCCGCCAAGGGCGCCGTCACCGTTCCGCGGCCGATATTCGACATTTGGCCGGCTGACCAGGCCATGGCGTTGCTCGACGCCACGGCCCGTCCCGCCCTGTGCCAGCATGTCTCGTCGAGGGATCGGACCAAGCTGTTCCATTGGGGGCTGGTCGAGGAGTTCTCGAAGTCCGATCTGCTGAAACGCCTGCGGAGCCATCACCTCCCTCGGCCCTCGACCTGGCGGCATCTGTTGAACCTGTGGGCCTATATCGCGCCCGAGGTGACGGGCTGGCAGTGCCATGACGCCGACAGCCTGCGGATTGTGCCGGTACAGGGCAAGGACGTGCTCTACGCGGCGTCGGAGATTGTTCGGCTTGGCGAGAAGAAGCTGCTTCAGTCGGAGGAAGACTGGGAGTTCCTCGCGAGCCATCTGATCGTGCTTAACCAGAACTGGACCCGGTTCCTCGCCGAACAGCGCCGTGACAAGGCGGAGGGTGAAGGCCGCAACGACCCGATCGAGGCGGCTTTCGCGGTGCTGGAAGAGATCGGTCTCGACGGCACGAGTGACGTCAACGCCGTGATCGAACGCGTCGCCGCCGACTATTTCGGCTCGGGGCAGCCGAAGCTGGCCGAGTGCGTCCAGCTCGCTCAGATCGCGGCCAAGCTCGGCGTCACCGTTGGGGAATCCTTCCGCTATGCCTGCGCCGATCGGACGCTTCGGCCGATCGGCAAGGGCGTTCTGTTTGATGAGAATGGCGCGCTGGAAGAGCTGCTGCCCGAGACGGTGCGGGCGGCGCAGCTTTTGCACGGCGACTATGTAGCAAGCTTCAAATCCTGCTCGCGCGAAGATTGGCTCCGCTGGGTGTCGTCCGGCCGATCGGGGCTTTTGACATTCGCGCCGCTCGTTCAGAAGCGCCAGAGCGTCTATGGTCGGCAGCAACTTACCGCGGAGGCGCAGGCGCGCGGCGCGCGCGGCCCGCTCTACTATCCCTATGTCACCAACCAGTTCGTCATCGAGGACTGGGACTTCTCTTCCGACTATTGGCGGCATTGGGAGGTGTTGTCGAAGGCGGACGCCGGCATCTGGGCCAAGATCGCCGGCAAGATCCTGGATCAGCGCGACGCCTATTGGTCGCGCGCCGTCAGCGCTCGCCTGTCGCAGGTCGCCACCACGGGCTCAACCCGATCGGTCACATCAGAACGCCTGCTGGCGAACTGGTTGATGAAACTGCGCGCAAAACCCTGCCTTCCCGACACGCGCAACATGATCCAGCTTCCGGCGGACCTGGTGCGCCGGACGCCAGAGACAGAAGCTTTGATCGATGTCGAGCCCTTTGTGCATGGGCTGCTCGACCGGGAGACGACGCGCCCCTTGCTCGATCTTCTCGGGGTTCGCAGCACGCCGAGCGGCCCCGGACGTTTGCTCGACCGGCTGCGCTCCCTGGCGAAATCCGACAAGGCTCCGGCCCATGAGGTTGAGAAATGGTATCGTCGGCTCGACCAGCTGCTCGACGGCTGCTCGACTGCCGACGCGCAGAACATCAGAACCGCCTTCAAGGCGGAGAAACTGATCCTCGCGCAGGATGGCACGTGGGTGACGTCAGGCGGCGTCTTCCTGGCGGGGGACGAGGAGGATGTTCCTGGCGCAGCGGTCGTGCGCCGGTCCGTGCTCGATCTCAGTCTGTGGCATCGCATCGGCGTCGCCGATCGCCCATCGGCGGACCTGGCGTTGCAATGGCTCGGGACGCTGGCCTCGGGCAAGGTGCTGTCGACCGACGACGCCCGGCGGGTTCGCACCCTGTTGGTCCGATACCCGACCCGCATCTGGGAAGAGTGCGCGCACTGGCTGAACCTCGTGGGCGAGTGGGCACCGATCGAGACGCTCGGCTATGGCCTGAGTATGCAGACCCTGTTCCGGTGGAGCCATTTGCACGAATGGGTCAAGCGCAAGACCGCTGATTTTCAGCGACTGTCGGGGGAGATTCTGCAGGCGCCGCCGTTCTCGGCGTTGCCGGCCTTGTCGGACCTTGTCGAAGAACGCTTCCACCAGCCGTCGCTGTTGGCCGGCATGGACGATCACCGCGCCTGGCTCACGGCCTTCGGAACTCAGCTCGGGCGGATTGAGCTTGCCGATGCGGTCGAGACCGAGCGTGTGCGGGCGTTTGCGGAAGCGATCGCGGCGACGATCTGGGTCCAGACCCCCAAGCTGGAGGTTGTGCCCTATCTCGATGGCGTCCCGGCGGGGACCGCGCGGCTCACCGATATTCTGTGGCTCGAGCGCAAACTGTTTGTCAGCCCGTTATCCAAGGCCAAGCTCGCCAAGCGGGTGCCGGAAGAGATCGGCAGGCCCCTGAGCGCGGACATTCGCGCAGCGCTCGCCTATGCCTTCGAGCGCTCTCCCGAGGATATCAAAGAATATCTCGAGGAGAATTTCACGCTCGGTCCCCAGCACACCGCCGCCCCGATCGTCGAGGTCCAACCTCTTGTCGGGCCCGGCGATGACGATGGCGTCGCCCAAGTCGTGGAAGATGAACGCGGTGATGCCAAGCCGGTGGATGCGGATGATCTCCTCCTGGCGGATAAAGATGAGCCGGTGCCGCAGCCTGAGCCCGTCTCGACAACCGTGGAACCGGATCGAGAGCTGATCGAGACGGAGATGGCGAGCAGGCCCCGCGCCGCGCCGAAGCCGCCACGCCCCAGTGTCATGGCGCGGTTTGCGTTGGCTGAGGGCTACAAGGCTGACGGCGAAGATCGGTTCTTCCATGCGGACGGGAGCTGGATCGCTCGCGCCAACGGGACACGTTTTCCGTGGGAGCGCCGCTCTGCAGGCGGCGAAGTTATGCGGTATTATTGCACCAAAGACCATTGCCTGGAGCACGAACCGCTCCAGCTTGAGGCCGATCTCTGGGGTCTGCTCGACCAGAAGCCGGACCTCTATTCTTTCATTCTTATCAACCCGGAGGGTGGTCCCGTCGAGATGACGGGCGCCCGCCTGCGCGCCCTGCGCGACGGCGGCGAACTGACCATCCATCCCGCAACCTACAGGCTGGTTTATGACCTCGACGACTAACACGAAGAAGAAACTGATCGAGGTTGCGATCCCGCTCGAAGCGATCAACGCTGCCTCCGCGCGCGAGAAGTCGATCCGGCATGGGCATCCGTCCACGCTGCATATGTGGTGGGCGCGGCGACCGCTGGCGGCGTGCCGCGCGGTGCTGTTCGCCCAGCTCGTTGACGATCCGTCGAGCGACCCCGGAAAATTCCCCACGCCCGAGGCGCAGGAGGCTGAGCGCAAGCGTCTGTTCGGCATCATCGAGGAACTTGTGGTGTGGGAGAACTCGACCAACGAGGAAGTACTGGAGCGCGCTCGCGCCGAGATCCGCAAGAGCTGCGGCGGCGAGCTGCCGCCGGTCTATGACCCGTTCTCGGGCGGTGGGGCGATTCCGCTGGAGGCGCAGCGCCTAGGTCTGCCCGCCTATGGATCTGACCTGAACCCGGTCGCGGTGATGATCGGCAAGGCGATGATCGAGATCCCGCCGAAATTCAGGGATGAGGCGCCGATCCATCCTGGCGTGAAGGAGCGGCAATTCTACCGCAAAGCCGAGGGACTCGCCGAGGATGTCAAATTCTATGGCGAGTGGATGCGCGAGAGGGCATGGGAGCGCATCGGACACCTCTATCCCCAGGTCGATCTGCCAAAGGAGTACGGCGGCGGAAAGGCGACGGTAGTTGCCTGGATCTGGGCGCGAACGGTGCCTAGTCCAGACCCTGCGTTCTCGAACGTACAGGTGCCGATCGCATCGAGTTTTCTCCTCAGCAGCAGACCAGGGAAGGAGGCGTGGGTTGAACCCATTGTCGATAAGCAGGCCAAGACCATCTCCTACCGGATTAGGTACGGTGGAGCGAAGGTCGAGCTTGCTGCTGCCAAGGACGGCACGAAGGCTGGTCGCGGCGCCAATTTCCGATGCCTCTTATCAGACACGGCAATCACACCCAAGTACATTACCTCGGCTGGTAAGTCGGGTAAGATGGGGCAAGTTCTTATTGCGATAGTGGGCGAAGGTAAGGGGGGACGCGCTTACGTCGCGCCGACAGTCGAGCATGCAGCCGTTGCTTTTTCTGCCAAGCCGCAATGGAAACCTGAGCAGCGACAACCAGAGAATCCTCGATGGTTTTCTACGCCAGCGTACGGAATGGAAACCTTCGGTGACTTGTTTACCGACCGGCAGTTGGTTGCGCTCAATACCTTCAGCGATTTGGTTCACGAAGCGCGCGTTCAGATTGAGTCTAATGCACTCGCCGCCGGACTTTCGCCCGACCCGACTTCGCTGCGCGACGGCGGCAAAGGGGCAAAGGCTTATGCGGAGGCGGTGAGTGTGTATTTGGCTTTCGCGATCTCGAAACTAACAAACCTTGGCTCAACCGTGACAAGCTGGATGAGCGATCGAGGCGCCTTGCGTGAAACTTTTGCTCGCCAAGCGATACCGATGGTTTGGGATTATGCTGAAGTCAATTTCTTCTCGAATTCTGGAGGAAATTGGTCGACGCCGATCGATAAGATTAGCAGGGCAATTGCAGATTTCCCTGCATCGGGGCTTGGATCTGTAAAGCAGATTAATGCAGGGGAAGCGAATTACGAGACTGGAACGGTCATTTCATCCGATCCGCCCTATTATGACAACATCGGATACGCAGACCTTTCTGACTTTTTCTTCTGCTGGCTCAAGCCTGTTCTGAAAGAAATCTACCCATCAATTTTCGGCGTTTTGGCGACGCCAAAGGCTGAGGAGTTAGTTGCGACCCCATATCGACACGGCGGTGCGGATGCAGCGGAGAAATTTTTCCTTGAAGGAATGACGGCAGCTATTGGGAAAATGGCCGAGGGAGCAGCCGAAGATTTTCCCGCCACGATTTACTATGCCTTCAAGCAAAGTGAAGTTGAGCAGGAAGGAATCAGCTCAACGGGCTGGTCCACTTTTCTGCAAGCGGTAATTTTTGCTGGTTTTTCAGTGCTCGGCACATGGCCTATTCGCACCGAAAGCCCCGGGCGGCTGATCGCCAAGGGCACCAACGCCCTTGCGAATTCGGTTGTTCTCGTGTGCCGAAAGAAGGAAGCCACGGCCGAAATCATCTCACGTGCCGAATTCATTCGTGCTTTGAAACGCGAGCTGCCGCCGGCGATCGCCGAGCTTCAGGCTGCCAATATTGCACCGGCAGACATGCCGCAGGCGGCCATCGGCCCCGGCATGGGTGTGTTCTCGCGCTACAAGGCCGTGCTGGAATCCGACGACAGCCCGATGAGCGTGAAAACTGCACTTCAGCTCATCAACCGGGAACTGGATGAATATCTCGGCGGCATCCAGGGCGAATTCGACGCGGACACGCGGTTCGCCATCACCTGGTTTGAGCAGAATGGCATGGGCAAGGGCGAATACGGTACGGCCAACAGCATCGCCACCGCGCGTGGTATCTCTGTCGATAGCGTCAAGCACGCCGGTATCGTCGAAAGCGCCGCCGGCAAGGTCCGTATTCTCTCTCGCGACGAACTCGCCGGGGATTGGGAGCCGGAAAGTGATGGCCACCTGACGGTGTGGGAATGCCTCCAACACCTGGTCCGCCTGCACGAGAAGGACGGCATCTCCCACGACACCGCCGTCCTGATGAAGAAGATCAACACCCAGGCCGAGGCCGTGAAGGATCTCGCCTACTGCCTTTACGACATCAGCGCTAACAAGCGGAAGGATGCCAAGGAGGCCACGGCTTACAACGCCCTGATCGCCGACTGGACCGAGCTGACAAAGGCCGCGGCGGCCATTCACGACACAAGCGGCGATCGTCAGATCCGGTTGGATATTTAAGGGGGAACGGGACGTGGCAAAAAGTACGCGCCAATATGTGTTTGAGGGGATGGAGCTGCTGCCGTCGGCGCTGATCCCCTTCGTCGAAAAGAGGCTGGAGACCTCCCTCAAGGGGCACTGGCAGGTCCAGGTTCTGGAGAAGCTGCCGAACCTGCGCCCGAACAGCAACGGCGAGGTCGGCTGGGATCAGGCCGCGCTGTTCAACGCGATGGATCGATTCTGGGCTGAGGCGTTCAAGACCGTTCTTGGCCGTGCGGAGCGCTCGCTGGTCAACGAACTGGGCGACGTGCGCAACAAGCTGTCGCACAACGAGACTTTCACCTATGACGACGCCGAGCGCGCGCTCGATTCCATGCGTCGGCTGATGGAGGCGATCAGCGCGGGGGAAACGGCCGAGCAGCTCGGCAAGATGCGCGACACCATCTTGCGCACCAAGTTCACCGAACTGGCGCGCAATGAGGAACGCCGGAAGACCCAACGCCTCGAAATCTCGGTCGAAACCGTGGCGGGGTTGCTGCCGTGGCGCGAGGTGGTCGAGCCGCACCAGGATGTCGCCACCGGCGAGTTCCAGCAGGCCGAGTTTGCGGCCGATCTCGCCAAGGTGCATTCGGGCAGCGCGCCGCCGGAATATCGCGATCCGCGTCAGTTCTTCAGCCGCACCTATCTGACGGAAGGGTTGAGCACGCTGCTGATCGGTGCGGCCAAGCGGCTGTCCGGCAGCGGGGGCGATCCGGTCGTCGAGCTGCAGACCAACTTCGGCGGCGGCAAGACCCACTCGATGCTGGCCCTCTATCACATGGCCGGGCCGACGCCGGTGCAGGACCTGTCGGGCCTCGATCAGTTGCTGGACAAGCTCGGCCTGACCGTGCCGAAGGCCGTCAATCGGGCGGTCCTGGTCGGCACGTCGCGAGGTCCGCAGGACGTGCTCCACGCCGAAGGCGACCTGAAGATCCGCACGACCTGGGGCGAACTCGCCTGGCAGCTCGGCGGCGCAGACGCCTTCGCCATGGTGGCGGAAAATGACGCCAGCGGCATTGCGCCGGGCTCCAACCTTTTGGAGACGCTCTTCAAGAAATATGCGCCGTGCCTGATCCTGATCGATGAATGGGTCGCCTATCTGCGCCAGATCTACAAGGTCGAGGGCCTGCCGTCCGGCTCGTTTGACGCGAACCTGTCCTTCGTTCAGTCGCTGACCGAGGCGGTCAAGGCCAGCCCCGGCACCCTGCTGGTCGCCTCCTTGCCGGCGTCGCAGATCGAGGTCGGCGGCGAAGGCGGTCAAGAGGCGCTCGCGCGCCTCAAGCAGACCTTCAGCCGCGTGGAATCCTCGTGGAGGCCGGCGAGCCAGGAAGAGAGCTATGAGATCGTCCGGCGGCGGCTGTTCAAGGAAATCCCGGGCGACAAGTTCCATCACCGCGACAATACGTTGAAGCAGTTCGCCAAGCTGTACCGGGAAAACGCCAACGACTTCCCGCAAGGCTGCGCGGATGAGGATTATCGGCGCAAGCTGGAAAAGGCCTATCCGATCCATCCCGAGCTGTTCGACCAGCTCTATACGAGCTGGGGTTCGCTCGAGAAGTTCCAGCGCACGCGCGGCGTTCTGCGCCTGATGGCGCAGGCGATCCACGAGCTTTGGATGAACGCCGATCCGTCGGTGATGATCATGCCGGGCAGCGTGGCGGTGAGTTCGCCGCGCGTGGAGCCGGAGCTGCTCCATTATCTCGACGTGACCTGGCAATCGATCATCGCCGGCGACGTCGATGGCACGGCCTCCACCCCGTATAAGGTCGATCAATCGGCGCCCAACCTGAACCGCTATTCGGCTACGCGCCGCGTCGCCCGCGCGATCTTCATGGGCACGGCGCCGACGCATCAGCAGCAGAACACCGGCCTTGACGACAAACAGATCAATCTCGGCGTCGTGCAGCCGGGCGAGCGTCCGGCGATCTTCGGCGATGCGCTGCGCCGGCTGACCAACCAGGCCAAGTTCATGCACGCCGATCTTGGCCGCTACTGGTACTCGATGTCGGCAAGCCTTAACCGTATCGCAGCGGACAAGGCGGCGCAGATCGAGGCGGCGCTGGTCGATGTGATGATCGACAGCGAACTCGGAAAATATGTGAACGGGCTTGCCGATCGCGGGCACTTCGACGCGGTTCAGGTGGCGCCGGCCTCGTCAGCCGAAGTTCCCGATGAGGCGGGCGGCGTGCGTGTCGTCGTGCTGGGCGTCCAGCATCCGCATAACGGGCGCGACGGTTCTGACGCGCTGGTCGAGGCGAAGGACATCCTCACCCAGCGCGGCAGCACGCCGCGCGTCTATCGCAACATGCTGGTGTTCATCGCCGCGGAGGCCCGCCAGCTCGATCATCTGAAAGACGCCGTGCGCGCGTCCCTGGCGTGGGGCGAGATCGTGCGCGACACCGAGCGGCTGAACCTCACCCAGAGCGACAGTGCGCTGGCCAAGGCGAAGCTGACCGAGGCGAACGAGACGATGAAGACGCGCCTGAAAGAGGCGTGGTGCTATCTGCACTATCCCGCCCAGGAAAGCGCCCAGGCCGATTGGGAATGGGTGTCGGGCAAGATTCCGGCGCAGGACGGGCTGCTGGCCCGGGCGAGCAAGAAGCTGGTGGCCGAGGAAGGCCTGCTGACGGAATTGGGGCCGTCGCGCCTCGACCGCGACCTGCAGAAATACATCTGGAACGACAAGCCGCATTTGTCGCTCAAGGACCTGCGGGAATATCTCAACCGCTACATTTATCTGCCGCGTCTCAAGGGCCAGGACGTGCTGGTCAAGGCGGTGCAGGCGGCGGTGAGCGGCATGCTGCCCGGTCCGTTCGCCTATGCCGAGCGATGGGAGGAGAAGTCCGACACCTATCTGGGGCTGGCAATCGAACGGGCGGCCAGCGCCGTGGTCGTGATCGACAGCGACAGCGTCATCGTGACGCCCGAGGTGGCCGAGGCCCGCCGCCCGGCGCCGGTGCAGCCTGGATCGGGCGACACGCCCTCAGGGCCGGGCGACAGCACGCCAGCGCCCGATGGGCCGCCCATGGAGGACGCGCCGACCACGCCGGCGTCGGAAAAGAAGCCGACGCGGTTTTCCGGCGCCGTGATGATCTCGCCGGATCGGCCGGCCCGGGACATCCACCAGATTGTCGAGGCGATCGTCGAACAGCTCACGACGCTTCCCGGCAGTCAGGTGAAACTCAGGCTCGAGATCGAGGCGGAAGTGCCCGAAGGTCTCGAACGCTCCAAGGTGCGGACCCTGGTCGAGAACGCCAATACTTTGGGATTCATAGAGAAATCTGTCGAGTGATCATCGGTCTGTGCAAAGAAGGGATCGCATAGGTCGCTTTTAACATGTCGCCCCTGACGCGTTTCTTCGAACGTTTTAACACGTCAGGGCCGCCATGCTGAATGCGTCGCGAAAGACAGAAATGATGCCTAGATGTGCCGCGCGGGTATGTTCCCGCGTTCCCCGTTCCCATGTTCAGCTGGGCATTGACGCCGCCCGCCAGGGCTACTCTGCAAGCTTTCGGGCGCTGGCAATGGATAGTTCAACCGAATTCGCCAATGCGACCAATGGGTCATTGGTCAGATGCGCATAGCGTTCGGTCGTACGGCTGTTGGCATGCCCTCAGGCCTTCCCCACGGCGTAAAGGCTATGGCCACTAGCGATCGCCATCGAAGCAAACGTATGACGGAGATCGTGTATGCGCGCAGTCGCGCTCTGCTGATCGCCGCGGCAGGTCTGCCTCCGGTCGAACGGGTGGCCTTCCTGCTCGACCGGGGCGCCGATCTCTACAGCGACCTCGCGGAAGTGCTGGCCCCGCTCGATCCCGTCGAGGTGGACCAGCTTGTCGAACGCTATGGCGAAAGCGCCAAGGCGGGCGACCTCATCCGCCTGTTGTCCCTTATCCACGCCAGCCCGGGCGTGGGTAGCTGGGACTGGTTCGTGGACAGGGCGCTCGATGCCGGGTTCGACGCGTCCGGCACGGCCAATCGTCTGCTGTGGATTGCGGATCGTGTCCGCTTCGGTCGAGACCTTCAGTCCCGGGCATGGTCCTGGGGGGCGGACCGGGGCGACTGGGACAACCATTACGGCTCCCTGGCCCTGGCCGAGGCCAATGTGGGCCTGCCGTTCGAGGACACCTTGGTGCGGATTGCCCCGTGGCTGGTTCCCCACGCCGTCGTCCTGCGCGGAAGCGACCCCGCCGACGCGGACCTGGCCGCCCAGCTGCTCGATGGCGTCCTGTCGCTGCAGGGGCGCAGCGCGCCGGACCTTGGCTCCGACGTCACCATCTCGCAGGAGGTCCGCGCCGAGGACCCGGAAGCCTTCACCCTGACGATCCGGGAGCCTGAAGGAAGAAACCTAATCAAGAATCTGCGGGCGGCCGCGGACACGGAGGGACGAGCCGAGGCGCGGGACCGGGCCATTCCGATCGCGCTGGAACGGCTTCGTCAGGCCCGCGGGGACGGCGCATCGCTCTTCATGCACGACTTCATCGCCGAGGACCTCGAACCCCTCGTGCGGCACGCGCCGTCGGCCGTCGCGCGTTGGCTGGATGGCGTCGATGGGCCGTCGCTCGACTTCCAGCGCCGCGTGCTTCTGGCGGAGGGCTTCTACATCGCCCTGTGCGAGCCTCTGCTGAAGGTTCGGCCCGATGACGGGGCGCGTCTCTGGCGGGCGCTTGCAGCCGAGTCGCGGACCCGTTTCCTCGGTCCCGCCAAGGTCGATCAGCTCACCCTGATGCTTCATCGCGTGTCGACCACCCCAGACGCCCTGCGCCGCGAACAGCTGGACCTCCAACAGACCAATACGGACGAGGACCTGTTCGAGGTCGCCCTGGCGTCGCGATTGAGCGGAGACACGAGCTGGCTGGAAGGCTTCATCCGCGAGGACGAGGCGCCCGCCGAAACCTGGCGACGGCAGAGGGGGCGTATTCTTTGGGGCTTCCTTGGTCGGCGACGTCCTGACCAACGAGGATCTCGACCTGCCGGGCGAGGTCCTGCGCGAGTCGCGTGAACGCAAGGCGGGCCGCTGGCGCCGGAGCGAAATCTGGGCGCGCTACTGGTGGGGCTCTGCGTTGTTACGCTGGCCCGTGAGCCACGATCACGCGGAAAGTGCCGTCGCCTGTCAGTTTGCCGTTGGCGGTGATTGAGCGACCATCATGTCAATCTGGGGAATCCCGGTCGGCCCGCCTCGGATGATCTGATAGTCGTATTCGAACGATACCACGCCTTTGAATTCGCCGTTTTCAACGAAGCCCGTCGCCTCGGTATAGACCGTGAAGGCGAAACCAATGGGAAGCGCCATTTCCGGCATCTCGGGCATCAATTGAAACATCGCCCCGAGTGCGAGCCGGCCTTCGACTACATTTTGTAGAATCGTCGGGTTCTCAGGATCCGTCGAGATGAACTTATCAGAGGTCAAAAATTCGAAATCGTCCATGCCTGCCAAGCGGTTCAGTTCGGCAAGCTGTGGACATGGTCAACCCTCTCTCAACGAGGGAGAGGTAGCCTGCAATTATGAATCGCTTCCGCCCTCATCGTGGCAGGCTCCACGGCCATAACGTTCATGAAAAGCGTCGCGCCGGCCGTCCAATTGGGTTCCCGACGGCCGTGGCGGGTCTTGCGGCCGCAGCGTTTGCGACTGTCTTCTACTGGCCATCGGACGACGAACCGCAGCCTCTGGTCCAGAAGTTCGAGCGGATGCTGGAGGTCAGGGCGGCGCCGAATCCCGTCGACCGCTTCATCTGTGATGTTTCCTATGTAAACGACGGCGACACCCTTCGCTGCGAGGACGGCACGCGCGTTCGGCTACACGCCGTCGCCGCCCGAGAAACCGACGAAACCTGCTCGCCTGGCCATCCCTGTCCCGCCGCATCAGCCGCTTCCGCGACGGCGGAGCTCCGGCGGCTCGCGGCAAACCGAACGATCAGTTGCGAGCGGGTAGGGCAGAGCTATAGCCGCGTCACGGCGATTTGCTGGACGTCGGAGCAGGTGGAGATCAACTGCGCCATGATCCGCAGCGGGACTACGCTGGTGTGGGAGCGGTTCGACCGGGAACGTGCGATATGTCGATCCTGACGCAGACAGTGCGCTGCCCGCCGCGTTTGGCGACGCGCAAACCGGAAATGCCGTGACGGTGTCGCTTTCTCAGGCCGGGACTGTGGGCCGGCGGTCTGACGTTGCTGCTCTGCTTGGGTGCAGAACGTCCAGCATGTCCGCATGAACGGCCGGCCAGGGCTGTGAGAGATCGATGGTCGCCACCGTCACGTCATGGTCGTCGATCTGATATCTCTGGATCGAACGCCCGCGTGGCGAGGCGTAGACGAGGGCGCCGGCGACGGGTTTGTCTGTCGTCCCGCGTCCGGCGTGCTTGAGGTAGGCGTACAACTGGTAAAGGTGCGACGAATTGATTTTCGGCGCACCGTGAGACCACCGGAATGGTTCCGCATAGAACTTCGCGTCCATCACTAGAATCCTGGTGTCTGAGCGAAGGGTCAGATCGGTGCGCATGATCGGGATGAGAGAGTGATCGCCCGAACCGTTGCGATCGACGTTCCAGCGCATGTTCTCGCGCCCGGCGGTGTATCCGACGGCGTGGAGACGGAAGAAGTTCTGGACGAACAGTTCGAAGATCGCAGACATCCTGATCTCATCCCGGATGATGTCCCCGAAGCGGGATCCGTCGCCGCCCTCCTGCGGCATCGCCGAACGCCAGACGAACTCGCACAGGCGGAGGAGTTCTCCATATTGACCGGTATGTTTGGAGAGCTGAACCCGGCTGAACAGGTCCGTGGTGACCCGAATGTCGTTGACCCAGCTCAGACGCTTCTCGACGGCGCCCAGGGCGGCGGACAGATGGGGGAGGACCAGGGCGTCGCACCGCAGGAGACGGACCGTGGCCTTGAGCAGTTGGTTGTGCAGCACGTCGACGCTGAGCTCGTCGAAGCGGCAGACGACGGCGCCCCTGTCCAAGCTGCCGGATTTGAGGGTCTCGTCCAGCAGCAGTCGCCCCCGGGGCGCGCGCAGCTCGTCTTCCGCTGACAGGTATTGACGATCGAGGCCTCGACGCAGCAGGCGATTCAGTCCGTTCACGAGCACTTGCGCGAACAGATTGGGTAGGTCGGGGCAGTCCTCGATGCCGACCTCGACCGCGCCGTTCTCGGGATAGCGCTCCCAGGCGTAGCAGAAGAGATAATAGAGGTTCCGGATCGGAATGGTCACGGCGCCGGCGCGAGCAGTCTGTGGCGGGCCTCGGCTTCCTTGTCGCTGTCGTCGAACCAGTACTCCGCCAGCAGAGGCGCGATCTCGGTCTTCACGATCCGTTCGTACCAGGCCTCCCCGAACACGTCCCCGCGGCCCGGCACGAAGAAGCTGTGTCCGATTTCGAAGCCCGGACCCAGGTTTCTGACGTCTGCGGCGATCTCGTCGTTCAGCGCGCACATCCGGGCGACGATGCGCTCTATGATCTCGTCCGGAACACCCTTGCCGCGCAGGTGCGCCGTGAAGCGGTCGGATCGATACTGGGGTCTGAGGGGCACGAAGGCGAAGCGGCGGCGTAGCGCGTAGTCGACCATCGAGAGCGACCGGTCGGCCGTGTTCATCATGCCGATGATGAAGAGGTTGTCGGGGATGTGGAAACGCTCGGCGGCCGTGTCCGCGTAGGCAAGCCGCGCGGCCCATTCGGCCCCCCGCTTGTCGGGCTCGATCAGCAGCATGAGTTCGCCGAATATCTTCGACAGATTGCCGCGGTTGATCTCGTCGATGATCAGGACGTGACGACGGCTCCGATCTTTGCGGGCGGCGTCGCACACGCGCAGAAACACACCGTCGCGCAGCGCGAAGCCCCGGTCCGGCGTCGGACGATAGCCTTGGACGAAATCCTCATAGGCATAGGACTGATGGAACTGGACGGTCTCTACCCGATCCGGATCCGCTTCGCCGATGAGGGCGTAGGCCAGCCGCTTCGCCATGAACGACTTGCCGACACCCGGCGCGCCCTGAAGGATGATATTGAGCTTCGCTTCCCAAAGCTCGAGAATCTCATCGATTTCCGACTTGGGGATGAAGGCTTCTTCAGCGGCGTCGACGCTGGTGTAGGGGCGACGATCACCCGCATCGGCAGGCGCTGCATCGGCTTCAGGATCGTCGAACGGCGACGCCAGGGCGGATGCCAGGCGATGGGAGAGCTTCGAGAGGTAGATCCCCTGGCTGCCGCGGAAGTCTGCGCCGTACCTGGCGTAGGGATAGTGTTTCGGGCGCTCGTTCAGATCTTCGAGGATGTCGTCCCGGTGGCGGGTTTCGATCTCGTCCATCGGGATCGGCGTGCTCAGGGGTTCACAGTCGTCCAGGGCGATTTTGTAATACGCCTCGGCGTCGCCCCATGAGCCCGGCGCGCTCGGGCGCTCGCTGACGGTTTCAAAAGGCTTGGCGACGACCGAGCGGCCCCAGAGCCAGCGTTGTCGCGGCGGGCGGCCGGGAAGACCGGCGACCAGGTGATAGACGGTGTCGCCCGGAGCGGGCCCGCGCATGACCGAATAACGGTCTGCGCCGTCCGTCGACGTCGTGGGACTCCACAGCCATGACCCCAGCTCCCAACCGGGGCCGCCGTGGCCGTGTTCAAGCGACGTGACCTCCGCCCATACCGCTGCATTCCCGGGGGCGGACGGTTGAGGCCCGGCCTTTCCGGCTTCACGCCACCGGCTGCTGAACTCTTCATCGTAGAAATCGAAGTCGGATCCGCGCTCTTCCGTGATCCGCCGGCGCAGCGCCGACAGACTCCGATCCCGGTCGGCCCCTGTCCATAGCCTTGATCTTCGCGGGCGGCTCGTCGGTCAGGCCGATCAGCACCCGCCCCTTGTCCGTACCGCTCGAGATGCGTTCGAACGTATCAGGAAACAGGAGGTGTTCGAGGATGTGGGCCAGCTGCTTTCCGGGGGCGTTCACCCGGGTCAGAAAACGGGAGAAGGCCCAGGGTTCGCTGAGGATCTCGCGACGTTCGTCCGGCGTCGTCGATTTCAGAGCCGTCATCAGATCGAGGAAGTAGCCGAACTCGAAGGGCCGGTTCTGGTTATAGCCCATCCCGGCCGAGCCGACGCCGCCGAGCACGCCGTCTTCGAGCAGGGCCGTGTTCAGGACCGCGGGGCTCGAGCGCCAGCTCAGGATGACGTCCAGATTTTCGCGCTTCTTCCTCGCTCCGATGTTCGAAGGGAAAAGAAGCATGACGTAGAGCATGTCGGCGGCGAGCTGCTTGGCCGCGTCGCCAAGAGCGGCGAGCTGTCTTTCCAGCTTCACCAGGAAGGTGTCGGAACCTGCGTCGGGATTGCCTTTGAAGGCCGAAGACACCCGGTCGATGTTCTGCGATGACCAGACCCCCGTCTCATCGGTCAGCAGCGCTTGGTCGCCGATCAGCGAGCGGTCACGCCAGGTCTCGACGATCGCATAGATCGGCTCGACGTCGTGATGAGGATTGTATCGGGCCATGAGTGCGAGAGGTCCGTCTGATCTGAGAAGCGCCCGAACGAATCGGCGGATGTTGGAGAATAGGCCGTTCCGGCGCGGACCTCACGATTGGGCGACCGTCGGTTCGCGGTTTCGGCGGCATGCACCGAGCATGCGCCTGCGATGGAGGCTCGTGCTGGTCGACGCATTATCGGAAGCGATCCGAAGCCCGAGGGGGAGGATCGCGCCGGAGCACTTGCTCCCGTAGACCAGCAAGGCGGGCGGCATGGTCGATAAGACGTCGTTGAGCATCGATGTCGGGGATCAGCGCTCGAACCACAGCGGCGGCTCTCATGAGTCGCGTACCACGATCCGGAGGCAGGCCGGCGGCCTGACGGTCACGATCCCTCGGACGGTAGCCGCTCACGTCCAGGCCCTGAGCGCGCGCCTGGATCCAGACCTCGCGGCGGAATGCTTCATCGCCCTCGACCTTCAGCCGCGTCCAGCCGCGGTGCCGGGCGACCTTGAGCATGTCGGCGATCGTGTCGGGATAGGCCTGGCCGGCGCTCAGCCTTCGACCGGTGTCGCTGAAGGCGGGGTCGGGCGTGCGGTGGTCTCGGTAGAAGCGTTCGGCGCGTCCGCGCAGGTCCCGTTCGATCAGATAGCGGTCCAGGATCGGCTGAGGCACGTCGCCCTTTACGGTCGAACGGGCCGGGGCTTCCACGGCGCGCGCGCGCTCAGGACCGATCCGGTTGGCGGACGCGTCGTCTTCAAGTTGGCGGGCTTGCTGCGGTCCGGTCATGGCTCATGCTCCATCCGTGGGGGCTGAGGCGCGTCCATAACGCGGTCGAGCCAGTCTCGGACCTCCCGTTCCGAAGAGCCGTGAGCCGGCGGCGGCAGCCCCTCCTCGGCGAAGGCCCGGACGATCGCGTCCAGATCCGCGTCTGCATCCTCTTCGAACATCGTGGGTGGTGGTAAGGGTGAATCGGAAGGACATTGCGGGAGCTGAGGAATGTCCGGCGGCGGACGCAGGCGGCGATGGAAGACCGCCTCGCGGTAGTAGGCGATCTTCCGGCCCCGAACCGCGGGCAGACCCGCCTTGAGGACGAGGAGGGCGGAGGCGGGCAGTCGCATGAGCTCCTGAGGCAGCAACAGGGGGCGCCGCTGGTCCGAGACGGTGATCATCCTTCGACCGGCGCCGAGCCCGCGGGGACGGCTGCGGCTGAGGGCGGCGTAGGTGTAGGCGCCCAGGCGTTCGCTGAGGTCCTGAGCCGTCTTCAGCTCCTTGGGCGCAAAGACCACTTCAATGCCGCAGTTGGCGAAGATGTCTTCAGCCATGTCGACGCCGTAGATCGCTCTCAGCTGGGCCGGGCTCTGGATCACCGGGAGCAGACGAATGCCGTAGCCCGCGACCCAGGAGAAGGCATGAGCCAGGACAGGAGCCGGACCGAGCCGGGCGAATTCGTCGAGCAGCACGAGAACGGGCCTGTCGTCGGGACCCGGCAGAGCGCGACTGTTGAGGTCGACCAGCTGCTGAAACAGCAGGCTGTAGAGGGGCGCGACGCGAAGCAGGTTGTCGGGCGTGGCGCCGAGATAGAGCGACATGCGTCCCTGTCTGAGGTCCCGAAGGTCGAAGTCGCTTTCGGCCGTCGCCGCATCCACCCTCGGGTTCAGCCATAGCCCCATGCGGGTGGTGATGGTCTGACGGATCGAGGCGAAGGTGTTCTCGCTCGATGTGCAGAAGTCGTTGAGGGCGGAGACACAGGCGGGGGGCAGGGGCGCGCCGGAGCGGCGTCGGGCTTCCACGACCTTGGGAAAACGGGTGCGCGGATCGTCGGCGGTCAGCTGACGGAAGATCCCGCCCAGGGTGAAGGCCAGGGGCGGGCTCGCCGCCACATAGGCGCCGACGCCGATGAAGCCTATGCGGGCGGCCTCCGACCAGAAGGGATCGGCGTGGTCATGGCCCGGAAACAGCATGACCGCCATCCGCTGAAGCTCGTCGAGTACGGCGGCGGCGTCCGAGCGATCGATGTGTCCGAGCGGGTTGAACCGGACGGTGCGGCCGTCCGGCGCCAGGGGATCGAACATGAGGATGCGCTGACCGTGTCCGGCGCGATAGCCGGCCGTGGCCGTGAAGTTCTCGCGTTTGATGTCCAGCACCACGACCGAATGGGGCCAGGCCAGGAGATTGGGGATCACGATCCCGACCCCCTTTCCCGTGCGGGTCGGTGCATGGAGCATCACATGCTCCGCACCATCGGCGATCAGGAAACCGCCGCCCGGGGCGCGGCCGAGGATGATGCCCTCGCAGGCGCGCAGGCCCGCCGCGCGCTGTTCGGCCGCTGTGGCCCATCGGGCCGCGCCATGAAGAGGACGGCGGCGGGACAGGGCGGACCCTGCGCCCGCTAGCAGGACGGACAGGCCGGTGGAGGCGGCGCCGATCATCAGCCAGAGGCGGACATCGGGATCATGGCGGTAGTACAGGAACCAGGCGGGCGCCCGCAGGGGGTCGAGATCGGGCGTGAATCGGCCCAGACCGATCAGGGCTATGGTTCCGCCGCCGATCGCCATGAGCAGGAAGGCGGCCAGGAGGCCGACGACCCACCGTGCGGCGTCAGGACCCGAAGCGGCGCTTGCGGAGCGGGTCATGCCAGACCTCGGTCATGCGGAAACGGCCGCCCGTCTTCTTCATCTGCACCACCACATCGACCAGCAGGTGCAGCAGAGCGCGGATGTCGTCGCGGGGCAGATCGCGTCCGCCTTCGGATTCCCGCACCAGCAGGGTCAGCTGCTCGAAGGCCAGAGCGGCGGAATCGGCATGGACCGTGGTGATCGAGCCCGGGTGGCCGGAGTTGACGTTGCGCAGATAGAAAAAGGCCGTGCCGTCGCGGAGCTCCTGGAGCAGGATGCGGTCCGGCCGCATCCGCAGTGCGCTTTCCAGCAGGGCCTTGGGCCCGATCTGTGCCGAGCCCTGTCCGTCCTTGGAATAGGTCATGTGGACGATGTTGCGGTGGGGGGCGACGAGTTCGCGCGCATCCTCGATGGTCAGAACCCGCTCTTCGGGCGGGATCAGCGCGATCAGTCCCTTGGCGAAGGTGGTCTTTCCCGAGCCGGTGGCCCCGGACACCAGGATGTTGCGGCGGGCTTCGACAGCCAGGTGGAAGAAGGCGGGCCAGTCGCTCCGGTCGCGCAGGCGGATCAGCTCGGCGTCCGTCTCATCGACCCGGCTGCCGCACGCCGCGGCCGTCCGGTCGAACAGCCCTCCGGCCCGGAAGTCCTCAAGCGTCAGCCGACGCTTTGAGGGCTTACGGATGGTGAGCGACACCGTGCCCTGCGGCGCCACCGGCGGCAGGACGATCTGGCAGCGCGCCTCGTCCGGCAGAACGGTGGAGCAGATCGGACGGTCGTCGCCGACGTCCTGACGGGTGTAGGCGGCCGCTGCCACAGCCAGGGTCCGCAGCCAGGACTCGGACAGCGCCGGGATCTCATGCCAGACCCAACGCCCTGCGCGCTCTACCCCGACCTCTCCGGGGCGGTTGACGACGAGCTCCGTCACGTCGTCCGGAGCCAGCAGCGGCCGGAGCGGCGCGAGGTAGTGATCGAGAACGGCCGTGTCGCCCATCACCGCGCCCTCAGGCGGTAGACCGAGGCGAAGTCGAGATCCCGGGCCACGAAGATGGAGACCTCGCCGCCCTGTTCCTTCCTCAGGGTGGGCGGGATGCCGACGGAGTCCTCAAGGGCCGTCGAAGCGGCGTCGGAGGTGACGCGGACGCCGGACCGGTCGGCGCCGAGATCGACGGCGGCGGAGGTCGCTCCGCCGACGATGCTGAGCAGCAGGGCGCCGCCGAAGCGCTCCCAGAAATGGGTCTCGATACGGCCGTCGAAACCGGCCCGGCCGAGCGCATCGGCGGCCGGCGAGGCCAAAGTCACGGTCACCCCGTCCGGGGTGACGGCGCGGGTCCAGAGCACGAACAGCCGGCCGCGTCCGCGCTGGAGCCCCGACCGGTATTCCCCCAGAACGCGCGTGCCGCGCTCCATCAGGACCACGGAACCGTCGTCGGACCAGACGTCTTGGGGCGTGATGCAGCTGACGAAGCCGGGCGTCGCGCTGTCCATCGCCGTCTGCAGCGCGCACGGAACGGTCGATCCGGCGGTTATGAGGAAGCGACGGTCGGACAGGCGATCCGCCCGGACCCTGTCGATGGGACCGGCCTGACGCAACCGGTCCAGGTCGGTCGGTGCGGTCGGCTCGGAAGGTGCGGGCGTCAGCCCCTCTGCGAGGTTCGAGCGCGGCGCGGGGCCGGAGCGGCTGTAGGCGAGGACCGGCGCCCGCCGGGCGCTTTCGGCCAGAGCACGGCGCTGCTCGTCGAGCGACGGATGGGCCTCCGGGGATGCCGAGGCGGAGCCGGCGATCGCGGGGACCTGTGGTTCGCCGGTCAATGAGGGGGCGGACGGGTCCGGCGTGCTCAGCAGGGGCGGCTCGGCGCGGCGCCGGGCGGGTTCGAACGGCACGAACTGGCGGGCCGGTTCGTCTGCGCGTTCGGGGGGCGGGCGGTCGCCCCGGTCCCAGCCGGCGAAGAGGAGGACGCCGCAACCTGCCGCCAGGGCGGCCAGGGTGATCCATCGGCTTCTCGGACCGCCCAGCCGACCCGCCACCGGCGAGATGGTTCGGTCGCCTGCGGGCGGCTTCTTTGCGGGCGTCGGGGGCCCGGAAGCGTCGGCGTCGCCGTGGTGGGCGATCGGATCGTCGGGGACGTTCATGACCCGCCTTCCGTACGGACGCGCTCGACCCGCGGCGACGCCGTTCCCGTGCTCGTCGCGCCCGCCCGGTCGTCGAAGGCTTCGTTATAGAGGCAGAGGACCGCCCTGCCGCGCCTCAGACGCAGACCTCGCACTACCCCGTGAATGACCACGAATTCGCCGCGCACGTCATAGGGAACGAGCCGCTCGGTCCCGCCGTCGGTCTCGAAGATGGCCGGAACGGCCTGGCCGCCGGGAAAGCGCAGAACGGTGAAGCGGCCGTTGTCGCTCACCTCGCTGGGCTGCAGGGCGGCGTCGCCCTGGGCGGACCAGGCGAAGTTGCGGGGCCCTTCGATCGCGCCTTGGGACAGTTCCAGCCCTATCAGGCGGCCCTCGGCCGCCTCGGCCGCCCCGGCCAGAGCCGCTTGGGTGGCGATGCGCTCGTCGGCCGGATAATGGAAGCGGATCTGGTGGACGGCCGCGGCCGTCGCCCGCGCGTCGAGCGCGAAGGCGTAGTGGCGGAGTTCAGCGCCTGCGCGTTCCGTCACCACCAGCAGGTTCGTCTGCGCGTGTCGTTCGCGGGGCTTCAGGAACAGGACGGAACCCTCTGCCGCCACCTCCCAGGCGACGCTGTCGCCGACGGCGGCATGGCGGATGGCTTCGTCCGGCGAAAAGATGATCTGGGTCGCAGTGCGGAAGGCGCCGTCGATGCGGTGGACGACGTCGGGCGCATAGACCAGGTCCCGGATGCGGCCGTCCTGGGCGGCGGCGGGCGCGGCCAGGGCGAGAAGGAATGCGCCGAGCAGGGCGGCGGGCGGTCTCATCGGATCACCTCCGGATCGGAACGGTAGGAGAGAACCTGGAAGCCCAGGGGATTGCGCAGCCGGTCGGCCTCGGTCATCGGCGCCCGCGTGTAGGAAAATCCGATGGTCGCGATCCAATCGCTCTCTTCGACCTGCTGTGCGCGGCGGACCATTCGACGGTAGCGGACGTTGGCCACCTCGGGATTGATGAAGCCGACGGCCCGGATCGACACCGAAGCCTCAGCCTGAGATCCGTAGATGTTCTGCGGGCTCGCGGGGTTGGTTCCCCGGAACAGGTCGGCCCAGCGCCGCTGTTCCGACGGCCCGGACAGGATGGAGACCAGCCGGAAATTCTCTTCCGCCGCGGCGTCGAGATAGCTCTCGCGGGCGCGGATGTACTGCGCCAGAAAATATTTGCTGACCGCTTCCTCATAGCGGACCGGGCCCGTCTCCTGCGACAGGCTCCGGGCCAGATCGACCGCGCCGGTCGTCTGATCGACCCGGATGACGAAGGGCTCGACCGTCTTCAGGGGCGTCAGTCCCGCCACGGCGAGAACGGCGGCGCCGGCCAGGGCGGCGGATGCGGCGGCTGCGGTCCAAGCCAGACGCCGGGAGCGGACGGCCGAGGCCAACCGATCCTGGTCCCAGCGCTTCGCTTCCGCGAAATAGCGCTTCAGCTCGTCGGAGGGGACGCCGGTCATGCGCAGCCTCCCGTCGCGCCGCCGGCGGGCGGCAAGGTCTTCGCCGGCGTTTCGAGCGCCGTAGGGGAGGGCGGCAGAAGCACCGATCCGTGCGGATTGGCCGGCCGTCGGGCCCGGCCGTCGCAGACCGGCAGAGGGTCGGCCGTGATCGCGGCGCAGCCGCCGGCGGGCAGGAGGAGGGCGATGAGAAGAAGCGGGATGCGCATGGATCAGCGTCCTTGAGGTCGGATGGAGCCGCCGCCGCGGGGCGGCGCCCGGCCCGCCTCGACGGGACCGGAGGCCCGGCCGGAGCGGCCGGAACCGAGGGCTGCGGCGTTGGCGAAGTCGGCGAGGCCGGCGCTTGCGCCGCCCGCCACCCCTGCGGCGATCGCCGGGGTCTGAAGAAAGAAGATCGCGCCGAGCAGGCACAGGGCGACGAAGATCAGACCGCCCACCATCGGATCATGGCCTTCGATGGCGCTCCACTGATCGCGCACCAGGGCCAGCACCAGCTGAAAGATGGTGATCATGAGGGCGAATAGGACAAGGTAGTTCACCGCCTGGCTGAGCCAGCCGAAGAAGTAGCGGCGGGTGGCGTCGAACAGGGCCGCGGCGATGAAGATCGGCCCGAGCGCCACGAGCAGCGCCAGGGCCAGCTTGGCGACCATGACGACGCCGAATCCCAGGGCGCAGGCGAGAGCCCCGATGACCAGCACGGCCGCCGCGACGATGTAGGGCGCGGGGTCGAAGGCCGAGCCTTCCCGGGCGATGGTCTCGCTGAGATAACCCGCATAGGCCAGGAACTGATCGAAGGCCGCCCCGACATTGGGCGCAGCCGAACCGCTGATCGCCTGGGTCAGGGCGTTCGGCAGGTCTGTGAACAGGGGCTGGGTGACGAAGCCGGAATAGGCCGCCGTGGTCGCCAGCGCATAGAGAAGCGCCAGCTTGATGGAGCGGATCGCGAAATCCATGACCGGTTCGCTGATCGTCCCGCGCAGTATGGCGTAGCCGTAGAGCAGCACATAGAGAACCAGGGCGACGCGCAGCGGGCCTTCGACCACGGCGATCACGGACGACAGTCGATCGCCGAGGAAGGCGTTCAGCCGCTCGTCGATGAAGAGATAGCTGGGCTCGAAGACGCGCAGGCTCATGGCGGGGCTCCTCTGCCGGGCTGCCGGTAGAGGGCTTCGCGGTTCAGGCGCTCGGCCTCGACCGGACCCCGAAGGACGAAGCGGTCGACGGGGCTGTCGGTGTCCGGACAGGCGGCGGGAACCGGGGCCGTGAGGTACGGGGCGGCCTTCACCGTATGGTCTCCCTGTAAGTCGCCAGTCGGGAGTCACGGGCCGCAGCGGCGCGCTCGCGGGCGCGCTGTTCCTCAAGCCGCGCCTCCGCCGCCTGGGTCAGCGCCAGCCCCTGAAGCCGGACCTGTTCGTTCTGGATCAGAGCCTGTTCGGCCGCGAGACGCGCCTCCAGGTCCATCACCGCCCGGGCGTTGGGCGCGGTGTCGAGCGCGCGGCGCAGGGCTTCCAGCCCTTCCAGCCGCCGGTCGGCCGCCGCCCCAAGAGCCTCGCCGAGGGCGAGGTCGCGGGCGGTGCGCGCCCCGGCCCGCTCCAGGGCGTCACGATAGTAGCGTTCGGTCTCCGGGACGTTTCCGGGCGGGGGTGCGTAGACACGGGTTCCGGCGCGGATGGCGTCGGCCCGTTCGGCCAGGGCGCCGAGCGCCGACAGATCGCCTTCGGCGGCGCTCCGCAGCGCCGCCAGGTCGGGCAGCGGATTGCGTACCTCGGGAAGGCCGAGCTCCGAGGCCAGCCGGTTGACGTCGGACAGGTCGTTCAAGCTCTCGAACAGCTGCCGGCCCTGGCGCACCTGTTCGCGCAGCTGCTCGAGCTGGTCGAGGGCGGTCCGCGCCTCGCGCACCAGTTGGGCGTAGGATGTCGGATCGTGGACGATCTGCTGGGCTCGGGCGCCGTCGGCGACCGTCAGGAGGGCGGCGGCGGCCGAAACCGCGCCGAGGATGCGGCGGATCATGGAAGTCTCCTCTGCTCATGGAAGGCGTCGCGCCATTGCGCATAGGCGTCGCCGTGCTCCGCCCGGAGACGGTCGAGAAGGGCGACGGTCTCGGCCCGGCCGGACAGGACCGCCAGGGCGTCGTCCATGCCGGTGAGGTCGAGTTCGACCACGACGCCGGCGTGCCCCTGCTTGACCAGAAAGCGGTGGGATTCCGGGGTCAGTTCATCCCGGATCAGGCGGAACTCGGTCTCGCTCAGGCCGAAACCGTCCACATAGTCGCAGGCCCGGCCGTGGGCGTTGGGCAGAAAGATCCGGGTCGCGCACTGCTCGAGGATGGCCGGGGCGATCGGTGAGGCGAGCGCATCCGACGGCGATTGGGTGCCGAACACCATCAGCGCGTTCTGCTTGCGCCAGGTCTTAAGGCCGTCCCGGATCAGATCGGTGAAGGTCGGATCGCCCAGCGCCTTCCAGAACTCGTCGATGTCCAGCACCAGGCGGCGGCCGTCCGCCCGCGCGCCGATCCGGTGCAGCAGATAGAGCATCACCGGCGCGCGGACCTCGGGGTCGTCGAGAATGGTCGTGATGTCGAAACCGATCAGGCGGGCGTCCAGGGAGACGGCGTCCTCGGGATTGTCGAGCACCCAACCGAGCGGTCCGCCCCTGACCCAGCGTTCGAGCCGCGCCCCGATCCCGCCGGCGTCGCCCTGGCCCAGCAGGCTCCTCAGGGCCGAGAGAGACCGCTGAGCCTCGGGCAGGGCTTCGAGCGCGCGTACGCCGTCGTCGATGGCGCGCGCCTGCGTCACGGTCAGCGGGGCGTCGGGACGCTCCACCAGGGCGCGCACGAGCCGAGCGAGGAAGGCGCGGTTTGCGGGAGACGCCGCCAACGCCTTGAACGGGGCGAAGCCGGTCGGCTCGCCGGCCTTCAGGGCCAGGTAGACGCCGCCCGAGGCGCGCACGAAGATCTCGGCGCCGCGATCCTTGTCGATGAAGATCTGCTGGACGCCGAACCGTTCGAACTGAGCCAGGATGAAGTTCTGAACCACGGTCTTGCCCGAGCCGGACGGGCCGCAGATGAAGGTGTGCCCCAGATCGCCGACGTGAAGGTTCAGGTGATAGGGCGAAGCGGCCGTGGTCTTCAGCACCGCCAGGGCGTCGCCCCAGTGGTGGCCCGATGGACGTCCGACCGGAGGGGCGTGGAAGGGCGCGAGCGCCGAGAAATTGCGCGAGGTGACGACGGCAGGGCGTGTGCGCCTGCTGAAATTGCCGGGAAACTGGGCCCAGAAGGCGGCCTCCAGCCCGAGATCCTCGCGGGCGACCACCAGGCCGCTGTCGGCCAGGACGCTGCGCGCCTTGGCCAGATGATCGACCAGGGCCGGCTGATCTTCGCCGTGGACCAGAACCGAGGCGTGGTGTTCGCCCATGACGAACCGGTTGCTGATCAGATCGTCCAGGGCCGCGGTCAGCCCGTCGATCTGGGAGGCCGCTCGGTCCCGTGACGAGACCATCTGGTTCTGTTTACGCTCCATGACGGCGCGGGCTGCGGGCTTGGACAGGAAGGCGAAGGACTGGGTGGCCACGAAGGGGAAACGGGCGTCGAGCAGTCCGTCCCACAGACCGGGTCGCGTGACCGACGGATACTCCTTGACCGCCAGGACGCCGGCGAAGCGCGTGTCGGCGGCATCGCGCAGCTCCAGCGTCTCGCGGCCGAAGATGATCCGCGTCGTATAGGCGGCGTCGCCGAGTCTGCCGCAGGTCATCGGAACCCGCTCGGCGCGGCCCGTCAGGATCAGCCGGATCATCTCAAGCGGTTCGGAGAACCACAGACCCCTATGCTCATAGAGGCCGAGACGCCGCGGACCGTACGGGGCGAGGAATTGCATCAGGTCGCGGCCCGCGTCATCCAGGCGTTTCAGCGAGGCGGCGTCGACTTCGGTCCCGTAGCGCCGCGCGGTGCCCAGACGCCGCATCAGGGCGCCGGCGCGGTCCCCCGCCTCACGTCCCGGATGAAGCACAAGGGTGACGTAGAGCTCGTTGACGAATAGGCGCTGCGTGGAGAGCCGGACGTCGTAAGCGGCCGTCAGCTCGCGTGCGAAGTCCGAGACGTGCCCCGTCGCCGGGACGGTTCGGATCCGACGACGGACGACGTGGTGCCAGACGGCCAGCCGATCATCGGCCAGGTTGCGCCACGCCTGATTGAGCTTGATGTGCCGGTCGTTGAGGTCGCGGACATCGACCGTCTCGAAGGGCGCGCCGTCCAGTTTGATGCTGAGCATCAGGGCGCCGCTGTCCAGGACCACGATCCCGTCGGCGGCATGGCGGGCATAGGGCAGCGCCGCACGGACGTCCGGTTCACGCTTCATCAGCCGCAGGGAGACGGAGCCTTCAGCCATGACGCAGATCTCGGGCTGAGAAGCGGCGCGCCGGCGGCAGAGGCGTCGGCGAAGACCCGCCCCAGGTCGCGCCGTTGCGCGCCCGGCCCTTGGTGTCGACATAGGCGAACAGCAGACGGAAGGCGTTGTGATCCGTCCTGCAGACGGCGCGGAACACCAGATGCAGCGCCGGCGCGATGAGCAGGTTCAGAAGGCTGCCGCCGACCAGAAAGACGACGCCTGAAAGGATGACGTTGACGCCCATGGCCTCCATGGGCACGCCCATGACCATGGCCGGCCGGGTGCAGGCCAGGAAGAGCGGGTCCTCGATCAGCCGTTCCTCAGCCATGGCCGCCTCCGAGGGCGTTGTTCGCCGCGACGACGAGAAACGTGCCCAGCCCGAGCCCGCCGGCCCACCGGGCGAACCGCCCCGGACCGATCAACCGCCGCCACATCATGACGGCCAGGCCCGCGCAGACAGCGGCGGGCAGGACGATCCAGGCGGCCGACATCAGCCGCCCCCGGTGATGAGGTTGACGATCTCGGCCGCGCCGAAGACCACCACGATGCCCAGCACGACGATGGCGGCCCGGCGCAGGTCGAACAGACCGAACATCCACAGCACGCCCACGATCACCACCGCCAGGACGGCGAGGAGCCGGGCGGTGTTGCCGGTCAGCATGTCCACCACGTTCTGAAGCAGGCCTTCGACGTTGGCGGAGGCGAAGGCCGGTCCGGCGCCCGCAAGGCTGGCGGCTCCGGCGATCGTCGCGGCGGCCGCACGGCGACGCAGTCGTGAGAGAGGTCGGATCATGACAGGGAACTCCGTAAGGGCGGGGCTTTGAAGGCGGCGACAGGCGCGCCGCGCGCCCGGGCGAAGACGTCCCAGCGCGGGGGCCGGATCTCGGCGGTGACCGGAACGGGCTGCGTCCGGACCGTCGCGTCAGGCGTGGGAAGGGCGAGGGAGAGGCGGACGGCGGCGGCCTCCACGCGGCCGACGTAGCCGTTGCGGAAACCCCGTTCGGGATGGCCGGTGTTGTATCGGGACAGAGCGGCCCGCAACGCCGCCTGCCGTTGGTCGGGGCGGTCGCCGGCGGGGCGGTAGCCGGCCCGAAGGACCTCGGCCGAGGCGGCCAGGTTGCGGCACGGGTCGAAGACGTCCTCGATGCGGAGACCCAACCAGGCGAGATTGCGGCTGTTGATCTGGCCGATGCCGAGATCAAGGTCGGCGCCGCGCGCCATTAGATCGCGGGCGATCCGCACGGCGTCTGCGCGGTCCTGCGGCCGTGGCGACGGGCGCGGGCCGCGGTTCACCCCGATGGCCAAGGGATCGAAACGGCTTTCGACATAGGCGATGGCCGCAAGCGTCTCCGGGGCCGCAGCGGGGGCGCAGGCCTGAGCCAGGCTGAGGATGATCGCGAGATCGAGCATGGGGATCGCTCCGCTGAAGACCTCTCGATCTCATCTGAGCCGGGGCGTCCCCGCGACCCGCGGGCTCACCGGGGGAGGTCTACGGTAGGAAGCTGCGGGTCTCACTTGCTCTGCGTTCTCCCAGCGCACGTCGTGCGACGGCCTGGACCCGGGTGCGCACGCCCATGACCCGGCACGCCCCCATGAGATGTTCATCGACCGTTCGCGAGGACAGGCCCAGACGCGCGCCTATCGCCGCCGACGTCAGACCTGCAGCAGCCAGGTCCAGACATTCGGCCTGGCGTGGCGAAAGATCGCCGGGGGCGGCATGTCCCGCCCTGCCTGTGGGGATCATCCGTTTCATGTGCGGAATCGGGCCCTGCGGCGCCGCAAGGCGCAACGCCGTAACGCCGCCTCCGCAGATCGACGACCGCAGAACTACGGACAGGCGTGTCGTGATAATTTCAACGACCGTCGTCGCCGACCGGGGCTTCCTCCGACTTCGGCGTCACCAGTCGACTACGCCTCTCCTCGAGCCAGGCCTCCGCATGGGCGTCGCGCGCTACGGCGAGGCCTGCCAGATCCCTCAGCGCCCGCGTGAAGGTGTTGATGATCGGTCGGGCGTCGAGTTCCGCCATCGCATCGCCGACCGCTTCGTCGAACTCCTGCAGCACGACCATGAGAATGGTCGCCAGTTTGTTGTCCGCGGCCCGCAGGGCGAAGTCGGGCGACCCCAAGGACAGCGCCGCGATGATGGCGTGCGGATCGCTGTCGGTGACTTCGGCGAAGCGGTGGATGCGCTCGAGATTGATGCGGCCCGCTCCGGCTTCGAAATGCTCGTAGGACCGGAGCGCCATGTTCATGGCCTGCGCCACGTCGGCGGCCCGCAGACGCCGGTGCGAGCGGATCAGCCGCAGGCTCGCGGAGAGGACTGCGTTCGGCGACGGTTGCTGGTCGGTCTCCATCGTTCCGGCTCACCCTCCTCGACGTCGGGCTCAATCATCGGCAGGTCCGGATACGCCTGCTGGTTGAAAAATGCCCCAGGCCGGCATCAAATGAAAGTCCATAACTATCAACATCCTAAAAGCTGCGGCCATGGCGCAAATAACCTGCGTGCAACAGTATGGATTTCATAGGCGCATTTTGACCTACCGTAGGTCGGCGGTCGCAGGCATCCCATGCGCATGGATGTCCGCGCGGGGGAGCGCCGGGCCATGAGAACGCGCGACCCCTTCGGAACCGCGCTCGGCAGCCTCCGCTCTGCGCTTGATCAGGGGCTCGAACCGGGACGTCATCTGCCTATCGCAGACATCGCCGCTGCGCTTAAGCTGAGCGCCTCTCCCGTGCGCGAAGCGCTCTCGCGTCTGTCCGGGGAGGGGTTGATCGAGGACCGCCGCGGGCTCGGCTACTTCACGAGGAGCGCGCCGCAGGAGGACATCATCGGCCTTCTGGACGTGGAGGAGATGCATGTCCGGTTGGCGGCGGAACAGGTGGAAGAAATCGTTCCGGAATCCGCGTCGGACGCCGTCGTCGAAGCTTGGGTCGATCGCCTCATGGAGGGCTGCACCAATCAGCCGCTTGTGGAGAGCTACGAGCGCGTGCGCCGACGGCTGGATCCGATGCGGCGGCTGCATGGTCCGACGGATCCTCATTCCGTCCCGGCGCAGGCCGACGCCCTGAAGGCCTACTACGACCGCTGGCGTCTGGCGGCCGTCGGCCTGTCGGTCCGCCTGAGGCGGATGGATCCGACGCAGCCCGAATATACGACGAATAGAGTTTGAATCGATTTCAATCCGGGCGCTGATGGTCCGTCGTCGACGTTCCTGTCGACTCTCGGAAATGGAGACGACCATGACTGCCCGACCCAAACCCCGCCTGGTCCGCCTCGGCGCAGCTCGCCGGCTGACCCGCGCCGTGAACGACGCGACCTACCTCGAACTGAACTCCCCCAAGGAATACGACATCCCTCCGGGCGAGTGACGCGGAGGCCGCACGACGGCCGAAGGAACGCCCGACCAACGGCCTCGCCCGGGCGTTCACGATCAGAGGTCGATGCCGACGGAAGAGGAGACGGATCATGTCGATCCCGACCGCAACCCGCCTGCTGCGGCTGGGCCGGGCGCGTCGTCTGACGCGCGCCGGCCACGACGGGGAGTTCTTCGAACTGAACTCTCCGCGCAAGTGGGACATGCCGTCCGAATGAGGACGGAAGGGCCGCCGCATACGGCGGCCCGATCCCCTGTGTTCGAAGGGACGACGCGGCCCGCCCCGATCGGAGGAGATGACGATGCCTGCACGCCCCCGCCTAGCCTCCATCGTCCGTCAGGCTCGGCTTGCTCCGGACATTCATGCGGTTCGAACCGGACGCGACCTCATTCTCCTGGACCTGGCCGCGGATGATTATCTCTGCCTCCCCGAGTGCGGTCCTTTGGAAATCTCGGGCGCCGTGGTCCGCGGTCCGACGGAGACGCTCCTGAGGTTGGAGGCCGAGGAACTGCTTCAGCCCGAACACGCTCCGGCGCCGGATCGAAAGGTTCCGCCTGCGCTTCCCAAGACGTCGTCGGCTCTGCCGACCACAGTGCGTCCGACCATCGGCGATCTGGCGACTTTCACCCTGATCTGGCTCGACGCCGTACGCCGCCGCCCGACCCTCGCGGGTCTCGCCCGGCGGATGCAGGGGCGCCGCGGTCGTCGGGACGACCCGGCGGCGGTCGCCGCGCGGGTGGAGATCTTCAACCGCATCCTGCCGCTGGCGCCGTGGACGGGCGCCTGCCTGCTGCAGGCGGAGCTCCTTTTGCGGTTCCTGAACGCCGCCGGTCTCGACGCCGATTGGGTCTTCGGCGTCCGAACCTGGCCCTTTCTGGCGCACTGCTGGCTGCAGAACGGAGATGTCTGCGTCAGCCAGGCTCCGGAGACGCTGACGATCTACCGGCCGATACTGGTGATCTGACGATGAGCGCGGAGGCTGCCGTCATCCTTGTTGCGGATCACCCCGCGGCGCTCGCGGATCTTACGGCGCCGCTCCGAGGTCGCCTGGCCCGGGCGGGGTGGTCCTGCAGGGCCGATCATCCCTTCATCAGAGCCTATGCTCCCACGGAAGGCCGGCTGGCCATCACGCCGGCTTTCGACGGTCACGGCCTGCTGATCGGGGACGTCTTCGACACGGAGGGGCGGCCTCTGTCGATGGATGCACGTTGCAGCCTGGGTTGCGGCGTTCTGAACATCGGCCGGGCGAACATGCTCACCGGTTCGATTTGGGGACGATATGTCCTGATCCGCAGAACAGCGGACGGCGCCTCCATCCTGCGTGACCCGTCCGGCGCCCTGGAGGCTATGGTTTGGCGCAGGGCCGGCGTGACGGTGATCGCCACCGCGGCCGATCCCGTTCTCGACCCTCTCCTTCCTGACGACATCGACATCGACCTGGAAGGCGTCGCCGCCCTGGTCGAACGTCCCGGTGAGTTTTTTCACAATCCCGCCCTCCGCGGCGTCAATCCGATCGCGGCCGGCGAACTGCGCACGATGGAGGCGGGCGGGGCGCGCTCGAAACAGATCTGGACCCCGGTCGGGGCCTATCGGGCGGGGCGAGGAACGCCGCCGCCGCTGCGCGAAACAGTCGAGCGGGCGGTCCGTGCGACGGCCGGAGACCGCTCCTGGGTGGCTGAACTCTCCGGCGGACTGGATTCGGCCATCGTAGCGGCGGCCCTGTCCGACGGGCAGCGCCGACGCGTGACCGCCTGGGTCAACCACTATGTCGACCAACCCGAGGGGGATGAACGGACCTACGCTCGAGCCGTGGGCGACCGGCTCGGTTTCAGCCTCACCGAAGTCAGGCGCAACGCCCTTCTGATCGATGAAGCAAGGCTGGCCCGGACGGCGGAAGGGTTCCGGCCCGCCGTCAACGACCTCGACCTCACCTACAATGACGATATCGCCGACCGCATCGACGCTTCCGGGGCCTGGGGCTCCCTGACCGGCCAAGGCGGCGACGCCGTCTTCTTCCAGATGCCGACGCCTCTGATCGCTCTGGATGAGATACGGGAACGCGGGCTGCGCGCCCGGGCGTCCGTCATCCACCGGACCGCCCGTTGGACGCGACGCTCGATCTGGCCGCACGCGTGGTGGAGCGCCTGGCGTGATCACCGCAGCAACCGCGCAACCTGGGACCACCCCTGGCTGACGGATCTGCGCGGCGTTTCGCCCGCCAAGGCGCTGCAGATATCGGTCCTCGCCTTCTGCCAGACCTTTCAGGGACCGGCCGGACGGAGCCGGCGCGGGCCCTGCCTCAATCCTCTGCTGAGCCAGCCGGTGATGGAGGCGGGACTGGCGTGGTCGACCGTCGAGCTCACCCGCGGCGGTCGCGATCGCGCCGCGGTCCGCGCTGCCTTCGCCGATGTCCTGCCGGCCTCGCTGATCGCCCGCCGGTCGAAGGGCGAACTCGGCGTCTTCTACGGCGAGGCCGTTTCGGGCCGGTTGGATTTCCTGCGCGACTATCTGCTCGGCGGCGCGCTCGCCGAGGCAGGACTGATAAGGCCCGGCCTCGACGAGCTTCTCGTTCGCGAAACCCTTCTGTGGCGTGGAGGCTTCCAGAAGGTGCTCGGTCTGGCCCTTACGGAAGCCTGGCTGCGGTGTTGGACGGAGCGTCTGCGTCGCCGTCGGGCTTGAGATGGCGGTCGAACCAGGTCAGCACCTGCTCGTAATAGACACGGGCGTTTCCGGGACCGTGAATGCCATGGGCCTCGCCGAACAGCAGGGTGAGGGCGGCCGGCCGGTTGAGACGATGCAGGGCCGCATACATCTGTCCGGCTTGATCCGGGGCCATATCCAGTTCGCCGTGGACCAGGAGGACCGGCACCGTGATCCGGTCGGCCGCTTCGAAGGGACTGTTGCGTCTGTAGCGCTCGGGATCGCTCCAGTAGGCGCGCAGCATTCCCGCCTGACCCGTCTCCAGCCAGCGGGCGTTGCTCATATTGATGTAGTCATTGGCGCCCGTCATCCGGTCCGCCGGCGGTGTATCGCCGATTGCGGAGGACAGCTGATAGATGCCGTTATGGGCAACGACCGCGCTGAACCGGGACGACTGGCTTGCGCTCATCGTCACGGCCCAGGCGCCGAAGCTGTGTCCCCAGAGGCCGATACGGCCCGGATCGACCAGCTCTTCCGATGCGGCCGCATCGACGACCGCGAGAATCCGATCCGCCAATCCCTCCGCCGGTTCCGCAGTCGCCGGGAGGTCGGGATAGAGGACGGCGTAGCCGGCCGCGACGAGAAGCGCGCCATTCTGAACCAGATTGGCGGTCTCGGGAGCCATGGCGGCCGGCGGCGAGGGGAAGGTCTTGCCGGGATAGGGAATGACCACCACGGGCGGCGGGGCATCCCCGGTCCTCTGCGGAAGGTAGAGCCAACCTCTTGCGCCCGAAGCCCCGCGGACCTCCCGGGGGACGATCCGTTCAACGGCGTCGAGTTCGGGATTGAGGCGGCTTACGATCCGCGTTCCGGCGGCGGCGCGCAGGGTCAGGATGTCGAGGCCCCGTCCTTCAGCGCCCCGTTCCAGAACGGCGCCGCCCGCCCATCCGACGGCCGCTCCGGGGGCGGCGTGCACGCAGGCTTCCGCCTGCGGATCATCCGCCTCTATCCGGCATAGGCGGTTTCCGTCCCGCGCGACGACCGCCTCTTCGCTCTTCAAAGGATCAAACCGGCTGCGCTGGCCGAAAGGCCCGTCCGGGCGAACGGCGGTCGCCGCAGCGCCGACGTCACGGGCGAGACGGTCGGGCCCGACCCGGAGAATGCGGCCGCCGTCGGCGAACAGCAGCGATGAGCGGCCCTGCGCCGTGAGACGCGCTTGGCGGCTAACGCCTTCGAGCGGAACGGCGCCGTCCGGGCCCTGGAGGAACCATCCCTCCATCCCGTTACAGTGTCCCAGCACGACGGGCGCGCCGCCGATCCACCCCGCCTGAACCGTGGGACTACCGTAGACGTCCACGGCCGTATCCGGCGACACGCCCTTCGGCGTCACATCCAGAACGCCCCCCTCGAGTGAGACTGAGAGGAGGGCGGGGCGTTCTCCCAGGGTGGCGATGAGCAGCGCCTTTGATGACGGCGCCCAGGACAGAAGACTTGTCGAAACGTCGACCGCTGGGGGCGGATCGACCGCGGCGCCGGTCTCCAAGTTCACCAGCCGAAGCGTCCGCGCCCGGCGCAATTCGGTCGCCGTGTCGGCGTCCGGGGTCGGAAGGATCGGGCCGTCCTGGATCAGCGCCGCATGCCTTCCGTCCGGAGAGACTTCGAAGTCGAGGAAGGGGCCTTCGGACAGCAGTTGCGCCGTGCCGATACGCGCATTGATCCGCCAGAGTCGGCGCATGGCCTGTGACGGAGGCGGGACATCCGAACCGGACGTGACGTACGCCGCCTTTCCGGCTGCGGCCCGGGCCCAGAGACCCGGCATCTGCTCCTGAACGGCGTTCATTTGGGCCAGCCGGGGCGGAAGACCGCCGTCGGGCATGCCCAGCACGACGAGGGAATCCTCCGAGAGCCATTCGACGGCGCGTCCCCAAACCCCGCTTTCCGGAGAGACGTCGGTCCAGATCACAGCGCCGGTATCGATCTCAACCAGTCCGAGGCGCAGCGAAAGCCCCTGCAGCCGGTAGACGACGAGACGGCTTCCTCCTGGAGAGAAGGGACCCATCCGATACCCGGCGTCATCAGCTTGCGGCAGGAGAGGACGGCTCTCCTCGGATGACCCGAGGTCGATGCGGTGGAGCCTGGCGTACCAGAGCGTGCCTTCGGCCTGGAGATCGTATCGCGGAAGGTCGTTTCGGGCGCGCCGTTCTTCGAATACGCCGACCCTGCCGGTCGGATCCACGGCGATCCGACCGAAGGTCTCGAGGTCCAGAAGGGTGTCGAGGGTGAGGGGAGCGGTGCGCGTGGGACCGGCTCCGCCCATGACGGAGAGAGCGCCGACGGCGCATATCAGCATGGATCGCATGACGGCCTACCAACGCTTGACGAGTTGGAGGGAGATCCGTCGACCGAAGATGTCGGTATTGGCGGCGTCGTAGCCGAAGCCCGCCGATGAATCGTAGAACGGCGGTTCGGCGTTCGCCAGATTGATTACGTCCAAGGTGACCGAGACGCCTTCGGCCCAGCCGTCGGGGACGTCGTAACGGATCTGGCCGTCGAAGGTGGTCCAGTCATCTATGCTGCGGCCGCCGACGGGATCACGGCCGCCGCTGACATGGTTGGCGTTCAGGCCGAACGTGAGCGCCCCCTTCGTCCACTGACCGCCGATACGGCCCCGCCATCGCGCCGGAAAGTTCGGCGTTCCGACAAGGGCTTCGGTCGGGGAGGCTTCGGTCAGGTTTCTGTCATAACGCAGCAGCCGGGTGACGGAACCGTCGATCGAAGCCGCTCCGGGACCGAGGTCGAAGGCGTAGCGCGCGGCGACGTCGATCCCCTCCACCTCCAGGCGGGTGGCGTTGACGAAGCGATTGTCGACCACGGCGCCGTAGGCGGTCGCCGGGAAGACGTTGGGATTGAAGTTGCCGGGATGATCCAGAAGCGACTGGATCAGAGCCCGATCATCCGCGTTCGAGATCGGGTTCACGAAGCGCACGAAGGGCGCAAGGGTTGGGTCGTTGAGGGCGTTGGCGATGTTCTCCGAGACGGGGTTGCCGATGCGGTGGTCGAACCGCGTCCGGAACCAACCGGCTTCGAGGCGGAAGCCGTTAACGGCGCTCGGCGTCCAGACGAAGCCAGCTGTCACCGAATCCGCCGTTTCCGGCTCGAGTTCGGGATTGCCGCCGTACTGCACGATGGTGAGCACATTGGCGCCGCCGCGGGCCAGGAACGTCGGACCCAACTGGTAGGTGGTGTGAAGCTCGCGCAGCGACGGCGCTCGAAAGGAAGTCCCGTAGCTGGCGCGCAGCAGCAGATCGGCGGACGGATTGTAGAGGACGCCGATCTTCGGATTGGTGGTCCGACCTATGCCCTCATGTTCTTCGACTCGCGCGGCCAGCGAAAGCTCCAGACGTTCGAGGCCCGGTCGGGCGTTGTCGGCGCCGAAGACCGGCGCGCGAAGCTCGACGAAGGCGGCCGAAACATCGCGTTCGTATGTGGTCGGCGCCGTTGGTCGAGGCGTCTGACCGGATGTGAAGGTCTCCCCTTCGGTTTCGAAGCGCTCGCGGCGCAGATCGACGCCCGCCGCCATCCGTAATGGTCCGCCGGGCAGCTCCAGGACCGTACCGTCGACCTTGAGGTTGAAGGATCCCACGGTGCTGACGTGTTCGACCCGGGTGTAGCCCGATCCGATGAAGTCCAGGACGGCTGCGCTGTTGGCGGCGGGATCGCCGTAGGGATTGAAGAAGCCGTCGACTGCCGTGCTGAAGGGCGTCGCCGGGTTATCCGAGGTTCTTCCCAGGGCTTCGGCGAGGTAGGTCGTCTGGACGCGGTTGGAGAGGGTGCGGCCGCTGATCTCGCGCGCGCCGCTCACATAGGTCGCGAGATTCCAGTCCAGGATGCGGCCCTCCAGACCGACGGCGCCCCCGAGGCTTCGCGTGCGCCCGTCAGACCGGCCCGGCCCGAGGTCATTGGTGTAGGAATAGGCGATCTCCTGCATCGTCTCTCCGTCGGGGGAGACGAAATAGGGGTTGGCCGGCGTCACCACGATCGTGCCGATGTCCGCCGAGGTCGCCAGGACGTAGTCCCGCTCGGTGTAGCGGAGATCACCGTCCAGGCTGAAGCCGCCGGGCAGGTCCTGACGGGCCGCCGCGAAGAAGCTCTGACGGCGCTGATGCGGCAGCATCCACTGACCTTCGTTCTGGTTGGTCAGATTGACTTCGCCGGCGATGAAGTCGCCCGGCGCAAGGCCTACCCCGTTCTGACCCCGGGGAACGGCGTAGACCGGATCGTAGGAGCCGGTGACCGGGTCGAAGTACATGATGTTGCCGGGAGCGGCATGGAACAGGCGATGGTCCGAGCCGCCCAGCGGGCGCAGGTCGGCGCTTCGAACGGCGCGTCGGTCCTCGGCCCGGAGTTCACCGCGGTCGTGAACTTCGTATGACGCCGTCAGGCTGCCGCTCGACCAGTTTAAGCCGCCCGTATGAGAAAAAAGAACTTCCTCCGCGCCGCCGTCGCTCGTGCCGCCTATGCGGACGCGGCTCTCCGCCCCGTCGAAACGGGATTTCAGGATGATGTTGACCACCCCGCCGACCGCGTCGGCGCCGTAGAGGGCCGAAGCCCCGTCGAGCAGGACGTCGGCCCGTAGGATGGCGCTGGAGGGCAGATTGGACACGTCGGCGAAATCGCCCGCGCTGCCGGTCCCCGCGATGCGCCGGCCGTTGACCAGAACGAGAGTGGCGTCGGCGCCCAGACCGCGCAGATTGACGCCGGTCGCATAGCCGAGATTGCGGCCGGAGCGGTCGGCGCCGGTTCCGGCCGAGCCCTCGAAGGCGCTTCCGGTGAAGTTTTGGGGCAGGGCGGCCAAGGCGTCCGCCACCGTGGCCCGTCCGCTCCGCGCGACATCGTCCTGCGTCATCATGATCACCGGCGACGGGCTGTCGGCGCCGCGAAGGTAGCTGCCGGTGACGACGACCTCTTCCAGCACCGTCGCCTCCGACTCGGCGTCCGCACGGGCAGTCGGATCGACGAGGACGTAGACGTTCGGTCGACTGCGCCTATAGGTCAGGCCTGTGTCGCGCAGGAGCAGACCCAGCGCGGCTTCCGGCGTGAACTCGCCCGCCACGGCCGGGGAGCTCCGCCCGGCCACGAGGGCGCTGGGGTAGAGGATCTGCTGCCCGCTCTGCCTGGCGAAGGTCGGAAGGGCCCGTTCGAGCGGACCCGACGCGATGTCGAAACGACGCATCGCTTCGACCTGCGCCGTCGCCGGCGTCGCCGCCATCATGAGCGCCGCCACGGCGGCTGAAGTGAATTCCGGTCTCATCGAACTCCCCCGATGTCTTATCCGCCTGACTGCGGAGCGGGGAAGAGACGGTGGGTTGCGCAGCTCACCCTAACCGGCGGCGAAATTATTTCTACGGAGCGCCGGCGAGGACGATGCGGCCGTCCGGGCCGCGCCTTACTTCAAGCGGATAGAGATCCGTCAGCGCCGCGACGAAGCCGTCGACGTCTCCGGCGTCGAACGCGCCGCTGACGCGGTTGGCGGCGACGCCGCCGTCGCGGATCTCGATCGGGTTGCGCGTGTAACGGTTAACCTCTGCGACGGCGACGGCGACGGGCGTATCCTCGAAGATCAGCCGACCGGTCGTCCAACTGGTCGCTATGGGAATGCTGACGCTCGCCACGACCGGCTGCGGCGCCGAGGTGATCACCTGTTGGCCGGGGTTCAGCGACCAAGTCCGGTCTGGCATGGCGGCGTCTCGTACCGCCACACGACCCTCGACCAGGACCACACGCGCGCCGTCCGTCAGGCGGCGTACGTCGAAACGGGTGCCTAGGGCCGTGACCTCCGCATCGCCGGCCGTCACGACGAACGGCCGCGCGGGATCGCCTTCAACGTCGAACAGAGCCTGGCCTTCGGACAGAGAAACGGACCGGCGCTCTCCGGTGTAGCGGACGCGGACGCTCGACGCCGTGTCCAAAGTGATCCGGGAGCCGTCTTCGAGAACCACGACCCGTTGCTCGCCCACCTCGGTGGCGTAGGTGACGGGTTGCTGGAGAAACCAGACCCAGCCGAGCCCCGCCGCCACGACCAGGGCGGCGCCGGCCGCACCCAGCGGTTTGAGAACCCCGACGAGGCGCTCGTGACGCGGACGGCCGGCGGCGCGTGTCCGGGCGTCTTGGACCAACGCGGCCATGGTCGGCGTGCCGGTCAGGTTTCCGGCGGTGTCCCAAAGCGCTTCGATGCCGGCATAGGCGGCCGCATTCTCGGGATCCCGACGCCAGGCGCTGAACGCCTTGACGTCGTCGGCCGTGACCCGGCGCTGATTGAGCCGCGCGAACCAGTCCGCGGCTTGCTTGCGCCTGCTTTCGGCAGCTTCGATCGTCATCAATCTTCGCCTAGAGGTCCAACCGGGAAGCGCAGTACTCGAGCGCCCTGGACATCCGCCATTCCACCGTCTTGACGCTGATGCCGAGGGTCCGGGCGATCTCCGGATAAGTCATACCGCTAAAGCGGCTCAACACGAAGACATCGCGATGGAGTTGCGGCATGGCGGCGATGACGTCGCCCAGCATGATCTGGTCGATCTGCGGCGCGTTCTCCGCCTCGGCAGGACGATGCCGCTCCAGCGCACGGCTGCGTCGGACCTCGCGGCGATGTTCGTCGCGCACCAGATTCATGGCCACCGTGAGAAGGAAGGCCTTTGGGTGCCGGATGTCGTCCGCAGCGTGGGGGGCGATCCGGAGATAGGTCTCCTGCACCACGTCTTCGGCTGCATCGGAGCCGATACGCGCCCGCAGGCGTCGGTTGAGCCAAGCCGCGTAACGCCGATAAAGACGGTTCAATCCGTCATCGGCGGCGTCTGCTCCCATATGCTCCGCTTCGGTCACGTGCCTCTCCGGCCTCAGAACGAGAGCCTCGGAATCCGGGATGTGGACGAGCAGCGTTGAGCACGCGCGCGTGCTCGGAGCCCCGCAAAAGGCCGCAGAACCCGCACGCAGGGCGGCGGGTCGAAGTCGGGTGTCGCACAGGGGATTCCAAGCCCCTACCGACGCTGGCGTCGGCGGCGGCCAGCATGAATCAAACTGAATCGGTGCGCAAGCGGGAGGGGTCGGGCGTTGGAATCCTCTGCGTTCGCGAGGCCCGCTGCTTCGGCCTGCGGCGCCGCCTCCGCCTTGAAGACGGACCCCGGCTCCCGCTGCACGCCTATCTCACGGCGCCCGACATCAATGCGTCTACGATCGCCCAGCAGGCGTCGCAAGTCCTGCACGTAGGCAGTCTGATCTCCGCAAAAACCTGGCGGGCGACCCGCAATTCACTGTCGTTGCCGTTCGGATGAGTCGCGCGTTACGGGACTGACGTACTCGGGGAGGTGAAGATGAGCGTCCGTCCGAATGATGATTGTCTTGATGCGCCGGGCCTGAGCCCGCGGGAATTCGAATGCCTGATTTGGGTCAGTCGCGGGAAGAGCTCTTCCGACGTCGGCGCTATTGTCGGCCTTTCCCCAAGGACAGTGGATAGTTACATCGAAAAAGTGTGCGCCAAATTGCGGGTTCGGACACGTATCGAGGCGGTCGCCGTCGCCGTCAGAGCAGGAATGATCGATCCCGAGTGATCACCTTTACGTTCATTGATGCGATACTGAACGGAAGTTTACCGCCGGTTAGGTTGGCCAGGCGGATGACTACGAAGTCTCTTCTACAAAGTGCTGAGACGGAGGAGGGCAGTCGCCCTTACAAGGGACGCGAGCGCGAGAAAGGGCCTCGCCAGACGGCAGCATGCCGACGCGAGCTCCTAAGGCCAGGTGGCGCCCACGCTGACTTCCTGAGCACATGGCGCAATGGTGCTTCCGCCAACCTTGCAGGAATAGCGGCCATCTAACCCTGAAGATCAGCCGCGGCGCCACCGATTTCCAGCGAACGGTTGCCGCTGTCGGCCGCGGTCAGGCTTTGCGGCAGAGCTGGGCGCGGAGCGCGAGAGCACCGCTGTCATCCTGCGTGATGAGCGTATCGGCCTTGACGGCTCGTCGTGAACCGCGCGAGCCGAGGTTCAGCGGTTGATAATCGGCCGAATATAGACTATGTCCAGATTTGTCAGGAGATAATTATGGCAATCGGCATCGTTTCCGGTCGCGATCCGCACGTGGAACTGCCGCGCCTCGATGTAGCGCGCTTTGCTCCGGCGAACCGGCGCCGTCTGAGCGCGCCTGCGCTTCGCACATTCACTGCCATCGCCGATCTCTGGGGTCTGAACGAGGAACAGCGCCGCCTGATCCTCGGTTATCCGTCGCGCTCGACCTATCAGAGCTGGTGCAAGCAGGCCCGCGAGCATGGCGAGATCACGCTCGACGTCGATGTGCTGACGCGCATTTCGGCGCTGCTGGGCATCCACCAGGCCCTGGGCGTCCTGTTCGCCGATGAGCATGAAGGCGTCCAATGGCTGCGCAGACCGCACGATGCGGCGGTGTTCGGCGGGCATCCGCCCATCAATTTCGTGACCAACGGGACCCAGGATGGATTGATGACGGTGCGTCGTTTCCTCGACGCCGCGCGGGGCGGAGCCTACATGGCCCCCAACGCCCTTGATGCGGCGTTCGAAGCCTATGACAACAGCGAGATCGTCCTCAGCTGATGGAGAACCTCGTCGCTGCGCCCCGTCCGACCCACCGGCTAGTGCCATCGCGCTTTCCGCCGATCGGCCTGTTCGACACCGTGGCGACAGCAGCCGACGCCGCGGCGGTGATGGAGCTGGCGGGCTGGACCAATGACCGTCTGGTCGCTGAACGGATCGACCGCCTGCCGCGCGATCAGTGGGTATACGGCCGCGCCAACGCCAGCGTCGTCATGGCGTCTTTCCTCCACGTCGCGCCGGGCGGCATGCGATTCAATGGTCCGGACCTCGGCGCCTGGTATGCGGCGGCGTCGATCGTCACTGCAGCCGCCGAAGTCGGCCATCATCTGCGCCGCGAAGCCGTGGCGCGATCGGTGAAAGGAATGCGGCGGACCTATCGCAATTATACCGCCGTCTTGATCGGCGACTATCGCGACATTCGCCGCCGACAGGCCGCCTTGCCCGACGCCTACGCCTCAAACAGCTATGGGGCCGCGCAGGCGTTCGGCGAAGGCGTACGGGCCTCCCAGGCGTCTGGGCTTCTTTACGACAGCCTGCGCCATCGCGGCGGATGCAACATCGTCGCCTACCGGCCTGTCGGTGTCACCCAAGTCGTGCAGGCGGAGCATTTCGAGATCAGCGTCGAAGCGGCGTCTCGCCGGATCGAGGTTCACAAGCTGAGCGCATAATAACGGCAAGGCCGCCGTTGGTCGGAGCCGCACGCGCTTCGCGCATGGCGTCGCGCCGCGAATGCACGGCGACGGCGACTGAGGGGGCTGCTGTTCCGTCAGAACTCAGCCTGACCATTTAGGGCTTGAGCCTCGCATATACGTCTCTCCACCGGTCGCCTGCAGGGCGATGTTTCCAGTGGAGTTTTTGTACCCAGTCCAAAGTCTGTAACCGCCTCTACGTGCTATATCACTCAATGGAAATCCCGCGATCCCGGCAGGATTCGCACGTCGCGCGGGTGTCGGTGGGAAGGATGGCGCGGCGGTTGCGGGTGGGCGACGACGTCGGCGCGGGCCAGTTGGATGTCGGTTGCGTGCTCCGTCGACAGGCGGCACAACTCGGCGCTGCGGTCGAGGATGCGGCGGGCGACGACGTGGACGACGCCTTCAGGGCTCTTCTCGACGACGCCTTCGACCTGCATCAGTCGGGCGCTCATGACCTCGCGCCGGAACTGATCGAGCATCCGCGCCCACAGGACCACGTTGGTGATGCCGGTCTCGTCCTCCAGGGTGACGAAGACAGCGTTGCCCTTGCCCGGCCGCTGACGCACGAGGACCACGCCGGCGACCTGCACCAGGGAGCCGCCGCGTTTCGCCTCGGTGGCGGCGCAGGTCAGCACGCGGTCAGCGGCGAAGACGGGGCGCAGGATGTCCATGGGGTGGGCCTTCAACGACAGGCGGGCGGTCTGATAGTCGGCGGCGACGTGCTCGCCCAGCGGCATCAGAGGCAGATGGGCGTCGGGCTCCGCGCCCAGTTCGCGGGCGCCGCGTTCGCGCGCCTCGGCGGCGGCGAACAGGGGCAGGGGATCGTCGTCGGGCAGGCGGCGCACCGCCCACAGGGCCTCGCGCCGGTCCTGGCCCAGGGAGCGGAAGGCGTCGGCGTCGGCCAGCTTGCGCATGGCGGCGGCGGGCAGTTCGGCGCGACGAGCCAGGGTTTCGATATCGGCGAAGGGCGCATCGGCCCGCGCCGTGGACAGAGCGTTCGCCCAATCCTCCCTGAAGCCGTCGATCTGGTGCAGGCCCAGACGCAGCGCGGGCGTCTTCACAGGCCCCTCCAGACTGTTGTCCCAGTCGCTGTGCGAGACGTCGATGGGGCGCACCTCGACCCCCCCGACCTCCTGCGCCTCGCGTACGATCTGGGCGGGCGCATAGAAGCCCATCGGCTGGCTGTTCAGCAGGGCGCAGGCGAAGGCCGCCGGGTGGCGGTGCTTGATCCAGGACGAGACATAGACCAGCCGGGCGAAGCTTGCGGCGTGGCTTTCGGGAAAACCGTAGGAACCGAAACCCTTGATCTGCTCGAAGCAGCGCTGGGCGAAGGCCGGGTCATAGCCGCGTTCGACCATCCGCCCGACCATCCGGGTTTCATAGGTGTGAAGGCTGCCGTCGCCGCGGAAGGTGCCCATGGCCTTGCGCAGGCCATTGGCCTCGCCGTCGCTGAACTCGGCGGCGACGATGGCCAGCTTCATCGCCTGTTCCTGGAACAGGGGCACGCCGAGGGTCTTGCGCAGCACCTGTTCCAGTTCGTCGGGCGGGCCGTGATCTGGGGAGGGTGAGGAATAGACGACCTTCTCCACACCGTTGCGGCGACGCAGATAGGGGTGAACCATGTCGCCCTGGATCGGACCGGGACGGACGATGGCGACCTGGATGACCAGGTCGTACAGACAACGGGGCCGGAGCCGCGGCAGCATGTTGATCTGGGCCCGGCTCTCGACCTGGAAGACGCCGATGGACTGGCCTCGACACAGCATGTCGTAAACGGCCGGGTCCTCGCGCGGGAGGGTGTGTAGTTCCCAGTCCTCGTCTTCATGCGCGCGGATCAGGTCGAAGGCCTTGCGGATGCAGGTCAGCATGCCGAGCGCCAGAACATCGACCTTCATCAGGCGCAGGGCGTCGATGTCGTCCTTGTCCCATTCGATGAAGGTGCGGTCGGGCATGGCGGCGTTGCCGATGGGGACCATCTCGTCCAGCCGGTCCTGGGTCAGGACGAAGCCCCCGACATGCTGGCTGAGATGGCGGGGGAAGTTCAGCAGACGAGACGCCATCTCGACCGCGCGGGCGATCAGGGGATTGGCTGCATCCAGTCCCGCCTGAACGACGTGGCGACCGCCGATCTCGGTCCCCCAACTGCCCCAGTGGCTGGAGGCCAGACGAGCGGTGATGTCTTCGGTCAGACCCAGGACTTTCCCGACTTCGCGGATGGCGCTGCGGGGACGGAAATGGATGACGGTGGCGGCGATGCCGGCGCGATGGCGGCCATAGCGTTCGTAGATATGCTGGATGATCTCCTCGCGCCGTTCGTGCTCGAAATCCACGTCGATGTCGGGCGGTTCGTTCCGGTCCTCGGACAGGAAGCGTTCGAACAGCAGATCGGACTCCATCGGGTCCACCGAGGTGATGCCCAGGACATAGCAGACCGCCGAGTTCGCCGCCGAGCCGCGCCCCTGACACAGGATGCGCTTGTTGCGCGCCACGCGGACGATGTCGAAGATGGTCAGGAAATAAGGGGCGATATCCTTGCGGGCGATGAAGGCCAGTTCCTTGTCCAGCAGGGCTTGGACCTTGTCGGGAACGCCGTCGGGGTAACGCATGGCGGCGTGCCGCTCCGTCAGTTCTTTCAGCCAGGCCTGTGGGGTCCAATCGGGCGGAACAGGCTCTTCCGGGTATTGATAGCTGAGTTCGGACAGATCGAAGGTCGCGCGCGACAGGAAGGCGGTCGTCTCGCTTATGGATTCGGGCGCGTCCCGGAACAGATGGGCCATTTCGTCCACGGTCTTCAGCCAGCGTTCGGCGTTGGCTTCCAACCGACGGCCGGCGGTTTCGATGGTCGCGCCTTCGCGGATGCAGGTCACGACGTCCTGCAGATCGCGGTCTTCGGGAGCGGCGTAGAGGACGTCGTTGAGCGCCAGCAGGGGAACGTCCGCTCGCTCCGCCATGGTCTTGAGCCGGGCCAGCCGGCGCCGGTCGTCGCCGCGCCTGTGCTGGGCGGCGCCCAACCAGACCGCACCCGGCGCCGCTTCGTTCATGCGGGTCAGCACCTCTTCCAGCCCCGTCAGCCGGTCCGGCGGGACGAGGATCAGCAGCAGATCTTCCGGATCGGCCAGCAGGTCGCGCAGGCCGATCTCGCATTCTCCCTTTCTGGCCCGGCGGTTGCCCAGGGTCAGCAGGCGCGTCAGACGGCCCCAGCCCGCCCGAGACTCGGGATAGGCGATGACATCCGGCGTCCCGTCGTTGAAGATCAGTCGCGCCCCGGTCAGCAGGCGGAAGTCCGCCGCGCGACGCTTCACCTCTTCGGATAGGGCCGGATCGTTCAGCGGGTCCTCGATGAAGGCGACCTCGCCAGGACTGCCGCCTTCGCGCACCTTGTCCGGCGGGGCCAGGCCCTCGGCCCGGAGCTCCTTCAGCGCGCTCCAGGCCCGCACCACGCCCGCCACGGTGTTGCGATCGGCCAGCCCCAGTCCGGCGTGGCCGCGCAGGATCGCCGTCAGCACCAGGTCCTTGGGATGCGAGGCGCCGCGCAGGAAGGAGAAGTTGCTGGCGCTCGCCAGTTCGGCGTAAGCGCCGCACGGGTCGGGCGCGCTCATGCAAACAGGCCGTGGATGAACCAGCGCGGCTCGGGCGTTTCGCCATAGAGGCCCTGGCGGAACAGCCAGAAGCGGCGGCCGTCCCGATCCTCGACCCGGTAGTAGTCGCGGGTGCGCTGGTTCGGCGCGCGCCACCACTCGCCGCTGATCCGCTCGGGCCCTTCGGCGCGGGTCACCTCGTGCAGGACGCGGCGCCAGCGGAACTTCAACGGATAGCCGTCGGGCACCTCGGCCAGGGTTTCGACCGGCTGGGGCGGGTCGAACATCTGCAGGGGCCGCAAGGGCGGATCGTTGGGATCAAGATCGGGCCAGGTCTCATCGCCATGACGGGCGGCGGCCGGGACCAGTCGCGCGGCGCGCTCGGGAATGTGCGAGGCGAAGGGTTGGAAACGTAGCACGGCCTCGGGCCCCAGACGCGCGGTCAGCCGGTCGACCAAATGGCTGAACGCCTCCTCACCGGGCGTCTCTTGCCCCAATCCCTGTTGGGTCGGCGCCAAAGCCTGGGTCCAGGGCACGGACATCCGCATCTGGTCGAAGCCGAAACCAGGATCCAGAGGAGCGGCCAGAGCCGCCATCCGCTCGCGGAACAGCCGCAGGGTCGCGGGGGCGTCGCGGGTCGGGCGGCCGGTGCGGACGACGATCCGGCGCGTCTCGCCGTCCACGCGATAGAAGCCGGCCTCGAAGGCGCGACCGCCAAAGCCCGTCTGATCCAGCCGGTCCATGGTCTCGACCAGCAGGTCGGACAGAACCCGCTCCACGTCCTCGGACGCCGAGATCGGCTCGAAGAAGACGCGGTCGACGACCACGGGCGCGGGCGGACGATGCGGGGTGATGCGCATGTCCTCGTCGCCCAGAAACCGCGCCAGTCGGGTCGGGAAGTCGGCGCCGAAACGGGCGGCCAGGGGGGCGCGAGGCCGGTCGTCCAGATCGGCCAGACATTTCAGGCCAGCGCGACGCAGGGCCTGTTCCTCCTTGTCCGGCAGCTCAAGCGCGGCGACGGGCAGGCGGCGCGCGGCGGCGCGGCCCTGACCCGGCTCGAACCGGCCGCCGGGGCCGAAACGGGCCAGGGCGCGGGCGATCTGGGGCGTGGCGGCCAACGCACATCGCGTCTGAAGTCCGGCGCATTCGGCCCGCGCCTGGACTGTCCGCATCAGGCCTGTCTCTCCGCCGAACAGGTTGGCGCAGCCGGTCACGTCCAGCATCAGGCCGTGCGGCGGGTCCAGCGCGATCATCGGGGTGAAGCGGCCGAAATCCTCCAGCACCAGCCCCAGCAGGGCGTCGTCGAGGTTCGGTCGATGGGCGACGACGCGCAGGGCGGGGGTTCGCGCCCGCGCATCGGCCAGGGCCAGGCCAGGGGCCAGTCCCGCCCGCGCCGCCGCCGGATCGACGGCTGCCAGCCGTAGCGCGCCCTTGATCTTCTCCGCCAGGACGACCGGGGGCGCATCCTCAGGCGGCACGTCGTCCCGCTGCTCCTGGCGCCGCAGCCGATCGCTGGGCAGCCAGGGGAACCAGATCGCCAGATAGCGGCGCGGGCGGGCGGAAGGTTCGCTGTTCACGATCCCACTCCATGATCCAGGTTCCGGTCGCCCCGCCGCCGCGCCGCCGCAGCAGGGTCGCGGAAAAAGACGGCCGTCCCGGCGCCCCGCCTTCCAGAGGTTCTGAAGCGCAGGACGCCACCGACCAGCGGGTCTCGGCCGCGCTGGGGCAGGGCAGGGCGCCCGCCCGCGCCAGGAACAGGGTCGCGCCGTCCGTCTCGGCCGCCAGAGCCAGTCGCCGGCTGGCCGTCAGGCTGAACGCCTTGGTTTCGCCCCAGGCGCTCAACAGCACGGCGCCCACAGCGGGACTGCGCAGGGCTTCTTCGCCGACGGCCAGCAGGGTCTGCACGTCGCGCGTCCGCACCAGCAACAGGTCGCGCGGCGACAGGCCCATCTCATGCAGGCCCGGCCCATGCGGCCGTCCCGCCTCCTGGACCATCATCTCATGCAGACCCCAGACGATGGGCCGCCCCGCCGCCGCCCGCAACGCCATGCCCAGCCCGAAGGCGTTGACGGCTACAGCGTCGGCCGGCGCGGAGGCGTAAAGGTCATGGATCACGCCTGTGGCCAAGGGCGCGAAGGCATCGTCGCCTGCATTACGCGCAGCCGCGCTGACCCAACGTCCGCCGGACCTCTCCAGGGCCTCAAGACGGGTCTTCAGCGTGGTCAGCGCGTCAGATCGCGAACATATGTTCTTCATTTGTTCTATATGCGCCCGGCGCCCCGGGGGGAGTCAAGCGGGGCTGTCGAGAAGGCCCGCTGTCCTCATGTCCGGTCGCATGATCGCATCGACATTTAGGGGGAAGCCTCTTCTGAAACGTCTCTCCACCGTCGTCCGAAGACGATGTTTCCAGTGGAGTTTTTGTGCTCGATCCAAAGTTTGTAGACGGTTCGTCAGTTGATGCGTCCGTTCAGAGAAAAAGGGGCAGGCCGCCGCTGCCCATCGTCACCCATCCCGTCAGCTTGTGGGAAGTCCATGAAGACCCCAGGGACTTCCATGCCGCCCTGGATCTCCAGATCCGTCGGCACGGCGAGAACTCCCATCGACTGCATCGGGCTATCGTGGCCGCCGGCGGGCTGACGGATCGGACCACGCTCGCCGCCTGGCGGCGCGGCCTGAAGGTCCCACAGACGCCCGCGAGCCTAAAGGTTCTCGACATCATCGAGCATCGCTATCGGCTGGAGACCGGGTATCTGCGGTCGCGGCTTCAGCGCCGACGCGCCCTGAGGGGGCTTGTTCCGCCCGAGACCCCCTATTCGGAATCGCGGCGTCTCGCCTGGCATCTGCCGGATGATTTCGATGAGAGGTCAGCCCAGGAACAGGAGGAAATCCTGGACTGGGTACGCTCGACAATTTTGTCGGGCGGCACGGCCTATCATCGCTATCACTCGACCGTGTCGAAACATCGGTTCGCGCTCCGTTTTGACGGAAGCGGCCCGGAAGACTTGGCTGCGCCGAGGCATTTGAGGGAAGAGATGGACGCCTTGCTGCGGTTCAAGTCTGCGACCCTCACTGATATCGGTTATCAGCGCTCGGGCGTATGGGGGCCGGAAACGGCAGCGCAACGCGAGGAGCATCTGGCGCTTCTGTTCGGCGCCCTGGCCGCTCTGCCTGATGATGAGGTCAGCGGCCTTGGCGTGGCCAGGGAGGACCTGACCTTCGGGCTTCTCGTCGTGCCGTCCGTCTGGGACTGGTATGTCCAATGGCGCGAGCGGCGCCGCGGCTTCTTCACCGGTTGGGAAAGCGAGATGCTTCTGCTCGGCGCCGCCTTCTCGCGTAGTGAGACGGGGTGGCTCAGACAGAGCCCGTGGTTGGCTGAGCGACTACGCCCGGTTCCCGGCATCGTCACGCAGGAGGAAATCGACCGGATCAGCGGACATTGGGATGAAGCCTGCGAACGGGTGCATCGGCACGCCCTGGCCAGGGCCAAGGAGATCGAACGCGTCGCCCGGGTGCATCGGGATCCCTTTGAACCGATCCTGCCCATTCTGGAGGCGGCGAGTCCCGTCGGCGAGTACCGCAAGATCACTGAAGAAGTTCTACGCCGGATGCCTGATGAGAGACGCTACCCCCGGGCAGCGGCCGAAGCCGTCCGCTCATTCCTCATGCTGCGAATGGGGTTGCACCTCGGCGTCAGGCAGAAGAATCTCCGGCAACTCCTGCTGCGTCCCCGCGGAAGCCCGGCGACGCCGGAGAGGGAGCTGGAGAGCAGGCGATGCGGCGAGCTGCGCTGGAGCGATAGGGAAGGGGGCTGGGAGGTCTTTATCCCATGCGTCGCCTTCAAGAACTCAGGTTCGGCCTATTTTTCCAAACGTCCGTTCCGGCTTCTCCTTCCGGACCTGGGAGGACTGTACCGTTGGATCGACGCCTATGTGGGCCGCCATCGATCGGCCCTGCTGAATGGGTCCCGCGATCCCGGCACCTTCTTCGTGAAGACCGTCAAGGTTTCCAGCCGCAACGCCGCCTATAATCAGAACACCTTCTACGATGCCTGGCGACAGGTGATTCAGCGCTACGGGATCTACAACCCGTACACGCAGAAGGGCGTCATTCGAGGCTTGCTTCCTCATGGACCGCACAATGTGAGGGACGTCTTGGCCACACATGTGCTGAAGCAGACCGGCTCCTACGAACAGGCCAGCTACGCCATTCAGGATACACCGGCCACGGTCGCTGCCCACTACGGGCGCTTTCTCCCGCAGGATAAGGCGGCGTTGGCGGCCCAGGTCTTGAACCGCGTCTGGGACGAGGCCGCATGACGCCGTAAGGGCGTTTCCGGCGGAATGCGTTCATATGAACAGACAGAAATGTTCCCATTTTGTTCGCTTCTTGCTAGGTGTGATCCATGGACGCCGCTGCTCTCCGCAAGATCATCCATGTGGACATGGACGCCTTCTTCGCCTCGGTGGAGCAGAGGGACGACCCTGCGCTGCGTGGTCGTCCCGTCGCCGTCGGCCATGCCGCCTCGCGCGGCGTGGTCGCTGCCGCCAGCTATGAGGCACGTCGCTTCGGGGTGCGCTCGGCCATGCCTTCGAGCACAGCCTTGCGCAAATGCCCCGAGCTGATCTTCATCCCGCCGCGCTTCGAGGTTTATCGAGACGTTTCCGCGCAGATCCACGCCATCTTCGCCGACTATACGCACCTGATGGAACCGCTCTCCCTGGATGAGGCCTATCTCGACGTCACGGCCAACATCCGGGGACTGCCGACGGCGTCCGCGACGGCCGAGGAGATCCGGTCAAGAATTCTCCGGGAGACCGGCCTGACGGCGTCTGCCGGCGTGTCCTACAATAAGTTCCTGGCCAAGCTGGCTTCGGACCAGCGCAAGCCCAACGGCCAGTTCGTGGTCGCGCCGGGGCGGGGAGAAGCCTTCGTGGAGGCTCTGCCGATCAAGCGTTTCCATGGCGTAGGGCCGGTGACGGCGGCGAAGATGAACCGCCTGGGCATCGAAACCGGCGCAGACCTGAGACATCAGTCCCTGGACTTTCTCCAGCATCATTTCGGTAAGTCGGGCGCCTGGTATTACGGCGTAGCGCGGGGAGAGGATCATCGTCCCGTCGATCCGAACCGCGAACGCAAGTCCAGCGGATCGGAAACCACCTTCGCCGGCGACCTGGTCGATCCCGCAGCGATCGAGGCCGGGGTGAATCAGATGGCCGATGATGTCTGGGCCTGGTGCGAAAAGGCAGGGTCGCTCGGCCGGACCGTTACGGTGAAGGTCAAATGGGCGGACTTCCAGCAGTCGACCCGCAGCAGGTCCTTCAAGGAGCCGGTCGCCTCGAAAGCGCGGTTGCGTGAGATCGCGCGCCTTCTGGTGCGATCCCTCTATCCGCCGACAAGAGGCGTGCGGCTTGTCGGCGTGACCTTGTCCAATCTGGAGAAGGCCTCGCCGAAGGCGGCTCCGGGCGAGCTGGCGTTGTGACGGCGATGCTCCAGGCCGACCTGTTCGGTCACGCCCCCGGGCCCGTCGTTCCGTTCGGCTTCGACTGCTGGCCGGATACTCTGTCGGCACCCGAGCAGGCGGCGGTGGTAGAGCAACTGCAGCGGCTGAACTTCAGGCCCTATGAGCACATGGGCTACCAGGGCTTCCGGCGGATCGCCGCCTTCGGGCGCCGCTATAATCCGGAGCGGCGCGAGCTGGAGACGACCGAGCCCTGGCCGGACTTCCTGCAGCATCTGTTACGGCGTCTGGCCGGACGGCTGGGTCTTGATGACGGGCCTTTCGTCCAAGCCCTCGTCAACGAATATGTCCCTGGTGCGGGGATCGGCTGGCATCGCGACCGGCCGGTCTATGGGGAGATCCTCGGCGTCTCCTTTATCGCGCCCTGCATCATGCGCTTTCGCCGGAAGGAGATGGCTCAGTGGCGTCGCGCCGGCGCGACGCTGGATCCGGGCTCTGTCTATCGGCTTTCCGGCGAGGCGCGGCGGGATTGGCAGCATTCGATCTCGCCGATGACAGCCCTGCGTTACTCCATTACGTTCAGAACGCTATCCTGAAATGTGCACCTAATTTGTGAGGATTTCGGCGGCTTCGGGATAGCGCTGGGCCAAGCGTGACGTCCAGTCACCCGCCTGGAGGCGGAGTTGCCGGGCTTCACGGGGACGCGCCAGGACGAGCGCCGCCGCCTCCCTGTGGGCGGGCCAGTCCATCAGCAGCCGCATGGCCGCCTCGAAGTCCGGATGGGTCGAGGCGTGGGCGAACGCCCGGTCCAGGGCCTCGACATCATCGAAGTCGGGCAGTCGTGAGAGGTAATCCCGAAGAACGGGTGCCGACAGGTCGCGCTCGAACAGGCTCCAGCGCAGATCCTGGGCCTCCTGGCGGTGTCCTTCGGCGTCGAGCACGTCGATGGAGGCGGCTTCCCAGGCGGAGGACAGGCGCGGGGCGCCGTCCGTCGGGTTGTGGCCGAAGGTCCAGCGACGATTGAGCGGTGAAGGGTTCAGGGCGCCTTCGAGGGCGGCGCGGGCTTCCGCAATGCGTCCCGCGGCGAGGAGACGGCGGGCGATGTCGGCGGCGATGTCGGGCGACCCGGCCTGCTCGGGCGTGACGAGCGAGAGCCAGAGGTCGAGGTCCTCCGCCTTATTCGCCAGGCGGCGAAGCAGGTTGCGGCCCGACGGGGTCTTTCCGGCCGAGGCGTCCAGGCTGTCGAGCAGCCGGCGCGCCGCACGAGGACCGAGGGCGTCGCCGCCGGCGGAGATCCAGCGCGCGTAATCCTGCGGACGTCGGCGCAGAGCGTCGATCAGGTCGCGCAACGCCTGATCGTCGACGGTCTCGGCGAGAGCAAAGAGATCCGGCGCGGCGGCCTCGAAGGCGGCGGGCAGTTCCCCCTTGGTGTCCTTCACGCGGGCGGCCAGGCCAGGATAGAGGTCGAACCAGCGGATGAGAACGGCGAGCGCCTCGCCGGGAGCCTCGGGCGCCAGGCGTTCCACGATCATGTCGCGGTGCGTGTTCAGGTCGTCGATCAGTTCGCCGCGCTTGCGCCAGGATACACGTGTGCGGGCGACGGAGATGGCAGTGATGCGCTTGTCGATCTCAAGGGCGAGGAGGTCGGGACCGGCCTCGGCCGCCAGTTCAAGACGAAGACGGCGCTTGAGATTGGCGTTACCGGCGCCGGCCTCGATCAGCAGGTCCGCCAGGCGGGGGGCTCCGAGATGGACGAGGTTGGCTGCGGAAAGCCTGGTCGAGATCCGGGGGTGTCGCGCCATGAGGTCCTTTGGGAGGAGCGGGGTCGTCCAAGAGGCACCTATAGCACGGGCGCCAAGGACGATTTCGCCACCCCAGCAATACGCTAGCCGCTCAGTGTCGGGCGGGAGGCGCGCCTTCCCCACGCGGAGCTGCGGCATGAGGACCCAGGTGGGATTCGCTGGTCGATCGATGGAGGCCGCGATCGGCCCACTCGGCAAGGTCTTCCATATCGTAGACGACCCTGCCGCCAAGCTTCCGATAGACGGGGCCTGTGCCGTAGGTGCGATGCTTTTCGAGCGTGCGGCCGGATAGTCCGAGATACCGACCCGCCTCAGGCGTGCGCAGAAATCGCTTCACCGGAAACTGTCCCATGATGCCTCCCTGAAAGGAGATCGATCATGCCTTGGAAGCGCTGTGGATCCGCCCCGCTACTTCAGCACCGTAGCGACGCGGTTGGGCTTCGCGCTCAAGACAATGTGAAGTGAGCAGGAACCCGGAACGATTTCGTCCAAAAGTACCGTTCTAAACGCCGTTCTAAACGGCCAAGCTAGAACGGAGCGCTCCGGTCTCGTCGTCATATTGTTTAGGGATTTCAACCCCCCGAGTGGCTCCGCGGGTAGGATTCGAACCTACGACCAGCCGATTAACAGTCGGCTGCTCTACCACTGAGCTACCGCGGAACATCCCCTCGGGGGAGGCCGGCGTATAGCAGCGCCTTTTCGATTCACGCAACTGGTAAAAGACAGAAATCGCCAAATTTTTTCGCAAAGCCCTGCGCTACAAGGCTCCGCATGACTCCGATCCATGTGAACGACCCTGATGATCCGCGCATCGCCGCCTTTCGCGATGTGAAGGAGCGCGATCTGACCGGGCGGCACGGTCTGTTCATCGCTGAGGGCGAGGTGGTGTTGCGCGTGCTGGCGTCCGAGGCGTCGCGCTGCACGCCTGTATCCATTCTGATCGCCGAGAAGCGCCTGGAGAGGCTGCGGGAGGTGCTGGAGCGTCTGCCGGGCGACGTGCCGGTTCATGTGGCGTCGCAGGAGGTCCTGAACGCCGTGGCGGGGTTCGACCTGCATCGCGGCATTCTGGCCCTGGGGCGCAAGCCTGAACCTGTCGAACCGGGCGCGCTGCTGGACAGCCTGCCGGAGCGGGCCGTGGCGGTCGTGGCGTGTGGAATCGGCAATCACGACAACATGGGCGGGCTGTTTCGCAACGCCGCCGCCTTTGGAGCCGGAGCGGTGCTGCTGGATCAGACCTGTTGCGATCCTTTCTATCGCAAGGCGATCCGGGTCTCGGTCGGCGCCGTGCTGCGGACGCCGATGACGACGGGGCTGGAGGCCGAAGCCATGATCGACCTGTTGCAGGGTAGGGGGTTCGAGGTGCTGGCCCTGACGCCCTCTGCGGAACAGACGCTGGCGGAGC
>ERZ778017.373-NODE-373-length-64427-cov-16.351768_pt1 | contig 64427 bp, 59 predicted proteins | sample MGYA00375747_ERZ778017 | MGnify/ENA primary metagenome ERZ778017 (study PRJEB29350, sample SAMN05509838) | bioreactor metagenome | biome: bioreactor; material: wastewater | place: South Africa: University of Cape Town | collected 2014-03-17 ...
CGGCAAGTTCTATTTCATCGAGGTCAATCCGCGCATCCAGGTCGAGCACACGGTGACCGAGGAGGTCACCGGCATCGACATCGTCAAGGCGCAGATCCGCATCCTCGACGGCTTCGCCATCGGCACGCCCGAATCCGGCGTGCCGCCGCAAGGCGAGATCAGGCTGAACGGCAACGCGCTCCAGTGCCGCATCACGACCGAGGACCCGGAGCATAATTTCATCCCCGATTACGGCCGCATCACCGCCTATCGCGGCGCCACCGGTTTCGGCATCAGGCTCGACGGGGGCACCGCCTATTCGGGCGCCGTCATCACCCGCTACTACGATCCGCTTCTGGAAAAGGTCACCGCCTGGGCGCCGACGGCGCGCGAGGCGATCGCCCGCATGCACCGTGCATTGCGCGAGTTCCGCATCCGCGGCGTCGCCACCAATCTCACCTTCCTCGAAGCGATCATCACCCACCCTAAATTCCGCGCCAACGACTACACCACCCGCTTCATCGACGAGACGCCGGAACTCTTCGCGCAGGTGAAGCGGCAGGATCGCGCCACCAAGCTCCTGAACTACCTCGCCGACGTGACGGTAAACGGCCATCCCGACGCGCGCAGCCGCCCGAAACCCAAGGCGGACGCCGCCCCGCCCGTCATCCCCTGGTTCACCGGGCCCGTTCCGGACGGCACGAGGCAGAAGCTCGACGCGCTCGGGCCAGAAAAATTCGCCGCCTGGCTGAGGGCGCAAAAAGAGGTTCTGGTCACCGACACCACCATGCGCGACGGCCATCAGTCGCTTCTGGCCACGCGGGTGCGCACCTACGACATCGCCCGCATCGCCGGCACCTACGCTCGCGCGCTGCCCAAGCTTCTGTCTCTCGAATGCTGGGGCGGGGCCACCTTCGATGTCGCCATGCGCTTCCTGACCGAGGATCCGTGGGAGCGGCTGGCCCTGGTCCGCGAGAAGACGCCGAACATCCTGTTGCAGATGCTTCTGAGGGGCGCCAACGGCGTCGGCTACACCAACTATCCCGACAATGTGGTGCGCCATTTCGTGCACCAGGCGGCGGCCGGCGGCATCGATCTCTTCCGCGTCTTCGACTGCCTGAACTGGGTGGAAAACATGCGCGTCGCCATGGACGCGGTCGGCGAAGAGGGCAAGCTGATCGAGGCGGCCATGTGCTACACTGGCGATATCCTTGATCCGGCGCGCGCCAAATACGACTTGAAATACTATGTCGGGCTGGCCAAGGAACTAGAAGCCGCCGGCGCCCATATCATCGCGGTGAAGGACATGGCGGGCCTGCTGAAGCCTGCCGCCGCGCGCGTTCTCTTCAAGGCGCTGCGCGAGGAAACCGACCTTCCGATCCATTTCCACACGCACGACACGTCCGGCATAGCCGGCGCTACCGTGCTGGCGGCAGTAGAGGCCGGCGTCGATGCCATCGACGCGGCGATGGACGCACTCTCGGGCAACACCTCGCAGCCTTGCCTCGGCTCGATCGTCGAGGCACTGAAGGGCAGCGAGCGTGACCCTGGCCTCGATCCGGAATGGATACGCCGGATTTCCTTCTATTGGGAGGCGGTGCGCAACCAGTACGCCGCTTTCGAGAACGATTTGAAGGGGCCGGCCTCGGAGGTCTACCTGCACGAAATGCCTGGCGGCCAGTTCACCAACCTCAAGGAGCAGGCACGCTCGCTCGGGCTTGAAACCCGCTGGCACGAGGTGGCGCAGAGCTATCGGGACGTGAACCGGATGTTCGGCGACATCGTCAAGGTTACGCCCTCCTCCAAGGTGGTCGGCGACATGGCGCTGATGATGGTGAGCCAGGATCTGACCGTCGCCGATGTCGAGGACCCGGACCGCGACATCGCCTTCCCGGATTCGGTCGTCGCAATGCTGCGCGGCGATCTCGGCCAGCCCCCCTCTCTTCCGGGAGAAGAGGGCGGATGGCCGAAGGCGCTGCAAAAGAAGGTACTGAAAGGCGCCGAACCGATTACCGCCCGTCCGGGCTCGCTGCTCGCCGAGGCCGATCTTTCCGCAAAGCGGGCCGAGGCGGAGGAGAAGGTCGGCCGGGAACTCAGCGAAGCCGAGTTCGCCTCCTGGCTGATGTATCCGAAAGTCTTTTCCGATTTCGCCGCGGCGATTGCGGAATACGGCCCCGTCTCCGTGTTGCCGACGCCCATCTATTTCTACGGAATGGCGCCGGAAGACGAGATTTTCGTCGACATCGAGAAGGGCAAGACGCTGGTCATCCGCTGCCTGGCGCTGGGCGATGTCGACGACAAGGGCATGGGGACCGTCTTCTTCGAATTGAACGGCCAGCCGCGCCGGGTCAAGGTGCCGGACCGCATCCATGGCGGCTCCGCCGCGCGCGAACGGCGCAAGGCCGAACCTGGCAACGAGGCGCATGTCGGTGCGCCGATGCCGGGCGTCGTCTCCGCGCTTGCCGTCGTCGCCGGCCAGAAAGTCGCCGCCGGCGACGTGCTGCTCTCGATCGAAGCCATGAAAATGGAAACTGCCCTGCACGCCGACCGCGACGGTACCATTGCCGAAGTGCTGGTCAAGTCCGGCGACCAGATCGACGCAAAGGACTTGCTGATCGTCTACGGGTGACCGGGCGAGAGGGGCCGCTTCGCTTGCCCGTGGACGGCGGGTTGGCACATATCTTTTCGGGGTATTGACACGTATCTTCCCTCGACGCGCAGGCTGGCAAGGCACTTAAATCACGCCCGTCGCCATCTGGCGCACCCTACGAAGCCAAACGACGAACAGGACCAGCCAAGCATGATCCCATTGCCTTTCGAGCGCGGCGAGTATCGCCGCAGGCTTCAGGCCATCCGCGAGGAGATGGCGCGTCGCGGTCTCGATCTCCTGATCGTCAACGACGTCGCCAACCAGCATTACATCACCGGCTATGACGGGTGGTCCTTCTATACGCCGCAGGTCGTGCTGGTGTCGCTCGCCGACGAGGAGCCCGTCTGGATCGGCCGCGCCATGGACGCCGCGGGAGGGGTACTGACGGCGTGGATGAAACCGGAAAACGTCGTCGGCTTCCCGGAAGACCATGTCCAGCGACCCGACCGCCACCCGATGGACTGGATTGCCGGATGGATCGTGAAAAAGGGCTGGGGGCGCGGCAATATCGGCATCGAGATGGAAGCCTATTATTATTCGGCGAAGGCCCATGCCCGCCTGACGGCCGGCCTGCCCAATGCGACTTTCCATGATGCCAGCCTCATCGTGAACTGGGTTCGCGCCGTCAAGTCGGATGCCGAGATCGGCTATCTGCGCAAGGCAGCTACGCTCGCGGAGGGGGCTGTCAGCGCCGCTTACGAGATCATCGAGCCGGGCGTGCGCGAATGCGATGCCATCGCCGGCATCCAGGCGGCGCAGATCGCCGGCTCGCCGGATTTCGCGGGCGACATCACGGCCCTGCCGCCGACCATACTCGGCGGCGAGAATGCCTCCGCGCCACACATCATGTGGAGCGACCGCCGCTTCGGCGCAAACGAAACGGTCGCGCTGGAACTGGCCGGCGCCGTGCGCCGCTACACCGCCGGCCTCGCGCGCACGCTTCAGCTCGGTCCCACCCCGGCAAAGGTCGCGGAGACGGGCAAGGCGGTCATCGAGGGAATGGAGGCCGTGCTGGGGGCGATCCGCGCGGGCGTCGCCGCCGAGGAAGTCGAGGCCTCCTGGCGCAAAATCATCCAGCGCTACGGCCTGAAAAAGGAATCGCGCATCGGCTATTCGATCGGCGTCGCCTATCCCCCCGACTGGGGCGAACACACGATCAGCCTGCGGCCGGGCGACAAGACGATCCTGAAGCCGGGCAATGTCGTGCATTGCATCCTCGGCATGTGGATGGAGGGGTGGGGGATCGAAGTGAGCGAGACGATCCTCGTCACCGCCGGCGGATGTGAAACGCTGACGAAATTCCCGCGGGATATCCACGTCAAACCCTGACGCGGCCATTGGTCCGATGCGAAATCGCCCTTTGCCCTTGATCGGAAGCTAAATCGATTTAGATTGGCGGTAAACCCTAGCTTCCGGAAACGCTCATGGACGCCTCCAATTCGATCGCCATTGCCCGGCGTGGCCGTTGGTCGGTCGCCGCGGTCTTCCTGGTCAACGGCTTCATGATCGGGAGCTGGGCTCCCCAGATTCCGGGCTTCCTCGCAAGGCTCCAGATCACCGAATTCACGCTCGGCCTTCTGATCCTGCTGTTCGGGCTCGGCGCGCTCACCGCCATGCCCTGGTGCGGCACGCTGATCGGCCGTTTCGGCTCGCGCCGCGTCATCGAGATGTTTGGAGCCGTCGCCGTCTTCGGCCTGCTTTTGATCGTGCTCGCGCCGGATGTCCCGCTTGCCGCGCCGGCCCTCTTCCTTTTCGGCGCGACCGTCGGCGGCATGGATGTCGCCATGAACGCCAACGCCGTCGAGGTGGAGCGCAGGTTGAGGCGAGCCGTGATGTCTTCCTCCCACGGCTTCTGGAGCCTCGGCGGCTTCGCCGGCGGCGGGCTTGGCGGCCTCATCATCAAGGATGGCGGCGCGCTGCCGCACGCCGTCATCGTTACGATACTGGCGCTCGCCGTGTTCTTCGTGGCCACGCGCGGCCTCGTCACCGAAACGAAGCCGACCATTCGTCAGAGATTCCGTTTCTCCCCGCCCAAAAGTCCGGCCGTCTATCTCATCGGAATCATGGCTCTCTTCTCCATGATCCCCGAAGGCGCGGTGCTCGACTGGGCAGCGCTCTACCTGAAGCAGGAACTCGGCGCAGGCATCGCCACGGCCGGCTTTGCCTTCGCCGCCTTCTCCGGGACGATGGCGCTAATGCGTTTTGCCGGCGACGCCGTGCGCAATCGTTTCGGCGCGGTGGCGACCTTGCGCGTCTCGGCGCTGATCGCGGCGGCCGGCATGTTGGTCGGCGGATTTGCGCCGAGTGCATGGGTCGCCGTCTCAGCCTTCGCGTTCGCCGGCTTCGGCATCGCCAACATGGTGCCGATCGCATTCTCCGCCGCCGGCAACCAGCCCGGCCTGTCGCCCGGCGTCGGCCTGAGTACGGTGACGGTGATGGGCTATTCCGGCATCCTGCTCGCGCCCTCGATCATCGGCTTCATCGGCCAGCATGTCGGCTTCTCGCCAGCTTTCATCGGGGTCTCGATGCTGCTGATCGTCGTCTTCCTGATGGCCGGGCTCGCCCGTGCCGCCGATATGCCCCCTCAGGCATCCACGTAGCGTTTCAGTTCGGCGAAAAGAAAATCCGCGACACGCCTTATGCGCGCGGACGTGCGTACATCCCGGTGCATGGCGAGCCACACCGGCAAGGCCGGCAAGGGCATGTTGGGCAGGATCACCTCCACTTGCGGGTCTCTCATGGCAAGCGGAAGCTGCCCGAAGCCGATGCCGTTGCCGGCGCGCACCGCCTCCCAGACGACGATCTGGTTGTCGGCGCGGAAGCGGAAGGCATGCCGGTCGAGCCTGATGCCAAGAGCGCCGAATGCGTCGATGATCGCGGAACCGCGGTCGAAGCCGATCAGGTCGTGCGCGGGTAGCTCCTCGAAGGATTCCGGCCGCCCGCGCCGATCGAGATAGGAAACCGCGGCACACGCGCAAAGCGGGATATCCGTCACCTTCCGCGCAATCAGGTCCTGCTGCGCCGGTTCGACCATGCGGATGGCGATATCGGCGTCGCGACGCAACAGATTCTCGACCTGGTTGCTGGCGACGATCTCGATTTCGATCGACGGCTCCGCCTCGCCGAGCCGCGCGATCATCGGCGGCAGCACATAGGCGGAGACCACCTCGCTCGCCGCGATGCGAACGCTGCCGGAAACCGCCTCGGTCGAAGCGCCGAGCGCGGCGCGCATGAAGGCGTTCGCACGGTCCGATACTGCTTCCGCCCGCGCCAAAAGCACCAGCCCGTCATCGGTCAATTCGTAGCCGGCACGCCCACGCCGGAAGAGTTTCAGCCCTGTCGCCTGTTCCAGTTCCGCGACATGGCGTCCAAGCGTCGGCTGGCTTCCACCCAATTGCCGGGCCGCCGCCGACAGGCTGCCGGTTTGCGCGACGGCTACGAAGCTGCGGATCAGATTCCAGTCAAGTTCCTGCATATTCAATAATGAATATCACTTCATCGCATTTGGTCAATTCCAGAACGAATGTGGATAGACGATATTTCGTGCATCGACACACAAGCGCGGAGAGATCCAATGACGAAAATCACTGTTTTGGGTGCGCGCGGACGGATCGGCCGGGCTGTCGCCAAGGCCTTCATTGACGCCGGTTACGAGGTGCGCGCCGTCACCCGCGACGGGATATTGCCCGACGAGCTTGCCGGCGCCACCGGCATCGCCGCCGACGCGCTCGATCGCAATTCGCTTATCGAGGCGACGAAAGGCGCCGATATCGTCTTCAACGGCCTCTCGCCCGTTTATTCGGACTGGAGCACCTGCGTTCCGATGGCGGAAAACGTCATGGCCGCCTGCGCGGAGAACGGCGCTCGGCATTTCTTTCCCGGCACGGTCTATAATTTCGGCTCGCCGATCCCCGCGATCATCACCGAGGAGACCCCCCAGAACCCGACCACCGCGAAAGGCCGCATCCGCGTGGCGATGGAGGAACTGTTCCGCCACGAGGCCGATACCGGCCGCGTCCGCACCACCATCCTCCGCGCCGGGGATTTCTTCGGCGGCAAGGGCACCGGCGCATGGTTCGACCTGGTCGTGGCATCGAAACTCGAAAAGGGCGTGTACACGGCGCCCGGCAAGGTCGACCTCGTCCATGAATGGGCCTACCTGCCCGATCTTGCCGCCGCCTTCGTCCGGCTCGCCGACAATCGCGACAAGCTTGGTGTCTTCGAGAATTTGAACTTCGCCGATCATGCGGTGACCGACCTCCAGATGAAGGCGGCGGCGCAGAGCGTGCTCGGCGAGTGCCTGGAACTGGCATCGATGCCCTGGTGGGTCCTCAGGCTCGGCAGTCCCTTCAACCCGATGTGGAAGGCCATCGTGTCGATGTCCTACCTGCGTTTCGAGCCGCACCGGCTGGCGCCGGGAAGGCTCGCCGATATCGTCGGCCATATCCCGCACACCCCGCTCGAGAAGGCGATCGCCGGCGCCATCGCCGATCTGGGGATCACCCCGGAAAAGAGAAAACTCGCCGCCTGACCGGCGACGAGTCCTCCAATAAACCTGAGCTTCGCCACCTCCGAACTGGAGGCGGCGAGCCGCATCATATCCTGCCGAGCAGGACCAGGATGATGAGCACCACCAGGATGACGCCGACGATACCCGACGGCCCGTAGCCCCAGCTTCGGGAATAAGGCCAGTTCGGAACGGCGCCGAGCAGGATGAGGACAAGGATGATGATCAGTATGGTGCCGAGTGTCATCGGGGATCCCCTTTTGGAAACAAACTAACGGCACGATAATGCGCGACCGCGGGCGCAGTTCCCTAACCTTCAGCGCAACGGCGAACGAGGGCGCGGAGGATACTCCACCCCTAACCCCTCCCCACAAGGGGGCCAAAGGGGGGAAGGGAGACACCGGTATGTCGTCCCGGTCTAAAATCATCGAAGTTTGCGCCAGGCAGCCCCGGTAAAGTCCCCCTCCTCCTTGTGGGGAGGGGTAGGGGTGGGGGTAAGCAGCCGCTCAAGCCCGAACTCTTAGGAGCCACGGCTCCCCCGCTTCCGCAGTCCTCTACTCCGCCGCCTTCGGGAAGGCGGTCACGTGCTCGTCGCCTGTGACCGGCACGGGATTGGCTTCGGGCGTGGCCTTATCCGCCTTTCCGCGCCGGAAGAGCCGCGAAAACAGGCCGCGCCGCTTCTCGCGCGGCTTGCCACGGGTGAAGACCATCAGCGCCGAGGGCGTGACGATCAGGGTCAGCACGGTGGAGAAGGCAAGACCGAAGACGATTGCCGAGGAAAGCGATATCCACCATTGCGTCGACGGCGCGCCGAACGTCGTCTCGTGGTTCAGAAGCTCGAGATTGACGCCAAAGGCGATCGGCAACACACCGAGGATCGCGGTGACAGCCGTCAGCACCACCGGCCGCGCGCGCTCCCGGCAGGTCTGCAATATGGCGTCGAGCTTCTCCCAGCCCTCAAGCCTGAGCCGGTCGTAGGTGTCGATCAGCACGATATTGTTGTTCACCACCACGCCGGCCAGCGCGATGACCCCGATACCCGTCATCACCACGCCGAAGGGCTGGCCCATGATGATCAGGCCGAGGAACACGCCGATCGTCGACATCACCACCGCCGAGAGCACCAGCCATACGCTGGTGAAATTGTTGAACTGGGCGAGCAGCACGATGAAGATCAGGAACATGGCGGCGCCGAAGGCCTTGCTCAGGAAGGCGCCCGCCTTGTCGCGCTCCTCGTCGGAGCCGGCGAGCTTCCAGTGCGTGTTGCCGAGGTCCATCTTAGCCAGGTTCTGCGTCACCTTCTGCTGGATATCGGCGACCTGAACACCCTCGCGCACATTGGCCTGCACGATCACGGTCCGCTGCCCGTCGATGCGATTCAGGATGCCGATCTTGCGCGCCGGCTCGCGCGTGACGAAATTCGAGATCGGCACCGAGCCTACCGCGGTCTGGATGCGCAGTTCGTCGAGCGTTGCGAGCGTGCGCCGGTTTTCCGGCAGCCTCAGCCTGATATCGACCGAATCGTCGGCGTCCGCCGGCCGGTATTCGGAAAGCTTGAGCCCGTCGGTCACAAGCTGCACCGCGCTGCCGACCGTCGCCGGGCTGACGCCGTATTGCGCCGCCTTGCCGCGATCGACATTGATCTCCCAGTCGATGCCGGGGGGCGACAGGCCGTTGTCGATATCGACCACGTCGGGAATGGTCGCCAGCATGGCGGCGACCTTCTTCGCCTGGTCGTCGAGCCCGGCGGGATCCTGCGCGGATAGCCGGACCTGGATCGCCTTGCCCGTCGGCGGGCCGGCCTCCGGCACCTGTACCTCGACTTCGGCGCCTGGGATGCCCTTCATGGCCGTGCGCAGATCGGCGAGAATGTCATTGGCGGCCTTGCGCTCGCGCCAGTCGATGAACTCGTACTGGATGACGCCGATCACGTCCTCGGCCACGTCGCTGGCGCTGCCGGTCGCCTTGCCGACGCGCGTATAGACCGTCTTGATGCCTGGCCATCCGAGGATGCGCTTTTCCGCCTTGGTGACGATCGCGTCCTTTTCGGCAAGCGACAGATTGCCCCGAGCATGAACGTAGAGCAGCCCGTAATCGGGCTCGACATTGGGGAAGAATTCGACACCCTTGCCCTCATGGAAATAGGCGACCGGCACCGCCACCAGAAGCGCCAAGCCGAGCGCCAGCACCGTTTTCGGATGCTTGACGGCGCGCCTGACCAGCGCCATGTACCAGCCGTCGCCCTGATGCCCGCTTTCAGGATGCGGCTTGCCGAACATGGCGCCCAGCGTCGGCGTGAAGACGAGCGCGTAGAGCATCGAGGCGCCGAGCGTGACGATCAGCGTGATCGGCATATACTTCATGAACTCGCCGACGATGCCCGGCCAGAAGAGAAGCGGCGAGAAGGCTGCGATGCGCGTCATCGTCGCCGCGATCACCGGCCCGGCCATGCGCCTGGCGGCAAGCGCGTAGGCGTCCTCCTTGCCCATGCCTTCAGCCATGCGCCGCTCAGCGAATTCGGTGACGATGATGGCGTCGTCCACCAGCATGCCGACCGCGAGAATCAGGCTGAACAGCACGACGATGTTGACGGTCAGCCCGAACAGCGAGAGCAGCAAAATGCCGAGCAGGAAGGAGGACGGGATCGCCATGCCGATCAGGAGCGAGGCGCGCCCCGACAACGCGTACAAGATGACGATGAAGACCAGCACCACCGCTGTCAGAACGCTGTTTTGCAGGTCGCTGAGCAGTTGCCGGATGGTGGTGGACTTGTCCTGGCTGAACGAGACCACCGCACCCTTGGGCAGCGATTTGCCGAACTCGGTCGCCACCCTCTTCGCCGCGTCGATGGTCTCGATCAAATTGGCGCCAGTGCGCTTGGAGACCTCGACGGCGATAGCCGGCTTGCCGTTCAGCCGGGTGATCGTCTCGGCATCCTTGTAAGTGGAGCGGATCGTGGCGAGGTTGCGCGCTTTCACGATCGCGTTCGGCCCGGCCACGACCGGCAGGTCCGCGACGTCTTCGGCCGTCTCGATCAGCGAGGGGACCTTGACCGCATAGCTGCCCTCGTCGCCGGAGAGCGCGCCCGCCGCGACGAGGCTGTTGCTCGAACGCACCGCGGTGATCAACTGATCGAGGCGGATATCGTAGGAGGCGAGCTTGACCGGGTCGACGATGACCTCGACGAGGTCGTCGCGCGCACCTTGAAGATTCGCGTCGAGCACGCCAGGCACGTCTTCCTTTATCCGGTCGCGCAGTTCGCGCGCCGCCGCCGTCATCACGCGCTCGGGAATGTCGCCGGAAAGCGTCACCACCAGCACCGGGAACTCAGACAGGTTCACTTCCGAGATGATCGGTTCGTCGGCGTCCTGCGGTATGTCCTTCTTGGCGTTCTGCACCTTGGCGCGCACGTCTTCGAGCGAGACGGCGATGTCGGTGCCCGGCTGGAACTCGGCGAGCACATAGCCGCCGCCCTGATAGGCCGACGCGCGCAATTCCTTGAGGTTCTTCAGATTCTTCATCTGCGTCTCGAGCGGACGCAGGATCAGCCTTTCGGCGTCTTCCGGCGAAATCCCCTGATAGGGAATGTTCACATAGATGATCGGGATCTGGACGTCGGGCTCCGCTTCCTTCGGGATCGACTGGTAGGCGAGCGCGCCGGCGACGATGAAGAAGAACAGGATGGAAAGCGTCAGCCGCGCGTTCCGTATGGCAAGGCCTACGATATCCATGCGCTATTCGGTCCCGACGGCTTCGGCTGTCAGTTTCTTTATGGTCTCCTCGTCCGCTTCGACGGGATGGACCTTCTCGCCATCCTTCACCAAATCCTGGCCGGCGACGATGACGCGCGCATCCTCCGGGATGCCGCCCAGCGCCAGCGCATGCGGCATGTCGTCGACGATGTCGATCGGATAGAACGCGACAAGATCGTCCGGGCCTACCGCGCGGATGCCAAGATCGCCCTTGGCGCTCAACGTCACGACCGAACGCGGCAGGATGGCCGCGCTGACCGCCTCGGCCCGCAACGTCACCTCCGCCGTCATGCCGGCCGGAATCTTGAAATCCGGATTGGAGATGGCGACCTCGACGCGGAAGGTACGCGTGGCGGCGGCGGCCTCGCGGCTGATATAGCGTATCGTCCCCTTCACCGCACGGCCGTCGATCAGCCTGATATCGACGTTGTCACCCAGCCTGATATGGTCGAGGTCGCGTTCGCTCACCTCGCCTGCCGCGATGACGGGATCGAGCGCCAGGATCGTCGCCACCTCGGCGCCGACCTGTACCGCGCTACCCTTCTCGACGGGAATCTTGTCGACGAGCCCGTCGAAAGGCGCGCGCACTTCGGTCTTGTCTTCCTCCGCCTTTGCCGCTTCGAGCTGCGAGCGGGCGGTGGAGAGTGCGGAGCGGGCACTGTCGAGCGTCAGCTTGGCCATGTTACCCGTCTTGGCCAGCCTTTCGGCCGCTTCCATCTCCGCTTCCCGCTGCGAAACGACCTGCTTGGCCATGTCGACGGCGGCGATCTTGTCGCCATTGTCGAGCGAGAGGATCAGGTCGCCCTCTTTCACCCGCTGCCCTTTCTTGACCGGAAGCACGGTGATGACGCCGGCCGCGCGGATGCCGAGCACCGCGCGCTTGTCCGCCTCTGTGTGGCCGGCGATGCGGATGGCGCGCGCATGCATCTGCCTTGGCGCATCGATGACGCCGACCGTGCGAATCGGAGTCGGCGCTTCAGCCGCCTCCGGCGTCTTCGCCGCCTTATCCTGCGAAGCGCTGCCGACCGAGGCAATCTCTCCGGTCAGCACCCAAGCCGCCGCAATCGCGAACACGACGAAGGCCACCAGCTTGTGGAAGGGTATCTTTGGCATGAATGGTTTCCGTGTGCCGATCCGTCCCGATCGTTCCGCTACACGCGGCAGGCGGCGGATATGGGTGACCTGTGCTGGGCGTTCAATGCTCTCGGCGCTCAAATCGCCGGGGCGAGCCTGATACTCCAAAGCCTGGTTTCAAAAAAGCAGCCGGCATGACGCTCCTGCCATGCTGCCGCCAGCCTGCTCCGTATTCTGGCGCGGATCACCCGTTTCGTCCCCGGGTGACTTCCCGCGCCGGCAACACGACGACGCCCGCCGCATCCTCGCGAATGCATGGCTCATTGCCTCTTGCCGAAGCATCGTCTCTCGCCGAACATGTCGGATACCTTACGGCATCCGACCTTCGGACAGATTGACAAATTTTGTCATTTTGTCAATCTGCTAAAAAGCGGGATCGAAAATTGAACGAAATTCTGGAGCTCGTCGCCGATCGCAAGCGCGCCCGTATCATGGAGGCGGCGCTGAAGCTGGCGCTTGCCTACGGCTATTCGCGCACGACGATGGACGATATCGCGCGGGCCGCCGAAATGTCCCGCCCCGCGCTCTACCTGCTTTTCAGGAACAAGACGGAAATCTACCGCGAGATCGCCTCGCTCACCATGCAGGGCTGCATCGAGACGACGCGCGCGGCGCTGATGGCCGGCGGCAGCTTTCGCGAAAAGCTTGAAAGGGCGATCAACGAGGCGATGTTCGAGTGCCTGCGCCCCTTCACCGAATCGCCCCACGGCATCGAACTCCTCGACCTGAAGAACAGCCTGGCGGCCGACCTTGTCGAGACTTTCCGCTGCAAGACCTGCGCCCTCTTCGCCGAAGCCGTGCGCGAGGAAGCGGAAGCGAACGGCGTCGGTCTCTCAGCGTGCGGTCTTTCGCCGGAGAAGGTCGCCGCCATGCTGATGGATGCGATCGAGGGCTTGCGGCTCAGGCTTCCCGATGTCGACGCACGGCAGGAAGCGGCCACCGCCCTGGTCAAAATCGTCTCGCGCGCGCTGAGGGCGTGATTTCCTCATTTGGAGCGGTCGATCGAATACTAAACGTGCACGGAAAGTGCGAGGCCCCACCCCCGACCCCTCCCCACAAGGGGGAGGGAGACGCTGGCACAGCGTTCCCAGCTAAAATCGTCGAAGTTTGCGCTATACGGCGCCTGTGCAAGTCCCCCTCCCCCTTGCGGGGAGGGGCTAGGGGTGGGGGTGCTGACTCCGCCCGCAAAATCCCTACGACGCCGTCCAGCCGCCATCGACGGAGATCGTCGTGCCGGTCACCTGCGCGGCGGCATCCGAGCACAGGTAAAGCACCGCGCCGGCGATCTGCTCCACTGTGGCGAATTGCTTGGACGGCTGCTTTTCCAAGATGATGTCGCGCACCACCGCGTCGCGATCCATGCCGGGATGCTCCTTCATCCGGTCCTTGATCTGGATTTCCACCAGCGGCGTATGGACGAAGCCGGGGCAGACCGCGTTGGAGGTGACGCCGCTTCCGGCCGTCTCCAGCGCCACCGTCTTGGTCAGCCCGACCACGCCGTGCTTGGCCGCCACATAGGCGCTCTTGTTGGGCGAGGCACGCAGGCCGTGCGCCGAGGCGATGTTGACGATCCGCCCCCAGCCGGCCTTCCTCATCAACGGCACCGCGATCGCCGTGGTGTGGAACGCGGAAGAAAGATTGATCGCGATGATCGCGTCCCATCTCTCGGCCGGGAAACTCTCCACCTGCGAGACGTGCTGGATGCCGGCATTGTTGACGAGGATATCGACCGAGCCGAACCGTTCGGCGGCTCGTGCGACCAGATCGCGGCATTCGGCGGCTTTTGCCATGTCGGCCTTGATATAGGCGCAGTCCACCGAATGTTTCTTCGCCAGATCGGCGGCAAGCTTGTGGTCGGCCTCGCTGTCGGTGAAGGAATTGAGCACGATATTGCAGCCGCTGCCGGCAAGCGCCTCTGCGGTAGCCAGCCCGATGCCGGAATTGGAGCCGGTGACGATGGCGGTCTTCCTGGCATTCATGGCGCGATCCTTCCGTGATACAAAATCTTGCGTTGCAGCAACGGGATAGGCCCGTCGTCACGCTGCCGTCAACATGGCATCCTATGCGGGTGCGGCGCCGCGGGAGTTGACACGAGGCTCGCCCTGCGTCACGTCAAGGCCGGCTGCAGCATTGCGAAGACATCTTGACGGATGCCGGAAATCTGGAACCCGAAATGACAGCCTATCTTGCTTCTCCCCTTTCGCGCAGGGCGTCCGTCGCCGTCGATGTCGGCGGCGTCAAGGTCGGCGGCAACGCGCCGGTCGTTGTCCAGTCGATGACCAATACCGACACGGCGGACGTCGATTCCACCGTCGCGCAGGTGGCGGCGCTGCATCGCGCAGGCTCGGAACTGGTCCGCATCACCGTCGACCGGCCGGAGAGCGCCGACGCCGTGCCGCGCATCCGCGACCGGCTGGCGAGGCTCGGCATCGACGTGCCGCTGATCGGCGACTTCCACTATATCGGCCACAAGCTTCTCGCCGACTATCCGGCCTGTGCGGCCGCGCTCGCCAAATACCGCATCAACCCGGGCAATGTCGGCTTCCGCGAAAAGCGCGACCGCCAGTTCGGCGCCATCGTCGAAACCGCGATCCGCTACGAGAAACCGGTGAGGATCGGCGTCAACTGGGGCTCGCTCGACCAGGAACTCCTGACCCGGCTGATGGACGAGAACCAGAAGAAGGGCTCGCCGCTGACGGCACAAGAAGTGACGCGCGAGGCGATCGTGCAGTCCGCGCTGCTTTCGGCCGAACTTGCCGAGGAGATCGGGCTTGGCCGCGACCGGATCATCCTCTCGGCCAAGGTCAGCCAGGTTCAGGACCTCATCGCCGTCTATGCGGAACTGGCAAAGCGCTCCAACCACGCGCTGCATCTCGGCCTCACCGAAGCCGGCATGGGCTCGAAGGGCATCGTCGCTTCTTCCGCGGCCATGGGGATTCTCCTGCAACAGGGGATCGGCGACACGATCCGCATCTCGCTGACGCCCGAGCCCGGCGGCGACCGCACGCGTGAGGTTCAGGTGGCGCAGGAACTGCTCCAGACCATGGGCTTCCGCCAGTTCATGCCGGTCGTGGCCGCCTGCCCCGGCTGTGGCCGAACCACCTCGACCGTCTTCCAGGAACTGGCAAAGAAGATCGAGGACGATCTGCGGGTCAACATGCCGCTCTGGCGCGAGCGCTATCCGGGCGTCGAGGAACTGAAGGTCGCGGTGATGGGCTGCATCGTCAACGGCCCCGGCGAATCCAAGCACGCCGATATCGGCATCTCGCTTCCCGGCACCGGCGAAACACCGACGGCTCCGGTCTTCATCGACGGTCGCAAGGCGGCGACCTTGCGCGGCCCCGGCATTGCCGAGGAATTCCAGAAAATGGTGGCCGACTATGTCGAACAAAGGTTCGGGCACGGCCGCACCGAGGCGGCGGAGTAGGCTCCGCCACAGCGCCGGAATCGCCGCCGGCGCCCTCGCCTTGCTTGTGTTGACAAGCACTGTGCGGGCCGAGCCTGAAACACCGAGGAAGCCGGCCGACAACGGCATCGACCGTGTCTGCACGCTGATCGCCACGCAGGCGGACGCGCACGCCCTGCCGCGCGATTTCCTGGCGCGCCTCATCTGGAAGGAAAGCCGCTTCGACGCAGGCGCCGTCAGCCCGGCCGGCGCGGAAGGCATCGCCCAGTTCATGCCGGGTACCGCGAAGCTGCGCGGCCTCGAAGACTCCTTCGATATCGGCCAGGCGATCCCCGCTTCCGCCGCCTATCTCGCCGATCTGAAGCGCTCTTTCGGCAATCTCGGCCTCGCGGCCGCCGCCTACAACGCCGGCGAAAACCGCGTTTCACGCTGGCTCGCATCGGGCGGCTTCCTGCCGATCGAGACGGAGGATTACGTCCTCGACATTCTGGGCGAGCCGGTCGACAATTTCACCGATCGCTCCCACCAGGCGACGATCCGGCCGCTGGAGCCGGGGAAAGGCTTCGACCAGACCTGCCGCGACTTGCCGGTGGTGATGGCCTCGACCGTGCCGATGTCAACGATCAACATAAAGCCATGGGGGATTCAGGTCGCGGGAAATTTCCGCCGCTCCGCCGCGATAAGGCACTGGCAGCGCGTGCGCGACAGTTTCCCGAAGCTGCTGGCCGGCTATGACCCCGTCGTCAGCCGCGTGCGCACGCCCATCGGCCGGCGCGGCATCTATGCCGTCCGCATCGGCGCGGATGACCGCCGGACGGCGAACGGCATCTGCGCCAAATTGCATAGCGTCGGCGGCGCCTGCGTGGTGCTGCGCAACCGGTAGGCGCCGCTCAGTTCCGTCGTTCCGCTACGAATCGGGCGGCGGCGCGCAACGTATTTCCTGCCTCGCCATAGGGTTCGAGCAGATCGTTGGCCTGCGCGACCAGCCCGGCAAGCTGCCTGCGCGTCCAGTCGACACCGTGAAGCGCGGCAAGCGTCGCCTTACCCCGGCCCGCATCCTTGCCAGTCGCCTTGCCCATCGTATCGGCGTCCGAGGTCAGGTCGAGCAGGTCGTCGGCGAGTTGGAAGGCGAGCCCGATCGCCGAGCCGAAACTTGACAGCCGCTCGCGGTCCTCGGCCGAAGCGCCGGCGATGATCGCGCCCGCTTCCGCCGCGAAGCGGATCAGCGCGCCGGTCTTCATCGCCTGCAACGTGACGATGCCTTGCTCATCCGGCGTATTTCGCTCGGCCTCCAGGTCGAACGCCTGCCCGCCCGCCATGCCGCCTGCGCCGGCCGCAGCGGCAAGGGCGGCAACCAGCGCGACCTTGCGTTCCGCGGCCAGTTCCGTCTCCGGACCGGCCAATACGGCGAAGGCTTCGGTCAGGAGACTGTCGCCGGCGAGAATGGCGGTCGCCTCGTCGAAGGCCTTGTGGACAGTCGGCAGTCCGCGCCTCAGATCGTCGTCGTCCATCGCCGGCAGATCGTCATGGATCAGCGAATAGCAATGGACGCATTCGAGCGCGACGGCGACACGCAGGGCCGCCTCCCCGCCCACCGAAAAAAGCGCCGCGCTTTCCACCACCAGAAACGGCCTGAGCCTCTTGCCGCCGCTCAGCGCGCCGTGCCGGATCGCCTGCATGAGGCGCGGCGGCCGCACGATCTCGCCGGCGCGTGTCCGTCCGTCGAGCAATCGCTCCATGAGCGCCTCGACCTCGGCGGCGCACGCCGCCAGCACCATCTCGAACGGGATTTCGGAATTCGTCTTCATGGGGCGAGCGATGGCGGCAATTGTCGGCGCGGTCAAGGGAGAGCCGCCCGGCCGGCCGTTGCGTGTCCCGCGATTGGCCTTTATGTCGGATGCGGGAGCACCGGGAATTCCACCGAGCCAATCGAAGCGGGAAGCAAAGCCGGGCATGGCAGCCTATCGGACAGGAATGCGCCGCCGACGGGGGCAGGCCCAGGGGGGGCGGGCATCGAGCGGCCTGCGAAAATGGCTGAGACGGATCGTAATCGCACTGATCTGCGTGGCGGCGATCCCTGCCTGCCTGACATTCGTCTATGCCATCCCCGGCGTGCACCCCATCTCCACCCTGATGCTGAAGGACCTCGTGACCGGCAAGAGCTACGACCGGCAATGGGTGCCGCTCGATGCCGTCTCGCCGCATCTGACCTATGCGGTCGTCATGTCCGAGGACGGGCAGTTCTGCCGGCATGACGGTATCGACTGGGGCGAGTTGAACGCCGTGATCGACGACGCGCTCGCCGGCGAGGAGACGCGCGGCGCCTCCACCATAACCATGCAGTCGGTGAAGAACCTTTTCCTGTGGCAGGGGCGGTCCTTCGTCCGCAAAATGCTGGAGGCTCCGCTGGCGCTCTATTTCGACGCCATCCTATCCAAGCGGCGCATCATGGAGATCTACCTCAATATCGTCGAATGGGGACCGGGCATCTATGGCGCGGAGGCCGCGGCGCAATATCATTTCAAGCGTCCGGCCAGCAAGCTGGACGCGCGACAAGGGGCGCTTCTCGCCGTCACGCTTCCCAATCCGCTCCATCGGCATCCCGCCCATCCCGATCTCGGACTCCGCCGCCTGGCCTCCCTCATCCTGAGGCGGACCGCCCGTTCCGGCGACTACGTCAAATGCCTGCAATGACCCGGCGGCGGCGGCGCACTTTTTTCGTCGCCGATACTGGCCAAAACGGCTTGCGCCGTGTATAGGCACGCGACTTTCATTTTAAGGCCACGCCTTCCGGCGTCCTTCGGCAAGGGCGCGGGCGGGGCTTTTACGACAAGCGGAGAGCATTATGGCCGTACCAAAACGAAAGACTTCCCCGTCGAGGCGCGGCATGCGCCGCTCGGCGGACGCGCTCAAGGCGCCGACCTATGTCGAGGACAAGAATTCGGGCGAAATGCGCCGCCCGCATCACATCGACCTGAAGACGGGCATGTATCGCGGCCGGCAGGTGCTGGAGCCCAGGGAAAGCTGATCGATCCGTCGATTGGACCTGCGATGATTTGAAAGGCCGGCCCTGCGCCGGTCTTTTTGCTTTCGGCGTCAAAATGCTTGACGCCAATGGCCATTGGTTTTCTACAAGGCCTGACCATTTGCCGGAGGCCGGCGTGCTGCGACAGATACCCCTCCTGATCGTCCCATTCATTCTCTACAACCTCGCGCTGATCGGCGTGTTGGGCAGCGCCGGCGATCCGTGGCGCGACGAGATCTTCTCCATCGCCATGCTCTCCGGCGGCATCTGGACAATGACGCTCGGCGATATACTGGTCGTCGTCGCGCTTGTGCTGCTGTTCGTCGAGATCGTCAAATCGACCGGCACATCCAACGCCTCGATCGTCGACCACATCCTGTCCACCGCGCTCTTCGTCGCCTTCCTGATCGAATTCCTCCTGGTTCCCGGCGCCGAGCACTCCGTCTTCTTCACCATCATGGTGATCTCGCTGGTAGACGTGCTCGCCGGCTTCACCGTCTCGATCCGTTCCGCAAGCCGGGACGTCAATCTGCATTAGGCTTTTGATTTTTACGCATCGGGAGGAGCACCATGCGCGTATTCGATCTACCCGGCCGCTCGCCGGTCTATGCCGAGAACGGCATGGCGGCGACGTCGCATCCGCTCGCCACCATGACGGCGCTTTCCGTCCTGAAGGAAGGCGGCAACGCCGTCGATGCGGCGATTGCCGCTTCCGCCACGCTTTGCGTTGTCGAACCGCACATGACCGGCATCGGCGGAGACTGCTTCGTCATCCTCGCCGAGCCCGACGGATCGCTCCACGGGCTGAACGGCTCCGGCCGGGCGCCCGCTCTGGTGACAGGCGAATGGTATCGCGCCCGTTTCAAGACCGTTCCCCTGACCGGCGTGCATTCGGTCACCACACCCGGCGCGATCCGGGCATGGGAGACGCTTCTGGAGCATTTCGGCACTCTCGGCTTCGACCGCCTTTTCGCCGATGCGATCCGCTACGCGGAAGAAGGATTCGCCATACACCCGCGCGTGGCGCGCGACTGGGCGCTCTATGCCGCCGAACTGGCCGCTGACGAGGGAGCAAGCCGCCACTGCCTGGTCGACGGCGGGGCGCCGCTCCTAGGCACGCGCCATCGCTCACCAGCACTCGGGGCGACCCTGCGGAAACTCGCCGGCGGCGGCGCGAAAGCCTTCTACGAGGGCGAGATCGCCCGCGAAATCGCCGATACGGTGCAGGCGAAAGGCGGCTTCCTCTCGGAGGAGGACCTTGCTGGCGTGACGGCGGACTGGATCAAGCCCATCTCGACCGATTATGCCGGCCACGAAGTCTTCGAACTGCCGCCGAACGGCCAGGGCGTGACCGCGCTGATCCTGCTCAACCTTCTATCCGAACTGGACTTCGCCTCGCTGGCGCCCGACAGTCCCGAACGCCGGCACATGGAGATCGAAGCGGGAAGGCTCGCCTATGCCGCGCGCGACCGCTACGTCGCCGACCCGGCGATGAATGCGGCCGAGGTGGAACGGCTCCTTTCGCCACAATTCACGCGGTTCATGGCCAGACAGGTCGATCGCGGCCGGCGCAATCCCGCCGTGACTTTGCCGGAAATGGCGGATGCCGACACCGTCTATCTCACCGTGGTCGATCGCGACCGGCGCGCGGTTTCCTTCATCAATTCGCTCTACCACGCCTTCGGCTCGAAGGTGGTGACGCCGCGTTCGGGCATCGCGCTGCAAAATCGCGGCGCCTGCTTCACGCTGGAGGAAGGCCACCCGAACGAGATCGGCCCTTCCAAGCGTCCTCTTCACACCATCATCCCGGCCATGGCCTATAAGGACGGCAAGCCCGCAGTGTCCTTCGGGGTGATGGGCGGCGCCTACCAGCCGCTCGGCCACGCCCATGTCTTTTCCAACCTTGTCGATCACGGCATGGACCCGCAGGCCGCGATCGACGACGCCCGCCTGTTCTGGAGTGCCGACGGTACGGTCGAGGTGGAAGACGGGATCGATGCCGCGTCGCGCGAGGCACTACGAGCGAGAGGTCACACCGTGCGGCCCGTCGCATCGCCGCTCGGCGGCGGCCAGATGATCGTCATCGACCGGAAGACGGGGTTCCTCGTCGGCGGCTCCGACCCGCGCAAGGACGGGCTGGCGCTGGGCTGGTAGGGGAAAGACTACTCGCCGATTGAATCGAGCTTCTTCTGCATGGCGGCGATCTGCTCCTTCAGTTCCTGCAGATCCTTGTCCTTGTCGGGCTTTTCCTTCTTCGCCTCAGGGGCGGATGCGGTGCCCGACGCGGCCGGGAACGGCGTGAACATGCGCATGGCGTTCTGGAATATCTCGACGTTGCGCCGCGTCTGCTCCTCGAAGGCCTTGATCGTCGACGGCATCTTCATCATGTCCAACGGCGTCTGGCCAAGCGTGGACTTCATCTGCTCGCGGAAGCGTTCCTGCTCCTTGGCGAAAGCGGCCATCGACTGCTCGAGGAAGCTCGGCACGATCATCTGCATCTGGTCGCCGTAAAACGAGATGAGCTGGCGCAGGAACGAGACCGGCAGCATGTTCTGCCCGTCCTTGTTCTCCAGTTCGAAGATGATCTGGGTCAGCACCGGGTGGGTGATGTCCTCGCCGGACTTGGCGTCCTGCACGGTGAACTCCTCGCCGCGTTTCACCATCTCCGCCAGGTCTTCCAGCGTCACATAGGTGCTGGTGCCCGTATTATAGAGCCGCCGGTTCGCGTATTTCTTGATGATTACCGGTTCATCCTTCGCGGGCATTATGTTCCTCCACCTTGCCGGCCGCGCTTGGTAAGCGCCGGCTTACAACGGCCTCCGGCAAAAAGGATAGGCGCAAATGCTGCACGAAAGGAAGCGATTTGTGCAGTGCAGAAGGGCGTGTCGGCCAAAAATCCGTTTCACGGCGCCGAAATCGAGGCCGATCCCGTACCTCGTGACGCCGCCTTCATACTTGTTTCCCGTTTGACTCGGCCGTTGGAAACGGCAAGATCGACGCAATCGGATAAATTGCATTCCGAAAACTATCCGGAGATCAATGATGAGCGCTTCCCCTTCCATCGTCGTCGCGAGTGCCGCCCGCACCCCCGTCGGTTCCTTCAACGGTGCTTTCGCCAACGTGACCGCCCATGAACTGGGCGCGACGGCCATCAAGGGCGCGCTGGAGCGCGCCGGCGTCGCTGCCGGCGAAGTGGACGAGGTGATCTTCGGCCAGGTGCTGACGGCTGGCGAAGGCCAGAATCCGGCGCGCCAGGCCTCGATACTGGCCGGCCTGCCCAAGGAGACGACCGCCTGGGTACTCAATCAGGTCTGCGGGTCGGGTTTGAGGACGATTGCGGTCGGCATGCAGCAGATCGCGACCGGCGATGCGAAGATCATCGTCGCCGGCGGCCAGGAATCCATGTCCATGTCGCCGCACTGCGCGCATCTGCGCCAGGGCGTCAAGATGGGCGACTACAAGATGATCGACACCATGATCAAGGACGGGCTGTGGGACGCCTTCAACGGCTACCACATGGGTATCACGGCGGAGAACGTCGCGCGCCAGTTCCAGATCACCCGCGACGACCAGGACCAGTTCGCTGTCGCCTCGCAAAACAAGGCGGAGGCCGCGCAGAAGGCCGGCCGCTTCAAGGACGAGATCGTGCCGGTGACGGTGAAAAGCCGCAAGGGCGACATCATCGTCGACCAGGACGAATATATCCGCCACGGTGCCACGATCGAAGCCATGCAGAAGCTACGCCCGGCCTTCGACAAGGAGGGCACGGTGACGGCCGCCAACGCTTCAGGCATCAATGACGGCGCGGCAGCCGTCGTCCTGATGAGCGAGGAGGAGGCGAAGCGCCGGGGCGTCACGCCGCTCGTGCGCATCGTCTCCTGGGCGACGGCCGGCGTCGACCCGAAGATCATGGGTACCGGCCCGATCCCGGCTTCACGCAAGGCGCTGCAGAAGGCCGGCTGGAAGGCTGACGACCTCGATCTGGTCGAGGCCAACGAAGCCTTCGCCGCCCAGGCCTGCGCGGTCAACAAGGACCTCGGCTGGAACACCGACCTCGTCAACGTCAATGGCGGCGCGATTGCCATCGGCCACCCGATCGGCGCGTCGGGCGCACGCATCTTCAACACGCTCGTCTTCGAGATGCGCAGGCGCGGCGCGAAGAAGGGCCTCGCTACGCTCTGCATCGGCGGCGGCATGGGCGTGGCGATGTGCGTGGAAGCGATGAATTAGTAAGGGCAATCGGCAGTAGGCAGTCGGCAAAAAGGGAACGGATAATCCCGACTGCCGAATGCCCACTGCCGACCTGCCGCAATAGGGAGGAGGAACCCAAATGGCACGTGTTGCACTCGTCACTGGCGGCTCGCGCGGCATCGGCGCGGCGATCGCGCTTGCACTGAAAGATGCCGGCTATAAAGTCGCCGCCAACTATGCCGGCAATGACGAGGCGGCCGAGAAATTCAAGGCCGACACCGGCATCCCGGTCTATAAATGGTCGGTCGCCGACTACGACGCCTGCGCGGCCGGCATCGGCAAGGTCGAAGCCGATCTCGGCCCGGTCGACGTGCTCGTCAACAATGCCGGCATCACCCGCGACGCGCCCTTCCACAAGATGACGCGAGAGCAGTGGAACGAGGTGATCGGCACCAATCTGAACGGCGTCTTCAACATGACGCACCCGGTGTGGCCCGGCATGCGTGAGCGCAAGTTCGGCCGCGTCATCACAATTTCCTCGATCAACGGCCAGAAGGGCCAGTTCGCGCAAGCCAATTATTCGGCCTCCAAGGCCGGCGACCTCGGCTTCACGAAAGCCCTTGCCCAGGAAGGTGCCCGCGCGGGTATCACCGTCAACGCCATCTGCCCCGGCTATATCGCCACCGACATGGTCATGGCGGTGCCCGAAAAGGTGCGCGAATCCATCATCGCGCAGATTCCGACCGGCCGATTGGGCGAAGCCGCCGAGATCGGGCGCTGCGTGGTCTTCCTCGCCTCCGACGACGCCGGCTTCATCACCGGATCGACCATCACCGCCAATGGCGGGCAGTATTTCTGCTGAAACGGCGATCTGAAGGCTCCGGAAGAGGTCCCGGTCTTCCAGCCTACGCTTCGCGCTGCCTGGAAACCGGGATGACGACCGTTGCAATCGCGTCCCATTCCAGGGCAGCAGATACATAAGCACATGCTGATCCATCTGTGGGCATCGGGACGAGTGCCTGTCCTGCTATGGCACGCAAGGGTTAACGGCTCGCCGGCGCTTGTGGACAAGGCTGTGGATATCCTGTGAATAATCGGTGCAGCGGCAGTGGAAGACACAAGATATGGCAGTGAACACAACCAGAACATCCTCTTATCAGTGATTCGTCGCCGCTTTGTTCCGCCTATGGTCCCTTCGTTAACGTGAATTCTCCATCCGCTGTGCGTAGCGATAGGAATTCGTCAATTTTCATGAATGAATTCTTACACTTGTGCCGGGAGAGCTTCTGCGGGAAGGCACGCAAATCCACGCCGTTAACCTTTGCGGGAGAATGGACCCAAAGTTCGGCACCAGCCGATTCAGCATATGCGCACGAAGAAGCCTCGTCGGACTAGATATAGGGGTGAACAAACCCCGAATAGGCGCGAGTCACTGATTCGTCGCCGATTCGTTCCAGACTCGTTCCAGTCGTTAATTTCGCTCATTTGCCGTTTTGCACCGGCGGCGATTTCCTATATGTGGATGGCGAGCCCGGAACGCCTTCCACCGGGCGACATCTTGCAGCTTGCCCGGCAAAGGCGCGGCCAGGGGAAGGTCCTCTCCCAAAACCCTTCAAAGTCGAGATGAACCTCCATACCATGCCCGACATCCAGTCCGTGCCCTCGGGGCGCGACGTAACCGCCATCCTCGGCCCGACCAACACAGGCAAGACCCACCTCGCCATCGAGAGGATGGTGGCGCATGAAAGCGGGGTGATCGGCCTGCCGCTGCGCCTGCTCGCGCGTGAGGTCTACGGCCGCGTCGTCGACAAGGTCGGCGCCGCACAGGTCGCGCTGCACACCGGCGAGGAGAAGATCACACCGCCCGGCGCACGCTTCTCGGTCTGCACCGTGGAGGCGATGCCGCGCGAGACGGACGCCGCCTTCGTGGCGATAGACGAGGTCCAGCTTGCAGGCGACCTCGAGCGCGGCCACATCTTCACCGATCGCATCCTCAATCTGCGCGGCCGGCAGGAGACGCTGCTGCTTGGCGCCGCCACCATGCGTGGCATTCTCGAGCGGCTCCTGAAGGGCGTCTCCACCGTCACGCGCCCGCGCATGTCGCACCTCGCCTATGCCGGCCAGAAGAAGATCACGCGGCTGCCGCGCCGTTCCGCGATCGTCGCCTTCTCGGCCGACGAGGTCTACGCCATCGGCGAGCTGATCCGCCGCCAGCGCGGCGGCGTGGCCGTCGTCATGGGCGCGCTCAGCCCGCGCACCCGCAACGCGCAGGTGGCGCTCTACCAGTCGGGCGACGTGGACTATCTCGTCGCCACCGACGCCATCGGCATGGGCCTCAATCTCGATGTCGACCATGTCGCCTTCGCCCAGAACCGCAAGTTCGACGGCTTCCAGTTCCGCGACCTGACCGCAGCCGAACTCGGCCAGATCGCCGGGCGCGCCGGCCGGCATCTTCGAGACGGCACCTTCGGCGTCACCGGACAGGTGGACCCGCTGGCCGACGATCTGGTCGAAAAGATCGAGGGCCACGATTTCGAGCCGGTGAAGGTGCTGCAATGGCGCACCGCCTCCTTCGACTTCTCCAGTCTCGACGCGCTGAAGCGCTCGATCGAGACGACGCCCGCCTTCGACGGCCTGACGCGGGCGCTGCCGGCGGTGGACCAGCGCGCGCTCGAGCATCTGTCGAAGGATCCCGACATAAGCGACCTCGCCACCAGCCGTGAGCGCGTCACGATGCTGTGGGACGCCTGCGCCCTGCCCGATTACCGCAAGATCGCGCCGGCCCAGCACGCCGACCTGATCGCGTCGATCTATCTCGACCTCGTACGCAAGGGTCGCGTCGACGAGGACTACCTAGCCAACCAGGTCGAGCGCTCCTCCTCGACCGAAGGCGACATCGACACGCTTTCGGCCCGTATCGCCCAGATCAGGACATGGACCTTCGTGTCGAACCGGCCAGGCTGGCTTGCCGATCCGACACACTGGCAGGAGAAAACGCGCGAGATCGAGGATCGCCTGTCCGATGCGCTGCATGAGCGATTGACGAAACGCTTCGTAGACCGCAGGACTTCCGTCCTCATGAAGCGCCTGCGGGAAAACAGCATGCCGGAAGCAGAAATAGGGTCGTCGGGCGCCGTCCTGGTGGAGGGCCACCATGTCGGCGAATTGCAGGGTTTCCGCTTCACGGCCGACCAGAGCGCCGAGGGCGAGGACGCCAAAGCCGTGCGGGCCGCCGCGCAAAAGGCGCTGGCGCAGGAGTTCGACGAGCGTGCCGAGCGCTTCTCCGCCTGCGCCAATGGCGATCTGGCGCTGGCCTCCGACGGCACGGTCCGCTGGATCGGCGCGCCGGTGGCCACGCTGACCTCGGGCGACGATCCGCTCAAGCCCCGCATTATCCTGCTCGCCGACGAGCAGCTCACCGGCCCCGCGCGCGATCATGTCGCCGCGCGCGCCGAGCGTTTCGTCAATTACCAGACCGAAAGCCTGCTGAAGCCGCTGACCGACCTTTCCACCGCCGAACAGCTATCAGGAATGGCGCGCGGCATCGCTTTCCGGCTGGTCGAGAATTTCGGCCTCATCAATCGTCGCGACATCGCCACCGACGTGAAGGCGCTCGACCAGGACGCGAGGGCGGCGCTGCGCCGGCTGGGCGTCCGCTTCGGCGCCTACCACATCTTCGTTCCGGCTCTGGTCAAGCCGGGGCCGGCAGGGCTGCTGACCCTGCTCTGGGCGCTGAAGAACAACGCCAAGGACCGGCCGGGCTTCGGCGACGTGGTACAATTGCTTGCCGCCGGCCGCACCTCGGTCGTCATCGATCCCGATTTCGACCCGGCTTTCTACCGGCTGGCCGGTTTCCGCGTGCTCGGCCGGCGCGCCGTGCGCGTCGATATCCTCGAACGCCTCGCCGACCTGATCCGTCCCGCACTTGCCTGGAAGGCCGGCACGGGCGCTCGGCCCGACGGCGCCTTCGACGGCAACGCCTTCACCGTCACGCCCGCCATGATGTCGATCCTGGGCGCCAAAGCCGAGGATATCGAGGATATCCTGAAGGGTCTCGGCTATCGCGCCGAGGCGAAGCCCGCCGTCGAGGTGACGGCACGGCTGGAAGCGCTCGACCGCGCCGCCCGCGAGGCGGCGGAAGCCGCGGCGGCAGCGAAGGCCGAAGCCGAAGCGCAGGCAGCGGCAATTGCCGCGGCGGAAGGGCAAGGCGCGGCGCTGGAGGCCCAGCCGGAGGCAGCGGAGGACGGCGAAGCGGCCGCCTCCGGCGCCGCGGCAGAGCCGGCCAGCGATGTCGCCCCCGCCGAAAGCCAGCCGACAGCGGAAATCACCTCCCCTCACGACGACGAGCTAGCGCAACCGGCGACGGAAGAAGCGGTAGCGGAAAGCACTGAGACCCCGGCCTCTCCTCCGCCGGCGGAGATTTCGGCACAAGACGAAGTGCGTGACGCCGAAAAGGCCGAAGGCGGCGCTCTCCCGAGCGAGGAAAGCGGGACGACCGGCGCGGTTTCAACGGAACCTGTCGCTGTGGAAGCAGGTGTGGAGGCCGAGGAGCCGAAGCCGATCATGCTGTGGCGGCCAGCGCGTTTCGACCGTGGCCAGCGGCATCAGCATCATCGTGTCCAGGGCAAGGGCCGCTCCCAGGGCGCCGACGCCATTGCCGACGGCAATCGTCACGACGGGCGCGACGGCAACAACCGTCGCGACGGACGCGATGGCGGCAACCGCCGTTCTGAGTGGAAGGGCAAGCCAAACCGCTCCGACAATGGCGGGCAGGAGCGAAACGGCAGTGGCAAGCGGCCGCATAATGGTCCGGGCAAGGGCAAGCCGGCCTTCCAGAAGCCGCGCGAGGAGCGTCCTGTCCGCTTCGACCCGGATTCGCCCTTCGCCAAGCTCGCCGCGCTCCGCGACCAGTTGAAGAAGTAGGCGGCGCTCGCGTCGATGACCGCCGGGGAACGCCAGCGCATCGACAAATGGCTGTTCTTCGCCCGCGTGGCGAAATCGCGCTCTCTTGCCGCCAGGCTCGTCCTCGCCGGCCGCATCCGCGTCAACCGCGAGAAGGTGGGACAGGCGTCACATCCGGTGAAGACCGGCGATGTCCTGACCGTCACGCTCGATCGCCGGGTTCTGGTCTACAGGATTCTTGGCCCTGGCGTCAGGCGTGGACCGGCCGCCGAGGCGCGGACGCTCTACGAGGACCTCACGCCGGTGGCGGAACCGTCGGTCGCCGCCTCCCCCGCCCGCGAGCCGGGCGCCGGCAGGCCGACCAAGAAGGAGCGCCGCGCGCTTGACCGCCTGAACGGGGAAACCGGCTAGGGTCCGGCCGTCCCCATTGCGGCCCACGGCTCGGAAATGCCGCCCTTGCAAGCGCCCGTCAAAGCGGATACCTCACCCGAAAACGCCTGAAATCGGAGGCCGGAACCGCCAGATGACCTATGTCGTCACCGACAATTGCATCAAGTGCAAATACATGGACTGCGTCGAGGTGTGTCCGGTCGATTGCTTCTACGAAGGCGACAACATGCTGGTCATCCATCCCGATGAATGCATCGACTGCGGCGTGTGCGAGCCTGAATGCCCCGCCGACGCCATCAAGCCGGACACCGAGCCAGGCCTGGAGAAATGGCTTGAGGTCAACACCGAATACGCTGACAAATGGCCCAACATCACGGCCAAGAAGGAACCGCCGGCCGACGCCAAGGAATTCGACGGCGTGGAGGGCAAGTTCGAGAAGTATTTCTCCTCCGATCCCGGCGAGGGCGACTGACCACGAGCGGTCCGTAGGGCTGGCCGGCTTTCCTCTACTTTCGTCGAAACCTGTATACATTTTGCGCTGCATCCGCTTCGCGCATGCAGCAAATTGTTGATTCTTTCACATTTTTATGTTACATAAGAGAAAAGATGCCGGGTGCCGCCCGGTTGTGATGTTGATCCAAGGCGAAGCCGCAGCAATCATCGACAGATGAACGACGATATCCGGGCCAGGGCGATCTGGGCCGGGGATTCGACGCTGTATTGGGTCGTCGGCCCGGCCGCACGACCTCGCTCTCTTCGACGGCATCGCTATAACCGGGACCGGCCCAGGCAGCCGGCCGCAGGACAGGAGTAGCAGGCGCATGGCAACCCAGCAGAAGAAATCCGCGCAGCGTCATGGTTTCAAGACCGGCGAATACATCGTCTATCCGGCCCACGGCGTCGGCCAGATTTCGTCGATCGACGAGCAGGAGGTTGCCGGGCACAAGCTGGAGCTTTTCGTGATCGATTTCCAGAAGGACAAGATGCGGCTCAAGGTGCCGGTCGCGAAGGCGACCTCCATCGGCATGCGCAAGCTTTCGGAAACCGACTATGTCGAGCGCGCGCTGAAGGTCGTGCAAGGCCGCGCCCGCGTCAAGCGCACCATGTGGTCGCGCCGGGCGCAGGAATATGACGCGAAGATCAATTCGGGCGACCTGATCTCGATTTCGGAAGTCGTGCGCGACCTTTACCGCGCCGAGAACCAGCCCGAGCAATCCTATTCCGAGCGACAGCTCTACGAAGCGGCGCTCGATCGCATGGCCCGTGAGATCGCCGCGGTAAATCGTATGTCCGAGACCGAGGCCGTCCGTCTCATCGAGGTCAACCTCAACAAGGGCCCGCGCCGTGGCGCCAAGGCCGACAACGAGGAAACCGAGCAGGAGGAAGCGGCCTGACCCGCCTTCGGCCATTTCGGCTGAACAAATTTCAGTGAATGAAAAACCCGGCGGCGAGCCGGGTTTTTTTGTTCCGGAAGCTCGAACGGCGCCCGGATCGCACATCACAGCCGCGCTCTTCACCATCATGGACTTTTTGTAATGGAACGAGTCGCGCGCCGGCGCGTTGGTTCCACTGTCCCCTGTCCGGTGACGCGCGCCCGCGCGCCGGCGTATCACCGTAGGGAACACCGGCCGGGTCGCCGGCCTGTCACTGTACCTAAGGCGCGCCGCGACGAGGTCAAGGAGCGTGCGATGAATGAAGACTCGGCCAGGCGAAGCATGATCCAGGCGGCAATGCGGGCTCCCTATCTCGAGCGGGGCGAAGAGCACGATCTCGCCGTACGCTGGAAGGAAAAGCACGACCAGGAGGCGCTTCATCGCATTACCACGGCGCATATGCGTCTGGTCATCTCCATGGCGGCGAAATTCCGTCATTTCGGCTTGTCGATGAGCGACCTCATCCAGGAAGGGCATGTCGGCCTGCTTGAGGCGGCCGCCCGTTTCGAGCCGGAGCGTGACGTGCGTTTCTCCACCTACGCGACATGGTGGATCCGCGCTTCGATCCAGGATTACATCCTGCGCAACTGGTCGATCGTCCGTGGTGGCACGAGTTCCGCGCAAAAGGCGCTCTTCTTCAACCTGCGCCGTCTGAGGGCCCGCCTCGCCCAGGGGTCGGACATGCTTTCCAGCGCCGAGGTGTACAGGGAGATCGCCACCGCGCTCGGCGTTCCCGTGGCGGATGTCGCCATGATGGATTCGCGCCTGTCCGGCCCCGACGCCTCGCTCAACGCGCCGCTTACCGACGAAGGCGGCAACGCTTCCGACCGGCAGGATTTCCTGGTCTCGGACGCGCCGCTTCCCGACGAGGTCGTCGGCGAGACCATCGACCTGGAGCGCCGTTCGGGCTGGCTCAACACCGCGCTCGGCGCGCTCAACGAGCGCGAGTTGAAGATTATCCGCGAGCGCCGTCTGCGCGAGGAAGGCGCGACGCTCGAGGCCCTCGGCCAACGCCTCGGAATCTCCAAGGAGCGCGTGCGCCAGATCGAGAACCGCGCCCTTGAAAAGCTCCGCACCGCGCTCGTCAGGGAAAACCCCGAAATCGCTTCGCTGTAAGCGAGGGTCTCGTCGGCCTACTCGTCGGTGATGATCTTGACCTTGTCGCCGACCGAGACGTCGGCTCCGGGTCCCATTCCGTTCAGCACCCGGAAAAGTTCGAGCTTCCGGTCCACGCCGCGCATCATCGCCGCCATGCTGGCGATATTCTGACCGGCCTCCACCGTGGCGATCCTTATCTTCAGCGGCTTGAGCGCGGCCTTCTCGGCCGGCGTCAGCAAGCGGAAGCTTCCGGACACCGCCCGCGCCACCTTTTCGAGGTCAGGGCTGGTGAGCGGCGCGGCCGTCAGGAGCCGGTAGACCTGGTCGCCGGCACGGATCACCGTCACGTCGAACTGCCAGCCCTCCGACACCGCCCGCGCGATAGCCGCCTCGTTGCCGTTGATCGTTGCGGGATGGACGGAGGACGGATCGAGCCCCGTCACCCAGCCGCTGCGGATATAATCGTCGAGCCGTGTCCTCCGGTCGACCGACACCCCGTCGAACCGCACGGCGATGTCGCCCGGCCCCGCCGCCGTCACCGCCTGGGCCGAATTGTCGATCACGAAGCCTTGCGGCACGGTGAAGGTGATGCCGAGCTTCGGATGCAGGAACGTATTGCCACGGACATAGCCTTCGTCGGGCTTGTCGCCGAACAGCATGCCGTCGATGCCTTTGAGATAGGCGTCGCGGTCGCGCTCTCCTGTCCCGGGCGGCCCGAACACCCGCGCCTTCTCGACCGCCAGCGCGACACGTTGCGGCGTGTTGGGGTGTGTGGCAAGGAAATCGAGACTCGTGTCGTTGGCGCTCGAAACGCTGCGGAAGTCGGTATAGGCCTGCATGGCGCGCAGGAAGCGCGAAGCGGCGTAGGGATCGAACCCCGCCTTGCCGACCGAATTGATGCCGATCGCGTCCGCCGCCAGTTCCTGGTTGCGCGAGAACTGTGCCAGCTTGAGCTTGCCGCGGATGAGCGCGGTCTTGGCTTCCCTGTCATTGCCAAGCAGGTCCGCGACGACATTCGAGGTCAGTGCCTCCTCGGCTTCCAGTTGCTGGCGCTGGAGGCCGTGATTGGCCGTCACATGGCCCATCTCATGGGCGATGACGGCGGCCAGTTCCGACGAATCGCTGGCGAGCGCCAGAAGCCCGCGCGTGACGTAGAGATAGCCGCCCGGCAGCGCGAAGGCGTTGACGCTTGGCGAATTGAGGATAGTGATGCGGTAGATCTGGCTCGGATTGTCCGAAACCAGCGTCAGCCGCCCGACGACCTTGGCTACCATCCGCTCCAGTTTCGGGTTGGAATATTCGCCGCCATAGGTGTGGAGGATGCGCGGATGCTGCTGGCGCGCAAGCTGCACCAGCTTGTTGTCGCGCGTCACGTTGGCGGCCGTGACCGGGTCGGACGACGGCTTCAGCGCATCGTCATACATGCCGCCATTGAGGCTCTGGCAGGCCGAAAGCAACAGCGCGAGCGCAAGCGGCGCCCAGGCCTTGCCGGGCGTGGCTTTCCTTTTCTGCCTCGCGGGCTCTGCTCTCGTGGCGCGGCTGTCCAGCACAACTTCCTTCCAGATTCGCCGGAATCGGGAGACACTGTTACGCGTCGGCGCCGCCACGGCAAAGCGTCATTTGGTCGGGACGCGCATTTGCTTGCCAATTATGACGATCTGCGGGCAAGCCAGCCATATTTCCCGCCTTCTTCGCCAGATCCCGAAAATCGCCCGCAGGCAACATGCCTTCCGCCCTGCCGAAGGCGGCGCTTCCTGTATGCCGAAGGGCGTGATATGGCGCGGCCATGAGCCGGTTCACCATCCTTCTCGGCGGCGATCTGACCGTCACGCCCCGTCTCCTCGAACAGATCGCGGGCACCCATGTCGTCGCGGCGGATTCCGGTCTGCTCCATGCCGCTCCGCTGAAGGTCGCGCCGGAACTATGGGTGGGCGATTTCGATTCGACCGAACCCGACTTGCTGGATGCCTATGACGGTATAGAGCGCATCATCTACCCCGCCGACAAGGACAGCACGGACGGTGAGCTCGCCGTCGGCGAGGCCCTGAAGCGCGGTGCCACCTCGCTGGTGCTGGCCGGGGCCTTCGGAGGCCCGCGGGCGGACCATGCCTTCCTGCACCTGGCGCTCGCCATCCAGCTTGCCGAACGCGGCGTGGCCGTGCTTTTGACCAGCGGGACCCGGGAGGGGAGCGTATTGTCTCATGATCGCAGGAGCTACGATTACCCCCGGGGGACGATTTTCAGCGTCCTCGGCTTCTCGGAGCTTCGCGGGCTGACCGTCGAAGGCGCGGAATGGCCGCTCGACGATGTCACCGTCCCGTTCGGGTCGTCGCTGACGATCTCCAATGTCGTGAAGGACGGGCTTGTCGTCCGGCTTCGGGAGGGACGGGCCTTGCTTGTTGCCACCCTGGCAGCCACATGACGGCTTGACCACTCCGCCCTTCCCCCAAGACACGGTTTCATGGCCCCTCCGCTCCTCCACCTCGACGGCATAAGGCTGACCTTCGGCGGTACGCCGCTGCTCGACGGCGCCTCGCTTTCGGCCATGCCGGGCGAGCGCATCGCGCTCGTCGGCCGCAACGGCTCCGGCAAGTCGACCCTGCTCAAGATCGTCGCCGGCCTGATCGAGCCGCAGGAGGGCGAGGTCTTTCGCCAGCCGACGGCGACCGTACGCTATCTGCCGCAGATGCCCGACATGGAGGGCTTCGATACGGTGCACGCCTATGTCGAGGCAGGACTCGGCCCCGCTGACGATCCGCACCGCGTGACCTACCTGCTTGACCACCTTGGGCTCACCGGCGAGGAGCATCCGTCGAGCCTTTCGGGCGGCGAGGCGCGGCGCGCATCGCTGGCGCGCGTGCTGGCACCGAAGCCCGATATCCTGCTTCTCGACGAACCCACCAACCATCTCGATCTCTCCACCATCGAATGGCTGGAGGAAGAGCTTTCCCGCTCACCTTCCGCGATCGTCGTCATCTCGCACGACCGTCGGTTCCTCGAACGCGTCAGCCGCGCCACGATCTGGCTCGACCGCGGCCGCACGCTTCGCCTCGACAAGGGTTTTGCGCATTTCGAGGAATGGCGCGACCAGGTGCTCGAGGAGGAGGAGCGCGAGCAGCACAAGCTCGGCCGCCAGATCGTGCGCGAGGAGCATTGGCTGCGCTACGGCGTGACCGCGAGGCGCAAGCGCAACATGCGCCGGCTCGGCGAATTGCAGGCGATGCGCCAGGAATTCCGCACGCATCGCCGCGCCGAAGGGCTCGCCAACATGGCCGCCAGCGACGCCGGCGAATCCGGCAAGCTCGTCATCGAGGCGAAGGATATCTCCAAATCCTACGGCGAGCGCGCGATCGTGCGCGACTTCTCCGCCCGGATCAATCGTGGCGACCGCATCGGCCTCGTCGGCGCCAACGGCGCCGGCAAGACGACGCTGCTGAAAATGCTGACCGGTGCGCTGGCGCCCGATGCCGGCATGGTGCGGCTCGGCGTCAATCTGGAGATCGCCACGCTCGACCAGAAGCGCGAGGCGGTCGATCCGCGCGAGACGCTGGCGCATTACCTGACCGACGGGCGCGGCGAGACGGTCATCGTCAATGGCGAGGAGCGCCACGTCGCATCGTGGATGAAGGATTTTTTGTTCAAGCCCGAGCAGGCGCGCACGCCGGTACGCGAACTCTCCGGCGGTGAGCGCGCAAGGCTGATCCTCGCCCGCGTGCTGTCGCGTCCGTCGAACATGCTGGTACTGGACGAGCCGACCAACGACCTCGACATGGAGACGCTCGACCTGCTTCAGGAACTGGTGGCGGGCTTCGCCGGCACGGTGATCCTGGTCAGCCACGACCGCGACTTCCTCGATCGCACGGTGACCAGCACGATTGCGCCGAACGGCGACGGCACCTGGACCGAATATGCCGGCGGCTACACCGACATGCTGGCGCAGCGCGGCGGCAAGAAGCTCGACGACCGCAGGGGCGTGACGAAACCGCCCTCCGAGCCGAGGCCTGCAAGCGAGCAGAAAGCCCAGCCGAAGCAGCCGGCAAGAAAACTTTCCTACAAGCAGAAATTCGCGCTGGAGACCCTGCCGAAACGCATGGAGGAGGCTGTCGCCAATATCGGCGTAATCGAGCAGAGGCTCGCCGATCCCGGCCTCTATCGCCGCGACCCGAAGACGTTCGCCGACGCCACCGCGTCACTGGACAAGGCGCGCGGCGAACTCGCTGTCATGGAAGACGAGTGGCTCGAGCTCGAAATGCTGCGCGAGACGATCGAGGGGTAAGAAGGTCTCCAAGCCGTCATCCCGGAAGGCGGCACGAACGAAGTGAGTGCAGGCTATCCGGGATGGCGTGCGGCGTTAGCTACCGCCACTCCCTGATGTCGACGAAATGCCCGGCGATCGCCGCGGCCGCCGCCATGGCCGGCGATACGAGGTGCGTGCGGCCGCGATGGCCCTGCCTGCCTTCGAAATTGCGGTTCGAAGTCGAGGCGCAGCGCTCCTCCGGGCGCAGACGATCCTCGTTCATGGCGAGGCACATGGAGCAGCCTGGCTCGCGCCAGTCGAAGCCGGCGGCACGGAAGATTCTGTCGAGCCCTTCGGCTTCCGCCTGCTCCTTCACCAGGCCCGAGCCCGGCACGATCATGGCGGCGACGCGTTCGGCGACCTTGCGGCCCTCCACCACCTTCGCCACCTGCCGCAGATCCTCGATGCGGCCATTGGTGCACGAGCCGATGAAGACTCGGTCGAGCGCGATGTCGGTGATCTTGGTTCCCGCCGTCAGCCCCATATAATCGAGCGCACGCTGCTTGGAGGTGCGCGTTTTCTCGTCCTCGATCGTATCGGGATCCGGTACGAACCCCGTCACGGAGACGACGTCTTCCGGCGATGAGCCCCAGGTGACGATCGGCGGCAAATTCGCCGCGTCGAGTTTCACCACGCGGTCGAAACGCGCACCCTCGTCCGTGTGCAGGGTCTTCCAGTAGGCGAGCGCCTTATCCCAGGCCGCGCCCTTCGGCGCGCGCGGCTTGTCCTTCACATAGGCAAACGTCGTCTCGTCGGGCGCGACCATGCCGGCGCGCGCGCCGCCTTCGACCGACATGTTGCAGACCGTCATGCGGCCTTCCATGGACAGCGAACGGATCGCCTCGCCGGCATACTCAATGACATAGCCGGTGCCGCCGGCAGTTCCGATCTCGCCGATGATGGAAAGGATGATGTCCTTGGCGGTGACGCCGGGCGGAAGCTGCCCGTCCACCTGGACGAGCATGTTCTTCGCCTTCTTCTGGATCAGCGTCTGGGTGGCGAGCACATGCTCGACCTCGGAGGTGCCGATGCCGTGCGCCAGGGCGCCGAAAGCCCCGTGCGTGGAGGTGTGGCTGTCGCCGCAGACGATGGTCATGCCCGGCAGCGTGAAGCCCTGCTCGGGGCCGATGATGTGGACGATGCCCTGGCGGCGGTCCTTTTCCGAATAGTATTCGACGCCGAAGTCGGCGGCGTTCTTCGCCAGCGCCTCGACCTGGATGCGGCTTTCCTCGTTCTTGATGCCGTTCTTGCGGTCGGGCGAGGTGGAGACGTTATGGTCGACGACGGCCAGCGTCTTTTCCGGGTGGCGCACCTTGCGGCCACCCATCCTCAGCCCCTCGAAGGCCTGCGGGCTCGTCACCTCGTGGACGAGATGGCGATCGATATAGAGCAGGCAGGTTCCGTCGTCCTGGCGGTCGACCACATGGTCGTCGAATATCTTGTCGTAGAGGGTGCGCGCTGCGCTCATGGTCCTGTTCCGTCGCTTAAGTGGAAGAATGGGCTGATCCGGCTTGCGAGCCGGCCAATTCAGGGTAGGCGGGTCGTAAGCGCGCCCGAAATCCGCGCGGCAAAACGGCTCGGCAGGCGCTTGTGGTCCTGTAGAACGAAGCCCTTATAGGCCGGATCGCCGAAAAGCTCTTCCATGCCCCGGCTCATACCAACCTTTTCCATTTTGGGCAATTGAAAGGGAGGGGGTTGTTTTCGCTCGCGCCCGTATCGCCGCTGGCGCGGCTGGGCTCCGCGGGCGCGCACCATCAGGCGCGACGCCCGGTTGGGCGTTTGGGAGGCGCTCTTGTTTGAGCCGTCGTCCGTCGGAGGACGGCGCCGCTACTTCACCGTGATGCTCAGCCCGCTCAAATCGGCGTTGATCTGCAGGCCCCTCTGGTCGCCCGTCAGCTCCAGGACGGCGCCCTTGTCGTTTTGCATGACGATCGCCTGCGCGCCCCTGCCGATCGCGCCGCCGCCGCCGGCCGCGCCATAGATGCCGGTGACGTCGCTGGCACGGCGGATATGGCGAACGGTGCCACGGTAATAGGTCTTCGACGCTCCAAAGACGAGGCCTGCTGAAACGCCCCCGATCGAAACGCGGTATTTACGGCCACGGAAGGTCAGCGTGCCCTCGCCGCCGCTGCCGCCAACGAAAAAGCCGGCCTTGTAGACCGCAAAGCGGATGGTGCCGCTGTCGGCGTGGGCCGCGGAGACGAAGCCCAGGCTGGCCAGAGCCATAAGCGCGATGGCGATTGAACGAAAGCGAGGCAGGATCTGCATGACGGAAGGCTCCTCCGATATCGCCGCTTACCCAGCAGGCCAGGCACGACTCAATGTCGTCGGAGATTTATAGCCGAAGAGCTTTTGCCCCGCACCATTCACGTGACCGCGCGTGCTGTTCCAGCCCTGCGGCGGCTTCGGGGAGCCGCTACAGCACCTCGAACACGAAGGCCTGCACCTGCACTTCGGGCTCGCCGACAGCAAAGGCGCGGAAAGGCGGGCTTTCCTCGATCGGCCGCCAGCGGCTCGTCTTTTCCAGCCGGGTGAAAATGTCGCGGAAGCCGCCCGCCTCCAACACGGTGTCGCGCACGGTGAAGATGGCGTGGCCGCCCTTTCTGGTGATGCGCGCGAGTTCCTCCAGGCTGGAGGCCGGCGCGTGCCCCTCGGTGAACACCCCGGTCGACAGGAAGGCGCTGAAATGCCTGTCCGCCCAGGGCAATCGACCGCCAAGCCCGGCTTCCTTCAACGCCTCGTAGACATTGCGGGCTTTTGCGATCCTCAGCATCTCGGCCGACATGTCGAGCCCTTCGATATGGTCGTAGCCGAGCGCCTTGAGATAGGGGCCGGAAAGGCCGGTGCCGCAGCCGGCGTCCAATATAGGTCCCTTACCGCGCGGCACGTAGCGCGCCACCCATGCGCCGATGAGGAAGGGCAGGCCGTAGCCGAGCGCCGCCGTCTCGCGGTCGTATTCGTTCGCCCAGGCCGAATAGGCGTTGCTGAGTTCACCCGGCGTCCTGGCGGAATAGACGAGGTCCAGCGCCCGGCGCTTTTCCGGCGTCATGCGTGTCGTTCCGGGCATTTCCATCTGCCTCCGTTTGACAGCGGAACCCTACCACCGAACTCTTAAACGATCGTGGAAAACATGGCCGATAGCCGCACGCACAAACAAAAAAGGCGCGGAAGTGAGCCGCGCCTTTCGATCGGTCGTGTTGGTACGCGGCTTACTCTGCCGGAGCGTTCTCGGCCTGAGCTGCCTTTTCCCTGGCTTCCTCGGCTGCCTTCTCGGTGGCGAGCGCCTGGGCGGCGGCGACCTTCTCGGCCTCGATCCGCGCGCGCTCGGCATTCAGCGCCTCGCGCTCCGCATCGTTCAGCTTGCGGGCGCGCACGCCGGTGTTCTCGGAAATACGCGCCGACTTGCCGCGGCGGTCGCGCAGATAATAGAGCTTGGCGCGACGCACCCGGCCGCGTCGGACGATCTCGACCGCCTCGACCAGCGGCGAATAGACGGGGAAGACACGCTCCACGCCCTCGCCGTAGGAAATCTTGCGGACGGTGAAACTTTCCTGGAAGCCCGAGCCGGAGCGGGCGATGCAGACGCCCTCATAGGCCTGCACGCGGGTGCGCGTGCCTTCGGTGACGCGCACCTGGACGCGGACGGTGTCGCCCGCCTGGAATTCCGGAAGCGTGCGCTTCTCCGCGATCTTCTGAGCCTGCTCGGCTTCGAGCTGACGAATAATGTCCATAGTCACAGCCTCAATTCGTTTCATGCCGGACATACCGGTCATGGCCGCCTAGACGGTCAGGTTATTCTGAGGAAATCGCGGGCGACATACACAAAATGCGCGGCCGTGTCGAGGCTTGGCGGGCAACTTTTCATGCAGGCCGCAGCGCAGGCCATTCTCGAAGCGGGAAAAGGCTTTCCTCTTTCGTCCGGTATGCGTTACACGGCTTGATAGACCTCCGCCACACCTTCCTTACCATCCTTCCGGAAAATGACGCTTCTTTCAGCCCTCCTGCTTTTCGTGGCCGGCTTCGTCGCAGGCTCCATCAACGCGGTCGCCGGCGGCGGCACCTTCATCACCTTCGGCGCGATGACGCTGATCGGCATTCCGCCGATCTCGGCCAACGCCACCTCCTCCATCGCCCAGTTCCCGGGCTACATCACCTCGACTCTCGCCTACTGGAGCGACATCAAGCGCATGTGGCGCGGGGCGCTGGTGCTTGCCGCCGTCTCCATCGTCGGCGCGCTTGCCGGCTCGCTCATCCTGCTGGCGCTCGACAATCCTTCCTTCCGCGTCATCGTGCCGTGGCTGCTGCTCGGCGCCACGGCGCTGTTCGCCGTCGGCCCCTGGCTGAAGCCGAAGGAAGAGGCCCGCAGGCAGCATCCGCTCGCCGGCGCCGTCATCCAGTTCGTCACCTCGATCTATGGCGGCTTCTTCGGCGCCGGCATGGGCATCATGATGCTGGCGACGCTCGGCCTGACCGAAACCGGCGACTACCACAGGCTGAACGCGCTGAAGAACATGCTTTCCATCGTCGTCGCCGCCGTCGCCATCATCGTCTTTGCCTCCGGCGGCGTGGTGACGTGGCTGGCGGCGGTTGTCATGGTGCCGGCCGTGGCGCTCGGCGGCTATTTCGGCGTATGGAGCGCGAGACGCGTACCGCAGCTTGCCGTGCGCGTCTTCGTCATCGCCGTCGGCCTGTTCCTGACTGTCTACTATTTCTTCTGAGCGATAGACCGCCCCATTTTCAGCGGCCGTCCGGCTCGCGGGATGGACGTTCGTCCAGAAGATCGGGGCGCCGCGCAGCGGTGAGCCTTTCCGCCTCTCCGCGCCGCCACGCCGCGATCTTCGCGTGATTGCCGGAGACGAGGATTTCGGGGATTGGCCTGCCTTCCCATTCGGCCGGGCGCGTATAGTGGGGATGTTCGAGCATCCCCTTCTCGAAGCTTTCCTCCTCGCCGGACGCCTCGTTGCCCATGACGCCGGGCAGGAGCCTGACGACCGCGTCGAGGAGAGCGATCGCCGCCGGTTCGCCGCCGGACAGGATGTAGTCGCCGAGCGACACCTCCTCCAGCCCGCGCCCCTCGATGACGCGCTGGTCCACCCCCTCGAAACGCCCGCAGACGATGACGGCGCCCGGCCCGACGGCAAGCTGGCGGACGCGCTTCTGGGTGAGCGGCATGCCGCGCGGGCTCATCAGCAGGCGCGGCCGCTCGTCGCCTTTCGGGGAGGCATAGTCGATGGCGCGCGCCAAAACGTCGGCGCGCATCACCATGCCCGCCCCGCCGCCAGCCGGCGTGTCGTCCACCGTATGGTGGCGATCGGTGGCGAAATCGCGGATCTGCACCGCCTCGAGCGCCCATGCGCCGGCACCGAGCGCCCTGCCGGCAAGCGAGACGCCAAGGGGCCCGGGAAACATCTCGGGATAGAGCGTGAGGATTGTGGCGCGAAAGCTCATCGCCGTTTTGTCCTGTTCCCGCTGCGCGCACCGGTATTTTCATGCGGCTCCTCTTCCTCCACAAGCCCCGCCGCCAGACTGTCGATACGGACGAAGCCCTGTCCCGGCGCGACTTCGGGCACGGCAGCGCGGGTGAAGGGGACCATTACCGACGGTCCATCCTTCCGCGCGACTTCGAGAATATCGCCCGCCCCGAAATCATGAATCGCGGCGACGGTGCCGATCTCCGCGCCCTTCTCGTCGCGGACCGCGAGGCCGATCAGGTCGGCATGGTAGAATTCTTCCTCCTCGAGATCGGCCGGCAAGGCCGAGCGGTCGATGAAGAGCGCCGTGCCGTTCAGCGCCTCGGCCGCCTCCCGGGTCGCAACGTCCTTCAAGCGGACGATCGAAACCTCCTTTGCAGGGCGCACGGAGACAATTTCGAAAATGCGCCCGGTCTTGTCCCGGAGCGGCCCGTAGGAACCGAGCGCCGCCGGATCGCCGGTGAAGATATTGACGCGCACCTCGCCCTTTATGCCGTGGGCGGCGCCGATGACGGCCATCTGGACCGGGTTTTCAAGCTTTGCCAATTTTCCTCACGCGCACTGTTCACCCGCCGCTAACCGGCCGGGCGCATTGTCGACCGATGTAGAAAAGGATTGCGTGACGGAATGCAAGAATTCCTGATTGCCGCCAGGCCCGATTTGCAGGAAGCGCGGGAAACATGGCTGAAATCGCTTGCCCGCGAACGCCGGCTTTCCGCACTGACCGTCGAGGCCTACGAGCGCGACACGCGCCAGTTCCTGCATTTCCTCACCGGCCATCTCGGCGGTGCGCCGGGCCTTGCCGATGTCAAGGCGTTGAGGCCGGCCGACCTGCGCGCCTTCCTCGCCTTTCGCCGTAGCGCCGGGGCGGGCGCGCGGACGCTCGGGCGGGGGCTTGCCGGCGTGCGCTCGCTGCTGCGCCATCTGGAGAAAAACGGCTTGGCCAGTGCCGCCGGCGCCACCGCGCTGCGCGCGCCGAAGCAGCCGAAATCGCTGCCGAAACCGCTCACCGCCACCGACGCCCGCCGCGTGGTCGACACCGGCGAGCAGCTTGCCGAGGAGCCGTGGATAGCGGCGCGCAACGCCGCCGTGCTGGCGCTCCTCTACGGTTGCGGCCTGCGCATCTCCGAAGCGCTCGGGCTCACCGGCGCCGAAATCGCCATCGCCGAAAGCTCGGCGCTGCGCGTCACCGGCAAGGGTGGCAAGACAAGGCTTGTCCCGGTGCTGCCGGTCGTGGCCGAGGCGGTTGCCGGATACAGGCGGCTCTGCCCCTACCATCTCGATGCCGACGGCCCGCTTTTTCGCGGCGCGCGCGGCGGGCCGCTCAATCCGGCGATCATCCAGCGTGAGATGAAGAAACTGCGCTCGGCTCTGAACCTGCCCGATACGGCGACGCCGCATGCGCTGCGCCATTCCTTCGCCACGCATCTTCTCGGACGCGGCGGCGATCTCAGGACCATCCAGGAACTTCTCGGCCATGCCAGCCTGTCGACGACGCAGATCTATACCGGCGTCGATACGGCGCGCCTGCTCGAAGTCTACGAGGCTGCGCATCCGCGGGCCTGAAGCGAAGGGTAGCGCCAATCCTCACCGCTCTGTTAACGGTTTGTCTGTTTTTTGCGCCTAGCCTCGTCGGCATGGAAAAAGCCGTCGCCATCGCCGATCGTACCAGCGCCATCGTCCTTCATGCGACGGTCGCCGCCAACGCGCTGTTCCTGCTGTCGTTTCTCGCCATCGCGATCTACAGCGCCTTATAGGCGCTTCATTCCGCCTGACACACGAAAAGCGTGATTTGGCCGCGCTGGGCCGATCTGCTATCCTTCGCCTCTGTCAAGAACGAAGGACGAAGCGCATGAGAACCCTTCTTATCGCCGTCGCTTGCCTTGGTTTCTCGATTGCGGCAGCCAGCGCCTGCGATTTCCACAATACGTCAACCTCGGCGAAGGCCGACACGCCGGACCCGATGACGGTCGCAAGCATCAATTCGCCCGCGCCGATGTCTAAGGCCACCGGCGAGGCCGCCAGGAAACTCGCCAACGGCAAGACGCCCGCCACAAATCCCGCCGAAGCGGCCGAATAAATCCCCCCGCTCCGGGGCTACAGGCCCGGTGTCGCACCCTTCCGGGTAGACGCACCGGGCCTCAAGAGCATGATGCGATCAAATTGAATCGCGCCATGCTCTTATCTCTTTGGTTGAGCATGATCTTTTCGGAAAACCGGTGCCTATTTTTCCGGATCATGCTCTGATTTTGGAATGCGAAAGAAGGCCGGTCAGATATGGATCGGCTTGAAGAAGGTGGCGAGCGCCGCCTCCTTTACCGCTTCCGACATGGTCGGATGCGCGTGGCAGGTACGGGCCAGATCCTCCGACGACCCGCCGAATTCCATCAGCACCGCCGCCTCGTGGATCATCTCGCCGGCACCGAAGCCTACGATATGGACGCCGAGCACGCGGTCGGTCGCCTTGTCGGCGAGAATCTTCACGAAGCCGTCCGTATGCAGCATTGCGCGCGCCCGGCCGTTGGCTGTGAAGGGGAACTTGCCGACCTTGTAGTCGATCCCCGCCTTCTTCAGTTCCTCCTCGGTCTTGCCGACGGAGGCTACTTCGGGGCTGGTATAGACGACGCTCGGTATGACGTCGTAGTTCACATGCCCCGCCTGCCCGGCCAGCAGCTCGGCGAGCGCCACGCCCTCGTCTTCGCCCTTATGCGCCAGCATCGGCCCGGCGATCACGTCGCCGATGGCGTAGATGCCCGCAACGTTCGTCTGGTAGTGTTTGTCGGTCGCGACACGTCCGCGCTCGTCGAGCGCGACGCCGGCTTCCTTCAGCCCGAGTTGATCGGAATAGGCACGCCGCCCGGTCGCCACCAGCACGACATCCGCCTCGATCGTCTGTTTGTCGCCGCCCTTTACGGGCTCGAAGGTGACGCTTGCGCCCTTCTTGGTCTTTTCGACGCCGGTGACCTTGGCGCCGAGCTTGAATTCCAGCCCCTGCTTGGCAAGCATGCGCTGGAACTGCCGCGCCACCTCGCCGTCCATGCCGCCGAGGATCGTATCGAGGAACTCCACCACGGTCACCTTGGCGCCGAGCCGCGCCCACACGGAGCCGAGTTCGAGCCCGATGACGCCGCCGCCGACCACGACCATCGTCGCCGGCACCTTGGAGAAACTCAGCGCACCGGTGGACGACACGATCACCTTCTCGTCGAACTTGACATCGACGCCCGGAATTCCGGCGACATCCGAGCCGGTGGCGATGACGATCGACTTCGCCTCGATTTCCGTCTCCTTGCCGTCCTCGCCGGCGACGGCCACCTTGCCGGCCGAGACGATGCGGCCGGTGCCGCGGAACGTGTCTATCTTGTTCTTCTTGAAGAGGAATTCGACGCCCTTGACGTTGGCGTCCACGGTCGCGTCCTTGTGCGCCAGCATCGCCTTGAGATCGAGCTTGGGCTTGCCGACATTGACGCCGAGCGCCGGCAGCGCATGCTCCGCCTCGGCAAACATCTCCGAGGCATGGAGCAGCGCCTTGGAGGGGATGCAGCCGATGTTGAGGCAGGTGCCGCCGAAGGTCTTTTCCTTTTCGACCACTGCGGTCTTCAGGCCGAGCTGGGCGCATTTGATGGCGCACACATAGCCCGCCGGTCCGGTTCCGATGATGACGACGTCGTAGCTCATGTCAGGCAATCCCGCCGGCGGGAAGCGCCGGTTCCCTTTTGAAGTCAGATAGGTTCACGCGCAGCGCTCTTCCATCGCCGACCCCGCGCGACAAGGCAACCCTGCAATGCAAAAACTTGCAATGCGGAAAGAGGACGCCTCGGCATGACGAGACCAACCGGATCGGCCGGCAATATCGCGCCACCTCCTGCGTCCGCAAGGCGGAGAGGCCATTTGCGCGACATCGACTTCAGCTCATGGCATTCCCTCTTTCCCTGCCAGCCCGCCTGAAGCATAGTGCGGCGCCATGCTGAATGATTCCGACGAAGAACTGATCGAAGCTGCCCGCGCCGTGCTGAAGGCGCGCTTCAGGCCGGGCCGGCATGCCGTCGGCAGCGCCGTTCGCACGCGCTCCGGCCGTATCCATGTGGGTCTCAACGTCGAATGCTACGTGACCCGCATCTCCGTCTGTGCGGAAGCGGTCGCCATCGGGCGGGTGTCCGTCGAAGGCGAAGCCGACGAGATCGAGACGATCGTAGCCGTCCGTCAGGCCTCGGCGGACGATCCGAAGGCGAGGATCGTCTCGCCCTGCGGCATGTGCCGCGAGATGATCAGCGACTATGCCCCTCGTGCCCGCGTGATCGTACCGGACGGAAGTGGCGAGGAGGTCGTGCCGGTTTCGAGTCTGCTGCCCAATAAATATGTGCGCCCTTGAAGGGGATGGCAGCATAGCTTCGTCCCTGATCTGGAAATCACGGAGACTGTCATGGCCAACCGCCGCTTGGGCCGCACCGACATCGAAATCGCCCCGCTTGTGCTTGGAACCAACGTCGTCGGCTGGACCGCCGACGAGAAGACCTCCTTCGAGGTGCTGGACGCTTTCGTCGCGGAAGGCTTCACGGCCATCGATACGGCCGATGCCTATTCGCGCTGGGTGCCCGGCAACGACAGCGAGAGCGAGAGGATCATCGGCCGCTGGATGAAGGCGCGCGGCAACCGCGCAAAAGTGCATGTCTTCACCAAGGTCGGCTCCGACATGGGACAGGGGAAGAAGGACCTGTCGGCGAAATGGATATTGGAGGAGGTCGAGGCATCGCTGAAGCGGCTGCAGACCGACTATATCGATCTCTACCAGAGCCATTGGCCCGACCCGACCGTGAAGCAGGAGGAAACACTGTCGGCCTATGACAAACTGATCAAGGCAGGCAAGGTCCGCCATATCGGCGCCTCGAATTATGACGCCGCCTTGCTCTCCGAAGCGCTGAAACTCGCCGACGAGAAGAGCCTGCCACGCTACCAGACGCTCCAGAACGAGTTCAATCTCTATACGCGCGACAAATATGAAGGCCCGGTGCAGGATCTCGTCGTGAAGGAAGGGATGAGCTGCATTTCCTATTATTCGCTCGCCGCCGGCTTCCTTACCGGCAAATACCGTTCGCAAAAGGATTTCGGAAAAAGCCCGCGCGGCAAGGGCGTGGCGAAATATCTCGACCGGAAAGGCGAGCATATCCTGGCGGCTCTGGACAAGGTCGCGCGGAACACCGGCGCCGCCCATGCCGAGATCGCGCTTGCCTGGATCAACGCGCAGCCGGGCATCGCGGCACCGATCGCCTCGGCGACCTCCGTTGCGCAGTTGCAAAGCCTGGTGCGCGGTGCCCGGCTGACCTTGAGCCAAGAGAACGAGAAGCTTCTGACCGACGCCGGCCGATGACGGGTCCAATGCTCCCCTGAGAGGATCGCCGACGTCCGGAAAAAGCAGCGCTGCTCTGCTTTTTGCAGGATTAGAAGTCTACTTATAATACTATTTTACTAAATATTTATTCATTAACTAATGTTTAAGAATACCCCTTAGCTCCGCAGTAAAATCTCGCTACATATGCTTGGCAGAAGCGGGGTGAGGCACACCGAACGGGCGGCGGCAAGCCGGTCGGGATTGACGCGCCAAAACGTCGACGAACATCGGCCCTTCCCACGGAACACCGCGCCTTTCGGGCGCCCTGCAAGATCATTTCTTCGCCGCGCCCCCACTGGTCGCAGCGCCGACGAGGTTTGTTGCGCCAAGATGCTGCTGGATCGCTCATTCGGGAAACTTTTGAACGAGGTTCCTACCGTCCGCGTCGGCGGCATGCCGATCAGCGTGCTGGACCGAAGCGGCGCCGCCGAGTTGATGGTCCGCGCCGCGACGGCACGCAAGCGCGGCGGCCGGCCGCTCTATTTCACCTCCGTGAACGGCGAGGCGATCGCACGCGCCAGCCGCGACCCTAAGCTTGCCGCCCTCTTCCTCGCCGCCGACCAGATCCTTGCCGACGGGCAACCGCTGGTGATCGCCTCGCGGTTCCTGTGCCGCATGCCCCTGCCCGAGCGTGTCGCGACGACCGATCTCGTTCACGATGTCGCCCGCCTCGCCGAACGCGCCGGCGCAAGCTTCTACCTGTTCGGCTCCGAGGAGGAGGAGAACGAGCGCGCCGCCGCGGCCCTGCGCAAGGCCTATCCGGATCTGCGCATCGTCGGCCGCTGCCATGGCTTCCTCAAGGGCGAGGCGCTCATCGCCAAGCTCCGCGAAATCGACGATCTGGCGCCCGACATTCTGTGGCTGGGGCTCGGCGTGCCGACCGAGCAGCAATTCGTGCTCGATTACTCGCATCTCCTGCCGAATGTCGGAGTCATCAAGACGTCGGGTGGGCTCTTCAACCACATTTCGGGCAAGAACGCGCGCGCGCCGCAATGGATGCAGCGCGCCGGCTTCGAATGGCTGTGGCGCACAATGATGGAGCCGCGCCGGCTTTTCTGGCGCTATCTGACGACCAATCCCATCGCCGTCTACGCCTTGCTGCGATACTCGAAATGAGCGGCCGCCCCACGGACGAAGCCGCTTCGCGCTTCGCGATCGAAACCGAGATCGCCGTCATCGGCGGCGGCCTGTCGGGCACGCTTGCCGCGATCACGCTGGCGCGCGCCGGCTACGATGTCACGCTGATCGACCGCCACGCCGTCTATCCGCCCGACTTCCGGGTCGAGAAGATCGGCGGCGAACAGGCCGCCATCCTCAAAAGGCTGGACCTTCTCGGCGCGCTGGAGGCGAGCACCACCGGATTCGACGAGATCGTCAACGTCCGCAGGGGCCGCATCCTCGACCGCACCCGGACACGGCATTACGGCTTCCTCTACGAGAGCGTCGTCGCGACCATGCGGGCGCAGCTTCCCGGCACCGTGCGCTTCATCGTCGGACGCGTGGACGACCTCGAGACAGGGGTCGACCGGCAGACGGTCTCGATCCTCGACCAGGGAACGGTGAACGCCAGGCTGATCGTGCTGGCGACCGGGATGGGCGATCTTTTGCGCCGCACGCTCGGCATCAAGCGCCGCTTCGTCCATCAACAGCAGTCGCTGACCTTCGGCTTTAGCGTCAAGCCGGCCGACGGCACGGATTTCCGCTACCCGGCCCTCACTTACTACGGCGAAAAGGTCTCGGACGGCATCGACTATCTGAGTTTCTTTCCGGTCGAAGGCGGCACGCGGGCGAACCTCTTCACCTTCCGCGATCATCGCGACCCCTGGGTCAGGGAATTCCGCGAAACCCCGAAGGAGACGCTGCTCGCCACGCTGCCCGGTCTGCCGAAAGTGTTCGGCGATTTCGAGATCGTCGACCGGGTGCAGAACTGGCTGATGGATATCACGGTCGCCGAGAATTGCCGCAAGGCCGGCGTCGTCCTCATCGGCGACGCCTACCAGACTTCCTGTCCGGCCGCCGGCACCGGCGTCAGCCGCCTTCTGACCGACGTGGAAAGACTGTGCACCGTGCACGTACCGCAATGGCTGCGGACATCGGGCATGCCGGCCTCCAAGATCGCGGCCTTCTATGACGACGCCGAGAAGCAGGCGGTCGACCAGAACTCGCTTCGTCTGGCGGAATATCGCCGCAGCCTCACCGTCGCGACGGATTTGCGCTGGCGCACCCGCCGGCTGATGCTTCTTTCGCGCCGGCGCCTGGTCGACAGCATCGACCGCCACGCGCCGGCAGTCGGCGCAACCTTGCGCCGGCTGCGCAGCCAGGCCGCATAGCGCATTCGCTATCAGGAACGCGGGCCCGCCGGATCCCTCCTCGCCCTTTATCAGGAAGCCGCCTGCTCTTCCGAAGTGGCGGCGTTCGCCGCGATCGGATGCGGAGGCTTGCGCGTATCGCGCGAGCCGTGGAACCAGCGGCGCGCCAGCGCCTTCGCCGCCGGTATCCGGCCGACCAGCACCTCCGCGGCACGTCCCAACGGGCTGCCGGCGCGCGACATCCGCCACATCGGCGACGGCCGGGCGCCGAAAGTCAGCTTGTAGGGCTCGTCGCCGATGGTGAAATCGAGCGTCCTTCCGCCACGTTCGATGGTATCGCGCGCGATCTGTTCGAAAAGGAGGCTACCGAGCGACTGATTCTTGAAGCCGTCATGGTCGAAACCGCTCAGGACGACCAGGACGGAGCCGCACCGGGCGACAAGCCCGAGTGCTCCGGCCACCACCCTTCCGTCCACCGTGATCGCATAAGTACGAATGAGGTGGTCTCGTCCCTCGACAGCGACACTCCGATAGAAATCGTAATAGGCGGGCACCTGCAGGAGATCGCCGGTACCGTCCTCGCCGCTGCCGAAGCGCAGTCCGCGATAGACCCTGAGCGCCTCGAACGTCCGCGCAATCTGCTCCTTGTTCTCGACGCATTGGAAGTGGACCGTGCCGCGCCGATGCAATTGCCGCGACTTCTTGTCGAGTTCCTTGCGGTAGGAGCGCGGAAACTGTTCGCGCCATAGATCGAAGCTTTCGGCCAGAGGTGCCGCGTAGGCGCTCATGCCCATCGCCTCGCGCCGGCTTATGCCGAAAAGAAGTTCGAGCGCCAGCGCATCGTCGGCAAGCTTGCCGATGCGCAGCAGATCATATGGACGCGTGAGCGCGCGAATCTGCTCAACGCAGTCCGGGTCGGCCAGAACCACAGCGAAAGTCGCGGCATCCGTCACCGGCGAAACATAGTCGGAGGTTCTGAGATCGGCGAATTCCACCACCTGGAGCATCGAATAGCGGCGGCGCAGGAGCGGCAGCACCATCGCCAATCCGCCATCGGCGCTGCGGCGCACGACGAGGATCAGGGGACTGGCGGCATTATGCGCCAGCAACTGGCCATAGAGCACCGCCAGCCAGACCGGGCTCTGGAACGGAGTGGCCGCCGACCTCTCGAAGAGATCGACATATTCCCTTGACCGGAAGTCGAAGGAATTCTCAACCGAAACGTAGAACATGAAAAGGCGGACCCGGTTCCGAGGAAAACCGTTACTCGTCATGGTCACCGCCAGGGGCCCACCGAGTCAAACGAATGTTGGCAAATTGGTTTACGGGTTGCGGGTAACGTCACGGCATGCCTTCGCGCCGATTGCGCCGGAAATCTCGCGCCGGCTTTATGCGCCACGGATAGGCGCGCGACAAAACTCGGATCCAGGGAAACCCATTGCCCGCTATCGAAATCCTCGTTTCTCGATCAGGAGCCCGTCTCTGGCAGAAGATATTGATCGAGAGGCTGCTGGCCGCTGGCCACGATATCGGCGTCGCCTATGCACCGGGCAACCGCGGATGGCCGCTTGCGATACGGGCTGCCTCGGCATTCGAGAGGCGGCTGTTCGGCCGCGCCGGCCCGGGCCTGGCGGGACTAGTCGATATCGCGGACGCGCCGGTAACGGCCCCGCCGGCCATGTTTCGCCTCGACCTCGCCGGAACGGCATCTGACGAGGGCATGCCGACGCTCAGGCTCGCCTTCGACGGCTCTTTCTCCGACGCCGCCGTGCTGGCCGCCACTGCCGAAGGGCGACTGCCCGACATCGAAGCCGTCCTCGATGGCAGGATCGTCGCCCGCGCCGCGCCGATGATCGACAAGCGCGAATCCGCGATATTGGGCGCCGACGACGTGTTCGCCCGCGCGATCACGCTCGCCGTCTCGCTCGCCGGACGCATGGCGGACGGGACGCCGGAGGCCGCGCACGTCAGGTCAATCGCCTGTGAGAGCGCCCCCTCTCCCTTGTGGAAAGGGAACAGGGAGGCAGGTGCGAAGCACCGCCATCCGCCGTTCTTGCGCCCCTATGCCCTTTCCGCCCTGCCCAGGCTCGGGCGCGAAGCGCTCAGGCGCGTCCGCTTTCGCAACGCCCATTGGCGCGTCGGCTATCGCTTCATCGGCGGGCCGGGCATCGCGGAAACCGGGGAACTCGGCACGGGATGGCGGCAGGTGCCGGACGACGGCTCCCATTTCTATGCCGACCCCTTCCCCTTCGAATGGCAGGGCCGCCATTTCATTTTCGTCGAGGACTATCCGCACGCAACCGGCAAGGCGCTGATCTCGGTCGTCGAAATCGACACGGCAGGAATGCCTTCCGCGCCGGTTCCGGTCCTGGAAGAGCCGTTCCATCTTTCCTATCCGCAAATATTCGCGCGCGACGGCGCAGTCTGGATGCTGCCCGAGGCAAGCGCCAGCAATCGCCTCACCCTATACCGCGCGGAGCGTTTTCCCGATCGCTGGCTGCCCGAGGCAATCCTTCTCGACGGCATGGCGGTCTCCGATGCCACCCTTCTCGAACATGACGGCCAGCTCTGGCTCTTCGCCACAGACCGCGATGGCCATGGCAGCACCTCCGACACGCTTGTCCTCTTCCACGCTCCGTCGCTGCAAGGGCCATGGACGCCGCACCGGCGAAACCCCATCCTGATCGACCGTGGCAAGGCGCGGCCTGGCGGCGCATTCCAACGTATCGGCAGCCGCATCCTCATGCCCGTCCAGGACGGGACGAAGGGCTATGGCGGCGGCCTCGGCCTATCCGAGCTCCTTGAACTCGATGAAGATAATGTGCGGCTTTCCGATCCCGTTCCCATCGGGGCGCAGGGCGACTGGCCCTACCCGCAAATCCATACGCTGAACCGCGTCGGCCGCCTGGAAGTGATCGACGGCATCGCCGCCGTGCGGAAGAGATGAATGTCCTTCCGGCTCAGGAATCGGCCAGCAGCCGCTCGTAGCCCCCGCACATCGCCGAGGGCGAATAGCGCACGGCGAGCCCGCGCCCGAGATCGGCGAGCCGGAGGGCAAGGTCGGGCTTTTGCATCAAGTCTGCGAGCGCCAGCGTGATATCCGCCACATTGGCATCCTCGGCGAAGAGCGCCGCCGGTTCGCCGGCCTCGGTGCTGAGCACCTCTCGCAGAACCGGCAATCCGTTGGCGACCACGGGAAGCCCCGCGATCGCGGCTTCCACGACGGCCAGGCCGAAGGTTTCGTCCACGGAGGGAAACACATAGGCGTCACCGGCCGCGAGGAATTCGTAGATGCGCGCGGGTGGCACCTCGCCGGCAAAATGCAGCCGGCCTGATACGCCATGCTCCTCGGCAAAGGCGGCGAGCGGCTCGCGCTCCGGCCCCACCCCGGCAAGTGCGACATGGAGGTCGGGCAATTTGCTCAGCGCGCCGATCAGCGCGATATGGTTCTTGCTCCGTGTCAGTCGCCCGGAGGAAAGCACCAGCCATGCATCGCGCGGCAGGCCGAAAGCCGCTCGTGCCGCGGCCTTGTCGTAATGTCGGGCAGGCACCTCGACACCGTGGTCGATGCGGCGGATGCGCCGCCTGTAGACCGACGGGTAATCCGCGAACTGCGCCTCCGTCCAGGCCGAATTGACGACGTTCGCCTGATAGAGGCCGAGTATCCCCATCAGCTTGTCGAGCTTGGTCACGAGCCCCATCAATCCATGTTTCTGAGGTGCGCCGTTCTGGTTGGCGATGATGTGCCGCGCGCCCGCCAGCCTTCCGCCGATCGTGCCGAAGATGTTGCCATAATGCTGGTAGGAGATCACGGCGTCCGGCCGGGCCCGGCACAGATAGGCCATCAGCCCCGCGGAGGCGCGGATCTGGCCAGCGAGCCCGCACGGTGGCTCCTTGAGAACGAAATCGGCAAAGGGGTCGCCGTCATAGGCGCCGGTCTTGCGGTACATGAAGACGGTACGGACCTCGTGCCCGCGCTTCCGCAAGCCTGTCCCGACCATATCGGAGACACGCTGCGCGCCAGCCGCTTCCGCCTGTGTCTGGACCTGGATGATCTTCATGGGGAGATACCCGCCGGGCGCGTTCACGGAGCACTGCGCGGAGCGAATCCGAACGGTCCCGAAAACCGCTCGCCCATGAGGCCGAGGACGGACGGATTGATGCCGACGGAACGCGACGCGACAGCAACGCCCGCGACGTTCCATGCCACCACGGTCGCCGCCGCGCCGAGCGCGGCGCCGATCGGGCCGAACAGCCAGGTGAGCAGCGCCATCAGGGCGAGGCCGAACACGTTGACGACAACGAGCAGCTTCAGGGCCGAGTGCTGCAGCCCCGTGAGCTGGAGTACAAGCTCCATCGGGCCACAGGCGGCCGCCACCGTCGCGCCGAGACCGAAGATCATGAGCACGGCATGCATGGTCGGCGTCGTGTAGGCGGGTTGGAAGATACCCAGGATGAAGGGTCCGAAAGCCCAGAAGATGGCGAGGATAATCAGCGCCGCCACGAAGGCGCCAAGCGCGGTGAAGGCGGTGGCACGCTGCACATGGGGCTTGTCGCCGGCGTAGAACGCGGCTGAAATCTCCGGAGCCAGCGCTTGGTTGAGTCCGCTCAGCGCCAGCACCACCAGCCGTGTGGTGCGGTCGGCGACGAAAACGGCACCGGCGATTTCCGACCCCAGGATGGCGGCAACCATAAGTGTGCCGACCTGACCGAAAGCCGGCGACAGGGACGTTACGCCCCACAGGCCGAGTGTCACCTTCTTGAACTCATGCTTCTGCGCGCTCGACAGCGGGCCGCGCTCGGCATGAAGGGTCTGCACGAAAAGCACGATGGTTTGCGGCAGGACCGTCGCGACAAGCAGGCCTGCCGTGATCAGCGTTGCCGCAACCGCGCTGATTTCAAAGCCGAAGAAATGCAGGGCGACCACGACCGCGATCACCGCGCCGCGCCAGATGACGTCGCGCGGAAGAAGGCCCCAGACCAGGACGCCCTTGGCGCGGAATGCACCAGAAATGAATTCGGACCAGCCGAGCGCGCAGGAAAGAATGGCCGCCGACAGGCATAGCGGGGTCCATTCCGGCGTGTGTTCTCCGGCATAGGGCGCGAAGGCGATAGCCACGACAAGGAGCCCGGAGGCCGCAACACCGGCGATGCAGACCGCGATCGCGCGCATCATCAATCCGTGCGCCGAGCGCAGATCGTGACCTTCGGCATATTGCGGCCAGAAGCGCAGCACCGTGCTCTGCTGGCCGACGCTGGCGAAGAACGAGACCAGGCTGGCGCCGGCATAGGTGGCGCTGTAGAGCCCGAACTGGCGCTCGTCCGTGACCATCGCCACGACGACGAACATCAGGAAGGAGAGGCCGGCGCTCGCCAGCTTGATCACGCCCGCGACCGCACCGCTCCGGGCCAGGCCGGCAATCGACATGCGCGCGCCCGTTTCGGGTCCGCGGCGCTGCCCAACGCGATTGTCGTCGTCTTCCATTGAATTAAACCAGCAAGACAGAGCCCCGGGTCGTGCCTGTTCCGGATGCGAACAACGCGCGCCGGGCCGTCCACCGGGCGCGCAGTCAACAGATAATCCAAACGCGGACGAGCGGCTACCGGGAATGCCCGCCATGGTTACCGGTGGCCATATGCTTTTCCATTCCGCACGGATTGTGATAGCGATTGTTGCCCGGCGCGCCCGCACCACGCCTCGCGGCGGGACCCTTCGAGCCGTCGGATCGCCTTAATGAACGGCACAGTGCCAGAACCGCATGAAGCGCAAGCCACCGGAAGCCCGGATAGCCGGTTCTGGAGAAGCCCGTCTCCTGACGGCACGTTCCGTATCCTGAGCCTGAGCGGCGGCGGCTATCTGGGCCTCTATTCCGCGCATGTGCTTGCGCGCATGGAAGAGGCTGCCGGCGCGCCGATCGCGCGCCATTTCGACCTCGTCTGCGGCACCTCGGTCGGCGCCATCACCGCCATGGCGCTCTCGCTGGAGATTCCGGCCACCGAGATCGAAGCGGCAATCATCCGCGACGGTCCCTCCATCTTCCAGCCGCGCTCGGCCCGCTGGGGAATCGGGCTAATCGGCTCCTTCATCCGCGACCTTTGGGGGCCGCGCTATTCAGATGCGCCTCTGCGGGAATCCTTCGCCGGACTGCTCGGCGCCGAAACGACGCTCGGCGAGGCCAGGTGCCGGCTCGCCATTCCAGCAGTCAACATGACGACCGGCCAGATCGAAATCTTCAAGACGCCGCACAACAAGGACTGGTCGCAACATGCCGGGCTGCGCATGGCCGATATCGGGCTGGCGGTGACAGCTGCTCCGACCTTCTTCCCCATGGCAGCGCTCGGCGGCAGCCTCTATACCGATGGCGCGCTCTTCGCCAACGCTCCCGATCTCGTCGGCCTGCACGAGGCGGAATATTATCTCGGCCTGCCGCGGGAGCGCATCCGCATGCTCTCGATCGGGACGACCACGTCGAATTTCTCGGTGCCCCAGCGCCTCGGTCGCAATTATGGCGTCATACGCTGGCTCCGCAACGCGCGGCTGTTTTCCACCATCCTCGCCACACAGCAACAACTGACGCGCGCCTTCCTGACGCATCATCTGGGGGCGGCCTATCTGAGGGTGGACAGCATCCGCGCGCCCGGTCACGAACTCGACCTCGGATTCGACAGCGCCAGCGAGGCAGGGACGGGGACCATCCGCAGCCTCGCAGACTTCGCCTTCGAGAACGCCATGAAGCACGCCGATCTGCCGGCGTATCTTTTCAGCGGCCGCGCCGCCGGCCCGCAAGGCGATGGCGCGGCTTTAGCTCGGCAGCCCGGAAGCCAGCATCTGGGCGACCTTGTTCAAGGCCGCGACCCTGGCATCGGCGGAACCGACTGAATAGCCCCCGTCCAGGATCCCGACGATCTCGCTGAAATAATCGAACTCCCTGGCCGCCATCTCGACCGTCAGCGGCTGATCGTCATAGGCGTCGACGAAATGCTGCGCCGCATAGGCGATCAGATGCAGGGCCGCAGCGTTTTCTGGCTCGCCGGCAATGCGCGCGCGGGCCTCGCGGGCGCATTTATCGTAGGCGCGTACGCTGCCGCCCTGCTGGCTGAGGCCCGTGAGAAACTCGTTAAACAACATGGTTTGTCCTTTGGCGATTGTCACGGCAGTTCTGAGATGCCGCCATGGGCGGAGGACCAGGCGATGGGGTTGTTGAGGAAGCGCTCCACCTCGGTCAGCGTCGCGGCGTCGAAGCGTTGTTCGTCGCGGCATACTTTAAGCACGTCCCACCAGGTGGCGAGATAGTGCAGCCGCATGCCGGCCGCCTCCAGCCTCGCCGGCGTCTCGGGGAAGATGTCGTAATAGAAGACCGCGAACGTGTCGGAGACATGCGCCCCGGCATGGCCGATCGCCTCGGCGAATTTCAGCTTGGAGCCGCCATCGGTGGTCAAATCCTCGACCAGAAGCACGCGCGCGCCTTCGCCGAGGCTGCCCTCGATCTGGGCGTTGCGGCCGAACCCCTTCGGCTTCTTGCGCACATAGACCATCGGCAGGCCCATCTTGTCCGATAGCCAGGCGGCGAACGGAATGCCCGCCGTCTCGCCGCCGGCCACCACATCGAACTGCTCGAAGCCGACCGAGCGGAACACAAGCGAGGCGGCAAAATCCATCAGCGCCGAGCGCACGCGCGGATAGGAGATCAGCTTGCGGCAATCGATATAGACCGGGCTCGCAAGGCCCGAAGTGAACGTATAGGGCTGGTCGGCGCGGAAATGCACTGCCTCGATCTCGAGCAGCATGCGGGCCACCGTCCGCGCGATCAGCTCGCGATCGGGAAAGCTATTGGAGAACATGGATTTCGCCCCGGTTATCTGTGCCTGTCTGGACGAAACCCCCGCTACCAGCTTCCACCACCGCTAGATACCCTCCACAGCCATATTCCAGTGGATGGAGAACATCGGGTCGAACACGGTCACCGGACCGTCCGGCGTGTCGAGCGACTTCGGACAGGCGACCGGTTCGTCGTTCCGCTTCAACGTGATGCGCGCCTCGTTGGGCGGAAGCCGATAGAAGGCCGGGCCGTTGAGCGAAGTAAAGGCTTCCAGCCGGGGAAGCGCGTTCTCCTCCTCGAAGACATGCGCGAGGCACGAAAGCGTGTTCGGTGCGCAGAATACGCCGGCGCAGCCGCAGGCGCATTCCTTGAGCGGGTCGAGATGCGGCGCGGAATCGGTGCCGAGGAAGAAACGTTTGTCGCCCGAAGTCGCCGCCTCGCGCAACGCCAGCCGGTGCACCTCACGCTTGGCGACCGGCAGGCAGTAATAATGCGGCCGGATACCGCCGGCCAGGATGGCGTTGCGGTTGATGATGAGGTGATGCGTGGTGATGGTGGCGCCGAGATTGTCGCCGCCCGCCCGCGCATAAGCGACCCCTTCCTTCGTGGTGATGTGCTCCATGACGACGCGCATTTCCGGGATGCGGCGCCGCAACGGCTCGAGCACGCGTTCGATGAAGACGGCCTCGCGGTCGAAGATGTCGATCGCGGGATCGGTGACTTCGCCATGCACGCAAAGCGGCATGCCGATCATGGCCATGCGCTCCAGCACCGGCTGGACCTTGTCGAAGTCGCGAACGCCGCTCTGGGAGTTGGTCGTCGCGCCGGCCGGATAGAGTTTTACCGCCGTGACGACGCCGTCGCGGAAGCCGGCTTCGACATCGTCCGCGCTGGTCGCCTCGGTCAAATAGAGCGTCATGAGCGGCGTGAAATCATGCCCCCGCGGCAACGCCTTCAAAATCCTGCCCCGGTAGGCTCGCGCTTCCGCCGTGGTGACCACCGGCGGCACCAGGTTCGGCATGACGATGGCGCGGGCGAAATGCGCGGAAGTCGCCGGCAGCACCGCCTCCAGCATCGCGCCGTCGCGCAGGTGCAGGTGCCAGTCGTCGGGGCGCCGTATCGTGAGCGTCTTCAAATCTTCTCCCCCATTATCGGCCTATCCGGAATCGGCGGCCCGATCAGGAACTCGTACACGATGTCGGCCGCGCGCAGGAAATCGTCAAGCTCCATCGCCTCGTGCGGATTGTGCGAACCGTTCTGGTTGCGCACGAAGACCATGCCGACCGGTATGCCGGCGCCGGCGAAGACGGCAGCATCATGGCCGCCGCCGCTGGCCATGACGAAGGGCTCCTGCCCGGCGCGCTGCATCGCTGCCTTCAGGCCCTCGACGATACCGGGGTCGCACAGAGCCGGCTCGACGCGCAGTTCGGGATCGACATCGAAGCGCACCTTGCGCTCCCTTGCCACCTGCCGCATCTCGGCTTTCAAGAGCCGGCGCATGTCGTCCAGCGTCTCCGCGCTTTGCGAGCGGATATCGAGGCTGAAGCGCACGCTGTCGGGAATGCGCGACATGGCGTGCTTGTCCGGGTCCGTCGCGACGATGCCGCTGGTGACGACGAGGTCGTCGCCCTTGTTGAGGATGGTCGTCCAGCTCTCGTCGAGCCGCACCAGGAGATCGGCGAGCGCCAGCACCGGGTCGCGCCGATAGGCCTTCGGCACCGCGCCCGAATGCCCGGCCTCGCCGACGCAGACGATCTCGCGATGACGGAAATTGCCGCGTATGCCCGACACTACGGCGGCCGGGATGTTACGCCCGATCAGGAGCGGGCCCTGCTCGATATGAAGCTCGATATAGGCGCCGATGCGGGAGAGGCCGGCGAGCGGCACGCCGTTGCGTATCTCCTCCATCGGCAGGCCGACATCAGCCATGTGCTCGCCGAGCGAGCGCCCATCGCCGCGATGCCTGGCGGCGAGTTCGGTAGCGGTGAGCGTTCCCGTCAACACCTTGGAGCCGAGATAGCAGGGGCCGAACCAGGCGCTTTCCTCACCACGCATGGCAAGCACGTGCACCGGTGCGGCAAAGCGGCTTCCGCTCCGCTTTGCGCGCAGCAGGCAGAGAAGACCCGAGACGACGCCGGCGAGCCCGTCAAAATTTCCGCCGAAGGGAACGCTGTCGACATGCGAGCCGACGACGGTGAACCGTGCCGCTCCGCGCTCGCCGGGAAGGGCGAAATTGGCGTTCAGCCCGGCGTCATACCAGACCTCCAGCCCTTCGCTCCGCGCGAAGGCTTCGAGATATTCCAGCGTCCGCGTCTCGATTGCGGAAAAGGCCGGACGGCTGACGCCTTCCGTATCCGGCGTCATCGCCGCGATCTCGCCAAACAGGCGGCCGACGATCTCAAGCTCCGCCGCGTGATCGAGCGGCCGGGCGACCGGATGTCCAACGGGGGCGACAGCCGTCATGGCGCCGCCTCCATGAAGACGACGTTCTCGCCCTGCTCCTCGTCGATCACCGTGCCGATGAGTTCGCGCACCGAGGCGAGCCCCTCCGCTTCGAGATAGGCGGCGAGCCCGTCGATGATGGCGGGCATGACGGTCGGGTTGATGAAGGTCGCGGTGCCCACCTGCACGGCGCTCGCGCCCGCGATCAGATATTCGAGCACGTCCTCGACCGTCGATATGCCGCCGCAGCCGATGACGGGGATGCGGGTGGCGCGCGCGCATTGATAGGCCATCCTGAGCGCGATCGGCTTCAACGACGGGCCGGAAAGCCCGCCCATGAGATTGCCGAGCTTCGGCCGGCGGCTGCGGATGTCGATCGCCATCGCCAGCACGGTGTTGGCCACCACCAGCGCATCGGCACCACCCTCCTCCGCCGCGCGCGCAACGTCGGGCGTCTCGCCGGTGTTCGGCGTGAGCTTGGCCCAGAGCGGCAGGCTCGTCGCCTTGCGCAGCCTGCGCATGACCTCATAGGTCGAGGATGGCCGGATGGCGAAGGCCTTGCCGTCTTCCTCGATGTTCGGACAGGAGATGTTGACCTCGATGGCGGCGACCCCGTCCACGCTCACTTCCGAGCACAGCGTCGCGAACTCATCCGCGGTGTTGCCCGAGATGCTCACGACAAGCGGCGTCTCGTAGGCGCGGTAGAAGGGGATCACCTTGTCGACGAAGTAGCCGATGCCCTTGCTCGGGATGCCGATCGAATTCAGCATGGAACCGCCGACCTCGCAGACGCGCGGCGTCGGGTTGCCGTCGCGCCAGCCGCGCGTGATCGTCTTGGTGACGTGGGCGCCGAGCCGCTCCAGGTCGAAAATGTCGGCGAGTTCCTCCGAGAAGGTGCCCGAGGCCGGCATGATCGGGTTCTTCAGCCGCACGCCGGCGATATCGACGGCGAGGTCTACCATGCCGTCGCCTCCTGGAGGTCGAAGACCGGCCCTTCGCGGCAGACACGCAGATTGACCGTCCGTCCCGCCTGGCGGAAAGGGCGCACGCAGCAATGGCACATGCCGAGCCCGCAGGCCATCTGCTGTTCCAGCGCGATCTGGCCGGGAATGCCGTGGCGCGCGCCAAGCCGCTGGAGGAGTTTCAGCATGCGGTTCGACCCGCAGGTATAGAAGGCGTCGACGCCCTCTCCCGCGATCAGACCCTCAAGCAGCCTTTCCAGATTTTCCATCGAGGACGAGCCGTCGGCATCGGTCACCGCGATCACCTCGGCGCCGAGGTCGCGGAAATAATCGAGCGACATCAGGAGTTCCGGCGAACGCGCGCTGCAGATCGCGGTCAGCTTGCGGCCGAGCCGATGCGCCTCGAGCGCGAGCGGGGCGAGCGTCGCCAGCCCGACGCCGCGTGCCAGCAAGACCAGATGACGCCATTCCGGCGCGATCTCGAAGGGCCGGCCGAGCGGCCCGACGACATTCAGCTGGTCGCCCGTATCGAGCGCGGCAAGCGCGCGCGTGCCCGCGCCCGTCACCTTGTAGAGGAATTGCAGTTCGCCCTTTTCCGCGTCGAAGCCGTAGATGCTCATCGGCCGGCGCAGATAGGGCGTCTCGCTGGAAATCTGCGGACACAGGATATGGAAGAACTGGCCGGCGCGGCAGCGCGAGACGAGGTCGGCCGGCGCGGCCAATACGAGCTTCATGTATTCGCCGTTCACCGGCTGGTTGCCGATGACCGGAAGAGCGCGCTCGACGGCGACGGGCGCTCGCGGAGATCGCACGCCGCCACCTTCCCTGTCGACGGACGTGCTCATCCGAAGACGAGGCGGGGCAATATGGTCGAGATCCCCGGCACATAGGTGATGACCAGAAGCGCTGCGATATTGGCCAGCACGAAGGGTACGATCCCCGCGACGATGGTCGCCACAGGCTTTTGCAGGGTCGACGAGGCGACGAAGAGATCGAGCCCGAAAGGCGGCGTGATCATGCCGATCGAAATGTTCAGCGTGACGATCATGCCGAAATGCACGGGGTCGATGCCAAGCGAAGTCGCAACCGGGAAAAGCGGCGGCACGAGGATCAGGAGCGCCGAATTCGGGTCGATGAACATGCCGGCGATGAAGAAGCAGACATTGACGATCAATAGGAAGACGACCGGCCCGGCATGGATGGCGTCGAGGAAATGCGTGATGGCGGTGGGCACCTGCGCCAGCGTGATGAAGTAGGCAAGCAGCCCGCCCAGCGCGAGCAGGATGAAGACGATCGCCGTCGAGATCGCCGCTTGTTCGGTAAGCCTGAAAAGCTTGGAGAACGGCAGGTCGCGGAAGATCACCGCCTCCACGAAAATCGCATAGACGACGCTGACGGCGGCGGCTTCGGTCGGCGTGAAGAAGCCGGCATAGATGCCGCCGAGGATGATGACCGGCATGCCGAGCGCCCAGCCGGCATGCGAGATGGCCTTCAGCCGCTCGGACCACGCGCTGGGCCGGCCGCGCTTGATACCGCTCTTGTGCGCCTCCCAGGCGACCAGCACGGCGAAGGCGAGGCCGAGGACGAAGCCTGGCGCGATGCCGGCGACGAAAAGCTTGGCGACCGACGTGCCCGTCATCCAGCCATAGATGATGAAGGTGATCGAAGGCGGGATGAGAAGTGCCGTCTCCGCGCTCGAAGCGATCAGGCCGAGGCTGAATTTATCGCTGAAGCCGTTCTTCCTGAGTTCGGGATAGACCATCCGCCCCATGGCCGCGACGGTCGCCGGGGCCGAGCCCGACACCGCGCCGAAGGCCATCGAGGCGCCGATGGTGGTATAGCCGATGCCGCCGCGCGTGTGGCCGCAAAAGGCCTGGACGAGGCCGGTCAGTCGCTTGGCGATCTGGCCGCCGCCCATCAGTTCCGCCGCCAGGATGAAAAAGGGGATGGCGAGAAGCGTCGAATGGTTGATGCCGCCGACGATCTTCTGCACCAGCACCGGATCGGGCAGGCTGCCGTAGAAGAACTCCTTCACCATCAGGGCGGGAACGCCGAGTACGAGGAACATCTCGAAGCCCAGCGCGAGCATCATGACGGCGACGGCGACGACGAGCGCGAGGAGTATCATCAGTATTCCTCCGCCGCTTCGTCGGAATAGCGGTCGATGACGCCGAACAGGCTCAGGAGATATCTGAGCGCCAGCAGCCCGAAGCCGATCGTCGGCGCGAGATAGATCCAGAAGATCGGAATATTGAGCGTCGCGCTCCTCTGGCCCATCGAATGGACGAAGGCCGTCATCTGCCAGCCGAGCCAGACGAGATAGAGGCTGAAAAAGAAGCCGACCCCGTCGATGAACCTGCGCACCGGAAAGCCGGACGCGCCCGCGATACGGTCACGCCATGTGTGGACGCCGACATGCCGCCCGTATTCGAGCGCGAGGCCAATCGCCAGGAAGACGAGGAACAGGTTGAGCGTCCTGACCGCCTCCTCCACCCAGGCGAAATTGGACGCGAAGGTCCCGCCGAACTGGCGCGCCACGACGTTGAGGAAATACAAAATGACCATGGCGAGGAAGATCGTGACGATCGATGCCCGCTCTATGATCCGGAGTACGGATAGCGCCTTCAAGGCGAGGCCTCCGTTAGTTGGTTGGACGAGAAAGGGAGCGCGGGCTGCATCGGTGGCAGCCCCGCGACCGGAACGGCGAGGCGGGCGGCTTTGTCGACGCCCGCCGGACCCCGCGCTTACTTCGTTGCCGCCTCGTATTCCTTCTCGTAGACGGCGATCAGCTTCTTGCCTTCATCGCCCGCGCGCTCGACATAGGCGGCGCGCGCGGCCGGATACATCTTGTCGCGGAACGCCTTTTCCTCTTCAGGCGTCAGCTTGCGGATTTCGATACCGGACGCCTTGATCTCTTCGAGGGCGGCCTGGACCGATTTCTCCTTGTGCTGAATGAGATCGGGAATCACTTCCTTGAACGTATCCGAGATGATCGTGCGATATTCTTCCGGCAGCTTGTTCCAGAATGCCGGATTGAACAGGATGACGTCCTCCATCGCGCCGTGGCCCGACAGGACGAGGTATTTCTGAACTTCGTAGAACTTCATGCGCTGGATCGTGTCGAGCGGATTCTCCTCGCCGTCGACGACGCCGGTCTGGAGCGCGGTGTAGAGTTCGCCGAAGGGCAGCGATACGGCCGAGGCGCCAAGCGCGTTGAACTGCTGGATCAAAATGTTGGAATCCATGACGCGGAACTTCTGGCCGGCGAAATCCGCAATATTGGCGAGTGGCTTGGAGGAAGTGAAATCCTTCTTTCCGTTCGGCCACAGCCCTATGCACTTGACGCCGCGCGAAGCGAAGGAATCGCACACCGCGTCGCCGAAAGCGCCGCCGCGGATCTTCTGCGCGGTGGCGTCGTCCTCCGGAAGCAGGAAGGGGATGTCCAGGATCGAGACGGCGGGATTGAAGCCGCCCAGGAACGCGGCCGGCGCCACGGTGGCCTCGAGCGACCCGAGTTGCACGGCTTCCGTCATCTCACGCTGCTGGCCGAGCTGGCCCTGCGGGAATATCTGGAACTCGACGGCGCCCTTGGTCCGCTCCGAAACGAGCTTGGCGACCTTCTCAAGAAAGACGTTGCGCGACTGCTGCGCCGATTCAAGATGGCCGATCTTGGCCACGAATTCGGCCGCGAGTGCGCCGGAGACGAGCGTGACGCTCAGCGCGGCGACGGCCGTTGCGGCGGCCAGTTTACGGAACATGTTCATTATACCCCTCCCGTTCGATAAAACCGAGTGAAGCGGGAAGCTAAGCAGCCATCGCCGGGCCTGTCAACGAATTTTATCAAAAATGAGACTAGCAGCTTCCCCGTCGCATAATTGATAATATTTTCAGCCGAGTTGACAAAAATGCCTGCCGGACGTTAACCAGTACACTATCCGAACCGCCGGCCCGATCATGGAAAACCTGATACGATTCAGCGATATAGGTGCACGCCTCAGGGCATACCGCATCGGCAAGGGCATTGCGCCGGAGCTTCTGGCAACAAAGCTGGGCATTTCCCGCGCCGCCCTTTACCGCGCCGAAAAGGGCCAGATTCGCAAAATAGAGATGCTGACCAGCATCGCCGACGAACTCGGCGTCTCGCTGCCGAGCCTGATGGGGGTCGGCGTCGAATATGTCAGCACGGCGACCGCCTTCTTCGAGCGCATGCGGCAATTGGAGGAGCAGTGCCGGCAGGTGATCGGCCTGTTCAGCCCCGTCTCCTACCTGCTTACCTCCGACGCCTATGACGAGGTCCTGTCGGAGGTGCTGAGGGAGGCGATCCCCGACGGCGCGGACGCCGACGGTTCCTCCTCGCGCGCCATCGACGCGCTGCTCGACATACTGAAGGCACGCAAGGAGAGTTTCCGGGAACGCAATCCCCTGATCGTAAGTCTCATCGCCTCGGCCGATTTCGAGCGCTTCCTGCTGCACGGCCTTGTCGGCCGCCACGATCTGCCAAGGGAGGTCACCGACCGGCGCCGGCTGAGCGCGCGCCAGGAGACGGAACATATCGTGCGCATGCTGCACGAGCAGCCGATGGGCATCCAGATCGGCGTCGTGCGCGAACCGGTGCCGGCGACCAGTTTCCAGATATTCCGGCAGGCCGACCGCTCGATCCTGGCGATCAGCCCCTTCCGGCTAGGCGAGCAGCCGAATGTGCGGCTCGGCGTCGCCCTCATCACCTCCGCGCCCGAGGCGATGACCTTGCACGAGGATATCGCCGCCGGGCTCTGGCGCGATGCGCTGAAGGGGATGGAGGCGGCCGAATATCTGGAATCGATGATCGAGAAGTACGCTATCCCTCGCTAGAGAACGCGCCGATCGCCTGCGAGGGTCCGGCCCCTTCTGCCTCGCCGGAGCCAATTCCGACCCGCCCGTCCCGCACGCTGTCGAGTTTGTAAACCCGCATGCAACTGCGATCGGTCGAAGCCTGTGGTCGCCTTCAACCGATCGCTTCGAGAATTTCGTGGGTCGTGACGACATGGCCGAAGACCCGTCCTATGGCTTCCAGCGTCGCCGCCTGCGAGGTGTCGTCGAAACCGCCTGTCGCGTCGGCGACGAATAGCACCTTGAAGTCGCGCATGAATGCGCTTCGCGCAGTGGATTCGCAGCATACACTCGTGACAGTTCCGGCAATTATGAGTGTGTCTATTTGGGCTTTCTTGCCGATATTCTGACGTGCTCCCCGTTTTGTCCGCGCCTATAAGTTAGCCCTGTTCACGTTGTGG
>ERZ778017.377-NODE-377-length-63916-cov-6.611688_pt1 | contig 63916 bp, 34 predicted proteins | sample MGYA00375747_ERZ778017 | MGnify/ENA primary metagenome ERZ778017 (study PRJEB29350, sample SAMN05509838) | bioreactor metagenome | biome: bioreactor; material: wastewater | place: South Africa: University of Cape Town | collected 2014-03-17 ...
TAGTAATTTTTAGTGCGATGAGCTTCGCGGGTGCATGCAGGTTGACGGATTTTTTTATGGTAGCGTCGCACCATAGTTAACGTATAATTTAGTATAATCAATTAACGAGTTTTTCCAACCGATTACCGTTGAACAAATAGAGATGTCGCGTACGGGAAGCCCTGATGGCGAAGACTATGGTGCGATTTTACCGTCGGTGATGCAAGTCATCCGAGCAGCATCATCTTTAGCTGCGCAAGATGTGAATTTCTATTCCTCTATTGACACCGGATTAGCAGAAGAGATTAACGGATCGGGAGAACAGTTGCTTTCTTTGTGTAACAAGTTGATCCAGAACGGTGATCCAGACGGTGAAACTGTAATTCCGTTTGGAAAGGATAAAATTTCCTCCCAGTTGAGCTGGAAGCCTGTGTCCAATGTATTGGACTCAATGTTTGAGAAAATTGATATTGCATTTGATGCCTTAAAAAACGGTAACAAAGCACTGCTGAGTGGCTATACATATTTAGAAGACTCGAATGATTCATCCAAAGGAACGTCAAAACGAATTTCTAAGCCTCAATCGCAGTTCAAAGTGAAGATTGATAATTCCGAATCTCATCCTTTTAAACCAAAGATCACAGAAAAACCTAATGCATTGAAAAGTTTCGAGGAATCAACAAAATTGGTCACTCCATCACCAGCAAATGTTGGTGATGACGAGGTTCCTATTGTAGACCCTCCTTACTATCCTCAACCATATGAATACGAAATAGATACCCAACCATACCCCGAATCGATATTGTCTGTTTCTGAGCCTATACCCTCTAAAGACTGGCTGTCCACTTCAGCAATTTTTGTGGACACCAAGGGGGCTCTAGATTCGATGATTGAAGAATTACGTCACTCTAATGAAATCGCCGTGGACTTGGAGCACCATGACTATAGAACGTACTATGGTCTTGTTTGTCTCATGCAAATCTCCAATAGAGAGAAAGATTGGATCATTGACACCTTAGCATTAAGAGACGATTTGCAAAAGTTGAATATCGTTTTTACTGATCCAAATATCGTGAAGGTATTTCATGGGGCATTCATGGATATTATCTGGTTACAAAGAGATTTGGGATTATACATTGTTTCATTATTTGACACATACCATGCATCCAAAAAGTTGGGATTTCCAAAGTTTTCTTTAGCATACTTATTGGAGACTTTTGCAAAATTCAAAACCTCGAAAAAGTATCAATTAAGTGATTGGAGAATCAGACCTCTTCCTCCTGCCATGGAAGCTTATGCAAGATCCGATACACATTTCTTGTTAAACATTTACGATCAATTAAAGAACAAGTTAATCGAGGGTGAAAATAACAAATTACAAGAGGTATTGTATGACTCTCGTCAAGTGGCTAAGAGAAGATTTGAATATACCAAATACAGACCCCTTGTGGCATCTGCTAACGTTTCTTGTCCGATCATGGCATCAAATCCTAAAGAACCATATGGGTCCATTATGGCACAATATAATGTTCCCTTCGTACGTAAACCTGTTGTTGAAGCATTGTATAACTGGAGAGACAACATGGGCCGGAAAGAAGATGAATCGGTACGTTTCATCATGCCTAACCAATTGCTAGTTAATTTAGCTAGCTTGAACCAACCTGTTGATGTACAAAACATTTTGAATGTCTCAAACTACATTACTGATCATGTTAGAAGCAACGCAAAGGAGATAGCTGAATTGTTGGAAAACACATTAAACGAGATGGAACAAAATGACTGGAAGTTGGTTGATCAATGGAATGACCAGCATAATGGAGAAACAGATATTAACAACTTAAACGAAACAACGATAGCAGCCTACAACAATCACTTTGAGCAACTATTACAACAAGACAGTGAATTGCTCAACAGCAACACACAAGATCTTATCAATAATGACTCCATTCTTTTTAACGATATACTCAACAAAGATAACATCACTATAGAGTTTGATCTTGAATCTGGGAAGGTCATCAAGCACGACTTCAATGATGAATTGGAGTCACGGTTTAACACCACCATGGAAAACATGCAAGATTTCACAGAAACCTTGAAGATTGAAGTAGACACAGAACCAGAAATCAAGCAATCCACACCACAGGAACAAGAAGTACCGAAGAAGACATCGACGCCAATTGTTGCAGAAGACAAAATTGACCCTAACGAGATCATTACTCTTCGAAAACGGAATCCAAAACAAAATCAAAAGAAGACCAATAAACAAAGCGATGAGCCTGGTGCTGCGGTTGATTATGCCAATGCCGATAAGATTCTCCTTGATGTGAAGAAGAACTTCAACCAGGACAGAAAGAAACGATCATTCGATCCATATGGCAAGCAATCAGAAGGTCCAAAAGCCGCAAAGAGACAAAAGAGAATGAATTCAGGAAAAACCACCACCTTCACCAACAAAAAGAGATAACGAAATTGCCATTATCAACGGTATATGTGAAGTTTAAATAGAAATACCAATATTCTAGGGCCAATTTTATGTACAATAAACGAAACTTACAGTAACAAATGACAGAATATGACATAAAACTTTTGTAAAAAGTCATTTCAACCTGACAGTCCAACTGCCACATACCTCACCGTGACGAAACCACGTCAAATCATTGCAACTCCTGGTAATTATGGTTTCTCTAAAATTCTGTTTTGCAGCCAAAATTTTGCAGCCATCGACGTAAATTTTGTACTGCGCGAAAACCAAATCTCAAATTCACAATTTAAGTGTTCACAGTGAACTCCAAGGTTAGACATAATTCGCCATTTTTACAAGTTCAGTGGGTTTATCTGTTTGTTTTGTTATGTCGTTGCCATCTAATTTGCAACAGAATTTGTTACCATCGGAATTGAATTTTCTTGCAGAAAATGGACTCATCACCATCTTACCACGGTACTCCATGAAAAAGCTAGAGTTGATAGGTGTATGTATACGACTTTGATCTTCTTGTTACACGCGTAGCTCGACACACGACACGTTGTAGGAGCTGCAAAACACGTTTGTTCATATTTCATTTCCATTGCATACCACAATAAATGGTGTCAGAGACGTGTTTATTGGAAGCCATAGCGAACATATGAAACTACTATTGGACTATTGAGTCTTGTGCTTTATTGGTGCTGACTTTTGTGTGTTTGATGACATTGTACTAACATTTAGTTTAAAGTGCCTGCCATGAGAGCCATGAGAAGAGAACAAGTACCGTTATGGGTGGCATTAATTTTAAAATCTCGAGATAAATGTAGCATTGTTCCGCCCGAATGGCTCAATTTGAATTACTTGCGGGAGAAATATGAAGAAGAAGTGAAAAAACCTACTCGATTCAGTAGTTTGCCCAGTAACTGGCTAGAGATTTCTAAAATTATTTTAGCAAGAGCACCAGATGACCTTGAAGATCCGTCACACCTTTTGCGGTCCATCATCCAGGATCTCCGGGAGATCAGATTGGTGAAGTCCAGAAAGGGTTTGAAGGAATTGAACGAGTCAAACATCCAATTGAACGACTTATCACTACTAGAAATTAACGAAATCAGGCCGTTTGTGCTACAAGTGATGAACAAATTGCGAAAACTCCACGATACTACCATTAATACTGCAGCAAACAACGCCGATGTCTCTGATGATGACGAATATTAAATGAAATCGTGAATTTTAGAGGGAAAAAAGTCGATTTTTTCACACAACTTTTAGACAGCTCTTCACGACTAATTCTTCATCGCCACAAGTATCCTACAAGATTGCTTTACCATCTGTTTATGCCATTTTGGGAACAACTGTTCACGATACAAAATCGGACCCACGATGACCGGCCGGTATATAACCAAAACGATTTGAGCCATAGTGAGTCAATTCTGAAAATCCAGTAACAGTTGAGATTCACCTTATGAGCAAGCTTAGACTGTTGAACAAGGAGTTTGTGTCCAATCTCAAGACCCATCAGATAAACACCGATGCAAAACGAAATCTTATTTTGTCGATTTTGAAATCGACAACCACCAAGAGAGAAGCTAGAAACTACTTGAACAAATACTTGAATCAGTTCGATTTTAGCGATATCAGCTTGCGGAATACGTTGAATGCGAGTGATTTGACGGTGAAGGAAAACCAGCGTGAATTATTTATTAATCGTTATCTTGCAAAGCAAAATCCTTTTGTTAATATCTACGACGAGCATGAAACCAAGTTGACAAAGGTTCCCTTACGATTGGCAATTTTCAAGATAAAATTCACCAGTATCAAAAGTACGTCGTGGTACAATATTCGGGAGTCGTTTAAACGGTTGGTCCAATTGGGGGTATCTCCTATCATTTTATTGGACTATGACCATCTTCCAACAAAAGTTTTCAAGAATAACGAGTTGTACATGATTAACCAAGTTAATAAAATCATGACGTATTTGAACTCGCCAGATGATGATTTACCTAAAACTACGGTTTTGAGGTCTCTCTTCAGTCTTAAGAATGATATCCCCTGTATTAATGGATTAGAACAAATATTGATTCCGCTATATCAAGGGATTGTGCCCATCGTACAGCCAATAGTATACAACACGCAGTCAAGCATACAAGAGTTTCTCAGTTGCGATAAGTTATTGTACGGGTTGTGTCAGTCGCTTCTCGATTCTAATGATTTATTGTCGATTGAAAAAGTGGTGTTTGTTGACCCCAACGGTGGTATTCCATCCATTGAAAGAAACCAAACTAGCCATGTGTTTATCAATCTTTCTCAGGAGTATGCGGATATTGTGTCGGAGCTTTACATTGGGTTTATCAAGCCTAAAGTTAGAGATATTCATTTGAAAAACTTGCACTCGATGAATGATATCTTAAACATGATTGCATCTAAATCGAATTCCAACGATGCCACAGGTATCATCACCACTCCGAGAGTCTTGTCGATCAATAATGACCAAATGAACCCCATCATATACAATGTCCTAACTGATAGACCTATAATCTCATCATCGTTACCTAGCTCGTCTTCCAGAACTCCTGAGTTAACGACATCGATTATTAAGAAGGGTATTCCTGTAGAAGTGTTTGATAAAGATAGCTTTTCTGGGGAGTTCACTCTAGAGAATTTGTTTAAACAGAAATTTGTTGACAGAGAGAAACTAGTTGAATTGATCAATGATTCTTTTGGCAAACCATTGAAAGAAGATGAGTATTTTGCGAGAATCAATGACAAGCTAGCTACATTGGTGATATTAGGAGACTATGATGGACTTGCGATCATCACCTGGGAAGGTGACGACCGCGTTGCGTACCTTGATAAGTTTGCAATTGCAAAGAAAAACCAAGGGTTGCCAGGATTAGCAGATATCATTTTCAAGATTATTTTACAATCACATCCACAAGAACTCATTTGGAGGTCACGGAAGAACAATCCAGTCAACAAATGGTACTTTGAGCGGTGCTGTGGTTCCATGACACCACAAGACAGTTCCTGGAGGGTATTCTACACCGGAGAGCTATTCAATAAGAAAATAGATAGAACAAAGCAGAAAAAGCCCGATGTTTTTAACATATCACGCAAAGTCGATGCATACACCACCATCTGCGAGTCCATTCCTCCCTCGTTCAGTCAATAGACCCAACAATTCTTGTACATTATTTAGCATTCAATAAAAGTTACTACATTTGATGAGCATGTCCTGCATATTTCCTGACGTTTGTGCAACTCTGGCCGTATGCCGGATGGAATACCGTTTAAAAGGCCGGTTTCTTATCGTGGGGAAGAAACAAACCACCCGAGTATGTCTTTTTCCAAAGTGAGACAACGGGAAGGGAATTTCGTTCAAAATGTGGATAAATCGGGAGGTGGAAAGAGCTTAGGAGTGCACAAAGAGAATGTTGCAACCACACCTCAAAAGTTGCACTTTTACCACCAGCTTGACCCATGGCAACAAGACAACCATTTCATCAGGTCAGGGTACGTCAAGCACACCGGCAGCTACACGAAATGCTTCCAGTCGTTGGGGTACTGGCACAACGAGACTGTCAACATTTACTCACACTTACTACCGTCATCAATTTTGCTTTTATCTGTGCTCTACTACATCAACTACCAATTAACCATGTATCCCAATTACCTTGGAATATGGGAGAAATGGAACTTTGTTCAATTTGGAGTAGCGTGTACGTTTTGTCTTTTTATGTCGTCAGTCTTTCACTGCGTAAAGTCGCACTCGCACAAAGTGTCCAAGTTTGGAAATCAATTGGACTACTTTGGAATTATTATCTTGATTACGTGCTCGTTAATCTCCATTGTATTATTCACGTATTATGACCTGCCCCAGCATAAATATGCCATGTGTGGGGTGTTTTTGGTTCTTGGACTGATTTGTACCGTAATGACGTTAAATCGGAAGTTTGCTACTAACCATTACCGGCCCATAAGATCGGCAATGTTCATCTTGTTTGGGTTGTCGGGGGTTTTGCCGATTGTGGTTGGTGCTCGTATTTATGGTGCAGACGTCATTTGGGATCGGGCGTGCATGGGATGGTTAATTCTTGAAGGGGTATTTTATATCAGTGGTGCTGTTTTGTACGCTGCCAGGTTCCCTGAAAGATTGACCCACGTAGACGAAGATGAACACACTGTGTTGGAGAATCCTAGGGTTGGGAAATTCGACATTGTTGGTCACTCGCACCAGATATTCCATGTCCTTGTAGTGGTTGCAGCATTCTGTCACTGGCAGGCGTTGGTGGGCTGCTACCATTACTTGCACCAAGTGACACTTCCTGCCATGAACGTTTGAATGTAATCTACAGTAACTTATGATCAATTACACGTGTTTGGTGAAACAAGTCTAGAGACGAGGTTGGCTACGTCAGGACCCAGGTGTAATTTTTGTAGCACTTGCCAGCAAGACCGTAATTCATGCCAAACTGAGTGTACACCAAGTTGGTCGTAATTCAGACCAATCTGGTGCAAATGCAATCAGATGTCAATTTCATGATTTTGTTTATTTCATCTCCGTACAATTTGTTAGAATAAACTAATATATACTTGTAAAGGGTCTGTAAAGTAGCAAGTTGATTTTCTTTTTTTTTCCGTTTATCGCTTCATCTTTTTTTCTCTAACTAAAACGCATTTATTGCTCTATCTATTTAGAGTATATAACTAACTGTATGCTCATTTAGTTTGGAAGGGAACATCGATTAAAACCCACCAAATTGTTTTATGATCTTAATTTTTATTCTTTTTTTAAAAATTAACTTAAATACCTCCGTAAGTGGTAAAATAGCGAACCCAATTGGACTTTGTATCGTCAGACAAATTGGCTAATTCGTCTGATTCATCCAATATATAAAATTTCATATCACCAACTCGCGAAATGGCCCTGCCAACGAAATTAGTGATACTTCCGTGCCACTCGATCTGGCGCGGGGGGTCTGGACACGGTGAGGCCCGTGACGAATGGGAGTTGGCCGACTTCCAGATTCAAGGCTACGACCATCTATGTTTTAAAGACCATATTCACAGGAGTATAGAATATACCCAAACACATCCCGAAGCGTACTTGGTGATTTCTGGCGGACAAACCAAACCCAAGTGCGGGCCAATTTCAGAAGCACAATCGTACTACCAGTTGGCCACAAAGTTATACCCTGGGTTCGATTTCACCAGGTCGACAACTGAAGAATTTGCCAGAGACTCGTTTGAAAATGTCCTATTTCTGATGTGTCGGTTCTTCGAGGTCCACGGCAAGTATCCCGAGTCAGTGGTTGTGGTTGGGTTTGAGTTCAAAAAAGACAGGTTTGTCAGGCTTCATCTTCAGCAGGCCTTGAGGTTCCCTGTGGGAAATGTTGAATACATAGGTAATCTGCCCGAACCTCGGGACTTGGACGAGGCAGAAACTAGGAGTTACTTTGACGATCTTCACCGGAGCGAGTTCAAGCACGCAGTGGCACCGTTCCAGAGCGATTGGTACGGGAACCAGCAAGTGCTTCTGAAGAAGAAATCAGCCCGTAATCCGTTTAACAGGACTCATGGGTACCGAATCAGCAATCCCGAACTAGGGGGATTTCTCGACGCAATCACCACGTCAAGCAGCTCTGCCACGGTCTCTGAGTTCTTAGATGGAGTGAGCTGGGTCGGCCAGTAAGCCAGGCGAAGACAGAACACAAAGAACACATTAGCCAGTGCTCTGAAATGGAATACTAGGCTGGACTACAACCAGTGCTAGACTACAACCAGTGCTAGACTACAACCAGTGCTAGACTACAGCCAGTGCTAAACTACAGCCAGTGCTAAACTACAACTTAGCTAAACTACAACCACAGCTAAACTACAACCACAGCTAAACTACAACCACAGATAGATTTCAACCAGTGACTACAACCAGTGCTAACCTACTCCACTCTAGATAACAGATATAAATGACATTTAGCTACACACTGTATGGACAATTATTTCTTCAAGTTTCTTCTGGCCTGAACGGCCTTGGACAACTTGTTCAACATTTCCACGGTGGATTCCCAAGACACACATCCGTCGGTGATGGAAACCCCGTATTTAAGTACTTCTTTACCTGAGCCCAATGGTGGCATTGGCTGTTTACCTTCGTTGATATTGGATTCAATCATGACCCCGATGATGGAATCTTCACCTTTTTCTATTTGCGCAGCCACGGCGTCCAATACTTTAGGCTGGTTTTTGTAGTCTTTTCTGGAGTTATCGTGGGAACAGTCAACCATGACTTTGATGGTTGGGTCGGACGAGTTGGAGATGGCTTCTTTGGCTTTGGCAACTGATGCTTCGTCGTAGTTGGTGAGACCTTTACCACCTCTCAAAATAAGGAAACAGTTGTCGTTCCCTTTGGTGGTGGTAATGGCGGCCATACCGTTTTTGGTGACACCCATGAAATGGTGGCCCTTGGAAGCAGCTTGAACGGCATCGAGAGCAACAGCAAAACCACCGTCGGTCCCGTTTTTGAACCCGATAGGGAAAGACAACCCAGAAGCCAATTCTCTGTGTAACTGGGACTCGGTGGTTCTGGCACCAATGGCACCGAAAGAGAGGAAATCAGAAAAGTATTGGGGAGAAATGGTATCCAACATTTCAGAACCAATAGGTAAGCCCATTCTCGTCAAGTCAGCGTACAACTGACGGGAGATTCTTAACCCTTTGTTGATGTCGAAAGTGTTGTCGACATTAGGGTCGTTAACCAACCCTTTCCAACCGACGGTGGTTCTAGGTTTTTCAAGGTAGGCTCTCATGACGATGACCAAGTCGTTTTCCAACTCTTCGGCCAATTTCTTCAATCTGGAAGCGTAGTCCAATGCGGTTTGGGGATCGTGAATTGAGCAGGGACCAACAATTACCAAGGCTCTGTCGTCCTTGCCGTTGATGATTTGTGACGAGTCGATTCTTCCTTTGATAACAGTGGCCAATGAGTCGGACGTGGCCCTGATCTCATGTTGCAATAACGCTGGAGGAATCAATGGGTCGTAGCCCAAGATTCTGGTATCGTCGTATTCTTCAGGAATGGGAGTGTGAGACATTGCTGGAGAGAATAGTGAAGTTTGTTTGATAAATGGAATGTAACGCTGTAGAGTGTTCTAAAGACAACAAAACCTCCCGGATTATCTGGTAACAATGGTGGTATGATTGGATTTAAAAATTATCTTCACATCGAATGAAAATTTCACTTTCCTGTAGACAATCGGGAAGCACTATTACTCATATTTCTACCACGAGGTTCAGCCGCGCAGTTCGTGGCGAGCTGCCGCTATTTCCGTCCGGTGGGCCTGACGTACCGCCAACGCCATCGCTGAGTGAAACGAGCTTCGGACTTCACCGCCGTGAAAGGAATGTCGCCTGCTCCGGTACCGGGCCTGGTCCAGCGACCCGAGACGTTGCCATCGTTGCCACCGTTGCCACCGTTGCCACTGCCATCAGTGCTACTGCTGCGTCAGAGACGTTGTGGGTATTGCACTGTGGTGAAAATGTGCGCGATGCGATGTGTTGTCTTGTTTCTGTTAGTAGCCAATAGGCATTGCCGTATTACGCCATCACTAGGCTGCCCTAGACCGCTACCACCGTCCTTCGCTGGTGCCGCGGTACAACCGTGGTACTACCTGGGGGCTTCTTACATTGTATTTGCTCTGTTCAACATCAGGGCCAGCATATGCTGTCGCTTGCTTTTGTGTATCTACATTAGCCATAGACGGAATTCACGTAAACAGTAGTACACCGAGTAAGCCAGTACACCGAGTAAGCCAGTACATCGAGTAAGCCAGCAGTACACCGAGTCCAGACAACGGTTGTGTTCAACACCACCTGGCGCTACCGCCGCTCCACTTTTCACTACTCTCCCTGTTACACATATGGAGACAAAGACCATCGTTTCAATCCCATTTGGTTTTTCGTGCACCTTGTATTGCTCTCGTCTAAACTACGTTCTTGTTCACTGCCTGAAACTGCATCACCCGCTACGTTCTCGGATGCCCCAAGGTGAGCTTGCTGATTTGGTTGACTTCTTCAGAACTGGTGTCGGAATCGTGTCGTATCAGGTGATATTGTCGATTTTCACGACAATGGTCAAAATAAATAAACCGCTTTAAACCAACACAACCATGGATAATGTGTTTGTAGGGTTCTTATTGTTCGGATTACTCAACAATGTGTTGTATGTGATTATCTTGTCTGCGGCAATCGACTTGGTTGGCGAAGCGACACCAAAAGCCGTGGTTCTTTTGCCAGACATCATACCAGCATTTACCATCAAATTGGTGGCACCATTATTTATACATTTAATCCCATACAATGTGCGGTTAATGGCGACAGTGGCGTTGTCGTTTGTAGGCATGCTATGTATCAGCGTTGTTCCGTCACTATTTGGCCGGATTTTTGGCATTGTGCTAGCATCATTTTCTTCGGGGGTAGGCGAAATCACATTTCTTCAGCTAAGTCACTACTACCACCGTAAGCCGTCGTTGGGTGGTTTCGCCAGTGGTACTGGGTGTGCTGGATTGTTTGGAAGCTTTTATTATATGGTTTTGACCAATTTATTTAAGTTTCAATCATGGAAAGTCTTACTCTTGAGCTCATTTCTTCCATTTGGATTCTTGGTGACATTCTACTGGATTTTGCCGCCATTCCAGAACCACTACGTTCCTTTGGACACCTCGGAGTCTCCTGTTTTAGCCAAATCGTCCTGGAAACATTCGTTCACAACCACCATCGCAAAAATAAAACCTCTAGTGATTCCATATATGGTTCCATTGTGTCTGGTGTACATCTGTGAGTACACCATCAACCAGGGAATATCGCCAACTTTGCTCTATCCGTTGGACAAAGTGCCTAGGTGGTTGTTTCTGTCGTATCGGGATATGTATGTAGTTTACGGGTTCCAGTACCAGCTCGGAGTCTTCATATCGAGATCTTCCATCAACTTCGGGGTCAGAATTCACAACTTGTACATGTTGTCGGCTCTACAGTTTGTCAATGTGGTTATTTTGTTGTTCCAATCACTATATGACATTCCGTTTACTAGTATATATGTCTTGATGGTGGTGATGTTTTACGAGGGACTACTTGGAGGGTTCAGTTACATCAACACGTTCATGTCTGTAAGCGAGGAGGTAGAAGAGCAGAATAGAGAGTTTTGCATGGGAAGTGTGACAATCAGTGATAGTTTGGGAATCGTTATTGCCGGACTTATCAGCTGGTTGTTGGAGCCCGGTTTGTGTCGGTACCAAGTGGACCACGGACGCAATTGGTGTTTAGGGGGTTAGTTCGCAGCATTATGGTTCCGGTGGTGTTTGGCCGTGTCTATAGAAGTCGAATCGAACGAAGTCATTAGTGTGTTTTGTAACGTTTGCAAGTCTACAGGACTGAGTTCGGCCCAGCGTACCACGTGCCGCGGTAAATTTGGGTCCACATGGCAGCAGATGTGGACGCACCGGGTATGTTGCGCACCGGAGCCAGCTTTCTACAACACAAACAATCTCTTTAGTACGGTAGAGCAGTATATAAATGATGTTTCGCAGGGGATTTACCGTGGCAAAGAGCATGCCACTGAGGTTCATTGCTGTAAACTCGCTTGGATTGGGCCGTAGAACCTATTCCAAGCTCAAAAACGAAATTGGCTTTGTATTTGATATAGACGGGGTCTTGTTGCGAGGAAAGAAACCAATCCCCAACGCCAGTCAGGCGTTGAAATTGCTCAACAAGCACCAGATCCCTTACATCTTGCTTACCAACGGAGGAGGGGTTTCTGAGAGTAGAAGAATCGAGTTTATTTCTGGCCAGTTGGGAATCGATTTGAGCCCGCTACAAATAGTTCAATCACATACCCCGATGAAGGCCCTCGCACAGAACCACCAATACGACCGGGTACTAGTAATCGGCCCAGCCACTGCCCGGGAAGCGGCGGTTGAGTATGGATTTAAGGACGTTGTTATGCCAGTAGATATCGTCAAGAACAACCCAGCAGTATCACCACATCACCGGTACACGCGGGAAGAGCTTGCTTCCGGACAAGATGTGGATCTCAGTAAGCCGATCGGGGCGATTCTCGTGTTCAACGATCCGCGTGACATGAATAGTGATCTACAGATTGTAATGGACATGTTGAACTCGCAGGATGGGATCATAGGCACCATGAGAAACGTCAACAAGATCCAGGAGCCACAGAACCCAGCCGTGCCGATTATATTCAGTAACAATGATCTCTTGTGGGCTAATGATTATCCGTTGCCCCGATTTGGCCAGGGTGCATTTCGGATCACCATTGAGAATTTGTACCGACAAATCAACAGATTGCAACCACATGAAAATTTGGTGTCGACTATTCTTGGAAAGCCATACAAAATTCAGTACGATTATGCTCACCACGTGTTGATTGACTGGAGAAAAAAACTACAAGCCGGGAGCCAGGTCGCACATCAGTTGCAGCACCAGGATCAGATTCTTCCACCAATAGGTCAGTCGCCGGAAAACTCTCCATTTGATAAAATATACATGGTGGGAGATAACCCCGAGTCCGACATTATTGGCGCCAATAGTAACGGGTGGGAGTCGATATTATTACGTACGGGGGTCTACAAAGATGCCGATTGGGACAATATCCCAGCGAAGCCGACAGCAGGAGTGTTTGATGATGTTTTGGATAGTGTTCATCACTGCTTGAAGGAAAATAAATATTAAAAGAAACAACGCGGTTCATACAGCGAGAGGTTCGGCTCGATAGCAACCATAAACAAGAGTGCATGCACCAACATGTCGCCGGGCATTCAGACAGCAATAATATCACGAATTAGTACGGCAATCCACATTCTTTACACAATTGCCGGAGGTGGTACTTGTATCTCGCATTTGTGGAACAGTTTTTAAACAAATCACGTTAGATCTACCATCTGGCATTTTTACAGACGTGTGCCTTAGATACCAGATACATCACTAAATTTATAGAAGATGTAGGCACTGTTCATGGTAAACAATAAATCAAACTGACCATGTAGGCGATCTCATTGCAGCAAGATCCGATTACATAACGAGAAAAATATTTTGGCTGCAAGGACAAGTAGAAGCCGACATGTGAATCGGGACAATTTAGCGAAAGACGGGCACAATAGACGTCAATTGAGTTGGAGAAGGCAGGGAGAGTGGAGTTGTGCTAAGAATGTATCGCTTTGAACTGAGGTAGTTTTCCTTACAAAAGTACCCAACCACGGCCAGCGGCGGTATCGTGCGTATGGACCATCCTTTAAGAATAATAATATACCCTTGGCAAGAGGGAATGTCTGTACACGCGAGCTGTAGCCCCTTCTGCCCCACTGAAAGGTTTGGCCGATGAAAAACAAATCATATATGCCAAGATGCCCTAGTGGGTTTGACGGGTGAAACTTGGAAACCCCATTGTTATCTGGTAACTTAAAACTGAGTTTTAGCCGACCCTATATACACGGTCGGCCCGATCTCATGTGGGAAACAATTCAATGGTGCATGAATCTGGTAAGGTGACTTGTTTATGTGTACTTCCATGCAAGCGCAAGCACTTGTGGTTATTCTAGTAAAATCAGAGCTTGTTATTTTCAATTGAACAAAGACCTTAATAGTTACATCTGTAACGATTTCAAGCAGGTCGAGACTTAGGTTTATCGGCTGTTTAGATCTTGTAATGTCAACGGCTCCTTGCATGGAAATATACTAGGACATATTATTTGAAGATCCCCCAACTGTCGCCTTCTGTACCAATGAATATTTTTAGGTGAAAAGTTTCAGACTATTGCCAAACTGGGACGAATAACATGATATTATTTTTAGGCGCATTTTGTTTCAGCGTATTTTAGATAATTTTATTATGGAGATAAAATAAGGTTTTTCTAGAATTCCTGAGACAAAAAATATTGGAAATAATTGTTCGTAGTAACTTACAAAGTACCTTCAAATATGTGACCTTAACAAAATCACAATACAATAGCGCAAAATCACAATCAGCTCCTCCAGTAGTCTGCATGTTAAATCAGTACAAGGAGAAATAGGTCCACTATTGAGCTCGTGGTATCTAATTATTTTCCGGTACGACATGATCAGATGGAATTTCTGTGCGTAAACACTATTATGCGGTTTTGAACAAGGGTGTGCACAAAAGTGGTTGAGTGGGCAATTATACGCTTGAAGCGACACCCTTTATCTTATGACAATTAAATTAAAGTTGGACAACTCCATCTTACAGCAATCTACAATTTGAAAAAATCATACAATTTCAGAACTAAACACATGAACAATCGTTTGATTAGATTCTTCTATTGTGGTCAAATATTGATTTACAAAACCGTTTATCGAGAAGTGTTTCGTAGTGAACTCTAGTTAAGTACCCTGTAATCGAATTACAAAGAATATAAAACTCCGGGTTTGCTTTTTTAGTTTAGTGTACCGCCTGTTACCGTATTATTGGATTCAGTTAATTCTAGAAGAATTACCTACCCCAGTTGTAGCGTTTCACATTAATCTCCATACCAGCCGTACATTCCCTCTCGTTACTCTTCAAAATAAGCTTGATGCAATATTGTCCTTGACAGCTCAGCGACATTGTCTAGTACGCCCTGAACCGACATGATTCATTGTTTTTCAGTATCATTGCCCAAGAAAGCGTACAGTTTCAAAGTTGCATTCGGGTGATTTGTGCTTTCTTGGCCGTAAACTATCATTCATTACTCGGGTTTGTTTGTATCTGATTTTTCTTTATTTATTTTATCTGATAAAAACTCTCATTGTAACTGTCTAGTCCCCCGTGTTGCAAGACCCCAGTTGTATCATAACCGGGAATCCGTATTTTCTAAAGTTCCCGTCTTTCAAACGTAGTTTTCTAAATAAAGTGTTTTTAAACTCTACATAATATTAAAACGTACAAAGATGTAGAAGAACTAAACATGACTAATATGGTTTTGGGGATTATTCCCTAATTATATGGACCGGTTGTCTGTAGTCTGGAGTCATTCCTGAGTTGTAGGCCCTTTTCGACGGTATTTGGGGTGGTGGTAGTTGTGGAGATGGCATTTGCTGTTGATGATAAACTGGTGAGACACTTGCAGACTTCTTCCGTAAATTCTCATTCAGCAAGTGTTTTTCGATAGATATTCTCCTACCGTTTTTTCCTTTAGTTACTTTGTTATTTAAAACTTCCTTAGCTGCTAATGCAGCCCCTTTCCGTTTAACTAATTTTGCGTGAAATAGCCCACAAGCGTTACAAAGAGTCCTCACTCCATTCGGACCACGTCTCCATTCCGGGGTCTCTGTTGTACCACATCTGTGACATTTATTAGTTGGGCGATTAATTACTACTGGAACAGCGTATTGAACATTAGAAGGTGGTGGTGAGGGCTGGTAATATACTGGTTGGTAAAATGCCTGGTTAGGATATGGGCTAACAGATTGTAAATGGTAATATTGGTAATTTGATGGTGATGCAATTGGTGGAGGAGGTTGAGTGTATGGAATTGGTGGCATTTTGCAAAATGGCTGCAAAATTTACCGAATTTAGTCCAAGGCCTCTATTATCTATACATGTTTCTGTAAATCGTTTGTAATCTTCAATAGCTCAATATCCCAAATATTCCAATCGTACCAGATAATTGATGGGAATATCGTGAAAAAGTGCCATATGCTGTGTCCATCTATCAACCGGTATTTAGGTGTAAACTCCACTACTTCAAACATTATACCTCCCATGAGCCATATATTTAAAAAAATGGGAATCAATGGTATAATGCTTGCCTTTGAAATAAATAAATAGTTCAATTTGTGCAATAATCTCGTCTCAAATGGTAACAACTGAATGGAATTGTTGTACACCACATAGTTCTTGCGATAAAGTCTAAAGATATTAAATGAGTGTACCATCCACATTACCATAGCACAAATACCAAAAAGCATATTCACCGTAGTGTTGTAGTTATAGTCCCAGTTTAACTTCATTTTGGTGACGTGGAAGAGGTACATTAGCACGAGACCTATTTTCCATGCACCTTGCCACACCAGTGGTAAATTGAACAACTCTAAAAATCTATAAGAAATGGCATTAAAGTTCAACAAAATAATGGCAAACGCACCAAAATAATCAAGAGTTTCCGTGAACCGATTATCACGAAAGTGAAATATACTGCTGAAAGTCCAGCCAAATAATGAGCCCAAAATCAAGAGTAAGTATTGGTAATTAATCTGGCGATATATTGGATTGGGATCCTTCTTGTTCTTATTATATTGATACAATACAGTGAACAAACTACGGTAGTTCACATAGAAGTTCCCCAAAGAGAACAATACTGAATAAAATTCTTGGATACCAAATATTCTTTTAAATGGCCATTTTCCGTAAAACTGAACCATGGCCTTGTTTGACGCTTCTCGAGCGTCAGAAATAATTTGCTGGCACCTATAACTACAATCATCTTGACAATTCCAGAACAATGACGCCAATGGATTCAACGAATATTCAGGGTTTGATAACTCTGATGAGTAAAGATTAACCATTGTCGACTCTGACATTGGGCCTCCACATCCCATTTCTGTAACGCAATTTTGCAAACAGTGTGTGAAACGAGGCAATTGGTCCCCAGTCGACGCCATTACTACCGGAACTAGCCCTAAAAACGTTAGGAGTCTCATTTTAACTAAGTGAAAATTATCAAAATTCTCTATTTTGGGGTAAAGACTAAAAGTTTTTCGTCTCAGTTAAGATTATTTATAGTTAAATAACAATCAAGATCCAATCAAGACGCAGATTCGTCCTAATCCGATTGCTTTGATTTATGATAGACGTGTTACCTAGAGAAAAATGTCCCGTAACTCAATGATCCCTAAACGTTCAACAGTTGATTACAGGAATTTGGATCTGTATATGCTGAGAGTTGGAAGGCAATAGCCAAATCTGGTAAATGTCAGATGAAAATGGAGGTCCTTCTTAATTTTATTTCAACTTGAAAGTTTCTGAAACTGATAGTGCGAGCGCTACCATATATCCGTTGTGAATTTACTATTAATTTAGAAGTTCCGCAAAAAGGCTAGTATGGACAAGGTGGTGCTGTACTACAGTTTGTCGGTTCTAATGACGGTTTGAGGTGCTCAAGGTTTTAAATTTGAAATTTATTCGGGCCAAAATTTAGTCTTGTGCCACAAACCTGAAACTACTTATTTCGGGCTAGTATTTAGCGAATGGTCGACAAGACATTGAAACGGAACAAACTCGCCGAGAAATATACATTGTAGGTATGGAAATACTATTATACCATAATCAGCTTTCTGTAATATTTTGACAACAACTTGAAACTTTCTATTTTGTACATGGATTCAAGTTTGATTATATTAATACTAGTTATTATTAAAGGAAATTAGTCTATTTAGTTGCTGGAATAGCGTTTTCAATGATGTCAAGATCTTTGCTGGATGAAGTATCATCATTCATGTCAAGGTCCTTAACGGAGCCGTAACTTACGAATTCTGATTCTGTCTTTTCTGGTTTATCCAAAGCAGTAAATGGTTTACCAGTCATTTTATCATATGCCCAAACGGCCAAAAGTCTGACCCCACAACCCACAAAAGTAAGAATTACTCCGAAACCTGGAGCAACTGCAAATGCACCAAATGCACCCCAATCTTCTGGATCATAAAGACCGTTCCAAATCAATAACAACTTACCACCTTCTCTAGCTGAGTCGTAGTAGATTGTTCCAAATACAAATACTGCAAGAAGACCACCTAATCCCCCAGCCATGACGTCAAAACCTCTTAAGTACCAGAAGTATCTGTCGCACAATCCCAAGAAGATCGATGGAATAACGGCAGCACTGACCAAATCAGCAATCAAATAGATTTGCAAGACGTTGTCAGCAACTTTAATGGCAAGAACGACAATTGGAACGATCATAAGAACGACAATAAATCTCACCCAGTTAATGTGCAATTTGTTTCTAAACACATCATTGGAGATGGTAGAAGTCATGGCAGATTGTAACGAATCGAAAGTACATGTGGACAAACACACAATAAATACAATGACAAAACCAACTAACCAGTTTGGCATTTTACTCAATAAAATGTAGAATGCGTTATATCCATCTGGATCTCCCACGGTCAAATCACCAGACCACACTGCTAAGAACCCAGTGGTTCCGACTAAAGTACAGATGACGAAAGTAACGAATGTAGCAATAGAACATCCGATCCACAAATCCTTATCGGTTTTGGAAGCAAATGTTCTCAACCAGAACCCTGCCATGAAACAATCATTTGTCACGATAGCAACAAATAAAATGTAAACCAATTGCCATCCCAACTTGTTAGCCTTTAACAAACCACTTGGACCGACCAAAGAAGGGTCGATCTTGATGTAGGAGCCCATACCGGCACAACAGATAATGACTAAGAGCAACACCAATGCACCTTGGAAATTATCGGTGATGAAACTGACTCTAAAACCACCGTAGGCAGTGTAAATCGACGTTACCACACATTCAACAATCATCACTGCCAATGCATTCATCCCAGTTAATGTCTCAATAGCACCTCTAATGGCCGACAACTCCCCAATCATGAACAAGAACATCGTTAAGCAAGTGAAAAATGAAAGATAGAGGGCAGTGACAATACCGAATCTATGTCTGACCCACTCGGTCAAGATAAATCCTTCAGGACACTTCTTACGAATGATAGGTCCCACAGCTGCAAAACCTATAATGGGAATAGCACCACAGAGAGTATATACAAGAAGCCCATGCAACCCCGAAATGTTACCGATCTGGGCATAAGTGGTAAGGATCCCACATCCCATCGCTAATGTTAGTAAAAGCCATTGCAAAGGTCACTGTGAAAGTCATCGCAAACGACAAACTGTGGTGTGAAATACATACCTGAAGCAATAAAGTTTAATGCCAAAGGAATTCCTCGTTGGGTACCATTAGAACTCAAAAACGTATTCTTGGAACCATACCTCCATGCTAAGTACAACCCTGTGAATAACAAGAAGGCGTAAGTTAGCCAGATAATGGCATTGTTACCCTGTGAAGAAATTTGGCCCATTATACAATTAAAAATACAGTGAGAGAAAACGGTGAGATACATTGATATATTTATAGTTATATTCTAGCTGCATGAATATTATGCGTTTAGGAAGCATTTCCATCGCACGGCTGTGATAAGACTTAGAGAGAAATTTCTGTGAGCAACACTGAGCCAGTCCGGAAAATGCCGTCCAAAGTATGTCAACGGGAGTCTAGAGTCTGGTGCAATCACCGTTGAGTTCATTAGTGTTCATTTATTGTCATCTGCTTAAGCGTATGTTCTGTTGCTGAAATATTTAGGGGTGCAGGTGTCAAAATTTATACCGATAAGACCAGGAGCAGAAATAAAGTTGATGCGAATGAAGACCACACACCACAGTGTTGATAGAGTTAAAGATGATAGATATATGGATGCTTAGGAACTACAAGAACAATGAAACGGACTATTTGAACAATGTGATAAACAGATATGGAAATATTATGCGGTATTTAGCGGCACAACACGGGGTGCATAATCCCGAATGCTTAATGAAGGGCCCAACCTTATCATAGTGACGAAGCTCAACCTGATACCTGCTACTAATACAACAGTATGACTATGAACAGTAAAAAGAAGTGAATTAAGGTGGACTGTTGACTTGATTGGGAATTTGTGCCTGAAACTAGATGGGTTTGCAAAAATTTCGGAGACCAAGATGAAGGACGGAAACAAATCTTGCTTTTTCCTGACTGGAATAACTTAAAATTGAAGTTCATGCTGTGAATGTGTACTAAAGCATTGGGCATAGGGAATGTGTGTCTACAAGACTGAGACTAGGGTAGGAAAGAGTATATACTGACACACATCCCAAGGTACAAACGGCTACAGATGGAGCTGTGAAGCCAATAATTCACCTGAGTGAAATTTTGTGGGTATTTGTATTCAAGTATGCAGCATATAAAGTTCTCTTAAATACGAAAAAGTAAAAATGTGCAGCAACAGAAATTATCTGGCTGATATAACATGGACTCCTTGGGTATTAGTTTTGATAAATACGACTCGAGGTGAACTTTGACCCTAATTGTCTACTTGTTGTCACAATGAGCAGACCCTGAAGAAACGGATCCCGAGATTAGAGCACAGATAACAAACTAATCGTGTAGCCCTTCAATGCCACAAGTGAATCGTAGGTGTACATCTACCAGTCCTGAAAATAAATCTCGCTTAGGCATCATTCTTGAAAAACATACATCCTGAAAAATACGTGTAATGAGAAGACGACGCGCAAGTTGAAGGTATTACTGATACCCAAACCCATGAGCGGGCCTGTTTTAGAACTAATTACATGTCATGACAAGTAGAACATAAAAATTTAGTTACGTCGCCTAGTGTTCGGTGAACGTACTAGAGATCAATTCTCCGTGTAGCGTGGGGAGACATCGCAAAGCGGTCAAGCGAGACGGCAGTACGATGGTTCTATTTAAAAAAAGCGCGCTACCATGTAATACTGAAAATGAAGTACAACTTGACTGTGAATATTCTTCTTTACTCTTCTACAACATGACAGGCAAAGTTTCGAAAGATACAAAGGAGACGTTGACACGAGCGGACACGGGGGTTTTGCTTGAGAAGTTAGATAATGACGTTTTACTTGTGAACCAGCTCAAACACCGAATGCTTCAAGATGTAGAGAGTGCACAACATCATCAACAGGAAAGTACTGACGGTGGTTACGTCGATGTAACAACAAAAACTAGTTCAGAACCAGAAACAAAGCTGGAACAAATGTTAGAACAATCGCCACAACGGTGTGAGGCTTCACCTAGCATACGACAGAGAAGTGCCAACGATAAACCAAAGGAGACTACCACAGATACCGAAACTCAATCACCCGAGACAGTGGCTAGTAAACCAGAACAGTCAGAATCGAAAGAAATTCCCGAAGGAGAACCAGAAGACGAAACTTGGCTCGATAATCCCGAGTTTTACAAAAATATCGACACCAAGACATTTCGGCAGTACGAACTAGCTTGCCATAGAGTGAAGCAATTTTACGAAGAACAACATGAAAAACAAACTGTAGCATATAATATTCAGGCAAGAATAAATTTCAAAACTAAAACTAGAGCCAAAATGTCAATCTGGGACGGCCTAGAGAAACTCAACAAGTTGTTGGACGATTCTGATCCTGACACGGAATTATCACAAATAGACCATGCTTTGCAAACAGCAGAGGCAATTCGTAGAGACGGAAAGCCACGGTGGTTCCAGTTGGTAGGACTCATTCATGACTTGGGTAAATTATTATACTTCTTTGACTCCAAGGGCCAGTGGGACGTGGTGGGTGATACGTTCCCTGTTGGGTGTAAATTCCTGAAGAAAATTATCTTACCAAACAGTTTCAGCAAAAATCCTGATTTCTTCAACCCTCTTTATAACACCAAGTATGGAATCTACTCAAAACACTGTGGTTTGGATAAGGTGATGTTAAGCTGGGGCCATGACGAATACATGTACCATATTGCTAAAGAAAACTCCATACTTCCACCAGAGGCTCTTGCAATGATCAGATACCATTCGTTCTATCCGTGGCACCAGGACCATGCCTACAGCTATTTGATGGATGAGCATGATAAAGAAATGCTCAAAGCTGTCAAGGCATTCAACACATACGACTTGTACTCCAAAATAGACTCACCATGCGATGTAGCGAAATTGAAGCCATACTATTTGGAGTTAATCGACGAATATTTTCCCAACAAGATTATCGAATTTTGAATTACGACAGACTTACGGAGAAATGATTATTGAACTTAAATTAATATAGTACTAAATATAGTACGAAGTCTATGTAAATGCAAAAATTAAGTATACGTCAAGGATACTTAAGAAGAACCGAAAATTAAATATGCTAGATTTTTTTGGAAGGACTCATTCGACTACATTTATTCGAATAAGTAAAGAGCACCAAAGTATTGTTCAATTCCATAGGGACCTGGTTGTTTCCAGAAATCGTTAAATGCAGTTAAGATAGTAACATCTGTACCACAGGAGGAGAAAATGGACTGCAAGGCGATCTTTTGATTTTCTGGTGATGGAACATTTTTACCGTTAGTCTTTCCTTGGGAAGGGTACCCAGTTTCAGTGATGAATACGGATTTTCCACCGCATACACCCTCGACTTGAGATTTTTGTTGACTCACGAAACTTCCAGATTGGGAGGCATCAACATCTTGATCAAAGTAAGAGTGTGGGTTGATACCGACGAAATCGATTTCAGAATCATTACACAATTCTGGATTATTGATGAATGAAACTGGTGGTTCCGAAGTGGTGACTCTTCCATTGTAACCAGCAGCTCTTAATTTGGATTTAACAGAGGCAATTTTGTTAGATAATTCAGAGACAGTTAAGACTTTATCGTTGATTGCTTCATTTCCAACTGTGACAAAATCAATCATGTCCCAACCATTTTGCAGACCATAGGAAATAAAATCTTGCACACCAGAATCAATACTGTCTGCACTTTCACCAAAATTGAACCAGAAACCTTGGTTCACTTTCATACCCAATGACTTAACAACTGGCAAGACGGTTTCGAAAACATTACAGTCACTACCATAGATTCTAAGGTTGTTGATTCCTTTGCCGTGAATGTAATTAATGTCCGAAGAAACAGTATCGTAGTCTTTGCATGCCCCATCATTTTGATATGGTGAATATACAAGGTACACTGGTGCATTCAATGATCCATTTTCACCACCGGAAGTTTCAGCTGGCCCGTTTGTAGAACTTGAAGAAGTTGTAGCAGAAGTTGAGGAAGTTGTAGCAACTGAGGAGTAGGTGGTTGTGAGAGTAGTTCCAACGGGGGTGCCATTGACTAAAACACTGGTGACAAGTGAAGTTGAAACAATAATGACATTTCCATTGTTTTGAGTAGTTTCTCCTTGAGGAGTGTTTGTACTTGTGCCGGTAGTAGCTGGAGCATTAGCGTTTGTAGTTGTTGGGGCTGGTGCGTTGGTGGTACCGGTAGGTTGAGCATTGTTAGGACCGGTTGTTGGAGCTGGAGTGTTTGCAGTTGTGACAGGTGTGTTAGCATTTTCAGTGTTTTGATTTGGTTGGTTTTCTGCTGGTGCAGCAACTTGTGTGGTGGTTGGCACTGGATCGTTATAGATACTAGTAATGGTTGTTGGGGCAGCATTTTTGTCTTGATTAGGAGCATTTGCCATTGTGAATGTGTAAGTAACACCATTCGAGATAAAGATTTCAACAGGAGGCAACCAAGTAGTAGAGGTACCACTTGTGATTGTTGTAGTAACGACGACAGCAGGAGCAGTATGATATCTGGTAATTGCCGGCAATGGGGCAGCAGCAACAAGCTGTAATATGAACGCTAAGTAAAGTGTGAAAATCATTTTGATATGTGGAATATAAGGAATGAGATTGACTGAGTGTTTATGTTAGCGATAGAAACAGTGATAGACAACAAAGTGTTGGAGTTAACGATTGTAAAACGATAAAGGTTGATAAGGAATGAAGTATTATTGAGTTTAAAAAAAAGTTCGAGCTCTGTCGAGGAAAGAACTTTCCAAACTTTAAATAGTAAGATTGTCGATTCAATGCGATGCTGGTTGATTTTACCTCTCCCCACTGCTTGTCACCTTCCACCAGCTACCTCATTGTGATCAGATGTGGTAATGGTTGCAAAATCTCGGAAAAACATCCAACGCCGCAACGGTAGAAATATTTTTTTCCAGCCATTTTTTCGCCTAATTGGGAACGGTTGCAAGATTGTCCGAAATAGGAAGGACCACCAGAAAAGGACAATGAGTGAGAATATGTCAAATCACTGAACAAGATACGGCTCGAATGACGAATGACACTAACATCCAGACAATGGCTATTTGCAAGATGTTTATTGATCTGGTGTTCGTAAAGATAATTGAATTGAATGATTTACAAACTCATAGATGCACACTTTCCAGCTTAACGAGAAACAGCCAGGAAATGATTAAATATGAAAAATGGTGAATAGCCGTAACCTTAGGTTGTCCCTCGGACCAGAATGTGATTTAGCTTGAGAATATTTCTTGAAAAACTTAGCAAGGAGTGAGTGAAACATGAAATTCGCCGAATCAATGAACGTTTCAGTGCTGGTTTGACACATTCCGGTCCTCGACAATGATGAGTATCGTTTCTACAAACAAATGAAAAGTAATAATTTCTGAAAGAGATACACTTTGAGGACATGAAATAGTATTGGGTTTCCTCCTCGTGTCCTAGTCCTTGAATGTAATTTCCCGTTCTGTTTTTAAATCAACCAGTTTTCGTAACGTAAAATAAATACATAGTCATTGTATAACTTCAGTGTATCATACTAGGGGGAATGATTTAACAGTTGTTAGTTTACGTTTTCTGATTCGCCTAATGTGTTTTCAGGTACGACCTGTCAAAATGTAGCCAGCATTTTCGGAGTGCAATTTCGCGACGTAAACGAAAAGTGCGCACCAGCCCTGCGAACACTATATAGCCAAGGCTTAAGAATTTATTGTCAGCTCTTGGAATGCTGTACAATGGCAAGTACTTACATAATGTGAATTGCTGGCGAAGAGTAGCCGAGCGATTTTGGTTTGATTTCGTACTATGAATACCTAGAAACTATGCACTACATTATCTACACTTCCGGATTTGACATTTGTAATTTTTATTAGGACGTCTAAAAATCATGCTAAGTTACAAATTAACGGCTTGGAGTATGCCAATTACATACACCGGTTCGTCGATTTGTGGGACCTGATAGTGAATTGCTAGCCTATTATTAGGCATGTATAGTAGTATTATACTTGTTGAAATGTATCTGGCCTGGAAGCGTTATCTGTTGAATGAATAACTACTGAATGTAATATAGTGCAATAAATGTTTTTGGGGTCGTTTGATTTGTTTACGACCTGGAGTCTAACAAATTGAACAAGGCTTCTAAAGTTTCATCGCTAATCTCCTGTACGTTGTTCAAGTATTTTAGCAAACTTTTAACCAATTGAACTATCTGAATTACACTTAAGTTTATGATGGCATCTTGTAAGATCTTACTGATGCTGACGTTGTTGGTTGAAATGAACGATTGGTAATACAAGTAACTGAAAGAACCCATTAAGAATTCACAGTCCATTCTATCAATAACACCACCGTGCCCTGGAATGGTATCACCAAAGTCCTTAATTCCAAAAGCTCTCTTCAAACCGGAAGCGAAGAACCCGCCAAATGGAGCAATTAAACTTGCAAATGTGGCCAAAATCAACGAGTGGAAGTAAATAGGTCTTAAGGTAATAGTTTCAATTCTTCCATCAAAATACTGTACGATATTGTGGGGAATTTGGTAGATTTGTGAAATGAAAACGGGGTTTGGTTCACAATGGTGGGCATTGTACAAGTGGGTGGACAAGTTCTCAGCTGGGCAGATCAAGAAATCTGATTTTGACAACACATAACTGAAGAATACTGCCGCAACACCAGTACAAACCCAAGCACCAACAAAACCTTCGACGGTCTTCTTTGGTGAAATCTCAATCAATTGGGTTTTACCAAATGTAATACCACAAAGGTACGCAAAGATATCGTTGGTGATAACCAAAGCACATGGCAAGAAGAACCAGAAGATCCCGGTCAAGATATTGTCAATAATCAAGTGGGATTGGAACACCACAATCAAAAGGGTCATATGGGTGATACACAATTGGGCAAATTGGAACTTGTAGTATCCTTTTTTCAACGTCAAGATGAAGAAGATGAACCCAGCAATGTAAAGTGTGTAACTGATGAATTTGTGGTTTGCCACAAGATATGATAATGCCTTGTGGGACAAAATAAAATCAGGGAAAAACTTATATATGCTAGGAGAGTCCAAGTAATAAAGCGTGGCTACCAAAAGGTACCAGTTCAAAGTTTTCGTGTAAGGAATGACCTTATCTCTAGCTGGTTCCGACGTCAATGCGATGATCTCTTTAAATGCCAAAATCTGCAACAAAAGCACGAATAAAATCAATGGCAAATGTCCCGAAGCAATAATTGTGAAGAAACCAAAAATCATCACAAGTGTCCAGATGGTTCTGGTTATAAAAGTCAGTTTCTTCTTTTCATTTTGACCAACATTTTCTTTCTTTGGTGGATTCACTTTGGTATCAGGGCCCTTAGCCTCTTTGGCCGGGGGCGACAGTTTTGACGAGCTTTTTGATCCCATGGCGTAAACAATAAATCAAAGTACAGGTTCACTGGGTTAATTCACTGGATACACTAGTAAAATTGCCGATACTTCCAAAACGTAATGTTTGGTGAAAATTGATTATTTTGAACTTGCGATTTTTCACTACAACTGATGGCGGAGAAAAATTTCATGTCGAGAGACGCGACACCAGTTGTCGCAACTTTCGACATCGTTACTTCATTTGTAAAATCGTTCGATATTCACCGCTAAACTCAAGCATACCACAAAACCAACCATCTCAGATTCATTGCTCCATGTATCCATGTCCAATTCACCTTTTTTCAACTGCCATTTTAACAATTCTTTCACCTGTTATTCTGTTCGGTGACAATCACATGCTTTCCCCAGATCTCGATTCGTTCAACAAACTAAATTTGGTAAAAAATTCCCAATCAGTTTGAAAAAGCAATCAAGCTAAGATTGCATTGCAACCGCCAACAATGCTGTGTTTGCCATAGCTAAACAGCGCTGATTGTCCACGAATGCCTAATGTATGGTTGGTCGTTGATTGTTCACGTGTATGGACACGTGACGTCCCAACTTTACAGAGGGTCAGTCCCATTACGTCATGGTGCGAGTTGGCAGCAAGCAAAGCGTTGTTTCTGACAAAACGGCCAGGACCTCGGCCAGCCGGGCGGCGAGATGAATTGCCTATAGCAATGGAACCTATATGGTAGCGCCGAAGTTGTGACTATGTGGTTATGACTCAGGCATAGTTGAAGGAGAGGCGAAGGTGGTGGCAAGGCAGGTATGCTTAGTCGTTCAGGTGTATTTGTAATATGTCGAAGATAAATTATGGTTGTTGACAACAGTGTTGTAGTGCTCTCTATTGCCAAAGTTGCTCCTAGTTAACGGCAGGTTGTGTGTGGTGGTGGTAGCTGGACGTGGATCCGTAGGTCTAGTACGATCGCCGCACTACCTAGGCCGGCGCCACCGCCAGTCTTGGCACGGTGGCGCCTTCAAGGAGTCATCACGTGATGCTCTGAAAATTTAGTGAAGTGGATGATCAGGAAAATTTGATTTTTAACACCATTACTTATATCAATATAATTATTGGACTATTTTATGTCAACTATCCAAAACTTAACAGCATTTGGTATGTATAAAGGGAGAGACTAACGTATTGATCGAAAGAAATGACAAAAATGACGAGTTTGGCGAAATATAGGGATGTTCTATTTTTGTGCACTGGCATCGCAAAGAAGCAAGTGACATCATTATTTTGATAACAACGTGTGTTTGTGATTTAATACACTTCACAGTTTGGGCAGGGAACGGAAAGAGTATTTTGAGGTTTTTTTACTGTTTTGCCGAAAGTGTCATTTTCAGTGATTTTCAATGCATATACTAACGTTTAGATCCTTTCGCCGACACTGGTGACTCCGAAGCTCAACCAACCAACTACATTCATATTAGAATTCAACAAAGAAATGGTAGAAAAACGTTAACTACCGTCCAAGGGGTTCCAAACGAGTATGACTTGAAGAAAATCTTGAAGGTTTTGAAGAAGGATTTTGCCTGTAACGGTAACATTGTCAAGGACGAAGAATTGGGTGAAGTTATCCAATTGCAAGGTGACCAAAGAGTCAAGGTTTCGGAATTCTTGACCACCCAATTGCAATTACCAAAGAAAAACATCAAGATCCACGGTTTCTAATCTTGTGGTTTTGTCGTCTTTCCAGTATTGTTAGCAGTAGACTTGATTTGTGCTTTGCAAAAATCGTGTATAGTAATATATTCAGACACTTGATATGTGTTTAGTAGATGGGAAAAAACCCCCATTTTTGTGTAAGTCACACCAATGTAAATAAAGCAGAAGCTACACGACAACCAAACAGGACCAAAGAACGTACAAAACAACTAAACAAAGTCGCACTACACTGTATAGAAACAGGGTTTGAATTTGGTATTGAATACAAAAGGTGCACTTTATGAAGTCATCGCAGAAAGTCGCAGATCAAACAAAAAGAAAGTGAGAATTGCTGCTTGATTTGGAGTAGAACGCAATTTTATTAGCACAAGGTCGGAGTATGGCGGGCGATTTGAATCTCAAGAAGTCATGGAACCCTGCGTTGGTGAAGAACCAGCGGAAGGTGTGGGATCAAGAACAAGAGAAGCTTAATGAGTTCAAGAAGATCAAGGAAAGAAATGAAGAGTTGGCCAAAGAACAAGAATATATTAATTTGCTCAAGTTGCAGTATGGAGATGACTTTGACGAAGCTGATTTGACCAAGAATGAGCGATTGAAGCTTTCCAAGTTGAACTGGATGTACAACGACCAGCCTACATCCACTGTCAACTCCAGTGGGTTTAATGAAGTTTCAGGAGAATTTGTGGAGGGCAAGAAGAAGGTGGAGCAACTTCTTCTGGGGTCCAAATCGTTGTTGGCCAATACAAACTCGAACATGAACAAGATCATAAATTCGGGGAAAGGTGGTAGTTCGAGGCCGTTAGCTGATGATCCATTGGCTATGATTAAGAGCCAACAATTGAAACAGCACAGTTCTGGCGAAAGACCGAGAAGCACGTCACACAGAAACCACCGAGATGATGAGCGGAAAGAAAGTTCCCTGAGAAAGCACCGAGAAGAGCGCCATAGACACTCCTCGAGAAGCCACGATGAGAGAAGCAGTAGTTCAAGACATAGAAGCTCTCGAAATTCGGACGAGAGAAGCAGCTCTAGACGTCATGAAGAAGGTGATAGGAGTTCAAGACATAGAGAAGGAAAAGACACAAGCTCAAGTAGCCATCACAGACACAAGGACAGGGTCGAGAAGCCTGACCACCGTGAACGTCGCTATGACGAGGAACGTCACAGAACTAACGGTTCGAGAAGTGACTACAACGAACGGTCTACATCTTACAAAAGAGACAGATCTCCTTCTCGCAGAGAATCATAGATTCATGCTATACGACGAACCATTTTCGTTATATGTGGTTCCCATGAACTCCCATTCATACCACACTCGACTGGTGTCAACTTTGCGGGCGATTTTGAGCTCGATCGGCTCATGTTTCAATTCAAGCTCGTTTACTGGGAAAAGTATGGGATACCACGAACTACAATATTGTTCACCATTCAAACTGGAATTGATATGAATGCTGAAATGGCCATATAAATCAGCAGAGAAGTAGCCATAGAAACCATTGAGTTTCAAACCAGCCTGTGCATCAAACTTCAACGTAGCATTGCGTTGTGTTGGTTTCAACGAAGGGTGTTCAAACTCCCACACTGCTTGATAATCATCCACTGGGTAATACCTGGAAAGTTGCACAAGATAAGGCCGATCAATGACGTCAGGTCGCACAGATGTGTACACTGGTTGTAAATAAGAGGTATATGATGACGGTATCATTATTTTAGTGGTGGTGAACCGTTTCAAGATCTCGGGACACAATTCGTTATCACCAAAAGATCCTAGCAACTCGGATACTACTATGTGAGCATCAACAGGAATTGCTGTAGATCTAATGTCTCCCTGAATTAAGTGGATTTGGTTGTTCCATACCGTCAGGTTCTTCTTTTCCAAGTGTTCCATGCACAAATGGTTCTTCTCAATAGCAACTACTGAGAGCAGAACATCGGTTTTAATCGATAATAATTCGTCAATAAGCTGGCCCATTCCTGGCCCAACAATCAAGACATTTATGTGACTTACTTTGTGACTTACTTTAAGGTCACTGATGGCCAATTCCATGGCATTACGGTACTGCTTGTACTTGACGGAATCTTTATGAAATTGCGCATACACTTCCTGAGTCAACGGAACAGTTAATGGCTGCAATGGGTCAATTAAAAGGTCTCTATTGGGATCAACACGAGATGCAGCTGCTTTCAACCGCTTCACCTGTGATATACTGTCTACGATGAAAAATGTGTCGAATCGTTCGACCACTTTTGGGGCGATTCCCTGGGGAAACCACACATATTGCACCAGTTCGACGGACCAGTGGTCGATACAAGTGCCATTGAACACTTTGAGAGCAACGTCGACCTTTGTTCTCAAGGAAGTGTTCCATAAATTCCACCATTTTCTACAATTACTGGGCAAAAGCACCGACAAGTTGGGAACTGATTTCGACAAGCGAGCCAATTCGGCCACTAGGGCAGAACCATCGGCTGGCACCGGCACACGCGTTAAGTCGACGGTGTTGTAGCGACCCACTGTACCATCTGAACTGAAGCAATCGATGGGTCGGCAGAGGATGGATTTTGTAACGATTTGTTCGGGAAAATCGTCCGATAGCAACAACAAGATGTGCACTTTAGAAATTAACTGGAAAACATCATTTTTTTGTGGCACAATACCCCAGTACATTCAATTGTGGTTCGAGTGAAAAATTCAACCAGATATTTATATTAGGAAATTTCTCACAGAAAAAATTTCAATTTTTCATATTTACAAAACCACACAAACACCGTTGAAACCCCATTTTACTCGCAAATCCACAATAATGACGACAAAACCAAGATACCTCACCGAGGCAGAACGCGCAAAAGTTCTTGAATTCCAAGATATGATCCACTACAGCCCCAGATACTCCGATGATACCCACGAATACAGACATGTCATGTTGCCCAAGAACATGTTAAAAGTCATACCCCAGGACTACTTCAACCCGGAGACCGGAACCATGAGAATACTATTAGAAGAAGAGTGGCGTGGGCTTGGGATTACCCAGTCTTTGGGGTGGGTCCACTACGAGACCCACGCACCGGAGCCCCATATCTTGTTGTTTAAAAGACCAATAAACTACGGCCAGTAGCCCAACACGACAGAAACGATCCCGTGAGAGCCATATGAGACTTTGGGTACTTGCAGCACAAGATGGACGCGGACGGTGCATTTGGTGCATTTTCCGTCCGAGATGAGCCTCCACGGTGCCAGCACCACGAAACCAACACGAACACCCCACCACGGAACCACGCCAATTTTCGTTGTACCACCGTCACCACTGCACTCACTACAGAACCCGTTTATATAGACCTATTTTTCCACGCATTTACGACATTTACAATTTGTTCACTTTTGTAGCGAAATCACTCTTCACGCGATGTAACCTAAAAACAAATTTGGTATATGGTTCTTTTCCCCTACAATCGTATTTGCACCATATAAACCCGTTTGAAGGTCGGTATCCCTGTGCGACGATGATATGATGAACCTGAAGATCTCCTCCGCCGATTTGGACCGGTTTCTAAACGATATTCACACCAATATTGATGATGAGTCTAGTGATTTCCAAAAGTTGCTCGTGTACCTCTTTAGTTTTGCCAATGACAGATTGATTGCACGCGATGACTCGATGACGCCGCGATTGTTGTCCACGATTGAGTTTATTGTTTCTAGGAAGAAGAGGCTCTTTCTTGACGGCGAGTTTTCACCAGCAGACATCCATGCCATAAACATCACCCACACTAAAAACGAGTCGTTTCCAATATACCACTGGTGTATCGTGTTTGCATTGCACCATTTGCATCTTGATGTTGTTCACTTGAAGTGTTTCATCATAAATATTCTCAATTTGATTGTCCGAGCCCATCACATTCGTAGCTTGAAGTTGGTGAAATCCAAGTTGTTGGAGTATTTGCTGACGAATGTCGAGTATTTGTTGGCAAATTTGACCGCTAGTCAGGTCAAACAGTACCAGATATGCATTCTTAAATCGGTGCATTTGTTTTCCATCGTAAACGACTACGATATATCAGAAAAACTAGGGTCTCTTAATCAATTGAGTTTGCAAAGCATGGCCAGGAAGTTCTGGTTTCTACTAAATCTGCTACAGAATAACCCCAACAGGGACGAATTGATGTCGCTACTAATTTTGAACTTACTAAACAATATATCCATCACCGATTCTCTTTCGTGGAACCAAATTGCATTGCTACAAGGATGGCTAATAGAGTATATTGAGTCACCTTCGTGTAATGTGTCACAGCAGTCAATTCATACTGTTGCATTTGCATTTTTGAAACTTTGTTCTGTCTGCATCAGGAACAACGTGGTGGAAAACTTTATCAACTTCACAAACTTCAGGAGAATCTTGCTGAACATCCCAGATACCCTACCTCACGAAATACGAAACTCGTTGCATATAATCAATTACCACTATAATTTGGCGACTGGTAATCAGTTTGTTATTAATCAATATCAAAAGAGCCCCTACAATAAGTTTCTAACTGAAAAATTTGATGACGTTCAAATGGAAGAGTTGAAAAACTCAATCTTAGATATCGAGTCACCTGAATTGAAGAAAAAGAGACAGATATTGAAACTTCTTGAGTATGTGGGTGCCAAGAACACAAGAACTGAAACAAGGTTCACATTTCTCAACTGGATCCAAACTGTGAAAAGAAGCATCAAATCACAAAATATTTCTCGCATAACACAATACTCTCTCTTAACAGCACTAGGTCATTTCTGCTGTTTAAGCAATGAAGATTTCAACTTTGCCGTGAATGAATGCACCAAATGTGGCAGTGTCCTTCTGAGCAAAAACTGCTACAAAAATATTGAAGCAGCTAGAAAACCTCTAGTTGAAAGTAAAGAAATCACAATTCTTTACAATGATATATTGATTGCTCAATACTTGAATTTACCCTTAGAAAGTGATCCTCTTTTGTGTTGCAACTTTTTGCTTACTGTTTACAAATTGTTTAGCAGTTTTCGACCAGCTCCCAACACAGAATTACAAACAGATACCCTTTTCAGGTTTTTGATGCATAATTTATCATCTAATAATAACCGGGATGTTAGACTTCTAATTTCTTACATTTTACCACTATACTTGATCCAACCACGGGATAACAATACAGACGCTAACTTCAAAACTATTTTCAGAGGTGTATCATCAATAAATTTTGCGGGAAACCGAAAACATTTTGGTGAATCAAGCATTAGAGTATTGGTTAATTTAGCTATAGTATCTGATGGGGAATGGTTGTGTGTTTTGTTCATAAAATTAATAGATTTATTGGGAGAGGAGAATGATCAACATGTTAATTATGTTTACAATGGCTTCTTAAACATTGCTTCTGCTAAATCAATTGCCCCATACAAGTTGTTATCCCCATACTTGCCCAGTATTGCCGAAGTGATTATAAAAAGTCCACGTATATTTGAAAAGGTGACAGAGTTATTAGGGGTTACAAAAAACTTCTTTTTGAGTCGAACTAAAGAGTACACCACACCCAGATTTTTGGAATATTACAAATATGATTTTATTCAAGTTATTGCAGATGCATCGAATATGACCAAATGGGAGTTGGTGGCTAAAAATCTTCCTCGGATTGTTGCTACGTATCTTGTTCGAGATATCAATTTCGATGAAAAATATTTCATAAGCGTTTTGAGCAATGTTAATCCCAAGTATAAATCAGTAACTATGAAGGATTTAGTGTCAAGAGTTGGTGAGATCACCTGGTTTATTCTATTGCAAATTCAAATTGACGAGGTTAATGACAAATTCGAAAATGAAGACAAGATAACAAATGCGCTACAATATGTTGCAAAGATGTCCATGAAACAAAAGGAAATTTCCCGTCCTAGAAAAGACTTTGATTACATTGAATACCATCTAGGGGAACATGTCCTTCTTTTGGTTCAAAAATTTTCCGAAACCGTTCATCAAATTAAGGGTACAAAACCGTATTTGGAAAAGGTTAGCTCATTGCGTGCTATTGAATTCTTGATTAATAAGAATATACATTCAATAACAATAGCTTTGGGACAAATTTCGACTTGTTTACAAGCTTCTCTCGAGATCCCAAATTTCCAAGTTGCAGCATTACGTTGCTGGAATGGTTTGGTTCAAAATTTACCGTCTGAGCACTTGATTTCGTTGATAGATATTGTTATTTCATTGATTTTGCAAAAGTTCAAAACATTTGAAGTCAAATCTAAAGAGATCGCAATTCAAATATTACAACGGATTTATCAGGAGATTCAGCATAAATACAATAAGTTTTCCTTATATTTTCTTTCAATTCCATTTCTTGACTATCTTAGGGAATACAATCCAGTTTTGGGTTTTAAGAACGTAAAAAATATTTCCAAGTTGACAATTTTCCAAGAATTTACCAGGAGACTTCAAACCAGCAATGAGTATGTTGTTCAGCAAGCATTGTGTGATTTGCTCAACTACTGCCAAAAGTATCAGATGAATTGTCAAACAGACTTGTTTAGAGATATATCCCTCAAGTCTTCTATCAATCAATTGATTCAAACTCTCTTGGATACTTCAGCCAAGTTTAGAAACAAGAACGATATTATACCATCCAACTGTGCTCGTGTGTTGTCAGTAATTGGTTCCTTGGATTCCAATAAGTTTGAGTTTAAATCGTTCAAATCCAATATAATTATTCTCCATGATTTCAAGGATTATAAGGAAAACAGTGACTTCTTGATGGATTTCATTGAAAGTAGCATTTTGAAGATATTTTGGGCTTCAAGAAATCCAATGAGACAACTATTTTACGCGTATGCGATGCAAAGCTTTCTCAAGGTGATGAAATTGAATGTGAACGTTCTCAACCCATCCAGCCAAGACTACTTTACAGATATTTGGAACAAGTTCAGCGATGTAGCAAAGTCGACTTTGACACCATTGTTGTCATCCAGTTATATTGCTCCACCTGCGAAGTATGAAGCAATAAAATATCCAATATATCACAAGAATCTAAAATATGAAAACTGGTTGGTTCAACTCACGTCAGATCTTTTGAAAAGACCATTGAATAGTAAGTTTGACAAGGCAACAGATAGTTCAAAACTTGCAATTTTTCAAACTTGTTCGATCATCATCAAAGATCAAGATATATCATTATGTCAATATTTGCTTAAGTATGTTGCATTAAGTCACATTATAAATGGAAATGAACTGGCAACTTCAGACTTGAAATCGGAGTTTTTGGCAATTCTTAATGTGACCTCGAGTACATGTTCTCCTGACAGAGTAGAGCTGTTGAATTCATGCTACCAAACGGTGTTTGAAGTCTTGGACTACATCAGTGAGTGGGTTTCTACTGCGACACAATACTTGAACAAATATTCATTAGATTCATCGGAAGCAAGCAAATTAAAAAAACATATCAAACTTTCAAATACTTTCTTGTCTTATATTCCTATGGACTTGATAGCTGTAAAGTCTGCCGAATGTGATTCCTATGAGAGAACCATTCTATACTTGGAAAAATGTTATAGAGAAGGGAAAGTAGATGAAAATTTCAAGATCGATGAATTGAATTTTGTTCATACATTGCAATCCATGTATTCAAATTTGAACGATTTTGATGCATTAAGTGGAGTATTACAAAAATTCTCGACAAACAACTTATCGGAAAAACTTTCTACTTTCCAGTATGATGAGAACTGGTCATTAGCCCAACAATCATTTCAAGTTCTAAGTAATTCAAAAAACGTTGAAACCGAAATTGAAAATACGACTAAATTGTTGAAATCTCTAAGTGAACATGGTTTATATGATGAGGCATTGACAACATTAAGTGCTAGATGTGATCTTAGCGATTTGAAATCAATTCCTATTGACTGGTCTATGGTGGGATTGCAGGCGTCAGTATTTTCAGGACATGGTGATGAAATCAACAAGTGGTTATGGATTACCAATTCTATTGGAAAGCCAAAAGATGTGGAGACCTTAATCAGTTATGAGTTAGCAAAGGGAATTAAATTTCTATATGACAAGAACGTAAACGCGTTCGAAAGTTGTATGACTCGTTTGTACCTGATTGTTGGTAACTCTTTGGTTCTGTCGATGTCATCAAGCTTTTCAAGAAACTTGACTTTGATGAATCAATTACACAGCATCTATGATCTTAAATTATTGAACTCAGAGGAGTATAAATACGAGACAAATGACTCAAAGTATGAAATTTTGAATGCAAGATTAGCAAATATAGATCAAACTTTTGAAACACAATGGAAAGTTTTGACATTGCAACGGGTTTCACATCAAATTTCTGACCTGGATAAAGAAGTGTCATCATTATTGCTACATTGCTCGTCATTGGCAAGAAAACAGAAGAGATTAGATCTTTCTACTCAATTAACAATCAGAGCTATGGGATCGGAAGATTCTGCAGCTAACAGTGAGTATGCTAGACTTCTATGGGCAGAAGGGCAACAGACCGAGGCAATCAAGTCATTGGCCATTACTATTGAGGAAAATCCTCTGAATGCTGAACTTCAGTTGCAATATGCTAAATGGTTGGATGAATCAAATCATTTGTCGTCTCATGCTATTATTAGTGAATACAACAAAGCAATTTTGTTGGAGAAAACTTGGGAAAATTCATATTATGATTTGGGAAAATACTACAACAAGATTATGGATTCAAGTAACGATAAGTCTGGTTATTTTGAACAACAAACTGTTCGGCACTTTTTGAAAGCCCTTGCAGTTGGGAGCCTGTTTATTTTTGAGGCATTGCCTAAATCGATTACCATTTGGTTGGATTTCGCTCAAAGAAAAGGTAAAACTAGAGATGCGGAAAGAAGATTGAATCAGATTGTTGAAGATATCAAAAAATGTATCGGTAGCATTACAAATTACGCGTGGTATACGGCCATTACACAAATTTTATCAAGAATTGTTCATGAACATAGACCTTCTTTTGATTTGCTTGCTAAAATTACGTCTGGGATCATCAAAGACTATCCTAGACACAGTTTATGGTACGTACTTTCGCATTCAAGTTCCAACGACGAAATTAGAAGGAACAGAATAAACCAAATCTTAGAACATGTCCGAAATTCAGATTCCACTTACGGTGCAATCATTGAAAGTGCACAAGAACTTTTTGAAAGTTTGATCAAGATCGCCAAAGTTAAAATCTCTAAATCTCCAAGAACAACGAAATTGTCTCTTTCAAAAGATTTCAAAGTTGCGAACCTCTTCAAACCCCACGATGCTTTAGTGATACCAGTAAGATCAAATCTTGAAATAAGGTTACCAGCAAACAAAATGAAAAAATTTAATGCTTTCCCCAAGTCTGCGTCTATTACATTTGATGGTTTTGACGATGTCGTGAACATTTTCTTTTCACTTCAGATGCCGAGACAAGTGACCATCCGAGGATCAGACAACAAACCATACAGACTAATGGTTAAAAGAGACGATACTCGAAAAGATGCAAAAGTTGTAGAGTTCACAACTATGATTAATAGAATTCTCCTGGCAAGTAACGAAGCAAGAAAACGAGGACTTTCGATTTCGAATTATTCTGTTGTCCCACTAACAGAGAACATGGGGGTTATTGAGTTTGTTGTTGACGTCCAAACCTTGAAGGGTATTACTAGTGATCAGAGGAGAAGAATGGGTAAATCGATAAATGACAGAAAAGTATTTATGAAATTAGATGAAGCCCAAAAACTTGTTAGAGGTGCGAGATCGTCAACAGATACATCGTTGAATAATTTAGTAACGTTATTTGAAGGAATATGCAATGACTATCCTCCTGTTCTACATCAATGGTTTATCAATCAATTTTCCGACCCTAGCGCATGGTATTCTGCAAGAAATCTATTCATTAGATCATCCGCAGTTATGTCAATGGTAGGCTATATTATTGGTTTGGGAGACAGACACTGTGAAAACATCTTGTTTTTTAAGAAAACAGGATCTGTTCTTCATATCGATTTCGATTGTCTTTTTGACAAAGGTGCAACATTGCCAACACCTGAGATTGTGCCTTTCCGGCTTACACAAAATATGGTAGATGCCATGGGAATTTGCGGAATTGAAGGAAGTTTCAGATTAACTTGTGAGGTCACGGGTTCATTATTAAGAGAACATGAAGCTCCATTGATGAATATTCTTGAAACATTGCTTTATGATCCATTGCTTGATTGGAAGAGCGTTCAAAACCCAGAGGCCCATTTGTCCAAAGTGCGTCGTAAAATTATGGGTTTAATGAATGAAAAAGAGGGCCTTCCAATGAATGTGCATGGGCAAGTTGATTTACTTATTCAAGAGGCGACTTCAGTTGAACGACTTGCCCAAATGTATGGCGGATGGGCAGCGTATATTTAATTTTATGTAAATAGTTTGTACATATTTCAGCTCGGGTAGAAATATAAAGGGAATTATTAACGTCCAGCGTTTCTAGCTAGTTTTCGGTTTCTGGTGGAGGTGGTTTTCTGTGTAAACGAGTTGTATTTGATCTTGGAAGACCGACAGGTGAAGCAGGTGGTTCATCTGTGAGTGCATCAGTTAACGTTGTATCGAATTCCTCGGGGATCGTTGGCGAAGTCTCTCCAAGGCCCCTTGACAGTATTGTGTCTCCGTCATCCGCAACAAATGGGTTTAAGGAATGTGAAAGATGAACACTATCAAGCGGTGCTGCTTCAAATGAAGAACTATAGCTTTTACTGCAGCTATCTTCACTTTTGACAGATGCATTATCACCATATCTTCCAAAGTGATATGATGGTTTCAGTTGCAACAGTCTACTCTGGGTACTTTCATGGTCTGACGGGTTTGATTCTCTTCGTCCTCGTCTATTCAGAATCATTTCTGGTGGAGTGTAGTCTTGTTGTGGGGCGTTTCCATCTTTGAAATACCACTTTCCTATCTTTTTAAGGGTATTAATTGTGGCATTCTTAGCAGCAGAATTTTGGCTAGAATCGTCCCTCGCATCATCATTGATAAAATCTCTATTACTTAACGATTTAACACTTTTTATTCTTTGTGATAACGCAGCAAGTTTAGCTTTGGCTGACTTGTCTAAGGCAATAGCATCCTCAATGTAAACACTCTCTTTTTCCATGCTACTTTGAGAAATGCTCTTGGTATCTAAACTAATCGTTTCCGGGATACTGTGAGAAGGTTCTTCTTTTTCTCCTTCTTCATCTGGTCCTCTGTGATCCCAAATACCACCACGATATATTTCACCAGTAGAGTCGTGGAATGTAATATCGTCCCAATGTGGTAAGACCAAGCTTTCTTTGATCCCTTCCTTAAACTTTTTATGAATCGAATTAGTTATAATGTTATAGTTCATTTGTCTCGCACTGATTATGGGCTCAATTTTGAGTTCCATAATTGGTTCCACCTCATAAGTGTACCAAATTCTTTCTGAAGGAGGTGGTTTAATTTTGAAAAGCATAGGTCCTTGAAACTTTTGGAGGGTAATTTTCAATACAACATCCACTTCTCGAGCCGAAAACCTCATTCCCAAGTTGATATTGACTTTTGTGGCAATGTGGACACTGATATTGCCGTGGTAAGATACATACGTGGAAACAATGATAGTCCCATCCGGACTAATTTCCTTTAACGATGGATATGTGAAATATGGAGCAGAGTCTCCGGGATATATATGAGTGATTTGGAACGCATCAAGAAACCCTGGTCTTTTGATTTTGTTTAATTTCTTTGTTAACTTTGCGTGTAAGTATGTCTTCAAACCTTCAGTATGCTGAAGTCCTAAGAATATTCTTCCTAAAATACCGTTTAGCCATTTAGTTTGAAGCTGTCCCTCGGAAGAATACAAGTTTTGAATTAACTCAACCATATGTTTTGTAGTGAAATGTAATGTCTTTGCATGGAGATTTGGGTCCAACGATGGGTCGATATCGTTTTTCTGTTTCGTCGCACGTATCAAAGCAAACCACCAGTCCTCTTTCTCAATAGCAAGGTCGGTATATATAAAAAAGGTCCCTTTGGTCGAAGGATCGACTTGTGATAAATTATCTGCGTTTAGATCAGCAGCATTTATAATGGCAATTGCCGAGTATTTTGTGAACAATTGGGCCTCAGTAAGCTGTAACGGCCAAAGAGACACAATATGATGGGCCAAAACAATGACGTGTTTGACATTTTTCAACGTTTCGTCCTTATAAAGAAAGAGATTCCCGTGTTTCAACACTGCGTAGTAGCGATGTTTCTTGGAATTGGATGATCCTGATTGATTTGGCGGCGTAGAAGTACCATTCATTTGGTCTAGTGATATTCCTGATACCTCAGCTGAGCCGTTGGTGGTGACATTATCGTTTTCCTTAGAGACATGGCTGTCTTTTTGAACTAGCTTGTATAAGGAAGAGTAAGCAGACTTGGTTTCTGATTCGTTAAGTGTCTGAGTAGACAGTGAAATCTCGTCTGGTGATTCGATGTAGGTTTGTGTGACTATAATCCACCCCTGTTTGTAGCAGTCTAGGCCGGTTTTGCCTTTCTCTTCAACTTCTCCAGCTTTCAATAGTGCGGGATTAAGGTCGGAGTCATTGTCTTTAGGCGAAACAAGATACAAGAAAAAGAGCACTAATGGCACAAATGTGATACCACCAAGCAAATAAACCCCCAATATTGCGGTTAAGCCCATTGTTTTTTAGCTTTTGCCGCAATAGGATTTCCTACTTCAAAGTAAAGTACAGCAGCAAAGTTGAACCTGTTCACGTGTTCAACCCATAAATCTGCTATATTAGTGGAAGTCCGGTGATGAACAGTTTCTTGGGTGAATTGACATGAATCAGGGTGTAACCGTCGTTTAGCGTTACGGTATGCCAAAGAGAAGCAACCTAGATTTTTTCCAGTGTTTTTCCAGGGAAAATACTTTGAATTTGTCTGTGTGTTGGTTTTGATTTTGCAGCCAACGGCATAATTATGACGATTGCAAATTTTAGTACCACGTCAATTTCGGCGTCCGGAAACGTACCGGGAAGGATTAGTGTAGAATGTGGAACTTGTAGGCCCTGAGCTGTGGCATTCGTTTGTTGGTTTTTGTGGTCCGAACGGTATTCTTGGTATATCAATATTTTTCCTTATAGCAAATCTTAACGGGAAAAAAACTAAGATCCGATCGCACAGGAGAAGCAAAGTGCAAACACTAGACTTGGTGCTACATGTGGCGATACAAACAGCGCTGCAGCCATTGTAAGGACAACAAATCCGTGAAATGTTCTGGTGTCGTTGTTCTATCAGTTGAGAGACAGTATTGGCCCGGCTGTGTGCTCCACAAGCAACGACACAACATGTCAGGAACTACATTGCTGCCTTCTACTAGCTGGTGGACATATGTTGGCGACTTGCTTTAGTTTCACTTGAAGGTTGTAGTCGGTTATTGTCATTTATGTTGTTAGAAACCGATCTAGAAACAGAAGGCGAAGTGCAGTATGATCTAATTTGACTACGTCTTACTATGTTACTACGTTATACTGAACTAAACAGCCGAATACTATTGTCACTGTTTTGTATGCGTTGTAAAGGGGATATGAATTGAGAATTGTTTAGTGGTGGCCAGACCGAATCGGGTTTTGGCCAAAACTTGGAGTTGTGTCCAAGTTTAGTCCGATTTGCCTCTCGCAGCCAATTCAGCCAATAACCAAATTACAAAATAATCAGAAAATACCAAAAAAAAACTAAAAACAGTGTACATGGTACGTCAACAAACCAAAAAATATCTTCAAATACGGTTGGGCGTTGACACTCTGGGAGATTAGCACTGCAGATACAGAGGGTACGAACTCTGGGTATAGATCTACGACGACTGGGTAACGTGTTACGACAGTCAAAACGTATCCGAAACTGATCTAAGTACACTGGTATCAATTCCAATTGTGAAATTTGTCGTATACTATAAATTACATTCTGAAGCATTACCATAATTTTAGTGCTGGTTACTAATAGAGAGGAAAAGTTTTCATTTTTTTTTCATTTTTTTTTTCAATTTTTTTTTTCCAATTTTTTTTTTACTAACATATAACGGCTTAAAATATTCCGAATTGGGATTCGCCTACCAATTCTGTGTTTAATCGGTGAAAGCACTTTTGAAGAGAATTGTTTTAATTTGGCTACAACAATGCTCCAGTTAAGTCTCTGTTGCTGTTCCTTGTCGTGATAAATGTATTTTGGATTGAATCAATCAGAAATTACGTCAATTGGTCTGCTTAACCCTAGGACTTTTTTTCAACATTTTTTTCAATTTTTTTTTTCAATTTTTTTTCATTATTTTTTTTATTATTTTTATCATGTCAGTTATATTCATGAATCCTGTCGCTTGAAAATTTACGCCGTATATTGTTAAGGTGATTTGATCTCCAATAATTCGTTGCTAGGGGTCAAAAAAATGTCCTGGTAATTATCAGTTAGAGATTTCTTGATAATATTTTGATAAGGTTTAGTCTGGTGTAGCGTGATAAGTATCGACATGAACAAGACATTCGAAACAGAACGACTTATTTTGAAGCCAGTTGATACCAATGATGGACCTTTCATCTACGACTTGATGAGTTCTGATACTTGGTTGAATAATATTGGATATAGGAATATTGATACTGTGGCCGATGCTGATGCGTACATCAACTCATTTCACTTACCCCATTGGAAAGAAAATGGGTGTGGTAGTTACATTGTGATTGAAAAGTCAACAAATACCAAGGTTGGTTTGACTGGTCTTTTCAATAGACCGGGGTTGAATACCGTTGATGTTGGTTTTGCATATCTTGAGCCATTTCAGAACAAAGGGTACGGTTATGAGGCTGCATCCAGGGTTATTGAGTTGGCGACACAAAATGATTTCAATCACATCGTCGCTATAACTAACGAGAAGAACGTAGCATCGCAGAATCTACTCAAGAAATTGGGACTCAAATATTCAAAAAAGATAACTTTGCCCAACTCCAACGAGGAGTTGATGTTGTTTGAGTTAGCAAACGAGAATTAATTTCCTAACTTCCCTGCTGCACCATCAAGATATGTTAATTCTAACTCTAGATTAAGGACTAAAAGATGCACACTTTTTCCTTGTTGTATTCCAGTTATCTGCTTTTGTCGTTTATGTTCACAAGTGCTCCCTAGAGGACCTCGTTTGGGTGAATGGCAAACGAAACTAAAAAAATTTTTCTTTGCAAATCCAGCCTACTAATTTACTGCAAACGGTTCTGCAATTGTGTAGTGAATTATCGCTCGCTGTAGAGTTTCAAAAGACCATTCTAGTTTTCATTAGGTGAATTGGTGAAATTTTTTGAATTATAGATCTTCCAACTCCGAACGGACATTCCTAATATAGTAATTACCGCCTCCTATAAAATTTTACCATAAAATCAAGAATTATTAAAACATGGATTTTGTATTGAAACTACATAGTTCTGACACTTATAACGATATATTACACTGTATACAAAAGCATAAACAATTGTAGACACTAAGATAAAAAAATTTAACACAAAAATTATCTGGTAAGATTTGTAAATTAATTGAAATGAACGATGACGAATGTAAAACATTGTATGAACAATGATAACAAAAGTGCTAGAACCTAGCGAAAATGACAGGAACGGTTTTTCTTGTCAATAGATGCAATTTATGCCACAATTTTGTGACACACAGGTGATAAATTAAAAAAGAAAATTGGCACCGCCGATTTGATACCAACGGTAAGTATATAGACAGCATTATACAACGTCTAGTATATTCCATATTGGAGAATTAAATTAAAGGAAGAAATCATTGATCAAGAACCCGCCTGATCCCATCATTTCACTGGCTTTACCTGACAAGATGCTACCACTTTTCAAGCCTCTAACAGAAGCATCAGGGGAGTATGAGTCGTCGATCAAGTTGAATGTGTCCTTGTGACGGTAATGAAATGAAATTTTTGGAACGTGAAATGATGGGGATTTCAAGGGAGAATCAGGCGACTCATCATCTGAGTTGTCGGATGCGTTATCATATTCAAAGTAGTCATTTAAACACTGGCGAGTATTGTTCATAAAATTGACGTTCTTGAAGAAAGGAGCTGTAAAAGTAGATTTAGTTTGGTTTGTAGTTGGAGTGGTAGCGGAGGAATTTAAGTCTTGGAAGCAGTTGGTGCTATTTGACTTGGATCTGTTTGAAAGGTATGTTTGGATGTTTTCGTAAAGAAGTTGATTGAAATTGATGGATAATGGCGATTCTGGCAACTCAGAGTCTTCATAATCGTCGTCACTGTTTTCAATCAAGTTGTCATCCAAAATAGAAGTATTGCAGCTATTCATTGAGAGTAACTTCTCGACTGGATCAATTCGATCATCTTCAAGCTTAACCTTTTTGGAGGAAGCAACGACAGAATCGGTAAACTGACGCTTTGACATTGGAATAGAAGTTGTTGTTCAAATTAAAAAAAAAATTGGAAAGGGGAGTGTTTTTATAATCGTGAAAAAATTTGAAAAAAAAAATGAAAATATTTTCTATGCACCATGTAACAAAAATTTCTCCTTTAAAAAATACAAATTATTTGTTGTAAATATTATTGGTACGGATAAACAGGAGGATACACTAGAACTAATAAAAGCAGCGAATTGGATTCGAAACAGTGCAAATGTAAACTAGTCCTAGGAATGGAAACTGTCTTAGAGGCAGAAATTGAGTAACCATAGAATTGATGGTATCGTCAGCAGTAAACGTAGATACACACCAAGGTTACGATAGTGGGGAGTACCGTTGTAGGGTCACAACATATTCAGGCGGAGTTGACTACCACGGCATTGAGAGGAGACGTACGAAAGTAAACAGTGAAGGTGGTGATACCAAGGATCCTCACTATCAGTAGCAGTATGTATGGAAATGTAGCAATTGCGGTCGCCGTGGTGATGCCTATTGGCGCAGCTATCGCAGCGGTGGCAATCAGCTTGCTCGCAAGTAGCAGCTTTGACCGCCTACAGATGAAACTTGCCACTATATCGCGATCTTCTACTGGTATTACTAAAGCATGTTGCAGTGCTCTACAACCGTGCGTAATATATATGGGTCATACTACTACAGTAAAATTGTCAATTTGGCTGAACCTGCTGGCGACGTTCAACACCTGAGAAACCTGACATCAGTCTGGTGCAGCTTTTACGCTCAGTGCAGCCTTTACACTCAGGGATAACAATAAGTGTGGATCTTGTTCCGGTGTTTTTAAAAAAAAAAAAATTGTAACAAAAAAGATGACACAAAACCGATTTTTTGTTCTCTACACACCATTCGGAAATGTTTAACCACAGCATGTTTCCGGTGGCAAGGGCACCTTGTGACCACACAGCACAGCAGCATTGATTGGCTATCTGTACACTTGTCGTCTGCTCTTTTGTTAATATCGTATCATGCTGTTAAGATACTGAACTGCTCAAGACCATTTGTGTGATATGTACAACGACGCCCAACAAAACAAATACGGTCTTGATACAAATGCCCCACTATCCCTGTTGTGTTAACTGGTGTCAAGGATGTCACTGGATCTGCATAGATCTCTGGGTTGACCCCCCGGACTTTTTGTTTGGACTTGTTCGTGAAACAGTATTCGATGTAATTCTCTTTTTCCGCATTTGGTAGACAATGGTGCACGTTTGATATGGAATTCTACCCCTTATTTGAAATTTCAAAGTTGGTTACCACTACACAATGGTGAATAGGGAGCAACAACGTGTGCAAACCACACACCACTGATTGGAGCTTGAGGGCACTGAATAGGTGATCAACGGATAAGACTGAGTAAATCTAGGGTTGTCGTAAGCCATCGCCACCTGCTGAGGATATGTCGTACTGGAACAAAAACGGCTTCTCTCTAGACCCTGCGGTGGTAATTTTGAGTCTGTCGCCCTAGATTTGGTGTGTACATAGTATGCGGCGCTTCTGCAGGATATCAGATAACGAACTGCAGCATACATTTCCGTACAATCTATCCTGGCAGAATTTAGCAACTGAATATGTGCCGCTTTCTACCTCGATCTGCGACCTAGATGCTCGAGGTGCAGTGTGCTGAAATTTCACTGTCTGGGAGGACTGATTTATGCTCGCTAAAATCAGAAATCTATGGCTGTGTGCTACGATGCAGAATTAGAGGTTGGGATTAGTACGTTGTTCCGATCAGTAGCTGTTTCTGCTGGTTTATCGTACTATATATGCTTCTCGTGCTTCAACAAGTTTAGCTTTCTCTCTGTGGTCCATTTAAAGATTCCTTGTTGGGTGCTGGCTATCACCAAACTCCGTTCGGTCTTAAATGTACTTTGTTGTAAGGAGAATTACGTAAGATTCGGTCTTAAATGTATTGCTTCGTATAAGGAAGAATTACGTCAGGTTCGGTCTTAAATGTATTGCTTCGTGTAAGGAAGAATTACGTCAGGTTCGGTCTTAGATGAATTTGCTGTAAGGAGAATTACGTCAAGTTTGGTAATTTCCTCGTTGTAAGGAAGAATTACGTCAGGTCTGGTCTTAAATGTACTTTGCTGCAAGGAAGAATTACATCATTTGGTAATTCCCTTTTGTACGGAAGAAGAATTTTCCCCCGACAATTCCTGTCTATTCACATTGGTGTTTTATCTCAAACCGTGATTCATATTTCCGGGTCTAGTTTGATTCAAGTGCTCGCAATTGTCCGTCATTGTTGTTAAAGTTGTATTTTCACCACTAGATCATCCCCGTCCCAAATGAGCTCCTTCATACTCTATTCTCTTCTGTCTGTGTGTGTACTCCCTTTGTATCTCAAGCCCTCTCGATCTTCACGTTTCTGGTTAGAACTCTCAAATTGCTCAGTTTAGTCCTTCTCAGTGACTTACCACCAGGACACTTCTAATAGAACTCCGCAGTCAGTTTCATACATAATACAAGACGTCTTGTTCCCTTTGTAGCGTGTTCTCATAGTTTCCCGTTTTCCAAATTTTCAATTAACTTGGCTGCAAAAAAAGTTCACAAAATGTAGCATTTCTACAATTTTTCCAGAAAACTAATCTGGTAATTATTTTTCACCAACATCGTATTTTACTATTATACACTAACGATCATGATCTATACACCTACGCTTCATTATCTAACGCCCCCTTGATAGTGGCAATAATGGCACTACTTTGAATCTTGTCGTTTCCTCCCCTGGAGATTCCATACTCAATCTCACTAAGTCCCTTAAGAATCGCAATCCTAGTCTTAGGTTTCAACTCGTATTTGTTCAATATGTCCACAAACCCCGTGATCAAGTCAATCAATGCTAGCCCTTTTTGCTGCTTGAACGTGTTTATTGTAATCGAACTGGTCGACCAGTCGTCTTTTAATATAGAATCAAGAACCGTCTCTATATCCTGTGGATGGGGTGCCCCAACACACTCATAGATCATCTCATCGTCTATTTCTGTTGCGTCTCCGTCTACTGCCGCCTTACATGCCTGCAAAACGTTCAATGCTCGTCTCATGTCTCCTTTCGACAAGTTTAGTAACGCTTCGACCGCGGTATGTTTTATAGTGATGTTCTCTTTAATGATGACCTTATCAATCTGCTGTTTGATCCCCTCGGTACTGATGGGGTTGAATCTGAATCTCGTACACCGCGACAACAATGCTGGGTTCAATTTATGAGCGTAGTTGGCCAAAATACAAAATCTGGTGTTCTTGGTGTACTTCTCAATGATTCTTCTCAACGAGTTTTGTGCTACAGCCGTCATGGCATCGGCCTCGTCTAGAATGATTAATTTGAACCCCAGCGAAAAAATCTGCCTCGTGGACGCAAAATTCTTGATTTGATTCCGCACAACGTCAATTCCTCTATCATCTGATGCGTTCAACTCCAATACCATGTTTTTGTAGTTGGCCCCGTAAATTTCTCGTGCTAATGCAATGATTGTCGACGTCTTCCCGGTACCAGGCGGACCGTAGAACAACAAGTGAGGCAAACGGCCCTCGTGAACAAACTTGCGCACCGTATCGACGATGTCCTGCTGGCCGTAGATCTGGTTTAAGTTGTCAGGACGGTATTTCTCAACCCTAGAAAAGTTAGTAAGCATGCTTTCGTGGCAGAAATTGCACCATTGGAACGCCGTTCTCGCCCACAGTCACACATACCAAGGCAAATTGTCTCCATTACCGTTTTTGTTGCTCATTTCTACACTATATACCCTAAGTTCAAAGAACCAGAATTTTTCATTTTTACGCGTAGGGAAAAATCACGATTTTTACTAGGAATCTATAAAATGTGCAACGTAGCAAAAATTGTAAGACAAAGTACCACGTAATTGAGTCGGGCTCGTACAGAACCGCTTGTAGTTGTACGGTGGCCAAACCTGTTACACGAAGGCCATTTCTCTTCCGACAGCCACCAATAGTACGACAAGGCTATAGAGTCGTTAGAAGTAGGACACACAAACCCAAACTGTGGGGGACAGTCTCGAACAATATCATTACACGTTGCAATGCACGGTAGCACCTCGTAGTACGGTTTCGGCGGCTCGACGACTTGGTTAATGAAATCGTTTCGAGACTCGTTCAAGTCTCGGTACAAGTAGCCAGTCTGGTTTCTGGTGGTGCACCGAGGAATTGTCACTGAGCAGAGCCAATCGACGTACGACTGGTCACAATCCTCACAAGTCCGCATTGGTGAATACTCCGACGTATCAGTGGTGTTGCATGCCACCTGTTGCATGGCTTTGGAGAAGTTACCATACAACCGAGCGGCCTGGTCATCGTATAACTTGGCCAATTCTTGCTTTGTGTGCCCGTGGGACGACACCGGCACCGAGTACGACACCTGGGCACAGAACTCTAGGTCGAATATAAGCTGGCATGCGTCATCGGCCATGGTCTCAAACTCAAACGGCTGGTAAACTGCCCCGCCGTACTGCTCTCCCTTGAAGTCCGACAACAAATAGCCAATATACGTCGTCAGCGCATTGAGCCCTTGTACGTAGAATTGCTGCTGCAACGATCCCAGTCGCCGTGTGTACAATGTCTCGATGGTGACGGGGCCCAGGAGGGCTGGCCCGTTCCGAATGGCACACCACGACGAATTGAGGAGACTGAAGTAGTCCTTGTAGTCGTACGAGTAGACGTAGAGCAAGTAGTTCGAGTCGGTGGCATTTAGTTCCAGGTAATCCCCGGAGTTTGTGAGGTTCCCGGTGACAATGAGGGCCGAGTTGTCATCGGTATCGAGAACTTGGGCCCAGCTCCGGTCGTCCCACTGGAAAACCAAGTCGTTCTGACTGACCCCAATCTGGTACGACCATTGTGCGGTTCTGTTTGTGTTCTGGGGCGCCCTCACAGCAATGTACAATATCGAAAAGTCCGACTCCGGATTGGAGTCATCACCACTGCTATTGATTCCAGTATCGTTCTTCACCGGCACCTCAGCTAGTGCCTGGAAATACCCATTTTCGAAAAGCGACATCTTGCCAATCTCAAAGTTGGAAAACATCGACGAGTTGAACGAATAGTACACGGCGATACTGGTTTGATTCGCTACCACATTTTGCGGCTGGGCACATATGTTGCCGGTAAGAAAGATAAGCGACTGGTAGAAACTCCCCAACCCGCCCGACGTGTTCACACTGAACGAATAGTACTGGGTTTCGCTCTGGAGGATGGTGTTTCGTATCGGCACAAATTCTTGTAACCCAGTCGAGTTGTCCGAAAACATCGACCGGTCGTCGTACCCACCCACACCCGAATCTAGCGACCCAAAGTCTTCGAATTCTAAACCATTGATGCCATCAAAGTCTCCACAGCACACTAAAACCACAAACCATGCTAGGAGTACCGGTATTTTCATCACGGTGCCATTCCTACTTGTTAGGTAGTTTTTTTGTGATTTGAGATTTGAGATTTGATTTGAGATTTTCTAGTGAGACTGGCGATGTGAGAGCACTAGGGGAATTTATATTATTGTATGTATCCTATATTTTAGTGTGTCGTAATGAGCTCATCTAGGGCTTTGTTTAGGTTAGATTTGGTTTGTTTAGGTTAGTTTTGGTTTGTTTTGTTTTGGTTTGTTTGGGTTTGTTGGAGGGTTTTTGCTGTTTCCAGTACTGCTTGTGGCATAGGTCCAGTAATGCCGTGCTTAAACCTATGCCCCTGTTCAGCTCACGCTACATTTGACTCTATGTACCTGCCCAGTACGCTATGGGCATTCTTTCCGACTGGTTTGGATATTCTATACCCAATGTAGTTACCCAAAAATCTTCCCCCAAAACCGCTTCTTGGAAGCTTTTTCCTTGTGTGGCTTCGACTTGCTATCGGTGTTTCTGGCAGTGGCAATCGCAGGATGTGACCGCACAGGCTGAATGGCGGGAGTCTCCCTTGTGGCGGGATCGTCATGCGATAATGATTTCTTCAAGTACTTAGTGCCTAGTTTCCGTCTTTGGCTGGGTAGCTCCGAGTCTACAAACTTAAGCGAAGAACTGTTTCCTGACCCTATACCGGAAGTATCGCTGGGAACCGACACACTGGGACTAGGACTTTCAATGTTGATGGTGGGCGTGGAGTTGTTATCTTGAACACTGGTGTTTAGTTTCAAATTCCGTTTGATATCTTTAAACGATACTCCTGAAGTCAACGGAGGTTTTTCTGGCTTTTCTACGGGACTAAGTAAGGATTTCGTCTTGTAGGGAGAAATGCCAAACGCATTTGATCCGGTAATACACCTTGCCAACTTGGCACCTTTACCTTTGAAATCAGGATCGACCCCACGAATATCGTCACATAACTCGGCCGACCTATCGGAAATCAATTCCATAAAGCTCTTGAAATAATTCTCATCAATAGGGTGTGTTTTTAATTCGGCAATACTTTTGGTCAACCCTCTTCGATAATCGTAGTAGAGCTTTGATATTTCTTCGTATGAATCATACGACAGGTCTGACGCAACCGACGAAGTATCAGAGCTCACTTCGGACGAGATAGAGCTCCGGTCTCTATCACGATCGTCCAGAGTATTGTCGTTAATGAGCTTTCCCAATGCGGGGGTGTCATGACGTTCACAGTCCCATTCTTTGGTGTGATCTGTGTGTTTTAAGTTGACTTCGTTTTCCATTCTTCGTTCCATATTATACATGTTCATTGCGGGAACAATGATGGTTGGTAACGGAAACTTGTGCACGAGCTGGTCGGTCAATTTCGAGCTTGTCCATGATCTTAACGGCGCAGAAACATTGCTGTTGACTTTTGTTGCCGTGCATACCAAATTTGGTTCGTATAGTTTGTACATTTCTTGTAGAACGTTTCTAGTCTTCCCTACCGCCAACTCCAACGAAACTTTGGCAATTACATTAGGATTGATCACCTCCATTATATAGTGCATGATGTTTCTCGCCAACGTTTCCATATACTGCGGTGAATTTCTCAACCGAAGTCTCATTCGGGCCGACATGGGAGCAGTGTTTTGTGGAGTCATATTACTATTCAATTTAGGGTTGAAGGTGCCGGTGCCAAACGACCCTCTTCGTTCATGGCCCGGTGGTGTCTTTAGTCTCTTTGAATCTATGGCTGAAACCACGACAACCGTATCGCCGTCCTCTAAAAAGTACCGTAGTACCCAGTCTAACGCAACCCACGTATGTTTTCTCCCTGAGATATAGACAAGAATGGTTCTACCAGGCAAGATTGGCTTTCTATTTTCGATCTTACGGGCGTACAAGTCCTCGAACTGGCTATGGGTTTTTGTGAATGTGCACCCACGGTGGGTGATGATGGGTGATGATGGGTACAGAGCTTTGAGAGCATTGAACATCTTCTTCACGTCTAGTGGATCTACAAATCTCACGGGGGATACTCGTACACCATAGGGGGACATTGTTCTCGGCGACGACGATGGGGACATGGACCGACCCCGTCGTTCGGTAGACACCGTAAGACGGTCGGTCTCGCGAGACCAGGTGGAGTCATCATGGGGCTCTCGATCGTAGTGGGGATGGGCATCTGAGTACTGGACGTTGATGGTGTCGAAGCTGACTCTGTTTCTGTAGTTTGGATTAACGTCTTTGTCGTCGTCGATGATGAAATGGATTCTTCTGTATCTGTCCGACTGTTGCGCCCTTAACATCTCCAACAAGTCGTCTCCGTCATCATCACCAGACACCGGGAGCTGGGGCTCGCTATACAATTTCTGGAGAGCATTATCCGGCGACGAAACAGTGAAGGACGGATTGGAAAACATCAAACGAGGCGAAAACTGTACACCCTGAACACAGCACTAATGTGACGTAATGATACAAGCAAAAGCTAACAAAGAACAAGCTGGCGGGTGGTGTCGCCAAACAAATACAATAATGTGCTAAAATTACCTATAAAGTGAACAATGCTCAAGCCAACGAGATTGTGGTTGAAAATCAAAAACCTGGCACTGAAAACAAAACGTGTAAGCAAAAGAAGCTAAACAATTAAACAAACAAAATCGCTGATGGTGGCGCGAACGAGATAATGCTCACACTACACAAAATCGTCTGGCGGTGACAAACGTAGCACAAAATGTCGATGATTGACGTTCACCAGCTGCTTGTATACAATCACGAGGCTGGGGTTTGTACAGTCTGGGGTCCAGGTAGAGATTGAGCCACACAGCAGAACGAGCCAGTTACGGAGCGAATAGGAGGCAGTCTAGAGGGCAGTAGAAATCAGGTGGACTTAAGAGGCGGTCATTGGTGAGACTTGGAGGGATGTTGGCAAGGGCGTGTGGGCCAGAAACGGGATTGATCCTGAGGGACGGTTTTGATACTGAGAGGCGGATTTGATCCTGAGCGGCAGTATTGCGAGGCTAACAATAGCTTGCGTCAGAGACAGTCATACGATGGCAGTACGGTCCATGTTTCGCCGTTGCTGTAGTGGAAAGCAGCCTCCAGCAGCCACGACCAGGTGATAGATCTCTTTGCCGTAGCAATATCGTTCGATACGGCTGGCGTGGTGCGGCGCTTGCATGTACTCTGTAGAAGTCCCGAAGCAAGCAACAGGTGTGGAAATGCTGTCTGGTAGGTGAATCCAGCACCACGGACTGCTGGAACGAACCCAAGTGCTGGAACGAACCCAACTGGTTGGATATCGGCAATTACGAAGTCACAGCCGTGGCCCAATGTGGACCACAACAAACTGAACTTCGATTGCACCACGCCAAGGTGAGGCTGTTCCTCGCCAAGCGGCGGTGGTACGTGCACCGTTTGACGTCAACAGCACGTTACAACGGCCCATTCTCGACACCAGGGCCGAATCGTGATCTGAGCAAAGACTTGTACACAAGCGTATACATTTTGCAATGGCTGCAAAACGGCACAAAAACGGCACAAAAGAAACCAAGCCCGACGTAGCATCGCGACTTCGAAAACCACCACAGTTTACTAAGACTGGCGCTGGGACGGCGCAACACCGCATTGTAGTGTCTACCACCGCCAAACCCCTGTGCCAAACCTCTGTGCCAATTGCATTAGCAAACGTGGATGGCAAATCTGCGACTAAATCTACTGAACAAATCTGATGGACAAATCTACTGGAAAAATCTGCTGGACAAATCTACTGGACAAATCTGCTGGACTAAAACCTACCGTGGGCCTTGTGATTAATAGAGCGTAGAGCACGTTGTGCCGGTGCGCTTCAGGTGGCTCCACTAGTTTACGGTAATGGACTTCTCACAAGAACGGTCGCCAGCTGAACAAGCAGCACAGCCCAGAACCACCAGCATTGCTTGAGAGCAACATGCTTGACAACAACAAAGTCACGTCCACTACCTGTCCGTGTTGCAGCTGCTCGTTGGACAGTAAATTGATGTGATGCTGGGGTTGTTTTTCCCTGGCTGCACAGAAGCTACCGGCACTTCTCGCTATCGTGCCGTGATACCACGACGACGATACAGCAATCGCGTCACTACTACAACTTGATACATCGTGATTACTTCTCCATCTGTGTTATTGATGGACTTTGGCAGCTCAAATTACGACTTCAAGTACAACCCGTTGTCGGTGAACCTCGACTTGGAACGACAGTATGAAGAGGCATGTAAAATATCGTCCTCAAAGAAAGTTTCAAATGTTAACGTTGGACTTGACCTTGAGTACTATTCAGTGTTTGGATTGGTTATGCCATCGGAATACTGTCTGCAGTTGGAACCTTACCTCGAACAGTATTCGTTGTATATGAAAGAATCCACAGATCGCAATGAATGCGTTTCGTCAGAATGGAGCCATCTTCGGAGGTCACCACTATCTGAAATTCCTCCCGTGATTTTCCTAGTGACGGGGTTGTTCAGGTTGACTCTTGAACAGACAATTGCACTCTTGACACATCTGTCCATTGTCAAGGTGTTGTTTAACAGGATTCGAGCATCAACACCTCGGCAATACTCCAGGGAAGAAGCACAGAAAAAATCCCAGTTCTTGAGGCAATGCACACCGAACAGTAGGCTATCCAATTCGGAGACACTTTCGAGACTATACGACTTTGTAGAAGGTGATGAGGGTCTTTTTCTTCTAGGAGCATTCTTTATTTTGGATTACACAATTAACACCTCGTTACACAACTTCATCGACGGGACATTTTTACCGGAAAAAAATGCGTCAGAATCGAACATAGATGGTGGAGAAAACACAACTAGAATTTCCAAGTCGAACAACCAAAAGCGTCCTGTGCAGTCGAAATTTGTATCGGAACCAGTAGCGACAACACCACCAGTAAAATCTTCAATCGATTTCGGTGATGGATTCATTCGGGCCCGTCCAACATTGCCAGAGCCATCGAACTTTTCAGAATTGATGAAGGAACTAGACTCAGACATTGATCGAGTAAAGAGAAACCAGGAACTCATGATCTCCTTCCGAGAACTAGAAGAGAGTGTTTTTGGAAATGGTACAGACCATGTGAAGAGCAAGACCAAATCAAAGAAGAAGAATGGTAAAAACGCCAAAAAGGCACCAAAGCAGAAATCAAAACCCAAGAACACGATAATAAGTGAAGATGAAACGACCAAGACAGAGTACACAGATATTAACCCAGAAAATATATGGGGCTTTCATGAGCCAGGAATAACGTACCTGGATTCAAGCGATCCCGACCAGGATAGTGATGATCGGTCTGAATATGATTATGCTGATGAATTAGACAATGATCCGGAATTTTTGTCCTTGCTTGAATATTTCTCCGACGTGTTTCCCAAGGTAGCGAGATCAGAATTGAAACTCCGGTTGATATCTGCAAACAACGTAGAAGAATTGATGGAAGATTTGATGCTCGAAGAGGAAACATATGACATAATCGAGAGGCTCGAAAACGATAAAATAGCGGAAGCGGAGGAATCAAAACCTACAAAGAAATACTCTGCAGACGTCTATAGATTGAAGGATATGTTTCCAAACCATGACAATGATGTGCTAGAAAAAGTTCTAGAATCCCACTATGGAGACATGCAACTAGCATCTGTCAGTTTATTGAACAATGACGAAACAAGGTTTGTGAAGAAGAAGAACGATTCTGTGTGGGCCAGTAGACTGGAAAGTTTTCAAGCCAGTGTTAAGTCGTTGAAGAGTTTAGTGGGTCTTTCTAATGAAGAGGTTGTGAGGTATTTGCATCAGAACCGTAGAAATTTTTTTGATGCATTGGAGGATATCGTTTACAACTACAGGAAAAGACTGGAAGTGCCACCTCTGAGGAATTTGATCCCCGCTGGTGGAAGAGTACAAGGGTCCAAAGCGAGAGCTACACCACTGTATGCCAATGCATCATCAAAAAACATTAAGACACTTGATAAAGAATCGCCTGAACGCCAGGAGTTGGCCAGCATTTATGCTAGTAATCCAGCCATGCAAGTATTCAAACTAGAGTTTCTCATGAAGTGTTTAGAATTTTTTGGTAATGTGTATCGTGTGGTCGAGGTTGGTCATTATTTGATAGACAACAATATTTTGCCTGACGTGAAAAATAAACTGACGACAAAAGTGATAAAACCAGAAATTACCTTACCCAAGATTGACGTGAAAGTTGCGTTTGAGAATTACCATAAAAACCTCTCGAATAAAAAAGCAACATTAGAAGTCATTGATATGAAATTAATAGATGATTTCAAGAAAACTGGTGTTGTTGATTTACATGGATACAAATTGAAGCACGGTTTAGAGATTACACGGCAAATTCTTAAGATCTGGTGGGATGAAGAGATCAATAGAAGAGTCGACGAAGGGGAACTTTCAAAATACGGATCCAAAGCACAATTTGTGGACAGTGCCACAATCATTACTGGGCGAGGTATTCATTCGGCCGGAGGTGTAGCTGTTCTTAAGAAAGGGGTTTCGCAGTTCCTTGACAGAGGAAACTACATTTATGAAGAAAGAATTGGGAGTTTTGAGGTTTTAGGGAAAAGAAGATAACATTAGAAACGAACATTTTTAAAGGATAGTTTGGTATATATAGACATGTGACATTAAATAGCACTGAAAGGGCCGAATTGACTAAAGTTAAAATGTCAAACGTTTACTTCGAAAATGGCACCTACCGTGAACTATAAATTTAGAAATGTAACACCGGATGTTCAGAAAAACACTTAAAACGATATGTGGAAAATGTGGAAATATGTGGAAGGAGACCAACATTGAGATTAAGAAGCTTTAACTCAAGGAAAAGCTAAGCATTCAAAGTTCCAAAAACTGTTCCAACATAAACGAGTTGTGTAGATCTAAAACTGAGAGAGATCAAAATTATTCAAAAATTGATAAAAACGGTTTTGAAATTGATAAGGACTAAAGTAATAAATGCATTCTAACTAAAAAATACAACTGCTGATAATTTTTTTCAAATGGAATTTTTCAAAAGTTTGATAGAAACATGAATCAAATGAGAGTTTTTTAAAATGATTTATGGATTGACAGACGTCGAGACAATAAAGCAATCACTGTTATAAGTTTCTGGACAATGAAGTTATCTACAATCAGGACCTTCACAATACACGTGAAGGGAACGAACAATCGTGTTAACAATAAAGTCAAGAGATTTACGACTCTTGCAGATGCAATACCGGGCCAACGTGGATAAACGGCCCTATACAATTTTGTAGGTTGATTCTAAAAACCCACAGATTTTAAGGGCCCACAGAATTGTATCATTTCACCTGTCCGAAATGGACGCTGTGGTACCGACCAAGTTATCCAGGTTATGATAGGGTTTGAAGCTCAAAGCATGTGCTAGAGCATGGGGCTAGACAGAGACAATCGAGATAGAACAATGAAGTAAGGCACATGGACGAGAGTACAATAGTAAGATGGTTTAGTGCAGTATGACACGTAGTACAACCAAGCAACACAAATATAACGTAGAACAAAACAGATAATTGTCCCTGCAATTGAGCATAATAAAGTTTCCGAAGTACATAAGTTGTTCTTACGAACAAAATAGAGTATGATAACAAAGTTGGGAAATTCAAGTTTTAGCTAAGAACAGAATATTCGTGGAAAAATACCTGCAAGTAGAACGATGATTCTGAAATAATATACGGCAAAATGGACCGTGATACAATAGCAAAAAATCCTTACAATCAATATATCTGCAGAGTACAGGCACATACTGGTATGAACAATAGGTACATCGTCCTCAGATCTGTAGTGCTGTTCCACCCTGACAGTCTATAGGCTGGGCGTGTAGTCTGCTATTCCTCTGTACAGTATTTTAGCCTAATAAGGGAACAAAATATCCGACCTAATAAAGCAGGCTGCCGCGGCTGTACGGTTGTAGCATAGTGCTCCCACTGCATTGTTGAGAGACTCAAAGTAACAATAGCATCTACAGCAGAATTGGTTAGTTCTTGCGGCAATTTCCATGGATGACAACACATCAAAAACACGTACAGTAGAACGACAAATGAGGTAGCACACCATGATGTGCAATTTGCGTCCCGATTTCGTAAACACTGCGTTGACCTCGTATACTATTGTCCAACACAATAAAAATAACAAAGTGGTGCACTATAGAGAACGAGGGAACATGGTGCTACTGATGCCAAAATCTTGAATTGAATCGGGAAATGAGTACCCGTGTTTTTTCCTCGCTAGCACGCTGTTTCACGGCTACACTGGATATAGGGGTATCACCAACATTTACATTATTTTGATACATTGCAACCAGATAGTGGGCACACACCTGCTGAGGCCGGGCACACCCCAATTTGTTTCCCCAGTGCAGTGGCTTCTCAAAGCACACAGAGCCTGAACTACTGCACTAGCCAGCCCACTATTTGTCGTCCTACTGTGTTCTGTTGTGCCCACCAACGGCTTGTAATTTTCGATATGCGTCAAAAATTCGGTATTCCAGCTACCCTCCACGCACACTTATATAAGCGTACTGTTTGTGTAATATTACCCGAAAGGTTTTTGTGTCACTTTTGGCATTTTTGGGCACACACGACCTCTTTCACAATGTAGTAAAATCTCAACGTTAAAAATCAGGTGTAAAACAACAACAGGCATCTTTTAAGCTAATTGTGAATTTACTATGGTCGATACGGACCTTTCGCGTGATACTCCGGCTTTGGTGTCTTCTACATCGGAAGACTTGTACTCGAAGCCTGGGTTACCGCGGATGCCTGGCAGTTACAATGTTCAGTCGTTGTACGACGACAACCCTGAATATGATGATTTGGCGACAAAGTTGAACACGGATAACAGTGCTGCGGATGCGAACGCAGGTAATAATGGAGAAACTTTTGGTTTCGACGCGCTGACCCCGACAGAACTGTCGTTTAAGGGTGCATTTGATCTGGCTACGTCTGGGACCAATAACCTGCCAAACACCATACAAAATAAAGAACACACCACAGCAAACGAGACTCTGCGTTTTAATTCTGGCAAAAATGATGTTTCTGCCAGAAATTTGACCACCACAGACAATGAAACTAGGGAAAAAGCCATATCTGAATCTTCCGGGGCCATTGCAAATGCTGAAAATGACGCTCTAGTTGATTCTAAACCTATCATGACCAGTATAGAAAAAGCAGATATTGTTAATATTGAGCCAGCAGAGCAATTTTCCCACAAACTTGATCCTAAACTTACGTCTGGAGCTCCTAAAATCGATCCCAATGAAATTCCAGGGCTTGCTAGCATAATCAACGTAAATTCAGATGAGAAAGAGCATGTTGGTATAGAGGATAGAAAGGGCTCGTCACGCTCTGTAGAAGAAGAATTCCAGCACTCTTCAGCTGATAACCAACCACACTCACCAATCAAGTCTCAAGCTTCTTTGGAGAAACTTGCTGAAAAGGCTAGAAAAATCTTCCCAAGTGATACATCGGGTGTTGAAAATGATAGGTCAATTGCCGAAAGCACACCAGATTTAACCACATCTCTGGAAATACCATTGACTTCATCGGAGGAACCATCAAACCATCATTTAAATACTACTGGCGACAGAATCTTTGAAGACGAAACTCGTATCCATCACTCCATACCTAGTTCACCACTGATTAGTGGAAGTCCAGCTTCAAACAGTGGTGACATTCTTCAATTTCAAGATTCCAATTTTAATCATCCCAACTCCAATAATCATCCCCAAACATCAAATAGTGGCATCATTAGTTCAAACTTGGGAGAAGAAAATAGAGAAAATGTCGTTCCAGAAAAAACTAGGAGCCGTAAGACAAGCGGTCAACAAGCTGAAGGTTTATCCGCTGCTGCACCTATATCAGAACCATCGCGTCTAGATCCAAAGAGAAATTCATCAAAATGCTCTACTTCAACTATTGACTCACTGTTATCGAGTGACTTAACCGGAACTGATCCATTAACAAACATTGATACCACAGAAGATGAAAATATTGATGAAGTTGCTAAATCATCAACAAGTGGCTCTAATGACAAAACACCCAAATTATCTGAAACTCAATCACAAGCACCTTTGAAAGGAAGCGAACCACCTATTTCTTCAAACTCACCAATTCCGAGCCGTAATCCATCAAGAAACCATCCAACTCAACCTAACGCTAGTCGTAATATGTCCACCAGTACAATGAATACAGTAGTGAGAACCCCACCACCACCTCCACCACCGGCAACATCAAACTCGTTTACAGGAAATCTTTCAAGTAAACCGGTTGCCAAGACTGCACGAAATATAACGACTCCCATGAGTCCAATAGTACAACAATCAATGATTTATCAAAACAATTCACCAAATTCGAGCTCACCATCCGCCAGTTCTTCCAGTAAGAAAGGGAAGAATGGCAATAGAGTTAAAGGTGTATTCAATCAAATTTTTGGTAAGAATAAGACTGGATCTGGCAATCTGTCGAGTCAAGGTTCAAGTGCTACAGACTCAAGCATGAAAATTTCGACACCATTCAATCCAAAGCATGTTGCACATGTTGCTGTAGATGACGATGGTACCTACACTGGGTTACCCGTAGAATGGGAAAGGCTTTTGAGTGCGTCTGGTATCTCCAAAAAAGAACAAGAGCAACATCCTCAAGCTGTTATGGATATTGTGGCATTTTATCAAGATTCCAATGAAAATCCTGAAGAAACTGTTTTTCGGAAGTTCAACAACAATCAAGCCAATTTCAGCCATTCTGCTCGTTCAAGTACGCCATCAACTAACCATAGTGCCACATTTTTGAGTCATTCACCAACAAGTACTCCAAAATCGTCTGTCCAGCAGCAATCACACACTCAAATATTAGCACCACAAGATGATTCATTTACTGAAGTGGCACTGCCGGATACAATCGTGGGAGACAAATTCCCAAGCATAGAGCCACCAAACCCTGACTACGAACATCAATTTATTCCGAGCCGACCAGCTCCCAAACCTCCAAAGCCTGCAGAACCATCTTCATTCCAACCTCCTCCAGTCCCACCACAACAACAACCTAATAATACTCTTCAATCTCCTGCTAAGGTTCATTCATTTATGGGAAGATCGTTTTCATCTAAATCCATCAAGAATTTACGATCTAGGAAGTCATCTGACGCTAAACATGCACCACCTCCATTACCATCATTCCCTTCAGGCACAATTCCTAAGTCAAAATCACACAATGCATCATTGTCAACTCAAATCCGCCCCGAAATCAAGAAAGGTCCTAATACTAACCCGATTAACCCAAGTGCTCAATTTGATAATGACTTAGCTTACTCAAAGCAAAGAATTGATGAAAAGCCACACAGACCACCTCCACCACCTCCAGTTGTAAAGGAACAACCTGAATCAAAGGCTGAACCAAAGGCTGAATCAAAACCAGAAATGAAGAAAACACCAAGTCATTCGTCTGCACCTAAACAAGCTTTGGATGCTATAACATCTCCAGTTACTCGTGAAAAGTATGACGAAACATCAGCTGAGATTGTAGCAAGAAACAAAGAAGAAACTGAAAATCAAAGGAGAAATCATGGCAGTCAACCTGTTCGCGATCCTAAACAAGCAGCATTATTGGCACAAAAGAAACGTGAAGACAAGAAACGGAAAAACAAACAAATCTTGGCAAAACTTCAATCGATTTGTAGTGAAGGAAATCCAAATGAAATCTATCAAGATTTGGTGAAGATTGGTCAAGGTGCATCAGGAGGAGTTTATATTGCTCATGAAATTGGAAACCATTCCCAAACTGTTGCTATCAAACAAATGAACTTGGAGCAACAGCCTAAGAAGGAATTGATCATCAACGAAATCTTAGTAATGAAAGGATCTAAACATGAGAATATTGTGAACTTCATTGATTCGTATCTTTCAAAGGGAGACTTGTGGGTTGTGATGGAATACATGGAGGGAGGTTCATTAACTGAAATTGTGACACATAGTGTTATGACAGAAGGACAAATTGGTACCGTCTGTAGAGAAACATTGAAAGGGTTGAAATTCTTGCACTCAAAAGGAGTGATTCATCGTGATATCAAATCTGACAATATTTTATTGAATATAGAAGGTAGTATCAAATTGACAGATTTTGGTTTCTGTGCACAGATTAATGAACTCAACTTAAAGAGAACAACCATGGTGGGAACTCCATATTGGATGGCACCTGAAGTTGTTTCTAGAAAAGAATATGGTCCGAAAGTTGACATTTGGTCGTTAGGTATCATGATTATAGAGATGATTGAAGGGGAACCCCCTTATTTGAATGAAACTCCATTGAGAGCACTTTATTTGATTGCTACGTATGGAACTCCCAAATTGAAAGACCCAGAAGCTTTAAGTTACGATATAAGAAACTTCTTGTATTGGTGTTTGCAAGTTGACAGCAACAAAAGAGCAAATGCTGACGAGTTGTTGAACGACAAATTCATATTAGAAAGCGATGATTGTTCTTCATTAAGTCCACTAGTTAAAATAGCTAGGATGAAGAAAAATGAGGAAGATGGCGATGACCGTTGATTCGATACGGGATATTTCATCCGGTCTCAAAACACCTCTCATGATGACTGTATTACTTAATTTCAAATGTATATTTCTCAGTGTTCTTATATATATATTTTCAAATCAAACCTACTGGTTTTATTGATACGCAAACTTTTATCCTCGTAGCCATGAATTGAGACACCAACATTTAAAGCTTGGGCTTTGAAAACGACTAAATTATTTGCTGGTGAAAACGTCTTCAGTCCCAAGATTTTTAGAAATTACAATGGTTCACCAACCGCATGAAGTATCCCGAAATACGTTGTTTGAATACTCTCATGTGAACATTGATTATACTGAAGAACCTTGCGATCGCCTTATATTTCTATATCATCTCTATTATTTCATTTTAGCAATGCAAATCTTCAATTTCAATCCGCAAGACCTCTATCATGATGTCAAAACTAGTCTCAAATCCCAATAATTCATATATCTAAATATTTCTTACGATAATCTAAATTACCGTTATAGTCAGTAATTTTGTTGAGATCAACGACCTTCAAAGCTCACTTGGGCTACTTGATCGTCTAAATCGAGTAAGGTTATCTTGACCAGAATTGAGAATACATGTAAATTTGTCTAGTTAATGGTGGTACCTCGTTAAATTCCGACTCACAATCGGCTTCAACATTACACAACCAACCTCCATAAGATTGCTACAGGTCATCACCGCGTAAGTCTACGAGAAATCTACGATTCCAAACTATATGACGAGGAACGATAGACCGGGATAGTCGAGCTGCCGTATGAACTTGAATTTGAGTTTCTATTCGTTTGTATACAGAGTAACATAAAGTAATGGAATGTGGACGTGGTTACAACGACTCGTTTAAAAATTTCACGATCCGGCTAATCCCAAAGTATTTGTTGGAATCAACGTCTTTAATGGTTAATTGAGGGTTACGTTTGATGGTACGGAGGAGACGGTTTTCAACTAACAAACATGCGTCGTGAACACCCCATGGCTCAATGTAGACATTGAGTTTGGTCGATGATTCATCGTTTCTGATGTACTGGTGTTTCGATTCATTAAACTCGTTGTTCGAAGTTCCCAAGAC